>ODAK010000481.1_pt1 | contig 46063 bp, 36 predicted proteins | sample 1539591 | NCBI WGS metagenome assembly ODAK01 (sample SAMEA3539303, study PRJEB22396) | soil metagenome | biome: tundra; feature: field; material: soil | place: USA | collected 2010-05 | depth 0.15 m
CTTATCGCCTGTCAGCCTGCACCCTCCTGAACAACGCTTCTCGCTAATCAATTACGCCGATTCATAAGCGTACAGCGGGGTCAGGGCTTTTGGAGGTGGTCCAGGTAATCGGCCAGGTTGTGGATGCGTAGGCGGCCGAGGTCCTGATCCCAGGCGATCTGGGAGAAAATCGGGCCCCAGACGGGCATGGAACGCGAGCCATGGCCGCCGGGGACCTGCTCTTCGCCGGAGATGATCCGCTCGATGCGGGGACGCGGGAAAGCACCGGAGTTGCGCGCGGCGATGCGTGTCAGGTCAGAGGGCGCGGCTTTCAGTGAGGTGGCGAGAGGTCCGTCTCCGCGTCCGTCGGCACCGTGGCAGACGGCGCAATAGGCTGTGAAGAGGCTGGCCCCATCCACCGAACTGATGAGATGGATTGTCTCGGGATTTCCGGCAGGGGCCGTCTGCTCGCCGGGAAGCAGCAAGCCGATCAGCCCTATGGCACCCGCTGCGATTGCAAAAACCTGAAAGCGTTTCATAAGCTCCCTCTGGTTCTATTGGGGGGTAGTGCAACCTTAAGGCCTTGCTTATCTATTGATTCGGCTGATATGAACCAGGCCAGGCGCGCGCCTTATGGCGCAGTCTGCGCTACACGCCTCAAAACCCGGGACCTCGGCGCGGGTTACCTGATGGATTTGCGGGCTTTTCGATTGGCGACGGGAATGCCACCGAGGGAACCGTGGTATTTGTTTCAGAACCGAATCCGATCCCAAGCCATAATGGGCGGGATGAAACCGGAATCGCCCGATGCGGCGCTGGCAGCGCTCATAAAGATTTCCCAGGCAGCGATTATCGGGCTGGACCCGCTTCAACATGTGGATCTGTGGAGCGTCTCCGCGTCCGAACTGTTCGGCTGGACGGCCGAGGAGGTTTCGGGCCGCCCGCTGCCTTCGGAACTCGGATTGGGCGACAAGTGGAAAGATGCTGCGGCCCCGATTATGCTCCCCCTGTCGGCGAAGGACGGACGGGTAATTGAGGTCGAGTTACGGGGAGCGCGCAGGGCGGAAAGCGGATGGATGTTGATGGCTATTGATCTGACTGCCAGCAAAAAGGCAACGCAGGCAACCGATGAGCGGCTCAAAGCCGAAGGCCGTTTCCGCGAGCTGCTGGAAGCCGCCCCCGACGCCATCATCGAAGTGGATCAGGAGGGTCGCATCGTCCTGCTGAATGCCGTGACCGAAGAAATCTTCGGCTATCGGAGGGAAGAACTGCTGGGGCAGCCGGTGGAGCGCCTGATTCCGGAACGTGCGCATGGCCGCCATGGCGCGCACCGGGCGGCTTACTGGGCCAATCCAGTGACGCGGCCGATGGGTTTCGGCATGACCTTGCTCGCGACGCGCAAAGACGGTTCGGAGTTTCCGGTCGAGATCAGCCTGAGCCCGGTGAAGATCGAAGGCGGCTTTCGCGTGACCGCCATCATTCGGGACGTCACAGCCAAGAAGAGAGCGGAAGAGGCAATCCGGGAAGCGAACGAACAGCTCGAACTGCAGAACCGGGAACTGGACCGCGCCAACCGGCTCAAGAGCGAATTTCTGGCGAGCATGAGCCATGAGCTGCGCACCCCGCTGCACACGATCATCGGGTTTACGGAGCTGTTAACGGAAGAACTGGAAGGCCCGCTCAACGAGAAGCAGAAGCGGTTTCTCAGCCATGTTTATCAGGACTCGCAGCACCTGCTGGAACTGATCAACGACATTCTGGACCTGAGCAAAATCGAGGCGGGGCAGATGGAACTGCACCTCGAAACTTTCGATACGAGAGTGGTGATCGGCGAAGCAGTGAATGCAATCCGGCCGATGGCCGAGAGCAGAGGCGTTAACGTTGAGAACCATGTGCCAGGTGAAACGGTCGCTATGGCGGACCGGGTTCGGTTCCGGGAGATTCTGAATAACCTGCTCAGTAACGCTGTGAAGTTCACGCCTGAGGGCGGGAGTGTGCGGGTGGAGAGTCTGCCGGTTCCGGCGGGGATGGTGTCTTTCATCGTTACCGATACCGGCGTAGGTATCGCGCCGGAAGATCAGGACGCGGTGTTCGACAAGTTTCGTCAGGTGGGAGCCACCACGCGCGGGGTGCGCGAAGGCACGGGCCTGGGTCTCGCGATCGTGAAGAGTTTCATCGAGATGCAGGGCGGCACGATTTCGCTGGAAAGCGCGCCAGGCGAAGGCAGCCGGTTTACGTTCACGCTGCCGGCGGGCGATTCCACGCCGCCGATGGTGCTGATCATCGAAGATGAGCCGGGGGCGCAGGAACTGCTCACCAGTTACCTGGAGCCGCTGGGTATCCGCACGCAATGCGCGTCGAATGCCGAGGAAGGGCTGCGCCTGGCGCACGATCTGAAACCTGACGTGATCACGCTGGACCTGCTTTTGCCCGGCAAGAGCGGCTGGCGCCTGCTGAAAGAACTGCGGTCACACCGGGATACGGGCGCGATCCCGGTCTTCGTGGTTTCTGTTCTCGATCAGAGTTCCTCTGTAATCAAGCACGAAGCGGCGGAGTATCTGCAGAAGCCGCTGAAGAAAGAAGCGCTTCTACAGGCGCTGAAGAAGCATGCACCGGCGCGCTTCCCAATGATTTAAAGTAGAGCATTGGCGAAGACGATACTGGTGGCAGAGGATCGTGACGCAAGTCGCGAACTGGTCCGCACGGTCCTTTCGGCTGCGGGATATTCCGTGCTGGAAGCCCGAGATGGACGAGAGGCCATTGAACGCGCCCTCGAAACCCAGGCGGACCTCGTCATCCTCGACTTGTATATGCCTCACACAGATGGTTTCGGCGTGCTGCAGCGGCTGCGCGCGGAAGAGCGGTACAAAATAACGCCAATCATTGCCCTGACAGCGAGCGCGATGGCAGGCGATGCCCAGCGCGCGATCGATCTGGGATTCACGGCCTACATCAGCAAGCCGGTGAAGATGGCGCAATTGCGGCTGGAGATCAGCAAACTGCTGGGTGAGATCGAATGAGTGCCGAGAGCGGCATCACACTGGTCATCATCGACGACAACGCCTCCAGCCTGGAACTGCTTTCGACAGCGCTGGCGCGTCCCGGGTTGCGCATCATCACGGCCAACGATCCCGAGGAAGGCATCGAAATCGTATTCCGCGAGCATCCGCAGATTGTGCTGACTGACCTGGTGATGCCAGGTCTGACAGGCCTCGAAGTGCTCGAACGGGTAGTGGAGTTCGATCCGGCGATCGACGTGATTCTGATGACCGCGCATTACACCTCGGAGACGGCGGTCGAGGCGATTCGCAAAGGGGCTTCGGATTACCTGAACAAACCGGTGTCGCTGGGGGTGTTGCGCGAACGGATCGGCAAGCTGATCGAGGAAGCGGAACGCCGGCAGCGCGTCACGGGCGTCGACAGAGAGACCGTTGAGCGAGCGAATTTCGAAGGGATGATCGGGCGGAGTCCCGCGATGTGGGAGATGTTCTCGCGCATCAGAAGGATTGCGCCGCACTTCCGGACGGTGCTGCTGACAGGCCAGACGGGCACGGGCAAGGATCTCGCGGCGCGCGCGCTGCACAGCCTGAGTCCGGTATCGACCGGGCGATTTGTGGTGCTGAACTGTTCGGCGGTGGTCGAGACGCTGTTCGAGAGCGAGTTGTTCGGGCACGTGCGCGGGTCGTTTACCGGCGCGGCGCAGGACAAGATGGGGCTGTTCGAATACGCCGACCGCGGCACCATCTTTCTGGATGAGATTGGCGACATGCCGCTCGGGACCCAGGCCAAGCTGCTGCGTACACTGCAGAATCAGGAAGTGCTGCGAGTGGGCTCGCTCACGCCGCGCAAAGTGGATGTGCATGTGGTGGCTGCGACGCACAGAGATCTGCGGGCGGCGATCGCGGAGAAGAAGTTCCGGGAAGACCTTTTTTACCGGCTCTCCATGGTTGAAGTGCACGTGCCGGCGCTTTCGGATCGGAAGGAAGATATTCCGCTCCTGACAAAGTATTTCCTGGATCGGTTTTCGGTGCAGTTCCGGAAAGACATTCGGGGGCTGACCCAAAGGGCGCAGGTCGCGATCGCGCGGCACAACTGGCCAGGCAATGTGCGGGAACTGGAAAACGTGCTGGGGCATGGCGCGATGATGGCGATGGCGGAGACGGTGGATATACAGGACCTGCCGGATTACCTGCGGTTTCCGAAAGGGGCGGCGACGGAGGGCGGTGAGGCGCTGCCGCATCCCGATGAAGATACGTTCGCGGATCACGAGAAGCGGCTGATTATAGATGCGCTGACGCGGACGAACGGGAATCAGTCACAGGCGGCACGGGCTTTAAGGCTGGGCCGGGATGCGCTGCGTTACAAGATGCAGAAGCATGGGTTGTTGTAGGACCGAAAAGCGTTTCACGCAAAGACGCCAAGGTGCAAAGGCGCAAAGTTTACGCAAAGAATATTCTTTCTTCGCGTCTTTGCCCCTTTGCGTCTTTGCGTGAAATGTTTTAAATAAAGCCTATGGCTCGGCCTCCCAGGCCTACGCAGAGCCAGAGCAACATCGAGAAGGCTGCCGTCATTTTCGTTTTTGCCGGGGATGAGGTGTTGTGCGGAGCGTCTGCGATCTTGCGATGCCACGTGAAGGTGAAGATCACCGCCAGCAGCAGGCACACCATTTTCACGCGGAAGGCAGTGTTGAAGTACATTTTGGCGCCTTCGGACGTGTAGAGAAGAAAGCCGGAGACGATCAGCACAATGAGGCCGATGTTCAGCACTGGCTGCACGTCGCGTGAGAGCACCGAGGCCGGGTGGCGGCGCAGCCCCCAGCCGAAGAGGCGGAGGTCGATCAGCAGCACGGCGCCGCCGAGGATGCCGATCGCAATCAGATGGAAGACTTCGATGAAGGGAAAGAGCCACGAGGAGTTGTGAATCCCCTGACCGAGGGCGGAGTGTTCGAGCCAGCGTGTGAGTTCGATCAACATAAATTTATGCCGGGAGGAAGTAAGCGATCCAGCGGCCCATGGCCACGATCAGGCACCACATTACGATCGATACGACCGCGGCGACTTTGGCGCGCATTGGAGTGTCCATCGTCCCGTCCCAGTTCGGCAGTCGAATGAGGTAGTCGGAGGAGTGGTGGAAATACCATGCGTTCAGCACCGCGATTCCGAGCATGACGAACTTGATTCGCATAAAGAAGCTGCCGTAGAACTTGGCAGGGTCGCCGGCGAAGAGCAGGAGGCCGCTCACTACCATGATGGCCGCGCCGATGAAGGTCCACGGGAGGAGGCGTTGGGTCAGTTCAGAGACTTTGACGTGACGCATGCCGACGCCGAGCAGACGGAGGTCGAGCAGGATGGCGAAACCAAGGAAGAGCGCCAGACTGAGGACGTGAACCGATTCGATGATCGGATAGGTCCACAGCGACTCGCGAAGGTAGGTGCTGAAAGGCGTTGCTTCCAGCCATTTCATCATTTCGAGAACGGACAAGCGTTAGATCTCCTGGGCGGAGGGAAGTGCATCTGGCTGACCGGGGCCTGGATTCGCGTGAATGCCTTAATTTCGCTGGGTTGCGAGTTTGGGAGCGGAACTGTACGCGGCTTTTGGCGCAGTTTTTCACGCAGAAGCGGGGCGATTCCGCGCAGCCGACGAGGAAGGATTTTTCGGCGGGTAGCCCTTCAGCGTGCGATGCGTCCTGAAGTAGAGGCCCGCTTCGGTCAGTTTACGATCGCGGAGACTGGCGTGGCAGTAAGCGCATTCCTGCTTTGTAATCTGGGTATATTCTGGTTTTGCAAGAGTAGTTTGCGGCAGAAGCGCGAGGCCGCCGGCGAGAATAATTCCGGGCGCGACAAGGCCCGGAAGCCGCCGTTTTGTTGCGAGCATAGGCCTTGAACAGATGCACGTGATATTCCCGGATCCAGAAAGAGGAACGGCGAGTCGCGTGCCCTTGAAATACGTATGACAGCCACTGCAACAGTTTCGGCTCGCCCAAAGGCCTCGGAAAACGAGGTTTGTTTGATTGGCGATCACTTCCCCGAAGCGGTCCTCTGTCTGCTTGGTTATTCGCGATGGCATGTAAGGCAGTTTCCGGATCTGGTAACGGGTCTGAAGGAGATCGAGCTGGGGCATGTCCCGGTTGCCATGTGCGGCACGAAGGACTGGCGAAAAGCGGTGGATGCGTCGCGGCGGTCACCGCGCGCCCCGGCGGTTATTGTCCTGGCGGAACGTCCCAGCGAGCTGGAATGGCTGGAGGTTGTGGACGCAGGTGCGATCTATCTGCCAATCGCGAATCTGGATGCTGGACACTTGTTTCCCCTGCTCAGCCTGCAATGGCGGGCGTGGCACGGGGACTAAGAACAACCGATTCACGCAAAGACGCAAAGGCGCAAAGAAGAGTTGACTAGTCTTCTTTGCGCCTTTTGTTTGCCATTCCCCGCGCTCACGCCTGGGGTTATACGGCACCATAACCCCAGGCGTGAAAGAGACCTAGTTTCCGCCGGTGGGGGCCGCGGCGGTGGAGATCCAGATTGCTGCGGGCGCCATCAATTCTTCATCGGGCGTTTTGCCGTTGACGTGGATTGAGTGAAAGCCACTTTCGGGGCCGGCCGCGAGCCGGAACTTCACGATGTACTGATGCGCGAGATGCTCGGTAATGTCGCCGAGGAAAGGCGCGAATGAATCCGCCGGGCCGTGGCCGGTGAAGTAGGCTTCACCTCCTGTTTCGTAGCTGACGTGGGCCAGGTGGACTATGCCGGCGTCGACTTCTGACCATTTCTCCGAGGCGTAATTGCGCACCGGGTTGTAGAGCGCGTAAAGCACGACACCGGCGCGTTCCGCGTCGTGGATCGCGGTTTCGGCATTGGCGCAGACGGCAGCCCCACTGGAAGAGGCGTCGGCGCCGGAGGTGACGAGAAGAATCTCGCGGCGCAGCGTGTTAGCCCCCGGATTGTGCCACGCGTCGATGAGATCGGAGATACCGCAATAAGGATTCGTGGTTTTGCTGCCCGAAGGCGCGCGGAGGGCGTTGGCGGCGCGCTCATGATCGAGCGCCGGCTTCTCGGCAATCCGGAGCGTGCCGTCGCGAAGGTAAGCAACCCCGATGGCCACGGTCTCAGGTTGCCCGGCAATGAAGTGGCGCAACTCACTGAGCCTGGAGCCGAGGTAATAATCGGCTGCGTCATCGATCACGATGTACAGCTCGAGATTGCGGCCGTTTTCGATGGGAGTAAAGCTGGTGATGGTCGCATCCATGATGGTGACATCGGTGCCTTTAAGGAACGGCGGCTGGTGATTCATGTGGTCCGCCGCGGTTAGAATGATCTGAACTTCGCCGCCTGGGTTGGCGGGCGCCTGGGCAAAGGCCAGGGCACTGCTTAGGGTGAACACGCTGAGAAACATTCGTATCGACATGAGAACCTCCTTTTAACTTCCTGCGTGGATCAGATGGTGATCGCGGGGCAGGGCGATTCGCGAAGGATGGAGTATGCGTTGGGACGCAGGTAGCCTGCGAGCCCGCTGTTACTGTGTCTGCCCAGGATCAGCAGATCGGCATCGAAGCGGGTAGCGGCACACGCGATCATCGCGGCCGGACTTCCGGGATCGACGAACACCTGCGCATCGGTACCGGCACCGGTTTGCAGAGCATCAATCTTTTCGAAGGCCTGCGCGGCTACAGACTCAGCGAATTCCTGTTCGAGACCATAACCGTAGTAAGCGCCGGACAGTTGCGGCGTCGCGTGTGCAATAGCAAGTTGTGCACCACACTGGTTAGCCATCCACGCCGCCCATTCGAGAACGCAGAGGCTGCGATCGGTGAGGTCCAGGGCGCAGAGGATTCGTTTGCAGTGGATGTCCTCGAGCCGTTTGGGCGTGTCGAGATGGACACTGGTCCAGACGGGACATTCGACGTCGTTCAGGACTTTGGCCGTGACAGAGCCCAGCAGCATGCGGCGAAAGGCACCGAGGCCGTGGGTGGGCATGGCGACGAGGTCAGGAGCCCAGCTCCGCGCAGTCGCGACGATTTGCTCCGCTGTATCACCAGTAACGCAGACTCGCTGGCTCGTGTAATACTTCAGTTCGTCGACGAGGAACTTTTCGAGCAGCTCGCGACGCGAAGGAAGAAGTTCTTCAGCGAGGGAGTGCTCGCCCATGTTCACGACGTGCAGCAACATGACCTCCGCTTCAAACTGTCCGGCAAGCGCCTCGACGTAACGGGCGGCGCAGGCGGAGCTGTCTGAAAAGTCCACAGGGAACAAAATCTTTTTGATCGCAGGCATTTTGGAGTTTCCGCTTTGTATGGTGCATCCGGGAGGCCTTAATGGCCGAACTTCGCCGGTCGAATAAACACAGTATTTTGCGGAGCGGTGATGATGCCGGAGGCGGGCGGTGATGCGTGCTCGCGCAACGAAATTGCGCCTCCTCACGCAAAGAAGGCGCTTCAAAGCGTCTATAACGATGAATCTCAAGGAGCGGAGAAAGGGCGGCCCTGGTTTCGAAAGTGCATTAGTTGGCGTAACCGGCCAGGAGCCGTGCACCATGAAGATGCGAACTATCACGTTAATTTTTCTGGCCCTGCTTATGACTGTGCCGGCCGTGCCGCAATCGATCAGCGGCGGCACGATCGCGGGAACGGTGAAAGATCCTTCCGGCGCGATGGTGCCCGGCGCGAGGCTTTTGCTGCGGAATGGCGTGACGTCTTACGAACAGACGGTGGTGGCTGACGAGATGGGCTCGTTCCGTTTCAATAACGTCCCGCTGAACAACTATCAACTGAGCGTGACGGCGCCGGGGTTTTCCAACGCGACGCAGACGGTTACCGTGGCGAACACCGTGCCGCTGAACAGCGACGTGGTGCTGACGATGGCGGAAGTGAATACCAGCGTGAATGTAGAAGCGACGGGTGCTCTGATCGCGAACGAGCCGAGCGCGCACTCGGACGCCGATTCGTCGATCTTTTCCAAGCTGCCGGATTTCGACCCCGCGTCGGGGCTGAGCAGCATTATCAACAACAGCACCGGGGGCACGGCCGGGGATGCGAACGGATTCTTTCATCCGCTGGGCGATCATGCGCAGGTGAGCTTCGTGATTGACGGCCAGCCGATCAGCGATCAGCAGAGCAAGGTTTTCTCGACGCAGTTGCCGGCGGATGCTATTCAGAACCTGCAATTAATCACGGGCGCGCCGGATGCGCAGTATGGCGATAAGTCGAGCCTTATTGTGAATGCGACGACCAAGTCCGGTCTGGGAGTTACTAAGCCGCAGGGCATGATCGAGACTTACTGGGGTTCATTCGCGACTTATGGCGAGAATGCAACTTATGCGAGCGGCAGTTCGAAGTTCGGTAACTTCGTGGCGGTGAACTCGGTACGGACCGGACATTTTCTGGATACGCCGGAGTTTCTGCCGATACACGATATCGGCAACAACGAAACCATCTTCGACCGCATGGATTATCAGCCGACGGGGCGAGATGCGTTTCATCTGAACCTTTTTGTTGCGCGTAACTGGTTTCAGGTTCCAAACGATCTGGACCAGCTCAGTCAGGACCAGAAACAGCGCGTGATGACATGGAACGTGGCGCCGGGATATCAGCATACGTTCGGCACGCAGTCGCTGTTGACGATTAATCCGTTCGCACGGCGTGATCAGGTGAATTATTACGGCAGCCGCAATCCGCTGGCTGATAATCCGGCGGCTATTTCGCAGACGCGGTTTTTGACGAACTACGGCGCGAAGGCGGATCTGGCGATCACGCATGGCAGACACAGTTTCAAGTTCGGGACGCAGTTGCAGCAGACGCGGCTGCTGGAGAACTTCTCGCTGGGGATTACCAATCCGGCTTTGAATCCGGTATGCCTGGGGCCGGGGAAGGTGGCGGAGGCGCTGCCGACGGTGACCGATCCGGCGGCGTGTGCCGCGGCGGGCGCAGGTTTTTATCCGAATCCAAACCTGCTGCCGGGACTGCTGCCGTACGATCTGACGCGGGGTGGCACGTTCTTCCAGTTTCGCGGGCTGAACAATGTGACGCAGGCGGCTTTCTATGCCACCGATCAGTTCACGCTCGGGAGGTTTGTGATCAACCTCGGGCTGCGGCTCGACCAGTACAACGGGCTGGTTACGCAGACAGCGCCGCAGCCGAGGCTGGCCCTGTCGTATCTGGTGGTGCAGACCGGGACTGTGCTGCGAGCGGCGTATTCACGCACGATGGAGACGCCGTTTAACGAGAACCTGCTGCTTTCGAGCGCGACGGGCGCAGGCGGTCTGGCCCAGAATATTTTTGGCGCGAAGGCCAGTGTGCCTTTGCAGCCGGGGGCGAGGAATCAGTTCAACGGCGGCTTCCAGCAGAGGATCACGAAGTATGTGATTTTCGATGGCGACTACTTCTGGAAATTCACGCACAACGCTTACGACTTCGACGTTCTGTTCAACACGCCGATCACGTTTCCGATCGCGTGGCATAACTCGAAGGTGGATGGTTTCACGGGCCGCTTTAGCTCGATCAACTATCGCGGACTGCAGGCTTATATGACATTCGGGCATTCGCGGGCCAGGTACTTTCCCCCGGAAAACGGTGGATTGATATTCCAGGGGACCGCGTCGGTGCCGGGCGTGTTCCGGATCGATCACGATCAGGCTTATCAGCAGACGGCGAACCTGCGTTATCAGCACGGGAAGGACGGGCTTTGGGCTGACTTCATCTGGAGATTCGACAGCGGGCTGGTGGTGACCGGAATTCCGAACGCAAACTACGCGCTGCTGCTTACACCGAATCAACAGGTGGATATCGGGCTGTCTTGTAACGGGCTGGCTGCGAGTGTGGGGAGTCCGCTGCGGAGTTGCAGTGGGACCCTGGCTTCTACCCTGTTAACATTGCCCGCCGCGGCGGTGGCGAACAACGATCACAATCCGGATCGTGTGAATCCCCGGAATATTTTCGATGTCGCGTTGGGTACGGATAACGTGTTCCATGCGGAATCGACCAGGAAGGTGGCGCTGCGCTTTACGCTTACGAACGTCACGAATAAGGTGGCGCTGTATAACTTCCTGTCGACGTTCAGCGGGACGCATTTTTTGGCGCCGCGGACGAGCCAGGTGTCGATCAGTTATTCGTTCTGAAGGTTTCCCCGCGCTCCCGCCTGGGGTTACGGGCCCGAAAAAGCATTTCACGCAAAGACGCAAAGACGCAAAGAAAATCAAAAACAACTGTGAAATGCTTTTGAATGAAGCCCGGGGGCGAACGCCTACTTCCGGTTGTCTTTGCCGACGATGTGGCTGACGTCCTGATTGTTCTCATTGCAGACGTATTCCATGATTTCGCCGGGTGCGATGGCGGAATGGCCGTGCATGACGAAGGGCTTTGTGTAAGCGCCGGGGTCTTCAATGGTTACGTCGTAATCGAGATGGGCGGAGTCGGGGCGCTTGTAGCGCTCGACCACGTGCAGCTTTTCGGTGTGCGGATGGCCGGCGAAATCGAACCAGAATTTGTCGTTGAAGCCCACGGAATCGACGACGAGGGTATCGCCGTCCCACTTGCCGATGGAATCGCCGTACCAGGTGGGTTCGGGGTCGGCGGGGTGCGGACGGCCGTCCATGAAGATCTGACGGTAAGTGTGGATGTTGCCTTCGTAGAGAAAGATGATGAGCTTCGGCGTCTGTACAATCTTCCAGGGATACGGCGCCATGCGCGGCACGCCAGCCGGAAGGCAGTTCGCTTCTGGATCGTCCTTCGACATGTGCTCTTTGGTTACTTTCTCGGCCCAGGGTTGGATGGGGAGTTGTTCGCCGGGCTTGAGGGAAGTGGAGATGTCGTAGATGAAGGTGCGGTCAGGGGTCCAGATACCGGTGAAGTCTGGTTTGCCGTCGATCGCGCGCGGGGTTGGGCCGGCGGGTTGCGCTTTCAATTTCGCCATGGAGGCCAGAGCGGTGCCGCCACCGGCGGGGTCGGTCGCGGCGTCCTGGGCGAAGAGCGGGAGTGTGCAGATGCAGAGTACGACGAGAATGGATTTTGCGGACATCACCCAGATTTTATTTCACGCAAAGACGCTAAGACGCAAAGAAATTCATTCGCCGCGGGCGGCTTGTTCCAGAAGGCGGGCGGCGCGGGCTGGGTTGAAGACGCCGCAGGAGCAGAAGCGGGTGAGATAGCTGGCGGCCTGTTCGGGAGTGCGGCGGCCTTCTTTCACCCAGTCAATCATCTTCTTCGCCAGATTGTGGCTGACCATGCCGTGGCCGCACATGGTGGACAGCATCATGACGCTGGAGTCGGGAAGTCTTGTGGTCTGGCCTTCGAAGCCCAGTGAGTAGCCGACGCTGTGGCGCGGGATGCCAGCCGCGAAACAGCATTGTTCGGCGCCGTCGATGGAGGTCGCGATGTTGATGCTCAGGCCGAGATCGGCTGCGCGGAGAGCTTTGACGAAATCTTCGGCCGCGGGGCGATTGTCGAAGACGGCCGCAACAGTGGTGGGGGCGTCGAGACCTTTGATCACCGCGTCGAAGTCGGGGGTGGCGTCGCGATCCCAGTGTGACAGCGGGGTCACTTCTTTCGAAGGCCGGATGGCTCCGCCGTGGATGGCGTCGCCGAGATTCACGGGCTTGAATTGAACGGCGAGTTCCAGGAATTGCTTCAGCTTTGCAAGCGCGCCTTCATCGTTCTTGCCCTTGCTGGCGATGGCGAACACCACATAATCGTCCTGAAAACTTTCGGCTGTTCCGAAGCGATGGAGTGTATTCGTCATTGGCTGGCCACCTTATTGGAGAGCCGGCCCAGCCCGATATTCGTCTTGGCGCGTTCGAGTTTGTAACCCAGTTTTTCGAGAATCGGCGCGACTTCGTTATCCTCGCCGGCTTCATCGCAGCGGGCGCCGACGCCCAGCGCGACTACGGTGTCGATCTGCTTTTCTATTTCCCAGACGAGGCGCACGACTTCCTCCGTGCGTGAGACGGGCACTTTGATCTCGACAATTGCGGACAGAACTTTTTCGTTGAGGATGTCTTCGCGAATCGTGCCAGTCGAGACATCGCTCATGAGCGAGGTTACCGGATTCTTCTTTTCGAAGGCCACGCCCGCGCGTGCCAAAGCCCAGCACATCTTCTGAATGTCGCGAAACCAGACGCCGACGCCGGGCCTGCCGAATTCGATGGTGAAACCGACTTCGCCGGGGCCCACGCGGCCGGAGACGTCGTTGGTTTTTACTTCTTCGGTGCCGCGGCCGTGAACGCCAGTCGATTCATGCGGGACGCGCGGATCGGAAAACGCACGGCGCACAACGCGGGGCCATTCGAGCTTGTCGGGTTCGAAGGCAGCGGTAGGGCAGACGTCGGGCTCGGGATCGAAACGCAGGCGTGCCAATTTGAAGAGCTTGCGGACGGTGCGGACAAAGGTTGGATTCAGGTGCTCCTGACTGAGGCCGTTGAAGCACGCGTAGCATTCGACGCACTCGTTGCTGTTGATGGTGGCCCGGCCTCGCGCGGGGTCTATATAAATGGCGCCCATGGGACACACATAAGTGCAGTTCCCGCAGGCCACGCACTTATCGGGGTTGATTTTCATTTTATGCAGATCTTCATGCGATGCGCTTACTGGCGTCGACTTTCATGAACAGAATGGCGGCGATGATACAGAGCGCGCTGGTGATGAGAAACGGAGAATTCCAGCCGTAGTGCGAAGCCGCATAGGTCACGACAAAGGCTGATATCGCGCCGCCGACGTTGCCGAGCGAATTCATGACAGCGGAAACGGAGCCCGCAAAGTCACCGCCGATATCGAGCGGTATTGCCCAGGAGACGCCGACGGTCCACTCAAGACCGAAGAAGGCCACGCAGTAGAAAGCGACGGACACTCTGGGATCGTGCGCGAGAACCGCGGGAATGGTGGCGGCGGCGGAGAGCAGAAAGCCGGCGATGGCGACCCAGCGACGCGCCAGGTTAATATTGCCGGTGCGTTTGAGAACGAAATCGGAGAACGAACCGCCCGAAATGTCGCCGAGCGTGCCGGCAAACAGAGGCAGGCTGGCGTAGAGTCCCATCTTCGCGAGCGTCATGCCGCGCGAATCGTGGAGGTACGTCGGGAACCAATCGTTATATACGTTCAGGTTGAAGTTGTAGCAGAAGTACATGGTCGCGAGGACCCAGAGGTTGCCGTGCGACAGGATTTTCCGCCAGGGGATGTGACTGGAACGCTGGCGGCCGGCGCCGATGAGATCGCGCTCGGCCTGATTGGTGCCACGGTGTTCCGCGGGCGTGTCGCGGTAGTAGAGAAACCACACCATCGACCAGATGACGCCGAGCACGCCGAAAACAAGAAATGCCGCGCGCCAGCCGAACTTCGCGATGATCAGAACGACGATGGGCGGGGTGAGCGCGGCGCCCAGGCGCGAACCGGCATGCGTGATTCCCTGCGCGAAACCGCGCTCTGTCGGCGTCATCCAGCGCGCGAGCGACCGGGTGGCAATCGGGAACGCGCCGGCTTCGCCCATGCCGAAGAAGACCTGAATCACCATCATGGAAGCCCCGTTCCACGCCATTGCGGTGAAGCCGGTGAAAATGCTCCACCACACTACGATTGCGGTGAGGGCGCGGCGGGCGCCGAAGCGATCGCCCAGCCAGCCGCCGGGGATCTGAAAGAGTGCGTAGGCCAGACGGAAAGCACCGGTGATGGTGCCCATGGTGATGAGCGAAATGCCGAGGTCTTTGCTGATCACGGGGCGGGCGACGGCGAGAATCTGCCGGTCCATGTAGGTGATCATGTAGGCCGCGACAGTCAGGCCGAGAACCGCGTGCCTTACATGGGTCGGGCGACCGGCCTTCGCGGGAGCCGGGCTGGCTCCGGTGGCTGTTAAGTTCGGATTCGATGCCAACAGAAAATGATATCGTCTTCGGTAGCCCCGCAAGGGGCTGCGCCAATATATGTAACAACCAGGTGAAAGGAAACAAACCATGGCAACCGTAGTTTCTTCCCCTACTGAAAATCGCGTCGCACTGCCGACGACCAAACTTCTGATCAACGGCCAGTGGGTCGAGAGCGTGTCGGGAAAACGCTTTGCGACCATCAATCCGACGAACGGAGAAGCCATCTGCGATATCGCTGAAGCGGACGCCGCGGATGTGAACCTTGCTGTGAAGGCTGCCCGCGCGGCTTTCCATCCGAAATCGCCGTGGCGCCGGATGTCGGCGTCGGATCGCGGCAAGCTGCTGAACAAACTTGCAGACCTGATGGAAAAGAATGCGGACGAACTGGCGCGGCTGGAAGCGCTGGATAACGGGAAACCGTTCAGTATCGCGAAGGCTGCCGACATTCCGCTGTCGATCGCCTGCTATCGCTATTACGCTGGCTGGGCGGACAAAGTCCAGGGCAAAACGATCCCGATCGCGGGCGATTACTTCTGCTACACGAAGCTGGAGCCCGTGGGCGTGGTCGGGCAGATCATCCCCTGGAATTTCCCGCTGCTGATGCAGGCGTGGAAACTGGCACCCGCGCTGGCGACAGGTAACACGGTCGTCATGAAGCCAGCGGAGCAGACGCCGCTGACGGCGTTGCGCGTGGCTGAATTGATTACGGAAGCGGGTTTCCCGGATGGCGTGGTCAACATGCTGCCGGGCTATGGTCCGACGGCGGGCGCGGCGATTGCGCGACACATGGATGTCGACAAGGTTGCGTTTACCGGTTCGACGGAAGTCGGGCACCTCATCATGGAAGCGGCGGCGCAGACGAATCTGAAGCGCGTGACGCTGGAACTCGGCGGCAAGAGCCCGAACATCGTGTTCGCCGATGCAGACATGAGCCAGGCGATCGAAGGCACGCACTTCGCGCTGTTCTTCAATCAGGGCCAGTGCTGCTGCGCCGGGTCGCGGCTTTTCGTGGAAGAGAAAGCTTACGACGAGTTTGTGGAGAAGAGCGCGGCGCGTGCGAAGAAACGCAAGGTCGGCGATCCATTCGATCCGAAGACGGAGCAGGGTCCGCAGGTGGACGATGTGCAGTTCGACAAAGTGATGTCGTTCATCGAATCCGGTAAGGAGCAGGGCGCGAAACTGGTGGCGGGCGGTAATCGGTGGGGCGATAAAGGTTACTTCATCGAGCCGACAGTTTTTGCCGACGTGCAGGACAACATGAAGATCGCGGAGGAAGAAATCTTCGGGCCCGTCCTCAGCATCATCAAATTCAAAGACCTGGACGATGTTGTGGAGCGTGCTAACAAGACGATGTACGGTTTGGCGGCGGGCGTATGGACCAGGGACATCGGGAAGGCCCATGCGATCGCGAATGCGGTGCGTGCGGGTACGGTCTGGGTGAACTGCTACGACGTGTTCGACGCGGCTGCGCCGTTCGGGGGCTTTAAACAGTCTGGAATTGGCAGGGAACTGGGAGAGTACGGATTGCAGCAGTACACGGAAGTAAAGACCGTTACTGTGAAGCTCTGAAAACGTAAGTCAGGGCGGCAGTTTCTTCCGGCGACTGCAGTGAAGCTAAACGGCTCGGGGCTCGTTCTTCGGAACGGGTTTCCCGAGCCGTACTGTTTTCAGCGTCCATATCGCGCGCTATGACGATAAAGCGTTTGGGCGCGTGGCCGACGAAGTAAAACGGATAGCAGGTAATAAGAGTCAGCGTTGGATTCTTTGTCGTTCCGGCGACACTCACGTCGGTCGGATCGACAATTTCGGTCGATTCCACTTCGTACGCGCGGGGGCCGGTTGGGGTGGTGACGGTAATTTCGTCACCCTGGTGGATGTTTCGGAGACTGCGGAAGAAAGTGTCTCGATGGGCTGCGAGAACCACGTTGCCCGTTTCGCCAGGCAGGGCAGAGCCATCGAGATGCCCGACTCCGCGATCAAGAGTTTTATCGGTAGTGCCCTGAAAGACAACGGCGGAAAGGTGGAGTTTTGGAATCTCCACCTTTCCGACCAGATCGCCTTCCGGAATAACGCTTCGTGTCGCAGTTTCTGGCTTTTGAGTCAGGATGCGGTCGAGTTCCCGATTTCCGGCTGCCTGCTGCATTCTGGAGTTAAACCAATCCGCTCCGCAGTAGCCGAGAATCAAGAAGCCCACCGCAAACGATATGCGCTGCATCCAGCGCGCCAGCCTGCTGAACATTTAGCTCGACCGTTTTACGAATAAACCAAGTACGGAACCGAAACCGACGAGTGCGAAGCCGAGCATCGCAAACAACGGCATGTTGCTGGCAGTCTGCGGCAGTTCACGCGGGGTTTCGTTCTGAGCAATTACGGGAGCGGGTTCCGGAGCTGGCGCCGGCGCCGGAGTATTGTCGGCAACTACCGGCGCGGGCTCGGGAGCAGGCGCGGGAGTGTTGTCAGCAACTACGGGAGCGGGTTCCGGTGCAGGTGCCGGCGCGGGTTCAACAGCAGCGGTTTCCACCGGCGCCGCGGGAACTTCCTCATGCGCAGTTTGAGTTATTTCGGTGGCACGTTCTTTTTTATAAGCGAACTCCTGACCGAAATTGTCACCGGGGTAGAACCATGCGCGCACAGCTTTGGGCTGTCCGGCCGGAGTTTCCCAGAACGTGAAGGTTGTTTTGTCTTTCGGCTGAAGTCTGTAATTCGGAATTGCCAGAATCGTTGCGAACGTGTGGTTTTCGCGCTCGTTCTGGACGATCACGGTGTGACGATCCGCGTCCGTCATGTTGACGAGCTTGAAAACGTAAGTGCCGGGAGGCAGGGTTGCGCCTGGAACTTCAATAGTTTCGGTGGTGGTGATGACAGTCTTCTTGTCCCACTCGTCTGCGGCGGCTTTCGGCGCTACGGCTACGATTCCGACAACTGCGGCAAACAGAGCGGTGGTGATGTGAAGTCGATTCATGTGTAAGTGCTCCTTTAAAAATCGCTTACCCGCAGTTAGCGAGCTTCGCACTTTTGCATAGTGCAGCCGGAATGCCAATCGGGCGTAACACCCGGAATTACCGATTTAAAAAGCACTAAACAACTTTGAAATACACGTCTTTTTCTGCGGCGAGCAGGTCTCGCTGGCTGGTGGCCGCCCAATTGCAACTAACATGTGTATGAGCAATACAACAGCTGGAATATTGATAGCGACCGGCTTGGCAGGCGGAGCGTTTTATTATGCGAAGAAGCGCAGCAGACAGAAATCTATACTGGCGCGCACTCGTAAACAGGCGGGAGTTTTTGCAGACAAGGCGTCGAAGTTGAGCGATTCGGCTGCCAGCTTTCTGGACAAGAGTCGCGCGGAAGTCGAGCGGCAGAAGAAGGGCCTGGTTGAGGCAATCGGTGCTGGAAAAGCCGCCTATCAGCGTGTAGCGGGCTGAATTCCCGATGTCCGCGCCAGGGGTCTTGGGCGACGCTTGCGTGGCAAGCTAGAATTAAGGCTAGATGCCGAACACAAATTCGACCCGGGTGCTGGTCGTTGACGATGACGTGCGCCAACGTGAAGCCCTGGCCGAAATGGTAGCCGCCCTGGGTTTCGAAGCAGTAACTGCGGCTGACGGACGGGAAGCGCTTGAAGTGCATGCAGCGAACCCGGCCGATCTGATCCTGACGGATCTGTACATGCCGCGCATGGACGGATTCGAACTTCTGCGAAGTCTCGAAGAGCACGGTTCCCGCACGCCTACGATTGTGCTGACCGCCTCGGGCAGTATTGAGAAGGCGATTTCAGTTGTTCACGATTACAAGGCCTTCTGGTTTCTCGAGAAGCCAATCCAGCCCGCGATCCTGCGGGCGCTGATCGAGCGGGCGGCCGCGCAGAACCGTCTCATCGAGGAGACGGAAGTTCTGAACCGGCAGTTAAGCTTTCACGGCGTGCTGGGCGATCTGGTGGGAAGTTCACGCGCGATGAGGCAGGTGTTTTCCGAGATCCAGCAGGTAGCCCCGACTTCGGCGTCGGTGTTGATTACCGGGGAAAGCGGCACGGGAAAAGAACTCGTGGCGAGGGCACTCCATCGCTTGAGTCCGCGATCAGGGGGACCTTTCGTACCTATTAACTGCGCCGCCCTCACCGAGACTTTGATCGAAAGCGAACTTTTCGGTCATGAGAAGGGTTCGTTTACGGGCGCACTGGAGCGCCACATTGGTTGCTTCGAGCAGGCCAACAACGGGACGGTGTTTCTCGACGAGATCGGTGACATGCCGATCGGCACGCAGGCGAAGTTGCTGCGCGTTCTGGAAGACCGCAAAGTTCGCAGGCTGGGCGGAAAAAATGATCTGCCGGTCGAAGTTCGCGTCGTCGCCGCGACCAACAAGATCCCGGAAGAAGCGATCAAAGACAAGCTGTTGCGCGAGGATTTGTATTACAGGTTGAACGTATTTCAAATCATGCTGCCGCCGCTGCGAGATCGCAAAGATGACATTCCGGCCATCTCGGAAGCCATTCTGGTCAACATCAATAAGAAGCACGGTTGCCGCATTACCGGTCTGCATCCGGGCACGCTCGACAGATTCATGGCGTATTCCTGGCCAGGCAACATTCGTGAACTGCGGAACGTTCTGGAGCGCGCGGCCATCATGGCGGGAGAAGGCGCGATTCTGCCGAAGCACCTTGCGATGGATCCAATGGCGATTCCGGCAGAGCACGAGCCCGAACGAGAGCCCCAGCGGAAAGAAGCCATCGCGACGGAAAGGGTTGAGACGGAAAGACCCGAAGTGACCGCGAGCGCGGAAGCAAGCGACTCCATTCCGGTGCCTCCAGGCGCCACGATGGAAGAGATCGAGGAGGCCTATATCGATCTGATCCTTAAGCGCACCAATAACAACAAGACGAAGGCAGCGGAAATTCTGGGCATCAGCGTCCGGACGCTGCATAACCGGCTCGGCCAGTTGTCGAATCGCAAGGCGAAGACAGCAGCCGGCGATTAAGCGGGTCGAACTACGCTTCGGGCAGCGTAAACGTACAGACTGAACCCTGCCCCAGCGTCGATTGCATGACGATGGAGCCGCCGTGCGCCTCCACAATTCGTTTGCAAATGGAAAGCCCGAGGCCGGCCCCGGGGAACTTCTTCCCTTCTATCTTCATGAATGGCTGAAAGATGGCCTCGCAGTTTTCGGGCGCGATGCCGATACCGTTATCTTTCACACTCACGGCCCACATACCGCCTTCTTCCTCGCGGGCTGACAGCTGAATTACCGGCGCTGATTCTGCGCGGAAACGCAACGAATTGGCGATGAGATTCTCCAGCAACTGCATCGATCGTTCCAGGCCGACGGCCACGCGGGGAAGGTCCGAGGCAGTGACGGTGGCTTCGCTCGAACGTATCTGTTCATCGAGATTCGCGCTGACGATCCTGAATGCCGATTGCAGTGACGCGGCGGCCGGAACCGAAGCCGCCCTGGTTTCGTGCAGTGCGAGTGAGTACTGCGAGAGCCCGTCCATAAGCGTCCGCATGCGAGCGGCGCCCTCGTAGATTTCGCTGAAGAATTCTTTGCTCTCCGCGCCCAGTTTGTCCTTTGCCACTTCCTCGAGCAGTTCCGTGAAGACATGAATGGAGCGCATTGGTTCCCGAAGATCGTGGACCAAACGGTCCATGAACGCGGCCCACTGCTCGTCTTCCGGCAGCGCATTTTGATTCCTTTCCAGAGATCCTCCATCTTTATCGGGTGCGTCAACTGTTGCTAAGTGTTAGAGCAGCTTAGAATAGTAAGAAATGCCACCGAGGCTGCAGGGACGTATCGATCGGCTCTGGAGGTTCCTCGCCATTGCGATCGTTCTCCTCATAGTCGTCCTATTTTATGCAGATTGGCGTGCGTTCAGGAACACTTCCGCGCAGGCCGATGCGGCCCGTGAGCTTCAGCAGCGGACCGACATGCTGCTGTCCTCAGTAACGGATGCCGAAACGGGAGCGCGCGGTTATCTTCTGACCGGAAACCCCGTTTATCTGGCGTCTTACCAAAAGGCGGTGCAGGCCGTGCCGCGGGAGATAGACGATCTTTCGCGCGCTGCCGGCTCGGCGCACCTCCCCCCGGGGGCCACGGCTAAGGCCGATGCCAAACACGGACAGGCGGCCGTGCAGCAGATCGCCTTCATGCGCTCCCTGATCCAGGACAAACTCGCGGAACTGAAGAGGGCGATCGATGTGCGAAATCTCGAGGGCGCAGAGACTGGACTGGCGCTGATGCGCGCGGAAGAAGACAAATTAACGATGGACCAGGTCCGCTCGGCGGGCAAGATGCTCCTTGGCGGCGAATACATTGGCCTGTACCAGTTGCAGAAAACATCGCGACTGGATGCCAATCGCTCGCGCATGGTCGTCCTGATCGGTTCCTTCGGTTTGGTACTGCTGCTTTTCCGGATGGGCTCGGCGATTGACTCCGTAGTACGCGAGCGGGAAGAGTTCGCCAGGCACAGTGAGGAATCCCGACAGTTGCTGGAAACCACGCTGGCCAGCATCGGGGACGCGGTGGTGGTGACGGATTCGGGCGGCGTAATTCGTTTTATGAACCCGGTGGCGGAAAAGCTGACCGGCTGGAGCATGGCGGAGGCCCGGCAGCAACCGCTCGAAACCGTTTTCAAGGTTGTCGACCAGACCACGCATGAAGCGCTCCAAAACCCTTTCCGCTCTCTCCTGAAGAAAGAAGTCGGGGCAGCCCTGACGGAGCGACCGCTATTGGTATCGAAAGACGGCGTGGAACGCACCATCGAAGACAGCAGTTCCCCGATTCGCGACGAGGACGGCACTGTCCTCGGTGTGGTTCTCGTGTTCCGCGACGTCACCGCCCGGCGCGCCGCCGAACGGGATCTCGAGCGGTGGAAGCAGATTTTCGCCGGAGCAGGCTTCGGGATGTTTGTGGCAGACTCAAAATCGGGCGAGATCGTAGACGTGAATCCCACCTTTGCGGCGCTTCATGGCTATTCGGTTAAAGAATTGCTCGGACTTCGCTTGCACGCTTTGGTTCCGGAAGATTCCGTAGGGAGTCTCAATCTTGCATTGCAGAGGGCAAATGAAAACGGCCGGAATATGTTCGAACAGCAGCACCGGCGCCGTGATGGAAGCACGTTTCCCTCGCTCGTGGATGTTACCCGCTTCCAGAACGGCCGTGCGAGCCTCCTGGCGGGTTATTGTTCGGATATTACTGAACGCAAACGGTTTCAGGACGCCCTGCTGGAAAGTGAAGAGCGCTTCCGAACCCTCGCGGATGCCCTGCCGCAACTCATCTGGTCGACCGATGCGGAAGGCAGGATTGAATACGTCAATCAGGGCTGGATCAACTATGCCGGTTGGAAATCGGGGGACGAGGCCCGGCAATATGTGCATCTCTACCCTTGGCACGATCTTCTCCACCCGGAAGACAGGGACCTGTACTTTACACGATGGCGGGAGTCACTGCGGCAAGGAACTACTTTTGAAGTGCAAGTTCGGCTGGGCAGAGCCTCCGGTTCCAGCTATCGATGGTTCCTGTGCCGCGCGGTTTCAGTTCGGGACCGCGCGGGCCATATCTCCCGCTGGCTGGGCGGCTGTACCGACATTCAGCAGCAGATGGAGGACGCCACGCAGTTACAGATAGCCAACCGGGCGCTGCAGCATTCGAACTCGGATCTGGAGCAATTCGCTTATGCGGCCAGCCACGATCTGCAGGAGCCGCTGCGGATGGTTTCGATTTACAGCCAGCTTCTTAAAGAAGAGTATGGCGGCCGGCTGGACAGGCAGGCTCTGTCGTATATCGATTTCGCGGTAAACGGGGCCTTCCGGATGTCAAGTCTGCTGACGGCACTTTTGAGCTACTCCAGAGTCGCCAATGCTATCCCCCACGCGCCGGCACGTACGGACTCCGCTGCCGCGGTCAGCGCCGCGCTCCTGAATTTGTCGACTATCGTCAAAGATACGCGCGCCGCCATCGAAATACCCCCTCTGCCAACGGTGCAGGTATCCGAAGTGCATCTGGTCCAGCTTTTCCAGAATCTGATCGGCAACGCGCTCAAGTATCGCAAGGATCAATATCCGCCAGGCGAGCACCCGACGGTGAAGATAGAAGCCAGACCCGACGCGGCCGGCAAATGGCTGTTCTCGATTTCGGACAACGGGATTGGAATAGAGCAGGAATACCTCACGCATATTTTCGGAATCTTCAAGAGACTGCAAAGTTCTTCCGTCGACGGAACCGGCATTGGCCTCGCCCTGTGCCAGAAGATCGTGGAACGAGCCGGCGGCCGCATCTGGGCCGAATCGGAGCCTGGAAAAGGTTCGACATTCTTTTTCACACTTCAGGGGGTAGAAACCGGCGATTATGAACGCGCCCATCACAATTCTGCTGGCCGAGGATAATCCCGGCGATGTATTTCTGGTGCGCCGCGCCCTGGAAAAGCATGGGCTCAAGGTCGAACTGGTAGTCGTCGAGGAAGGGCAGGCCGCCCTTCGCTACATGGACACAGTCGATACCGACGCGACAGTAGCGGCTCCGTCGCTCGCGCTGCTGGATCTGAACCTGCCCCGTGCCAACGGCAACCGCATTCTGACGCGAATCCGCCAAAGCACCCGTGCGGGCGCGATTCCCATCATAATCGTCACGTCGTCGGACTCTCCTCTGGACCGGGATGCCGCCGCCAAACTCGGTGCTACCGGCTATTTCCAAAAGCCGGGAGACCTGGCGGGTTTTATGCAGCTTGGCCAGGTGGTCCGCGATGCGCTTAGCGCAGGGGTCGCGCATACCGTCTGGCTATAAAGCGTAATCGGAGAAAGCTCACTGCTGAAACCGGGAAATCCGTTGACGACATCGGCCGCGCTCGTCATTTTGGCCGTCGCCACGCTTTTTCCAGGAGTCCCAGCCCCGTAACGTTATGATCGAACAATGGATGCGCAACCGGAGCTGGCACTGTTGGCCAGGGCTCTGAACGAACATGGTCTCGAAGCCATCCTGATTGGAAATATGGCGGCCGCGCTGCACGGAGCTCCTGTATCGACGATCGACATCGACTTTTTTTTCCGGAAGACTCCCCGGAACCTGCAGAAGCTAAAGCGCGTCGCGACAGCACTGGAAGCTGTGATTCTGCGGCCTTACTATCCGGTCTCGGCGCTCTTCCGCCTGCATCGCGAGCGAGACGGCCTGCAGATCGATTTTATGGGTCATATCGACGGCGTGAAGTCTTATGAAGGTGTTCGAGGCCGGGCGGGTTTGTATGAGATCGGCGGCCAGAAGCTGCTGGCGGCAAGCCTGGAGGACATCATCCTCAGCAAGCGGGCCGCGGGCAGGAGTAAGGATCTCGCCGTAATTGATATTCTCGAGAAGACACTGGATGAAGAATCGGCCGCCAAAGAGTCCGGAAAACGAGACGCCAGAGAGCCTGGCTCTAAAACTTGAGTCAGAGCGAGCGCTGACGGAGTTGATCCGCTACCGGCTTTCGCTTCCGCCGGAGAAGCGCCTCAATTGTCTGCGCCGTAAAATCGGGTTGCGCGCCACTTGCCTCTGAGCGCTTCACCTAAGTATTCGCCAGCAGCTTGTGCTGCCTGACCGCATACGCGTCCGTCATCCCTGCCACCTGGTCGCAGACTAGTCTCAGCTGCAGGTACTGCCTTTTCAGCGAGGGATCGATGGCCGGAAAGTTCCGGCTCAGATCCTGTTCGTAGGCGGTTCTGTAATTGTCGGAAATGATGGAGTAGAGTTTGCTGCTGAAACCTTTTTCGTCGGGGGAGCGCGGGGTTACCCCTTCCCAATAGAGATCGAGCAGGTCGTGGATTATCTTGCGGCCCATAATTTCCAGCCGCAGAACCTCCGGCGAACTGAAGATGTGCCGCTTGACGACTTCCTTGCAGGCCACGTACAGACCACCCAGCCGGGAACGTTTCACCAGCTCGTGGCCGTAATCACCGGACACGATGGGCTCCCAGGAATCCTGGAATTCATCGAGCGCGGCCGGGATCAGACGCGACATCAGGACCGTCCGAAAAGCCTGTGCGAAGACATCGCCCGCGCCATAACCTGAAAGGCCCGTTTTGCCAAGCAATGCGCAAGCGTCGTCCCGCAACGACAGGGCCGCACCGCCGGCGCCGAACCGTTCGAGTTCTTCGATCATCTCCTGCCACCGGAAGACTCTCTTGCGCACACCATCTTCGAGGTCGATGCAGACATTCACGATGTCGTCGGCGGCCTCGACCAGGTAGGTGATCGGGTTACGGGACTCGCCGGTTCCGGTTTCTTCCTGCACGCGCGAAATCAGTTCCCGCTCGGTTTCGAAGAAGCCGGGCTTGGAACGCTCATGGTTGTCAGCCCGGGTGTCGCTCGCCGACACGACGTATTTGCAGGCCGCCGACAGAGTGCCGAACGTCAGATTCAGGCCGTTCGAGCTGCTGAGCACCTGGAGACGAGTCGCGAGACGCACCATCTGGGCGTTGCCATCGAACTGCAGAAAATCCTGGGCTGCGGGCAAGAAGACTGGCTGACCCGGCACGGAGGAATCGACAAACGAAGCGGAGAGAGCGGGGTCTTCCGTCAGCTTGCGCAGGAACCAGTCCTGAATGGCTCTTTCGCCGGCGTGACCGAAGGGCGGGTTGCCGACATCGTGCAGCAGCGCGCAGGCGGCGGCGATGGTGGAAACGTCGTGGGAATGCTGACTCGGAATGCGATCCGAAAGCCGGCGGCAGGCAGCCTGCGATAAATCTCGTGCGACGCTGCTGACTTCGAGCGAATGAGTGAGGCGGGTGCGTACCGAATCATGCGCTTCCAGCGGAAACACGTGGGTCTTATCTTGTAAACGGCGGACAGGCGTGCTGAAAACGACCCGTCCGAGGTCGTCTTCGAATTCGGTTCGGTCCCCCGCGGGATGATCGGGAGGCCCGGCGCGCTTGCTGCTGATGAGATGCGCCCAGTTCATCGTTTTCACGTAGTCAGGCTAACATCGCGGGTTTGCCCAGCGTGTTTGCCCAAAAAGTCCGCGGCCGTCGCGATGAGGTCGCCCGACCACTCGTGCCCACCCTCGAACTCGATGGTTTGAACGGGAACTCCCGCTTCGGCGAGACGCTGCCTGTCGGCGCTGAACTGGGCTTCCTTGTACCAGGTATCCGACTTTCCCCGTGCGATGAGCACCGCCGACAAGCGCGACAGGGCGGCCGGAGAAAGTTCGGGCGGGATGTCTCCACCGGTTGCAATCACAGATGCGTCCCGGCCACTTGCATTCGCGGCTGCGCGAAACGCCATCCCGACCCCTTGCGAGAAGCCAGCGAAGACGATGCGCGGGAGGGCGGCCCATTCGGACGAGATTGCGTCGATGCAATTGCCTACATATTCGAGATTGTCGGCGATTGCCAGCTCGCGATCCTGCCGAGTCATCCAGCTGGCGACCACGCGATCTGTGCGCCGCTGGTAAAAGCGGTGCAGCGCCTGGATCGAAACCGTCAGCCAGCGATCGCTGCCGGGAATGGAACGCAGTCGATCCAGTTGCGCTTCGGCATCCTCGGCGTAGCCGTGGAATCCGAGTAGTAGTGGAGCAGGTCCCGGCGTCGTCGCCGGGATGGAGAGGTAGCGCCCGCGAACGGCGGCTTTGATGATTCTTTCCGTCACTTAGCCATAGTAGGCGAGTGAGTATCCGGCCCGCTCGGCGACTTTGAAGTGAACCGAGCGAAGCGCGACTAAGCGACGAAGACTTACTTCACCGCGATGGTCACTGGCAGGCTTTGCTGGCCGGCCTGAGTCAGGACGACCGGAATGGCGCTTCCGGGTGTCACTCCGGGCGGAACGATCAGGTTCACCTGATAGACAGTCAGCGTCGGCGCCAGGCCGGCGAATACGACGCTTGCGTTCTGCCCGCCAACGGTTGCCGTCACGGGATTCAGGGTGTTTGCCAGCGGTGAACTGGGGCCGGCGTTTCCGACCACCACCGGTTGATCCACCAAACCCAGTCCCGTGCAATAAATGACCAGGTAATCGCCGGAACTCACCGGGTGCGAAGCGTCGATCAGGAAAGAGGCCGAGCCATCGGCTTTATAGCCGACGATTACCCCAAATCCACTCCCACTCTGGTCCTGTGTGAAGATAGCTGGCTGCGCGGTTGAAAGCACCACCGGCTCCGGAACGGACAGCGATGCCCCTTCCTGCACAATCACTTGCTGTTGGGTGTTCACCGGGCTGTCGAACGGGACGATGGCGTTTATCTGGCCGTTCCCGGCATAGTTCAGCGGCAAGGGCTTACCCGCCAGGATGACCTGCGTTCCGCCTAACTCTGTTTGCAGTGGCAGCGAAGCCGCACTGTTGGAGCCGAGGCTTAGATTTTTACCGTAGACGCTGATATAGCTGCCCGGCGCGAGTGGTTGTCTGGGCGTGTTGCTGGCCGCGCTGACCACACCGCCGGCATCGATGACGGGCACCGCCGGATTGGCCTGCAGTCCGCCTCCGATCTGCGCAGAGCCGTGCAGCGCGGGAGCTGTTTCCTGTCCCTGGGCGATGATTGTCACCTGGCTCGAGGTGTTGCGCGGCAACCAGGTTCCGGACCACCGGCCATCCTGAAGCGAGGAGAGCGCGAGCGGCGGGTCGCCTGTGGAGAACGTGAGGATGACGCTGCCCTGAGTCATGAACGTTCCGCAATCGTCTACCACGGTCACCTCCAGAGGGGCGGGCCATGCGGCCGGAATCTTGAATGCATCGCCCAATTGCGTGAATACCAGAATCAATTTGGCAGGCGTGCAGCCAGTCGCCAGCGGCCGCAAAGTATGCGCCTGCACCGCGCTTCCGGTGGCTGGAACCACAATGAGTACAACGGCCAGGCGGTGCTGATAAGACGTCTGGGTGGCAGCATCGGCGAACACCAGGGTTACACTGCCGGTGTAAACGCCAGCCGTCAGGCCCGCGGCTGGCTGAACGCTGACAGTAAGCGGCTGGCCCGAGGTGAGGGTTCCGTTGCCTGGCGTGACGGTGTAGAAGTTGGTACCGCTGTCGGAAAACGCCGTGCTGGAGAAGTTCAGGGGATTCGGTGACGGATTCGTCACGGTGATCGATCGCGCATTGGCGGCCGCGCCCCCTGCCTGTGAGACGAAAATCAAACCTGTCGAGCTCAGCGACGGTCCAGGACTTTGAGCGGGCGACGCGACAGTCAGGACTACTGAGACGGTTTGCGGGGAGCTAGCGAGTCCCTGCGCCGAAATCTGCACTTTCCCGTAATAGGTGGCAGGCGCAAGGCCGGTTGAGTTCACGCTGATTGCAACCGACGAGCTCGATGACGCGGTGGCAGTGCCGGCCGAAGGAGTAACCGATAGCCAGTTTCCCCCCGACAAAGTGGAAACCGAAGCTGTGAAGTTCAGAGAGCCGGCGCCCCCGTTCAGCACCGAAATCGATTGCGCGGGCGGCGAAGTTCCGCCCTGCACAGCCTGAAAGTAGGCTCCGGTCTGCGAGAGCACGAGTGACTGCTGGCTGGACGTGACCGTCAGAAGCACGGGGAGCGTGAAGTTTTCGCCGGAAGAGAGTGCGAACTGGATTCTTCCGGCATATGTCCCTGCCACAAGGTTCGCGGCATTTACGGAAGCTACGGCGGCGGTGCTTTGGAATGGATTCAGAGTTCCGGTGCCAGTCACGGAGAGCCAATTGCCGCCCGAGATGGTTATGGCGGTAGCGGTGTACGTAAGGGTTTGGCTTCTCCGGCTGGATAACGCGATGCTCTGCGATGACGCAGGTGTGCCCTGGTTCAGTGCGAATACGAGGCCACCTGGATTGACGAGCGTCGTGCCGGTAGCGAGGCCGCCGACCGCCAAAGTCGCGGGAAAAGGCACCGTTTCCGAAAAGCTTTGGCCCGAGAACGAGATCTTGTAAGTGATATCAATGCTGAAAGAGAAGCTGCCGGCCGTCGTGGGAGTGCCGCTGAACACGCCGCTTTGTGTAATTGATAGCCCGGGAGGCAGCGTGGACCCGGCCGTTACGCCAAAGGTGAACACGAGCGACACTCCCGTATCCTGCTCCAGGAAGGGCGCGTAGATCTGGTTCAGGGCGGTGCCGAAATCGCAATAGTAGGGCACCCCGACGGTTGCCTGGCCCAGGCCGATAAAGCAAGCCGGCAGATCAGTGGTCTGTGCGGACAGCGGGTGGCCGAAAACAAAAGGGAAAAGAAGCGGCAGAGCAAGAAGACTTCTGCGAAACATAATGCCTCCAAAGAGCTCAATAAGCCGAGTCTACCAGCTACTCGCGCGCCGCAATGCGTGGCGAGTCAGGCCGGACCCAGTGCCCTCGGAACGTGCTGCTAAAGACAATACGTTTGGGATGTTACCCGGCGCGCATCAGTCCCGCGGCGGCAGGCCATCTTCAGCCAGTTCAGAATCCGCTTTTCCCGGAGCGTCGGCTGTATCGAGGGGTTTGTCCAATGTTCCAGGGAAGTCTCTCAATTCATTTTTCATGAACGGAATGTCGTTGTCTTCTCCGGCCTGGGGTCGCTTCATAAGCCATCCTTTGTGGGGAATCACCGGGCAATTCACCTACCATCTTTGCGGCTGAAGCGAACTGTGACCTGGAGGAAGGAGCAAGGTCGACTGTCGCCTTTGCCGTGCAACAGGCACCTCAGACTGCGACGCAGGCGTGGGCGAGCGCTTAGGATTGCCGCTGGTTGGGCCGCAGAAAATCCCGCCGGTCACCGGACTCACGCCGAAGGACGACGGACAAAAACTGGCACCTGGAAATCGGCACGATGCAGCCGGGGCCCTATGAGATCCGTCGGCGTTTTTCTTTGATGTATTTCCAGGTAAGCGATCAGTTCGTTGAGCCAGGCGGTGGTTTGTTCCGGCTGAGGTGAGATACGCACGGCAGCGTCGAGGCACTGGGTCAGGTACGATTCGTCAACATCCGCGATATCGTTCCCGATTGACAACACGGTTCCGGGCTGTTCGAGATTGGTTACGCCTTCAGCGCTCCAGACGGCATACATATGTGCGTAGAGCGCACAGTGCAGGGCGGGAAGCGCGGGATCGGCAGGGAGCCGGCTGTCGTGCTCCATCAGCCGCGGCAGGTGATCCCAATAGAGCCTGCCTGGATCGGGGACACGCGACTCCATCCACGACCAATCGGCGCGGAGGCATTTGTCAACGTCGGATCGCACCGGCGGATGCGCCACGAGCAGCGGCGCCACATGCTCCGCGGCCAGCAATCCCAGTGCGGTCCTTCCGTGCACCGTTATGAGGTCTTCGTCGATGGACTTGAGCATTGGCTCCTCTTCAGCGGGTTACAACAGAACCACTTTGCCGCCTCGGACAAACATTACCTCGCTGGTTCGCGCATTGGTAATGACAATCGTGACGTTCGGATACTCCGCGCTGAATTGTTTTACCACGCCCGGGAGCACATCTGGATTTGCAAGACCCTGACGACAGGGCCCGCAAACTTCCTGCTCCACATGCAGATGAATCTTGCCGCCGACTCCCGGCTTTGGGGTTCCCTTAAGCGCCGCGTCGAAGCCTTTGGACTTATCCAGCTGATCGGCGATGTCGCCCAGAATATTCTGCTCGGCGTGGTTCTTCGTCGCTCCAAACGACTGCGGCGAGCGATACCGCGTATTCGTATTGACAGTGGCCGCCGTGGCGCCCTTCGATTTGGTCGATCCTTCCTTGTAAATTGCTTCCGGCAGCCCCTCGATTTCGGCTTTCGCGGCAGCTGTGGTTCCGCCCTGCACCTTACCTTCGGCGCTGAGCGCCCTGTTGATCCCTGTTTGAGCCCGGAATTCCTTCATCGCCTGTTCCAGTTCGGGGATGTTGCTGGTGATGTTCTTTGTTAATTAATTCCTGGCCTTCCGCCCACGCAGCTTTGAGCGCTTTCAACTCTTCGGGCCTGAGCTTATTGGCGTCCGCGATAACCCTGGCCGCTTTTAGTTCGCTCATCCACGCGGCGAAGGTAAAGACTCCCCGTTTGAGCGAGTAAAAGGCCACCACGCTGAGCTGGCCAGCCTTATGCAGAGCCAGAACCGTAAGACTCGGGACGGCGCTGAGCTGGCTGGCCCCGAACAGAGCCTGTATCGCCTTTTGGGACTGAACCTGCGCCTCTGCGGCACGCAGAACACTCGTGCGCTGCGCCTGATTCAGTTCCTTGATGGCAGCAAGGTCTTTCTCGAACTGAGTCAGGTCTTTCGTAGCTTCGAGCGCCTTTACCGCGCCCGAAGCTTTGATCGCATTCACCGCGGAGACCGCCGCGCCGATATCCGCGACGGCGCCTACGACGGCGACGATCACCCATGCGAAGCTTGGGTCATCGGCGAGACCCACACCGGCGAACGCGGATTTCTTTTCGTATTCTTTGTATTCCTGGATCGCCTGATATCCGCTGATGGTCGCGGCGCCGATCGCGGCGCCCGCGGCCAGCAGTCCGCCACCGGGAATCAGCAGCGCCAGCGCGATGCCGATCACCGCCAGAACCAGGGCCCACTTCGCTTCATTGCCCACGTATTCGCCGCGCCGATCCAGGATCAGGCGTTCGCAGATCGCACAGGCAGCCACATTCTGGCGGTCGAAGGACAATGCGAAGAGCTTAGGTAGCTTGTAAACGATCTTCGGATCCTCCTGCAGGTTTTGCCGCGAGTTCCTGACGTCGGTATGGCGTTCGGCAATGAACGCGAGAATGGCCGATTTGGCAGTCGCCCGATCATTGCTGAGAAGTTCCTTTCGCGGAAATTTTTCATCATCGATTAGTGGCGCTCCGAGTGCTTTGACGGCCTTGCTGCCCTGCGCGACGAGATCAGCCGCTTCATTGCTCTTCTTCCCGGCCTGATTGGAAAGCTCGTTGCCGACGCCGGCATTTCCCTGGACAGTCTGGAAACGGCCCTTGTCCGACAACTCGCTGGCTTCGGCCATCTTCTGTCTGGCCTGTTGCACGAGTTGAGGCGCGCCCGAGGACTGCACCTGCGCCAGCAGTGCGTCCACCGCCGAATCCTGCGAATAGTACTTCTCGGCTTCGAACAGTTTGTGTTCGTACTTGTCCATCACATCGTTCGCGATGGCGACGGATTCTTTGAGGAAGGCCTGCTCGTACGCATCCAGATACTGCTGGAACTCCGCGATGCTGTTAAACCCGAAGGCCTTCAGCTTCTCGGTAAATTCCTGTGTCTCCCGCTCGCGAAGTTTGGCCGCCTGGTCTCTTAACTCGTTGGCTCCCCTTCCGTCCCCCTGAACTTGTTTGTCGCTGGCTTTTTTCTCCAGTTCCGCCGAAGCCTGACCCAGTTTTTTGTATTCGTCGTAAAGGTCCTGACCGCCGAAGAGTTTTGTGACGATGTTCTCGCGCTCTTCCGTTGACTTTTCCCGCTGCTGCTTTGCGGCTGAGTAGCGGTCGAGGGAGGCTTCGAGCTCTGTGAGACTGGTGGTATCGGCATTGACCTTCGACTTATAGTCTTCCAGGTCCGCAGCCGAGTACTTCGACAGCTTGTCCGCCAGCCGCGCCAGTGTTTCGTACTGTGCGGGGGTGAAGCTGGAGGTCCCGCCGAGCAAGGTCTTGACGGCCACCGGCAGCGCATCGAGTTTCCGTTTGTCAGCCAGTACCTGACCCTTGAAACTATTCCAGATGGCAACTTTGCCTTTTTCGTCCTTTTTGATGAGAGTGCCGGGCGTTTCTCCCGTGCTGCCGTAATAGCGGCGGTCGATCTCTTTATTGATCTCGTCCCGATCGTCAGGGTTGAGCGCGGCGTAAGACTGGTTGTCGGAGGTCGTTGTCTGAGCGCCGGTGGTTCCGCCGCCGTATCTGGCCAGGGCTGAAGCCCGCACAAAGAACGTGATTTTCTCTCCCGCATGTGAGCCAATGTTTTGAAGGAGGGTCTGAGCTCTTGCACTCGGTTCCCATGCAATGTTCCGAACTGTTCCGAAAATCTGTATCTCGGCGTACCGATACAGTTCCTGGACGTTTGAAAGTCCCGGGGGAATTTTGATCGAACGAGGAATGAGGGGATCTTCTTCCTTTTTCGGCGACTCCGACTGGCGGTGTACCTTGTCGGAAGTCTGTTGCAGGGTGTGCACCAGTTCGTGCGCCATCAGCGGGGTCGCGCCCAACGGCTGCCCGCGCCCAAGCCAGATGTGTTGACCGAAGGTGAACGCGAGGGAGTGGAGTGCGCGATTCACCGCATCGGAAAACGATCCGGTGTGCACGCGCACGCCGGAGAAATTCCTGCCAAAACGCGGCTCGAAGAATCCCCTTACGCCCTGGGGCAGCGGCTCGCCACCTCGACCGAGCGCGTCGGGCGTTACGGCCGGCGACGCGGGCTGAGACGTGTGTTCGGCGCGGCGGTAAATTGCTTCCGGCGCCTGTGCAGCCGGGCTCGGCGCGGAGAACGATGGCATTCGCACTGGCCCGGACGAACGCATAACGTCAGACGCCAGGCTGTCGGCCTGTCTTTCGTGGAAGTCGCGGGGCTCACTGACCGCCAGCCTCGTCTGCACAGGGGGCATTCCACCTTGTGCCGCGGCGCGGCAGTCGGCGCAATCCCCGCCGCAGGCGCACTTGCGCTGAATCGAATATCCGGAAGGCGATCCCAGCAACTGCGCCATAGCCCGATTGCCGATTGCCGGCTGCTGACGCGCGGGCTGAGCTGTGGTGGCGCGGGTCTTTGCCGGTGATGCCGCAACCGGACTCTTTACCCTGGCAGCTTGCTTCGGGTTCACGAATCCAGCTCCGACGTCCGTCTGAACCGGAGCCCTGTCCGGGCCAGAGTGCGACGCCACCAGGCCGCCGGGCGCACAGGAACAAGTGCCGTGACTGGCGCCGCGATCAGCTGCAGTTCCGGCTCGGGTTCCTGCTGGATTTGTTGTGCCTGCCGACGGCGCTCGATCAGCCTCTGCACGGCCCGATTTCCAACCGTCACCTGCAGACGGCGAATCAGGTCGGGTGGAAGCTGGTCAAGGCGTGTCTGCTTCATGCCGCAGAGCCTAGCCCTTAGCTGATACGGGTGTGCCGATCGGCTCCGCCGGGGCCGGGGCCTTATCCACCGGCTGGGAATCCCTCGACCCGCACGCCCACCAGAACGACCCGAATGCCAACACCTGACGCCGACAGTCGCATTGCATTACGGTCACCACACCGTTCGCATCGACGGTGAACGCCGCCAGCATCACCCACGGCTCCGACGGACAGGGGAGACAGTCGGGCGCCGCGCCCTGGCCCAGGTTCAGATTCGGCGCATCCGAAGCGTTCGCGCAGTGATCGAGAACGCAGATCTGGTAACTGTCGCAGTAGCGTGAATACTCGCACGCGTTATCGTTGCATCCGCAGCCGCCGAGCGGAACCCGCAAAAGGCGCGTCTGTCTTTCGACATACTGGACTGCGATGTACTGCGTTGCATTGGCCGGCGGAGCGGGCTGCGCCTCCTCGCAGTCGCCGCCCGAGGAAGCAGGAGGTGTGCACGGCGTGCGCACGTCGACGCACTGGTCGGAATCGATGTAGATCTCGTCGCCGAACGGTCCGAGCACATAACCGCTTTTCACGATTACTTTCCAGGCCTGGTTTGCGGCCACCACAGACGCCCCGCACACCACTCCCCAGCCATGCAGAAAGCGGTTATGGCGGCGCATCTTCGCCCGGAAATAATCCTGCTCGAGAGTCATATCCTCGGGCGTTACCAGCTGGCGCGCGTAGTAGCGCGGACGCTCATTGGGCGTCATTCTGGCGGTGGCCGTCGTTTGTCCGGCGCAGTTGCAGGGTGTAGTCGTGGGCATAAATTCCTTCCTTGGAAACGTTTATTGCTTCCCCCCCGCACCCGCGCGGGCAGGTCGCCGGCCATGGCCAGCATCATGTCGAGCAGCATGTCGTTGGAATAAATAATCGGGCGGATGGCGATGTCGATGTCCGAATTCTGAATGGGATCGCTGCCCGCGGGCAGGCGGATGTTTGCCAGCGGGATGCAGCAGTCCGGCGGCATATCCGGACAGACGCGCGTCACGCTTTCCACCAGGGCCGTGTAGTTCAGACGGCCGTTCAGCATAAAATCGGGCACCGACGAAGTCAGATCGATTTCCGGCAGTTTCCCGTCGGTGACTTCAAGGCTGTAACGCTCCTGAATCGACGACGCCGAGCAGGCGGTCGCCATCCCACAGTCGTCCACCGAGACCGGAACCTCGTCGCTCTCGCACTGCCTGAAGCAGATCGAGAGATGAACGTAGTCGTCGCACTCCGGCATCGGCGGTTTGGTCGGATCGGGCGCGGGTTTGGAGCGGATGACCCACGGATCGGTGCTGCGGGGAACCACAATCTCGCGCCCGCAGCGGTCGATCGCCGCACCCGGCGTCACCACCACCGCTCGCCCCTGGGGAGCCGGACGCACGTCCAGACCGCACAGCACCCCGTATCCGATCACCATTCGATTCAGGAGCCAGCGCTTGCCGTTGAGATAATTCTGCTCCAGTTCAAAATGAAATACGTCCAGAAGCTTGCCATAGAAATACCGGTTGCGCACGAAGGTATGGATACTACCCCGCGATTTGTTGTCCTGAGTCGTTGCTGTCATGCGTTCTCCTCATTGTTCGAGCTTCAAATTGTCACCGAGACGGCTGGATTCCGTTCGCGGCGCCGCCGGGCCGGCAAGCCGCAATCCCGCGGTGCTTCCCTGTGAGCCAAGCCCTGTCGGGCCGGATATTCCCGCGATAATGCTGTCGATTCCAACGCGCGCCTCGAAGCCCACCCGCATGGACGCGTCGATTTCCGAGAGACGCCACATCGTATGCGCCGGCTTCTCCCGCTCCACAATCGCGCGCACCTGTTCGAGGCGGCCTTTGCCGCTGACCTCCGCAGCGATACACCTCGGACACGAACTGGTCTGCCAGTCCGTCGAACAGCGGTTGTCCGAACTCCGCGTCGGTGATCAGGTACGAGTGGTCCAGCTGGGCGGTGCTTCCGAGCACAGCCCCGCCAGGCTGCATGTCCGGCAGCGTGGACGTGTTTCCCAATTGCACGCCGGAGGGAGTTGACGGTACTCCGGAGCAGGCCGTATCGCCGGCGAACGCCCAGAAAGACGCATTGACGATCGGCTGTACGATATTGGCGTGCACGCCTGCGTCCTCGAGAAGCGCCAGGCGCAGCCCTTCGGCTGTTCCGCGCCATTGAAACCGGCGGAATGCCAGCGCGATTGCGGTGCGAATCCGGCTCACAGGTTCGCCCTGATCGAGATCCACCGCCAGCCAGCTTGCCAGCCAGGGCAGAGCTTCGGCGGGCGCCGCATATGGATTGAAATATCGCGGCAGTGCGTCCAGCTCACCTTCGATGTCGTCGAAAACTCCCTGAAAAAGGGCCAAAAACTGCCGCAGGAATTCCGCGTTCGCCTGTGGCTCCCGATAGATTGCCGGGAGAGACGGCAGATACCCCGGGTTGTCGAAATCGGCTCGCATCTGCCGGAGCCGCGGCGTTACCGAACGGTCTCCGCTGAACACCGCGCCCACGAAGAGAAAGTAAGCCTTGTCCCCGGTGAGCAGAAAGTCTTCCACGTCATTGGGAAGCGCGATCCACTTCGGATCGCTGAATGGCTGTGCCGAAGCCGGCTGCACCGGAATGGACGCCGCGGAGTTCGACGTCGAGTAAAAGAACTCAATGTGCGCGCCATCGGCATTCTGCACATCAGCCCGGAGCCGGTTCCAGACTCCGGGATCGGCGCCGCTTGAAATCGCATCGCTCCACAGCACGCCGAACGGAAGGAAAGCCCCCGCCGCAGTCAGAGAGACCGGCGCACCGCTCCCTGGGTTGACCGCAATTCCACCGCCTGCGTCGATAGTAATCGCGGCGGACGGTCCTCCGTAGCCGGATGCTTCGCCGGAGAACGGAAAACCTGGTTCGCGCGCGAAAGCCAGCACCCGCTCGAGCGCGTTGTCGCCTGCGCAGACAAAATCGGGGCCCGCGGCCAAAGCCAGAACCTTTGTCATTCCCGGATATCGAATGGCCGCGGGGTTCCCGTCGCCATCGCGCACCGGCGCACCCGTTCCATCGAAGACAAAGATCGCGGTGCCGTCCATGTCGAAGACGAACACGGCAACATTCGCGCCCTTTCCGGACACCGCGAGCGCGCCTGGATGCGGGATCAAGCCACTCTGCTGAAGAGCCGCGGCGAACTTCAGGTCCGGCTCGCCGGTATTCCGGAATTTCTGGATTCGGTGGTTCCCGTAGTCGAGTACATAGAAGTAGCCGTCGCCATCCACAGAGATCGTCCACGGCGTATCGAAATAACCCGGGGCACTGCCGGCCACGGGAGTTGCCGCCACGTCGTCCTGACCCCATACCTCTCGCAAACCGAACTCGATGCCGTCGAAATGCAACACCCGGTGATTGCCGCTGTCCACCACTATCAGGCGGTTTGGCTTGTCAAGAAGAAGCAGCCCACGAGGGTGGTCGAACCCGGCGATGCCTGTCCCGTCCCTGCAAACAGCGCCGAAACTCCCTTGCCCGCCGAGAGCTTTCGACCGAATCCGCCGCTTTCCAGCACATCGTGCGCATGTGCGACACGCTGGCAAATCTCTTCCAGTTGCTGAATCGAGTCCTGGGGCAGCACCAGGTCCGCCCATCGGTACACAGGACGCACTTTCGACGTGAGAGACTCGAGTTCCAGCCCGCTCTGCTCCCGCGCCGCCCGCATCAGTTCTTCTTCCGTCTCTTCCGGGGAGGGTCTCTGGTGGGTAGTCGAACGCCATTCGAGCATCAGCCGGGCCGACTCCACCGCGTCTGCAATCTGTTCCGGCCCGTGCGTGAAATGCCCCGCAAGCGTCGAGAACGCCACCGGACTTGCATACAGCCCGGCGGCCGCAATTTCTTTTTGCCAGTACTCGAGCCGCGCATCGTAATCCGGCGCGGCGAACGCGATCGTCAGAAAGCGCCATTTGTGAAGCTCCGCCATCACGCCCGCCACATCCGACGCCACCGCAATCACACCGTCATATTCCAGAACGCCTGCGAGGAACTGCGAAATCGCGGCGAGGTCGTCCGTTCCGTCCAACCCTTCCACATGCATAACCGCGGCGGTGCGCAGGGCCTCGCGCGCTAACATCAGTCCCACGCCCTGTGCATCGTTCTTCCACGCCGCATGCTTCGCCAGATCTGCTGTAAGCAGTGAGGCCCTCAGGCCGGCCGCGACTGCCCGTGCGGCGGCCGCCTTATCACGCTTCGCCGGGCCCGAGAAGAGAAGCCGCACCGGCCGCTGCCTTCGCGCCGTAGCCACGTAGGGCGGAAGTCTGCGCAGTACATCCGTCACCGTCTCCGGTGGCGTCACTTCGACTTGCAGTGAGCAGAACCCCGCCAGCCACGGTGCCAGCCCGGAATCGCCCAGCAACATGAGTACAGCCGATTCGTCGAGCTTCAGGTACTGCCCGAGCAGCGGCGGCTCGATCTGCGAGGAATCCGCAATCAGCCGCAGCAGGCCCCAGCGCACCAGCGGCGCCTCGGCCGTGAATCTTGTGCGGCCGGCAATCCGCGCGCCGGCATCGGCGCAAAGCAGGTTCAAGGCAAGATCCACGGTCGGCTTGCGTCGCGTCACATCGTCCTGCAGGTAAGCGTAGATCCGCTCGTATCGCAGTTCCACTTCCGGAGCCAGGGCGATCAGCATCACCGCCTTGTCGAACGGAGTCAATCCCCAATGCGTCGAAGCGCTGTTCAGACTCGGCAGTGCGGCGCAGTTCTCGAGGAACGCCGCGGCTGCTTCGGAGGAACCTGTCTGTTTACGCTCGACAAGCCGGTCGATCTCCTGCTCGCTGATATAGATTCCGCGAAACTCCTCCTGCAGCTGTGCGTCGTCGTAAGTCTCGCGAGAGCGAGCGACCGCATCCTTCAGCAGAGTGTCGAGACCATGGAACAACTCCGGAAGCTGAGACCGGGCGTCGAGTGAATTGAGCGGATTCAACCCTGGTTGTCAATGCATGCGCCGGACCAGAAGCGGAATTCGATGCAGTAGCTAAGGTTGCGCGCCGTCGCTTTCGACCTGCGCTCCGCCAGGTGACATTTATCTGTAACAACCGCTGTACCGCGATTTCCATTACCCTGTGACACTGTGACACTTGCGCCGGCGCACACTGATGGCGAGGCGCTTTCCGACGAATCACGCTTTCGCGGTTAAGGTCCGGGGTCTGTCGGAGGATCGGGAAATGCTGTATTGCGCCATCTTGCGGTATACAGTCATGCGGGAGCAGCGGAGTTCGTCCGCCACGCGGCTGATGTTCCATTCGAGGTCGAACAGTGCGTGCACCAGTTTCTCCCGGCTATCCGGGGGCATCTGGTCTTTGAACGCACGCTGCAGGCGGTCCGGGAGATCCACAACCTCGATCCTCTCCGATTCCGCATGGACGAATGACGCCTCGACCACATTCTTCAGCTCGCGAATGTTTCCGGGCCAGCGATAGGTCTTGAGCAGTTCCACCGCGTACGGGTCGAACGACTCCACGCGGCGGTTCAACTGACGATTGTAAAAGCCCAGGAAGTGCTGCAGCAGCTGCGGGATGTCTTCCCGGCGTTCGCGCAGCGGCGGGAGTTCGATACGAACCACGTTCAGCCGGTAGAACAGGTCGCGGCGAAATTGACCGCTCTGAATGCCCGCTTCCAGATCGCGATTGGTCGCCGCAATCAGTCTGATGTCCACGGTGACTCCACGCCAGCCGCCCAGTGGAAACACTTCGCGCGACTCGATTGCGCGCAGAACCTTGGCCTGAGCGGCCAGACTCAATTCGCCTATCTCGTCGAAGAAGATGGTTCCGCCGTGCGCCATTTGAAGCTTGCCCTGATATTTCGCGTTCGCGCCGGTGAAGGCGCCCTTCTCGAATCCGAACAGTTCGCTTTCAACCAGTGAATCCGGAAGAGCGGCTGAATTGACGCATACAATAAGGTTTGTCGCGCCGCGATCCGCTTTTGTGGATCAGTTCCGCCACCAGTTCCTTGCCTGTCCCGGTTTCTCCCGTGATCATGACGCTGGAATCGGTCAGGGCCACGCGTGCAACGAATTTCCGGAGTCCTTCCATTAAGAGACTGTCGCCGAGAAGAATGCTCTGTGGCTGCGAACTCTTGGACGGCGTCTGATTTCCACTCAAAAGCGCCGACAATGCGCGCCGAAAATCCGCGGATTCGCGCGGGAGGCAGAAAAAATCGTCAATCCCCATTCGCACAGCCTGTTGGGTAATTGTTGTATTGTCCTGGCCGGAAATGGCTACTACCGGGAGTGCCGGATGAATCGACCGCATCTGCCGCACCTGCACCGCTACAGCGCAGTCGGCCTCTCCGTTTAGCTCAACAACCATCAGCGCCAGGCCGTGAGACTCAACCGTTGCGCTGGAAATCGATCAGACTCAGCACAATCTGCCGAAGCGAAACCGTGCCGATCACAATCTTTATGGAATCCATTCTCCCCCCCAAAAAATGGCCCGAGCGACTCGACTTTGAATTGAAACAAAGCCGGCAGGAGTTTCGATTCAGAAGAGAAACTCGATTAAGTCCGTACTGCTTTCCTTAAACATGCCACAGAGAGTATAGCCAATTCTGGCGACGCGGAGGCAGTAAATCGCGTGCTTTTTTCCTGGAAAATGCCGGTGCTGCACCTGCTCGTGGGTTTGAAAAGTCCGCCCACTATCGCGAAGGGCTATACAACAGGCCCGCCGACCAGGAAACGGACGAGTGCATCGCTCAAAGGCTCCCGCCCCGCTTGATTCGTGCTGTTGGCGCATCTCGTGTCACTTTTGTGCCGATGCCTTTCATAACAGGCCGTCAATATGCTGACCCGGATAGGGACGCGGCGAAAGCAGTCAGGATTACCGCAGTGTTACGCCCTTGCTGACACGCTGTGCAGAGACAGATGAGTGGCCCACGGCAAGGCCGAGGTCTGAGCGATAGCTGCGAATAGCGCAAGCGAGTTCCGAATGAAGTCTTCGGAAATACCGTCGCACACCACGAGTCGCAAGCAAACGAACCGGTGTATTGCGCTTTGCGAACTGCACGTTTGTAAGCTACTCACTCGGCCTTAGGTTCGCACTGCCAATTTTCCCGTCAGGAGCGAGCCTGACTCTATAGTCAGGAAACCCTTTATCAAATTTCACCTGATGGATATCAGCGCCTCCTGGACCCACCCCTTGAAGCTTATTGACTGTAATGCCCAACCCGGAGATCATCGGTTGCAGTTGGGACAACTGCTGTTGCGTTGCCGCTGCCACGCCGGAACTCATCTGGTCGTAATCAGGCTTTCCGATCCGTAGTTCTTCGATCATTCGACGCACAGCAGCTTCGCTTCCTGGTGCCGGCGTTTGTTCATCGAATCGCTTATCGAATGCGGCCTGTGCATCAATCACCTTTTTGGCATCGATGTCGCTCAAACGGTTTGCCGTCATGTCGCGCCCGAAAAACGGCGCGAATATCGGATGCGTTTTCCTGAACGGCAGCGGCGGCAACTCGTTCACGGCCAAAGGCCAATCCGAGTTCCGATTTTTGTGTTAAAAACGGGAGGGCTCCCGATGAATGAAAACACGCAGTCAGTGCAGCGCTCCGGGCGAAGCAACATCAACCGCGAAGAAGGGACAGTCGTGCAACGGCCTCAGCGCGCGCTCGCCGGCCCCCTGTGTCGCGTAACCGCCGGCACGGTAATCACAGTCGCTGCGGGGTTGCTTTTGCAAGCGCCGGCACCCGCTCAATCCGCGCCAATCACGAGATCGCTCTCCCACGCGATCCATGCGGTCAACGACCTCGATACGACGCTCGCGTTCTATCGCAGCGTGTTCGGGATCAACGGCAACCCGCAGGATTTCCCCAACGCTGCCGTGCCCCTGCTCACCAACGCACCCGGCGTGAAGTTGCGCCTGTCAATGCTCTCACTGCCCGGGAACATGCGTTTCGAACTCACCCAGTTCACTGGCCTCGAACGAAAGGCCGCCCAGGCCAGGTACACCGATCCGGGCGCCGCCAGTATCGTCTTCTACGTTCGTGATATCGATACCCCGGTAGCCAGTGCGAAAACAGCCAACGCTCCCATCGTGACCGAAGGGGGAGTTCCGGTCGAAATTTCCACCGCGAAGGGGAAAGCCCGCTCCATCATCCTGCGCGACCCCGATGGCTTCTTCGTTCAGCTCGTGCAGGAAGCACCGGCCGCGGGCGCACCAGAGGGCAATGTGCACCGCGTTTCGCTCGCTTACACGATGGAGAGCGCCGAAGCAACAGCCGGCTTCTACACGGGAATGTTGGGCATCGAACTCTCGGGACCATCTGCATTTACGAAAGATCCGGCCATGCTGAAGCTGTACGGCGCGCCTGCCGGAACCGAATTCCGCAAGTTGTCCGGTGTCATACCGGGCCCACCGGCCGCGGTTGAATTCACTGAATTCCGCGGTATCCCGCGCACCAGATTTCATCTCAGAGTCCGCGACCCTGGTGCGCCCGCCATGTGCATCCAGGTGAACGAGGAGAAACCCACCATTGCTCGTATGAAGGCGGCGGGGATCAACATCATCTCGGCTAATGGAGAGATTGTGGACTTCGGCGGCGGTACCTTCACGATCTTCGTGGAAGATCCCAATGGCATGAACCTTGAAGTGTTCGAGCGCAATTCACCGGCGGGAAGGAACAACAGCCAAAGATAAATCTGGGCGTCTCGTGAACTTCTGAGCTGGTTCGGGGCCGCGCATGTATGGCTCGCGCTTACTCGGAATCTACGCTGCTGCTGTGAGCCATTGCCGTTAACACGTAAATATCGATAGCTTATTCCATCAGCAGGGTGCTGGCGACCTAGAACGAGAACCGCGCAACCAGCTGGCCGGATCGCGGAGTGGCTCCCGCCCCATTAGTCGTATTGATGTACCCGAAGCCGCCGCTCAACAAGCCACCGCTGGTGGTCGTCGTAGCCTGGGCGTTGGTGGCCGAAGGATTGCCAAACACCCAGCGATTGAAGATGTTGGTGAATTCCGCCCGAATCTGCAGGCTCATTCTCTCCTTCACGCGGAACACGCGTCCAAACGACAAATTCTCCGCCGGACGACGTTGATACCTGTAGTCGCCGTAGTAAGCGGCCGAAGTCCCGAACTGGCCTGCGAGCGGATTCGCCCACGCGGCGGGATTGAGCACCAGTGTCGTCGTCGGATCGAAGCAGTGACAGTTCAGATCCTGCAGGAACAGAGGCTGCCCCGGCACGCGATTCGCAAACGTCGGACGGAAGAGGACCGAGTTCAGAGAGTTGTTCGCGGTGGGCACGCGGATCGGCAATCCCGATCCGTATCGCAGCACTGCGCCCAGCGTCCAGTCTCGCGCAATCCACGACAATGCCTTGTGCCCCGCGATCCGAGGCGTTGTATAGTTGCCCGACAGCACCAGCAGAAGCGGCTGATCATACCCCGAAAGATATTTGTTCTGCGGCCGGTTGGTGATATCGTTCACCTGCACGCTGACAGTCTGGAAGAATGAGAAATCCTGCTCCGCCCCGAGCGTGAGCTGCTTCTGCCACGAGAGCGATCCGCCGAAATCGAGCCCGTGCGAATAGCGTTTAGTCACCTTCACTTGCAGCGAGTCGTACCATGTGTCGCCATCTGGCGAATAGTGCCAGTTCGTAAGATTCCCGAACTGCGGGAATGGCCGGATCGCCTGCGCCACCGTCGAAGTTAACGGGAAACCGGGATACGGCGGGTTTCCGAATCCACGCAGTATCGCTGTTTGGGAATTGATTGGCAGTGCCAGCAAAGCCTGATCCGCGGAGCTGTTGATATCAAGGTTGTGCGCAGCCAGAATCTGCGGCGTCAATATATTCGGGTTCAGCAGGAATGGCGCATTCCACCAGACCCCCCGATTGCCGACGTAAGCCGCTTCGACCAGCAGGTTCGGGAAAACTTCACGCTGTATCCCAATACTCCATTGCAACTGGCGGGCCGGCCGGCCCGCGTTCTGATCGAACAGCTGCGAGGGAGAACTCGTCGTGCCCGGCAGCGGAATCTGCCCAGCGTAGAAGTTCGGCCAGGTGATCTTGTAAGGCACGCCGTTCTGCAACTGATAAGCGGGATCCCCATACGACGACGTAGAGTAAATCTGCTGCGAACCGGTAGAAAGCGAGAGGCTGTTGTTGTCGTCCGGTTTCGCGTAGGAAATACCCGCGCCCACGCGCAGGACAGTCCTGGGTATCACCTGATACGCCATTCCGATCCGCGGCCCGAACGCCCACGGATAGTTATGCGCGAACTCGCAGTTGCAGCGCCCGCCACCGTAACCTTCGAATATCAATGCGCCCGGCAGATTTCCGGTGCCTGGATTCGGCGTGCTCGGCGAGAAGATCCCATAGCGCCCATACTGCTCTTTCAGATAAGTCTGAAAGTCATACCTTAGTCCGTAATCGAGCGTCAGCTTCCGCGTGACCTTCCAGCTGTCCTGCACAAAGCCGGAAATTCCATGGCTGCCCATCCGCGTCTTTGTAGGAATCGCAGCATAGCCGTTGTCTACCCGGCCCATCAGGAAGCTGGCATAGTTGAACCCCACCGTGCCTCCCGAAAGGCTCACACCGTTCAGCGAAGGCAACCCCGTTTCGTTCGGACTGAAAATGATCCAGGTATCGGCATACGTCTGGTTATAGGCCACGTAGCCGTTCAGAACTGTCTCACCGCCCATTTTCCAGGTGTGATTGTTATGAACCCACGTCAGGCTGATATTCGCCGTAGGTTTGGTGTAGTTCAGTGTAACCGCATTTCCCGGACCCAGGTTCGGTCCGCCTCCCGTGGTGGTGTTCGCAAGGCCCTGGATCACGGGAAAGAGATTAGCGGAGGACCCTGTCAGCCCCAACGCCGCAACCTGGTCCACAACGGGCGGCGTCTGCCTCTGGATCGGATATAGCAGCCCCACGCCCATATGCAGCAGCAGCGTCGGTTTGATAGTCTGATCGAAGTTCAGCCGGATCGTCTGGGCCGTATTGGTTTGCGGAGTACCGTTGATTATTCCCGGGAGGCCGTTGTTATTCGGCGTACTCGTGTTGTTGTAAGCCCAGTAGCCCGACAGCTTCGAAACCGAGCTGAGCGAGTAATCGATCTTGAGCGAGGGAACGTACGTGAGTCGTGAGTTGGTGAAGCTCGGGACAAAATTGTTGATCAGTCCCGGCCGGTTCGGTAACGGCAGCAGCGCCTGAATCTTCAATGCCACTGGATCCTGCTGGCTCAACGGCACAAGATTCCCCGGAAACGGATCGCGCTCGCGCAACCCGTTCACCACGCGGTCCGTCGTCGGATCGTAAACGGTGTTTTCCGGAATTGGACGTCCCAGCGGATCGCCTCCCAGATTGCGCTTCGTCAGCGCCGCCGAGAAATCGCCGCTGCGATACGCCGCATTCGGCACCGTGTAGCTTGTCGTCGAGTTCAGCGTCGTCTCGCGAAATTGTTCGAAGCTGAAAAAGAAAAACAGTTTGTCGTGGCCGTTAAAAATTTTGGGTAACACGACCGGGCCGCCCATTGTGAATCCGTAATCGTTGCGACGTTGCCGATTCCTTATATGCTGATTGTTCCCCCCATCGGTTTGCGGAGTCCCGGCATTGAGGAATTCGTTCACGAAATATTCGTAGCCGCTTCCATGAAATTGATTGCTGCCGGACTTCATTGTCACGTTGAACAGCCCGCCACCCGCCTGCCCGTATTCCGCGGAATAATTGCTGGTTTGGATAGCAAACTCCTGGATCGCGTCCACGCTTGGAGCCGTCACCGATTGCGTCGCGGAATAGCCGTTCGTCGCGTCCTGCCCATCGATCCGGAGCGCCTGTGTATTGCTCGGCGTGCCGTTTATCCGCAGGTTGGAATCAGCCCCAAACGTGCTGCTGCCTGGCAGCAATTGAATCACCGAGTAGGGGTTGCGAATGCCCGCCGTCCCGGCGGATGCACCGATGCCCAGCGCTGGAAGATCGTCGAGTTGGCTCGATGAGATATTGTGACTCAGTTCGCCGCTCTCAGTCTTGAGCAGCGGGGAAGCTTCCGACACTGTGATCGAATCGGTTGCCGCTCCCACTTCGAGAACCGCGTCGATACGGACGGTCTGGGCGGCCTGTACTTGTATATTGGGGCGCACGTATCCCTTGAAACCGTTCACGCTGACGGTCAGCGTGTAGGTTCCCACCGGCAATTGGGACAGCGTGTAGTTGCCCGTTGCGGAACTTGCTGCGGGAAAGACGGCGCCCGTTTCAACATGACGCGCCTCGATCGGTGCGCTCGCCACAACTGCGCCGCCCGGGTCGGGAATTGTCCCGGTGATAGTTCCCCGATCTCCCTGTGCCCATATAGATGATGCCAGAATCAGCCCCGCAACCACTGTC
>ODAK010000482.1_pt1 | contig 45940 bp, 43 predicted proteins | sample 1539591 | NCBI WGS metagenome assembly ODAK01 (sample SAMEA3539303, study PRJEB22396) | soil metagenome | biome: tundra; feature: field; material: soil | place: USA | collected 2010-05 | depth 0.15 m
CCAAGACGAGCGAGATCGTCGACGGCCTGGAGGCCGCGAAGATCAGCTTCCTGAATCTCGTGCAGCGCATGCGTTCGGAGCACGCCGGCGCCGCGGCTCGGTGAGACCCTCGCTTCCTTGCCGTCGGACTCCGCCGGAACACTGACCATGCCCGTACGCCGCCTGAAAAAGACGCCGGCTCATCTCGAGATCACCGCGTTCATCAACCTGATCGTGGTACTCGTGCCGTTCCTGCTGTCTATCGCGGTGTTCACGCATCTGGCGGTGATCGATCTCAGCCTGCCCGCGCAGTCTTCGGAGAGACTGGAGAAGCTCGATCCCAACAAGCCGCTGAAGCTCGAAGTCGTCGTCCGTCCCGAGGCGATCGAGGTCAGCGACCGCATCGGCGGCATGATCCAGAGCATTCCCAACATCGCCGGAGCTCCGGACGTGAAGACGCTCTCGGCGCTCATCCAGAGCATCAAGCTGAAGTTCCCGGATACCCTGGACGCCACCGTCATGGCGGAGCAGACCACGTCGTACGACACCCTGGTCCAGGTGATGGACGTGGTGCGCGCCGGGCACCAGCTGCAAGGCGCGAAGATCGTCAGCACCGACTACTTCCCCAACATCTCGATCGGCGACGCGCCGATCAGGAAGCAATAGCGCGGCGGCCATGAAGACAACCCCGCTGCAGCGGCGCAACGAGCGCCGCAATCGCAACCCGTCGATGGTTGACATGAACCTCGTCTCGCTGATCGACGTGTTCACGATCCTGATCTTCTTCCTGCTCTCCAACGTCGGCGGCGTGGAGACGCTGGCCAGCCCGCGCGCCGTCAAGCTGCCCGAATCGATGGCCAACAAAACGCCCAAGGAAACCGTGATGGTCGTCATCACCGGCACCGAGATCCTGGTCGGCAGCCGCGTCGTGTCCAGCGTCGCCGATGCGCTCGCCGTCGATGGCGACCTGATCCAGCCGCTCAAGGCCGAGCTCGACCTGCAGGCGAGCCGCCAGGTGATCCGCAAGGAGAACGAGGCCGACAGCAAGCGCCTGACGATCATGGGCGACAAGGACATCCCGTACCGGCTGCTGCGCAAGGTCATGTTCACGGGTGCCCGCGCCAATTTCAGCGACGTTTCGTTCGCGGTGCGGCAAAGGTTCGAGCCGTGAGGGCCGGACGTGTCTCCCGCTCCGAAGCCGGTCGCGTCTCCATGAGCAGCAGTGCGCGCGATTCGGGGCGCGAATCCGGAAGAGACAGGAAGCGCCGCCGCTCGGTCAATCCGGGACGCGTGTCGTTTCGCAAGGCCGTCCTGCCGTGGTCGATCGCCGTCGATGACGACTACCGCTTCAAGCGCATCGCCCGGCTCGTGCTCGCCCTCTGGGCGCTGTTCTTCCTCGCCCTTCCCTGGCTACCGGTGCGCGAGGCCGACCATTCGCAACCGCAGCTGCTCGCCGAGCCGATGGCCAGGCTGCTGCTCGAAGACAAGCCTCCCCCACCACCGCCGCCGCCGGTCAAGATGAAGCCCGAACCGGTGGTCAAGACGCCGCCGGTCGAACATCAGGTCGCAACCAACAAGCCCGAGCCGGCGAAGCCGCCGGCGCGCCGGCCCGAGCCGCCGCGCAAGGTGGCGCTCAACAAGGAAGCGCCGGTGCCCGAGGCGCGCGTGCCGGTGCCCGACAAGCCGCCGGGCGAGATCGATGCGGCGCGGCGCAAGGTGGCCGGCGTCGGCCTGCTCGCGATGAAGGACGACATCCAGGAGTTGCATGGCGCGCCGATCGCGGTGCAACTCGCACCGGTCAAGCAGGGCCCTGGCGTCGGCACGGGCGTCGGCGTCGGCGTCGGTGCCGGCACCGAGGCGGGCATTCCGGTGCGCGCGCTCATCACTTCGAATGCGACCAACGGCAGCGGCGGCATCAACACGGCGGCCTACAGCAAGAACACCGGCGGCGGCGGCCTGGCCGGCCGGGCGACGACGCTGGTCGAAGGCGTGATCGGCGGCGGCGGCGGTGGCGGCGCCGGCGGTGGCGGCGCCGGCGGCCGCGGCGACGGCACGGGCAGCGGCATCGGCGGCGCCGGTGGCGGCGGCAACGGTGCCGGCGGCTCCCTGAAGAGCGGCGGCGGCAAGGCGTCGCGTGCCCTCGAGGACGTGCGACTTGTCTTCGAGCGCAACAAGGGCTCGATCTATGCGATCTACAACCGCGCCCTGCGCGAAGACCCGGCCCTGCAGGGCAAGGTCGTCCTGAAGCTCACGATCGCGCCCTCGGGCAGCGTCGTCGACTGCAAGATCGTGTCGAGCGAGCTGCACACGCCCGACGTCGAGTCCAAGCTGCTGGCACGCATCCGCCAATTCGACTTCGGTGCCAAGGACGTCAACGAGATGGTTGTCAACTATCCACTCGACTTCCTGCCCTCGTAGGCGCCGGCGCCCCCGGCGCGCCCGTTTCCGGCCATTGCTCTAAGCTCCGCTCCCATGCGTCCGGCGAGCGGACGCAGCGCAATGCACGCGAGGCTGATGCAATGACCTGGTCGATCCTGGCGCGCGACGAGCGAGGGCGCTTCGGCGTGGCGATCGCCAGCCGTTTCTTCGCCGTCGGCGCGCTGTGCGTGCACACGCGGCGCGGCGTCGGCGCACTCTCGACGCAGGCGCTGGTGAACCCGCTCTATGGTCCTGCGGGCCTCGCGCTGCTGGGCGAAGGGCGCGCGGCCGGCGACGTCGTCGCGCTGCTGATCGGCGCCGACGACGGCCGCGCCGTCCGCCAGCTGCACGTGCTGCCGGCCACAGGCGCGCCTGCGGCGCACACCGGGACGAGCTGCATCGACTGGTGCGGTCACCAGGTTTTCGATGGCTTCAGCGTCGCCGGCAACATGCTCGCCGGCCCCAAAGTGATCGAGGCGACGGCGCACGCTTATCGAAAAAACGAAGCGAAGCCTCTGGCCGAGCGGCTGCTTGCTGCCCTGGCCGCGGGCGAGGCGGCCGGCGGCGACAAGCGCGGCAAGCAGGCCGCGGCCCTGCGCATTCACGGCGACGAGGACTACCCCGAGCTCGACATCCGCGTCGACGACCATGCCGAGCCCGTCGTCGAGCTCGAGCGCCTGTACCGGGTGAGCCTCGAGCGCTTCCAGCCCTTCGTCGCCTGCCTCGCCGGGCGCCGCGACGGCGTCGGCCTGACCGACCGCGCCGAGATCGAGGCCCGGATCGAACGCTTCCACGCGGTGCGGCGCGGTCGCTCGGCATGACGCCGCTGCTCGAGGTGCGCGATCTGCGCACGCATTTCAGAGGCGACGACGGCGAGTTTGCGGCCGTCGACGGCGTGAGCTTCTGCGTCGAACCCGGCCGGACGCTGGCCATCGTCGGCGAGTCGGGTTGCGGCAAGAGCGTGACCGCCCTGTCGATCATGGGCCTCGTGCCGAACCCGCCCGGGCACGTGCGTGGCGGCTCGGTCCACTTCGAAGGCCGCGAGCTCATCGGCGCCCCGGTACGCGACATGCAGGATCTGCGCGGTAACGCGATGGCGATGATCTTCCAGGAACCGATGTCGTCGCTGAACCCGGCCTTCACGATCGGCGAGCAGATCATGGAAGGGCTGCTCCGGCATCGGCACATCGGCCGCGCCGAAGCGAAGGAGCAGGCATTGGCGATGCTGCGCAAGGTGCGCATTCCAGCGCCCGAGCAGCGCTTTCACGAGCACCCGCACCGGCTTTCCGGCGGCATGCGCCAGCGCGTGATGATCGCCATGGCGCTGGCCTGCGAGCCGCGCCTGCTCATCGCCGACGAGCCGACCACCGCGCTCGACGTGACCATCCAGGCGCAGATCCTCGAGCTCATGCGCACGCTGCAGCGGGAGACCGGCACCGCCGTCATCCTCATCACGCACAATCTCGGCGTTGTCGCCGAAGTGGCCGACGAAGTGGTCGTGATGTATGCCGGGCGTGTCGTCGAACAGGCGCCGGTGCAGGCGCTTTTCGATTCGCCGCAGCATCCGTACACCGTCGGCCTGCTCGGCTCGATTCCGCGCCTCGACGCCGAGCGCACGCGCCTGGCGTCGATCGAAGGCCAGGTGCCGAGTCCGCTGCGCCGGCCGCCGGGATGCAGCTTCGCCGAGCGCTGCCCGTTCGCCGACGCACACTGCCGCGCCGCCGCACCCGACCTGCGCGAAGTCGCCGCGCAGCACCTCTCGGCCTGCTGGAAGGCGCCGCTCGACGCCGATGCCTTGATGACTGGCGACATGGAGGTGGCCGTGGCATGAGCGAGACGACGCCACTGCTCCGGGTCGAAGGCCTCATCAAGCATTTCCCGGTTCGCCGCGGCATCTTTCGTCGGGCCCATGGCGCAGTGCGCGCGGTCGACGGCATCGACCTGTCGCTCGCAGCCGGCGAGACGATCGGCATCGTCGGTGAATCCGGCTGCGGCAAGTCGACGCTTGGGCGGCTGGTGCTGCGCCTGATCGAGCCGACCGCCGGGCGCGTCGTCTTCGACGGGCGAGATCTTGGCGCGCTCGACGCCGCCGCCTTGCGCGCCGAGCGCCGCGCCATGCAGATCATCTTCCAGGACCCGTACTCGTCGCTCAACCCGCGAATGACCGTCGGCCAGACGCTGGCCGAGCCGCTGATGCTGCACGGCCTGCACGCGGGCCGGCAGCGCCAGCGCGTTGCCGAGCTGCTCCGCATCGTCGGCCTCGCGCCGGAGCACGCCCAGCGCTATCCGCACGAATTCTCGGGCGGCCAGCGCCAGCGCATCGGCATTGCCCGGGCACTTGCCGTCGAGCCCAGGCTCATCGTCTGCGACGAAGCGGTCTCCGCCCTCGACGTGTCGGTGCAGGCGCAGGTCGTCAACCTGCTGCAGGACCTGCAGCGCCGCTTCGGCATCGCCTATCTCTTCATCGCCCACGACCTGGCGGTCGTCAAGCACATCGCGGCGCGAATCGCCGTGATGTACCTCGGGCGCATCGTCGAGATCGGCGAGAAGCGCTCGCTCTTCGCGGCGCCGCGGCATCCCTACACGCAGGCGCTGCTCGCGGCGATCCCGCTACCCGAGCCCGGCCTGCGACGCGAGCGGGAGCTGCTCGGCGGAGACGTGCCGAGCCCGGCGTGTCCACCCGCGGGCTGCCGATTCCACACGCGTTGCCCGCATGCGCGCGAGCTCTGCTCGCACCGCGAACCGGCGCTCGAGACAATCGAAGGCCACGCCGTGGCCTGCCATTTCTGGCGCGACATCGAAGTGCCTTCGATCGTGGCCGAGGGCAAGGTGCAGACGCCGCTGCGTCGGCGTCTCGAACGCCTGCAATCGGCCTTCGTCGCGCCGCCGCCGGCGCCGGATCGACCGCCTGACGTTTCTGCATCCGATCGCCATTCACTCAGGAGCCTTTGTCCATGAAGCCAAGCCTTCGATCCCTCTGGCCGGCACTGCTGCTGGCCCTGGCCCCTTTCGTCGTTCACGCGCAGAGCTTGCGTATCGGCCTCGCCGAAGACCCCGACGTGCTCGACCCGACGCTGGCGCGCAGCTTCGTCGGCCGCGTCGTCTTCGCGAGCCTGTGCGACAAGCTCTTCGACATCGACGAGAAGCTGGCCATCGTGCCGCAGCTCGCGACCGGCTACGAATGGTCGGCCGACAGCAAGACGCTGACGCTGAAGCTGCGCCCCGGAGTCACTTTCCACGACGGCGAGAAGTTCGACGCGGCGGCCGTCAAGTTCAACATCGAGCGGCACAAGACGATGCCGGGATCGAACCGGCGCGGCGAGCTCGCTCCGGTGGCGAGCGTCGAGGTTGTCGACCCGGGTACGGTGCGCCTGCATCTCTCGGAGCCGTTCTCGCCCCTGCTCGCGCAGCTTGCCGACCGGGCCGGCATGATGGTCTCGCCGAAGGCGGCGCAAGCCGAAGGCGAGAAGTTCGGCGCCCATCCGGTCTGCTCCGGGCCGTTCAGGTTCGTCGAGCGCGTCGCCCAGGACCGCATCGTCCTCGAACGATTTCCGCAGTACTGGAACAAGGATGCGATCCACTTCGACAAGGTGATCTACACGCCAATCGTCGACGCCACGGTGCGACTCGCCAACCTGCGCGCGGGCCAGCTCGATTTCGCCGAGCGCGTCGCGTCGAGCGACATGGGAACGATCCGAGCCGACAAGAAGCTGAAGAGCTCGCGCATCACCGAGATCGGCTATCAGGGCATCACGATCAACGTCGGCAAGAGCGAGAAGGCGAAACAGAATCCGCTCGGCCGCGACGCGCGCGTGCGCGAGGCCTTCGAGCTCTCGCTCGATCGGCAGGGCCTGGTCCAGGTCGTGATGGACAACGAAGCCACGGTCGGCAACCAGTGGGTCGCGCCGAGCAACGCGTACTACGCGAAGAACGTTCCGGTGCCCAGACGCGACGTCGCGCGCGCCAAGGCCCTGCTGAAGGAAGCGGGCGTACCCAATCCGAGCTTCACGCTCGTCACGGCGACGACTTCCGAAGCGCAGCGCCTCGCGGTCGTCGTGCAGTCGATGGCGCGCGAGGCGGGCTTCGACGTCAGGATCGAGGCGGCGGAGTTCGCGACCTCGCTCAACATGGCCGACAAGGGCGACTTCGAGGCCTATATCCTCGCCTGGAGCGGCCGCGCCGATCCGGACGGCAATCTCTTCAGCTTCGACGGCTGCAAGCAGCCGCTGAACTACGCCGGCTATTGCGACGCGGAGACCGACGCGCTGCTCAACCAGTCGCGCACCCTGCGCGAGCCGGCCGAACGAAAGAAGGTGTACGAGCAGATCGCAACACGGGTGCTGAAGGAGCGCCCGATCATCTACCTCTATCACCGCAACTGGCTCTGGGCCTACACGGCCAAGCTCGCCGGCGTGCGCAATGTGCCCGACGGCCTGCTGCGCGTCGACGGCCTGAAGCTCCTGCCCTGATCGCGGCGCGACGACCCTCGTAGAAAGCGGCCGGGCGGCATGTTCGATTTCCTCGTCCGGCGTCTGGCGACGATCGTGCCGACGCTGGTCTTCGTCTCGATGCTGATCTTCGGCCTGCAGCAGCTGCTGCCCGGCGACCCGGCGAAGATCCTTGCCGGCGAGGAGCAGGATCCCGGCGTCGTCGCCTATCTGCACAAGAAGCTGCACCTCGACGAGCCCTTGCCGGTTCGCTACGCCTGGTGGGTCGGCGGCGTGCTGCGCGGCGACCTCGGCGACTCGATCCGCACCCAGCAGCCGGTCCTCCAGCTCATAGCGCAAAAGCTGCCGGTGACGGTCGAGCTCGCGCTGCTCGCCATGGCCATCGCGCTCGTCATCGGCATTCCGTCCGGCATCGTTTCCGCCGTCGGCCGCGACACGGCCTGGGACGTCGCGGCCAACGCGTTCGCGCTCTGGGGTTTGTCGACGCCGAACTTCTGGCTCGGCATCTTGATGATCCTGCTCTTCTCGGTGCAGCTCGGCTGGCTGCCGGCCTCGGGCTACGTGAGCCCGTTCGAGGACCTGCGCGCCAACCTCGCTGCGATGATCATGCCGGCCTTCGTGCTCGGCAACGCGATCGCCGCCGTGCTGATGCGGCACACCCGCAGCGCCATGCTGCAGGTGCTCTCGGCCGACTACGTCCGCACGGCCCGTGCCAAGGGCCTGCGCGAGCCCGCGGTCGTTCTCAGGCACGCGCTGCGCAACGCGCTCGTGCCCATCATCACGCTCGGCGCGCTCGAGCTCGGCACACTGCTCTCGGGCGCGGTGCTGACGGAGCAGGTCTTCACCATTCCCGGCTTCGGCAAGCTCATCGTCGATTCGGTGTTCAACCGCGACTACGCGGTCGTGCAGGGCGTGGTGCTGGTAACGGCCACGGCGTACATCGCGCTCAACCTGCTCGCCGACCTCGCCTATTTCGCCGTCAATCCGCGGCTGCGACGCTGAATGTCAGCCGTTCTTGCAGCTCCCTCCTTCAACGCGCGCCACGACGAAGCCGGGCCGTGGCGACGCGCCTGGCGGCGCCTGCGCCGCCGCCGCACGGCCTTGATCGGCGGCGGCGTCGTGCTCGCCTTCGCCGCGCTCGCGGTGTTCGCGCCCTGGTTCTCGCCCCAGGACCCGATCGCGACCAGCTGGAGCGCAATTCGCCAGGCACCGAGCGCGACGCACTGGTTCGGCACCGACGAGATCGGCCGCGACGTGCTGTCGCGCGTCGTCTGGGGTACGCGCGCCTCGCTGCTCGCCGGCGTCGTCTCGGTCTCGATCTCGCTCGTCCTCGGCGTCCCGATCGGCCTGGCCGCTGGCTTTCTCGGCGGCTTCGTCGATGCGCTGATCTCGCGCATCACCGACGCGTTCCTCGCCTGCCCCTTTCTCATTCTCGCCATCGCGCTCGCGGCCTTCCTCGGCCCGAGCCTGACGAACGCGATGGTCGCCATCGGCGTCTCCGCGACGCCGATCTTCGTGCGCCTGACGCGCGCCGCCGTGCTCAACGTCAAGGTCGAGGACTACATCGAGGCAGCGCGCGCCGTCGGCAATCCACCTTTGCGCATCGCCCTGCGGCATGTATTGCCCAACATCGCAGCGCCGGTCATCGTGCAGGCGACGCTCGCCATCGCCTCGGCCGTGATCGCCGAAGCCAGCCTGTCCTTCCTCGGTCTCGGCCAGCAGCCGCCGGCGCCGAGTTGGGGCAGCATGCTGGACTCGGCGAAGAATTACGTCGACACCGCGCCGTGGATGGCGATCTGGCCGGGGCTCGCGATCTTTCTCCTCGTGCTTTCGTTCAACCTGCTCGGCGACGGGCTGCGCGACGCCCTCGATCCGCGGCAGCGTTGAGTCGTTGCCGGTGGATGCTATGCCGCGGCAACCGAACCGCGCGCATTGGCGCCGTCACCGACGGGCCGCAGCGGCGGCGAGGCGACGAGGTGATCGATGAGCCAGGCGACATTGGCCTGGTCCGGCTCGAAGTAGTGCGTGTGCGCGCCGGCGCCCAGGCAGACTTCGAGTTCGCGGACCATCGAAAACGGGTGCAGGGCCGGCGGCATCGGATCGAATGCCGAGTACGCGTCGGTGCGCCCGAACGACGGCGGATGCAAGGTATCGACCATCGGCTGGCCGAGCGCATCGCCGGCGATACGGGGGCTACTCCACAGCCAGCGGCCCACGTAGTCGCCGCTCGTGAACGCATTGGCCCAGCGCTCGACGCCGATGTCAGACGCGCGCGGCCCGTTGCCCGTCTCGTGCGCAGCGAGCACCCAGCCGTAGAGCGAAGGAAAGCGCGCCGCATAGAGCTGGCGCAGCGGACAGCCGAGGGTGAGCAGGCGCACGTCGCTGCCGATCCGGCGGCGCAGTCGCTCGGCGCGCCCGCCGCGGTCGGCCGCGCCGGGCGCCGCGTCGGAGAGAAAGCGCAGCAGCTCGGCGCTGATGACCGTGCCCTGGCTATGCGCGACGATGACGACGCGCCCATAGCCCTGCGCCGCGATGTGGTCGAGCAGCGCCGCATAGCGCGAAAAGATGCGGGCGCGCGGAATGCTCCGGCGCGGGAACTCGCGAAAGTAGTTGTCGACGTCGAGCGCGATGTCCAGCGGCGCCCGCAAGCCCGGCACGTAGCGTGAGAGCACACCACCGAGCGCGGCGAGAGCTGCGGCGATGCCGGCGGCGCTCAGCACGAGCGGCTTGAGCGCCGACTGCGATACGTAGGCGACGCAGTTCATGACGCTGGTCGACGCGGCGTCCTGCAAGGGACCGCCGCGACCGAAGGTGAGCACGTAGCCAACCGCGGTCGCGATGACGGTGGCGACGACGACGACAACGAGCACCGTGCCGTCCAGACGCCGATAGCCGGCGGTGAGCCAGCGCCCGAGCCGTCGCGCGCCGCCCGGGTCGCCGGCCGGGTTCGATGCAAGCAGCTTCAGCTCGGCGAGGAGGCTGGGCAGGAACATCGCCGCGAGATACAACACGAGCAGCAGCAGCAGCGCCGCGACGAGCGAGAAGAACGAGGTGCTGTCTTCGTAGCGGGCGCCGAGAAAGAGCTCCGCCGTCGAGGGCGGGTTTGCCGGCGCGACGAAAGTCGCGGCGACGGAAGCCCCGTTCCACGCGCACGAGGCCGCGGCCAGGGAGGCGTCGCTGTGCCCGCTCGTCACTTCGCCCAGGGAAAAGATGGCGGGCACATAGCCGACGCGCTCGACCGAGAGCTCGAGCAGATTGCTGATGAGCGCCCACGAGGCCATGGTCAGCATGACGAAGGCGCCGAGCGAAACGAAAAAGCCGAGCCGGCCCGTGCCGACGCTGGCTGCGCCCTGGTAACCGCCCTGCCGCGCTGCGGCGACGCCGCTGACGAACCAAGCGATGAAGAGAGGCGCCGCGAGGATCCACCAGGCCTTGATCGCGTAGAGCGCGACTTCGGTGCCGAGCAAGGCCGTCTGCACCCAGATCGCGAGGCTTGCCGATTCGCGGTGCCAGCCGACACGCCAGACGGCGGCGCCGAGCATCAGCGCCAGGACAGCGCCCCAGAAGACGAGGCCCACGACGCGCGTCAACGGGAAGCGATCGTCGGCGACGCGAAGCGCCGCGTCGTAGCCAAGCGTCAGCAAGACGAGAAAAAGGAGCGCCAGGATCCAGAACGCGCTGGCCGGCAGAAGCAGCATGACGAGCGCGGCGGCGACCAGCGCCAGCGGCGCGATCCAGCGCTGCCTCGTGTCGCGGCGGCGATAGGCGAACCAGAGCGCACCGAAGAAGAGCGCGGCGATGCCAACGACCTTGCCGAGCACGGGCTCGAACGGAGCGGCGAAGCCAAAGGCGACGACGACGATGGCGAGCAGGCCGAGCTGCGCGAACAGCGCCGCGAGGCCGTTGACGAAGGCCCAGTCGAGCGCGATCTGTGTGTTCGCAAGCCACCGCCAGCTCGCCGGGGCCTTGCCGTCGGCACCACGCAGCTGCAGCCGGGCTTCGTCGACCGTCTCGCGCCCGAGCTTGGAGAGGCGAAAGACCATCGTGAAGAGCTCGGTGACGATGCGCGGAATCGCTCCGGAGAGCCGGGACAGATCGGCCCAGTACATCTCGTAGACATCGACGCGCTCGCGGCCACCGGCCGCCGTGCGCTCGAGCTCGATGCATGTGCTGTCGAAGGCTTCGGGCGCAGCACCGTTCTCGATGTACTTGCCAAGCAGGTAGTTGGTGGCGGCGATGCCGCGATCGTCCGGCGCAGCGGCCGTCGGCGCGGCCGCTGCCTTCGCGAATCCGGGTCGGGTCTTCGGTCCCGGGCCCGCCGCGTTCGCCTGACTTTGCGCCTGGGCCCTCGTCGCCGGTGCTTCCCAGCCCGGGCGCTGGAAGTCGGACCGCGCGGACTGGACGAATGCCTTGAACAGCGGCCGCGTTTTGCCCGTCGGCGTCGGCGGGCTTTCTCGAGGCGCCGCCGTCGCCGGGCGCAGCGGATCGACGGCGAGAACGAAGCTGTCGGTGGCCCTGGCTTCGTAAGCGGCACCGTGCGGCGCCGAGGCGACGAGCAACTCTGCGACCGAGCGCGCCGTTTCGCCGGCGACCTGGTCGGCCACGCCGTGGACGACAACGACAGCGACGCGACGGGGATCGACCGGCTCTCTTTCCATCGTCTCCTGCTCCCCGAAGTTGTGACGCGGCGGATTTGATGCGAGGCTGCCACCCGTATCGCATGCGCCAGCCCGCACCTGCGCCGCACGGCGTGTCCCGCCATCATCCCATGCCGCCTCGACAAGATCTGAATCCAGCCGCCGCCGTCCCGCCTGTCGATGACGACTCCAAGGCCGCCTGTCGCGGCCGAAGAAGATTTCTCGCGCCTCAACGACGCGCTCGATGCCTTGCGCAGCGTCGACGAGCGGAGCTTTCGCGTCGTCGAGATGCGCTATTTCGCCGGCATGACGGACGAAGACATCGCCGGCGAGCTACGCTTAGGCTAGAGGTCTCGATGCCGACGGTCAAGCGAGACTGGCGCAAGGCGCGCGCCTTTCTCTTCGAGCAGCTTCGCTGATCCGAATTCGGCGATGACGAGCCCGTCCGAGGCGGGGAAATGGGCCGAAGCGACGGCGGCCTTCGATGCCTGGGGGCCGAGCTGCCCGAGGCCGAGCGCGCAACGTGGCTGCGGGGGATGGCAGCGACCGACAGCGACTTGCACGCGCGCGTCGAGTCGAGGCGCCAGCCGCGATCGGAAAGTGGCTCGACAAAATTCGTGCCGCGCCCGCTGGCGATGGGCACACTAGGCGGACCTCACACCGGAAGTCATCGATGCTGATCCGAACCTGCCTCGTCGCTTCGTCGTTCCTGACGGCCGCCCTCGCCTTCGCGCAGGCGGTGCCCGCTTCGCGGCTCGACGCGGTGCAGACGAGCGGCAAGCTTCGCGTCTGCACGCCCGGCGACTACGCTCCCTTCGCGCTGCGCAAGCCCGAAGGTGCCTACGAAGGTCTCGACGTCGACCTCGTCCAGTCGGCCGGCAGGGCGCTCGGTGTCGAGACCGAGTTCGTCAAGTCGGCCTGGCCGACGCTGATGAAGGACTTCATCGAGAAGTGCGACGTCGCCGTCGGCGGCATCTCGGTGACGCTCGAGCGGCAGAAGACCGCGTTCTTCTCCGAGGCCTACATGGTCAACGGCAAGGCACCGATCACGCGTTGCGAGAACGCCGCGAAGTTCCAGACCGTCGCCGACATCGACAAGCCGAACGTCACGGTGATCGAGAACCCGGGCGGCAGCAACGAGCGCTTCGTGCGGGCCAACTTCAGGAACGCGAAGATCGTCATCTACAACGACAACACGACGATCTTCGACGAGATCCTCAAGGGCCATGCCGACGTCATGATCTCCGAATCGGCCGAGACCCTGGTCCAGCAGAAGCTGCGCCCGGGCCTGTGCGCGGTGAATCCCGACAAGCCCCTGCAGTACGGCGAGATGGCGTGGCTGCTGCCGCGCGGCGACACGATCTTCAAGGCCTGGATCGACCAGTGGCTGCACCTGGCGAAGGCGAACGGCGAGTACGAGCGGATCGCGGCACACTGGTTGCGCTAGCGGCCCACCGAGAGCCTTGACGTCGATTCGAGGCCCGCGCAAGCGGGCCTTTCTTCTTGCTGCTGCGGCGCTTCGGCCGCTGCGCCGCGCTGCAAACGCTCACGCCCACTCGGGAATGGCCGGAACGCGGATGCGTTCGCTTTCCGGGAGGTCGAAGCCGAAGTGCTCGACGAGAAGCGATCGCAGCGCCGCGCGATCGGCAAGTTGCGTCGCGTGCGCCACCCCGCCGTGCCAGATCGTGAGGTCGCGATTCATCACGGCGACGTGGCCGTCACCGGTGAGGGCGCGCATCATGATCCTGTTGACGAAGGGCGATGCCGGATGCGTCGCCGCGAAGTGATTCGCGATTTCGAAGTCGATCGCGTTCTCGGGCTCGAGCGTCGAAACCCAGGCGTCGGCAAAAGCCCCGTCCCGCTTCGCCCGCATCACCCAGACAGGACCGTCGCGAACCATCCAGTGCGTCGCGCCTTCGCGCGGCTTCGCAGCGGCTTCGACGAGCGGAAGCGGCGTGCTCGGCGCGAGCGCGCCGAAGCCGGGGTCGACGACGTACACGCCTTCGGCGAGCGGCACCGACAGGAACATGTGCGTTCGCGACGCGGCGTCGCGCGGTACGAAGAGGACCACCCGGGCCGCATGCCGGGCCGGATGGAAGCCGAGCTGCTCTAGCACTGCGGCGAAAAGCGTCGCATGCTCGAAGCAGTAGCCGCCGCGCCGCGCGCGAACCAGCTTTGCCTCGATGCTCCCGAGATCGAGCCGCACCGGCCGGCCGAGCAGGACGTCGAGATTCTCGAACGGGATGTGCGCCATGTGCGCAGCCAGCAGACGCGAAAGCGTGTCGAGCGTTGGGGCGGTCTCACCGGCCCATCGAATGCGCTCGAAGTATGCGTCGAGATCGGGCAATGTCGTCATGTCACGTCTCCCTGCGTGGGTTGCGGTGCAAGTCTTCCGGCGGCCCCTGGAAACTGCCGGCACGCAGCGTCAGCACGAGGGTGTCGCGATGTCCGAGGCCTTCGAGCGGCTGGATCGGCGTGCTCTCGTGGATGACGCGCGCGTCGTCGAGAAGCAGGCAGCTCCATGGCTCCTGCATCGTGAAGCGCAGGCCGGTCGGCCCGTCGGCATCGAAGACGCGTGTCTCGCCGCCCTTGATGCCCGATCGATCGACGAGCACGACGGCGACCAGGTCGACGCCGTCGCGATGCGCTCCCTCGGGCGTCGGCCGGCCGATGCCGTCGGAAGTGTCGATGCGGAACTGGTGCGCCTCGACGTACCACGGCTGCTCGCCGCGCAGCGACGACGCGAGCCCGGCCATCGCCCGCAGCAGCCTCGGCCACGCCGGGCTCGCGATCACGGCCGGCTCGATCGGCTCGAACCAGCGCTCGAGGCCGCCGTGCAGCGCGTTGTATTCGACCGGCTGCCAGTGCGCCCGATGCGGGACGGGCTCGACCTCGTCGCGCCGCACGATGAAGCACGAATGGCGCCGTCGCCGATAGTGGCCGCCGTCGCGCAGATAGTCATCGGGCGGGAGATCGTTCCACGAAGCGCGCAGCGCATCGAACTCGGCAATGTCGCTCGACGTCAGTGCCGCGAAGCCGTCGGCGTCGAGCACGGCATGGCCCTGGACGCGAAGCGCCGACGCAGCTGTCTCCGGCGGCGTGATCGGCGCGGCGAACGGCGACTGGCTCACGCGGCCGCTCAGGCGAAGCGCTGGCGCGCCAGCGCCGCACCTTGGGAGAGTGCGACGAGCTTGGCTTCGGCGACTTCGCGGCGCATCGGCGCCAAGCCGCAGTTCGTGCAGGCGATGAACCGCTCCTTCGGCACGAACCGCAAGGCCTGGCCGATCGTGGCAGCGATCTCCTCGGCCGTCTCGATCACGTCGGAGGCGACGTCGATCACGCCGACCATCACGTCCTTGCCGTCGAGCAGCTTCATGAGGTCAGGCGGCACGTGCGAGTGAAAGCACTCCAGCGAGATCTGGTCGATCGAGCTTTTCGAGAGCGCCGGGAACACCTGCTCGTACTGTCGCCATTCGCCGCCGAGTGTCGCCTTCCAGTCGACGTTGGCCTTGATGCCGTAGCCGTAGCAGATGTGCACCGCCGTCTTGCACTGCAGGCCTTCGGCCGCGCGCTCGAGCGCGGCGACGCCCCACTCGGCCGCGTCGGCCATGTAGACGTTGAAGGCCGGCTCGTCGAACTGGATGATGTCGACGCCGTCGGCCTCAAGCGCGCGCGCTTCCTGGTTGAGCAGCTCGGCGAAGGCGAAGGCCATCCGGATGCGCCCCTCCTTGGCTTCGCCGTAGAAACGGTCGGCGACCGTGTCGACGATCGTCATCGGCCCGGGCAGCGTGAACTTCAGGCGCTTGCCGGTGTGCGCCCGCGCCAGGCGCGCCTCCGTCGCATGGACCCGGCCGGCGAGGCGAAGCGGCCCGACCACCTGGGGCAGCATCGCGTCGTAGCGGTTGTTGCGGATGCCCCTCTTCACCTTGTGCTCGAAGTCGATGCCTTCGACGCGCGCGAGAAAGCCGTGCACGAAATGCTGGCGCGACTGCTCGCCGTCGCCGACGATGTCGAGCCCGGCGTCTTCCTGGACCTTGAGCCAGAGCAGCGTCGCGTCGGCCTTGGCGCGATCGAGTTCGGCGCCGCTCGCCTTCCATTCGGGCCAGAGCTTTTCGGTCTCGGCGAGCCACGAGGGCTTGGGCAGGCTGCCGGCGATGGCGGTGTCGAACATGAACGATGCCTTTGGGTCGAGAGTGCGGTCGCGCGGAGGCGAGGTTTGATACCGTCGCTGCCGTGAACGACAAGAACGAAACCACGCTGCCGACATGTCAAGAGCCGCTGCCGGCAGCGAATCGCATCGAGGTGCTCGACGTGCTGCGCGGTTTTGCGCTCCTGGGCATCTTCATTATGAACATGCCGAGCTTCGCCCATTCGATCTTCACGCCGGCGCCAACGCAGAACGCCAGCGCCGAAGGCATCGTCGTCGCCTTGCGCGAGCTGCTCTTCGCCGGCAAGTTCAATCTGATGTTCGGCATGGTCTTCGGCATCGGCTTCACGCTGCAACTGCGCCGGCTCGAGGCCGCCGACCCGGACCACGGGGCGCTCGTCTACGTCCGCCGGCTCGCGGTGCTGCTCGCGATCGGCCTCGTCCACGCGGCGCTGCTTTGGATGGGCGATGTTCTCGTCGCCTACGCGGTGCTCGGTTTCATGCTGCTGGCGATCCGCCGCGTGCCCGACGGCGTGCTGCTCGCGCTCCTGGGACTGTGCCTCGCCTACCCGGCGGCTTCGGACGCGCTTTCGACGCACCTCTTCTCGAACGAGACGACGCTGCTTGCCACGTTCGAGTTCTACGATTTCGCCAGCTCCAACGACGTCGCCTTCGGCCAGGGCAGCTTCCTGGACGCGGTGCGCGAGACGCTGCGCGTCTTCGCCTGGGCCTATGCCTCGCCGATGGGGCTTTTCACCGTCGCCGGATTCTTCATCCAGATGGCTACCGGCATCCTGATCGGCTTCTATGTCGGCCGCCGCGGCTGGATCGAGCGGCTGCCCGCGCTTCGTGATCAGATCGGCTTGGCGCAATGGGCAACGCTTGCAGTCGCGCTCGCTGCGGGTGGCCTGTGGTGGGCGATCGGCGGTACCGCCGTTCAGGACGCAGGCGAGAACTTCCCCGCCTCGCTCGCTCGCACGATCGGCCGCGCCGCGCTGATGTGCTCTTACGCGCTGACGCTGGTTCGTCTCGCAGGCGTGCCCGGCCCGGCCCATGTGCTGCGCCTCTTTGCCTATCCCGGCCGCATGCCGCTCAGCAACTATCTGCTGCAAACGCTGATGGGACTCTTCATCTTCTACGGCTGGGGCCTCGGCTGGTGGGACCGGACGACGCCGCTCGCGGAGATGCTTCTCGCCGTGGCCCTCTATTTCGCAATCCAGCTGCCGCTCAGCGCCTGGTGGCTGTCGCACTTTCGCTACGGGCCGGTCGAATACGTGTGGCGCCGTCTTACTTACGGCCGCCTGAGGCGCTAGGCGGACTGCCCGAGCGGCGTCAGCGCGAATTCCTCGGCCAGCAGGGAATACGAACGCCGCCGCACCGCCGGATCGTGGGCCCAGGTGTTGATGACGATTTCGCCGAGCATGAAGTCGCTCGCGAGCGCTCGAAGCTTCGCCGCGACCGTCTTCTGGGAACCGACGAAAGCCTTGTCGCGCATCGATGCGAGCATCGTCTCCTCGGCATCGGTGAAGCCGCGCTTCGCGATCTCGTCGGGTGCCTGCAGTGGCCCGAGCGCGCCGCGTTGCCGATCGATGCGCCAACGGTCGCGCGACAGCGCGAAGTGCGCTGCTTCCTCGTCGCTGCCCGCGGCGAGTGCCCAGACACAGAGCGTCGCCTGCGGCTCGGGATGGCGCTCGCTAGGCTGGTAGCGGGCGCGATAGAGCGCCATCGCCTCTTCGGCGCCCTGGCCGTCGGTGAAGAAGTAGGCGAAGGCGTACGGCAGGCCAAAGTGGGCGGCGAGTTGGGCGCCGTAGTCGGAGCTGCCGAGGATCCAGAGCTCCGGCGCGTGCGGCCCGAGAGGATGCGCGGTGATGCCTTCATGCGTGCCGAGAGTCGTCCATGCGTACAGGTCGCGCACCTGGATCGGAAAGTCCTCGGCGGCGTGGCTCGCATTCGGGTTGAGCGCGCGCGCCGTGCGCATGTCGCCGCCGGGCGCGCGGCCGAGGCCGAGGTCGATGCGGCCAGGCGCCAGCGCCTCGAGGACGCGGAACTGCTCGGCCACCTTGAAGGCGCTGTAGTGCGGCAGCATGACGCCGGCGCTGCCGATACGGATCTTCGACGTGCGCGCCGCGATCGCCGCCATCAGGATCTCCGGCGCCGAGCCGACGATGGTCGGCAGGCCGTGGTGCTCGCTGACCCAGAAGCGCGAATAGCCGAGCCGCTCGCAATGCTCGGCGAGCGACAAGGTGTCGCGAATCGCGGCATCTTCGCTGCTGCCGGCGAGCGAGACCGATTGGTCGAGAACGGAAAGTCTCATGGTCAGCGGCTCAGCCCTGCGGATGCGTAGGATCTATCCAGCGTACCGTTTCTGGCTTCTCGACGGGCTCGATGTCGAGGTTGACGGCGATCGCTTCACCGTCGCTCCGGCACAGCACGCATTCGAGCGTTTCGTCGCGGCTCGCGTTGATCTCCTGATGCGGTACCCAGGGCGGGATGTAGATGAAGTCGCCTGGCCCGGCTTCCGCCGTGAACTCGAGCGCGTTGCCCCAGCGCATGCGCGCTCGGCCCTTGACGACGTAGATCACGCTTTCGAGCGCCCCGTGGTGATGGGCGCCGGTCTTCGCGTCCGGGTGGATGTGCACCGTGCCGGCCCAGAGCTTCTGCGCGCCGACGCGCGCGAAGTTGATCGCCGCCTTGCGGTCCATGCCGGGCGTCTGCGCAGTGTTCGGGTCGAGCCGGTTCGACGTGATGACGCGAACGCCATCGTGCCTCCAGGCCACATCGGCTTCAGAGGAATGCGGGTGTTTGAGCGACATCGTGCTGCCTCGTGTACATTACGGTCACAGTTATACGCAAGACAGTGGTTTGTTCGTGATTCTCGTTCCACCCTCGCGGTTCTCGCGGCGGGCGTTTGAAATCCCCCTGATCGGTTCTTGAGTGTCGCTGCATGCGCCGCATGTGCGGCGCATTCATTTGCAATAGATTGGATATTTACCCATGACGACCCCCACCCAGACCGGCACCGTGAAGTGGTTCAACGAAAGCAAGGGCTTCGGCTTCATCGCGCAAGACGCGGGCGGCGCTGACCTTTTCGCCCACTTCCGTGACATCACGGGCAGCGGTTTCAAGACGCTCGCTGAAAACCAGCGCGTCGAGTTCGAAGTCAAGCAAGGCCAAAAGGGCCTGCAGGCCGCGAACATTCGCGTCCTCGCCTAAGCCTCGGGCTCGCGCCCGATCGAGAAAGCCGCGGTTCGCCGCGGCTTTTTTTCGCCCGTCGCAGACGGGAATGGCATGCGCGGGGCGGCGACTAAGATCGCCTCTGCAACGAGGAGCCAAATCTTGGATCAGCCCATCGCCGCGACGAATCACCAGATCCGCCTCGCGCGCCGCCCGGTCGGCTTGCCGGTGCGGGCTGACTGGAGCTTCACCGACGAGCCGGTCGCCCCGCCCGAGGAAGGTGGCGTGCTGGTGAAGACGCTCGCGCTCTCTCTCGACCCGGCAATGCGCGGCTGGATGAACGAAGGCAAGAGCTACATCGCGCCGGTCGGCATCGGCGAAGTCATGCGCGCCGGCGGCATCGGCGCCGTCGTGGCGTCGACGAGCGCGAAGTTCGCCGTCGGCGATCGCGTCACGGGTTCGCTCGGGGTTCAGGAGTACGCGCGTTTCGGTGCCGGGCAACTGGCCAAGGCCGCGCTCGCGAAGATCGACCTGCGCGTCGGCACGCTGACGCAGTGGCTCAATGTTCTCGGCATGCCGGGAATGACCGCGTACTTCGGCCTCATGGACGTGGGCCAACCGAAGGCCGGCGAGACCATCGTCGTCTCCGGCGCTGCGGGGGCCGTCGGCCAGACGGTCGGGCAGCTCGCGAAGATCAAGGGCTGCCGGGCCGTCGGCATTGCCGGCGGCCCGGCGAAGTGCGAGTGGGTCGTCAAGGAGCTCGGCTTCGATGCCTGCATCGACTACAAGGCGGGCCCGGTGAAGGACGGCCTGAAGGCGAACTGCCCGAACGGCGTCGACGTCTACTTCGACAACGTCGGCGGCGAGATCCTCGACACGGTGCTGACGCGCATCAACCGCAAGGCGCGCGTCGTCATCTGCGGCGCGATCAGCCAGTACAACAACACCGATGCAGTCAAAGGGCCGGCCAACTACCTCTCGCTCCTCGTCAACCGGGCCCGCATGGAAGGGATCGTCGTCTTCGACTACACCGATCGCTTCGGGCCTGCCATCGCCGAGCTGGCCGGCTACCTCAGGGAAGGTCGCATGAAGAGCCGTGAGGACGTCGTCTCCGGCATCGAGACGTTCCCGGAAACCCTGCTCAGGCTCTTTCGCGGCGAGAACTTCGGCAAGCTTGTGCTGCAGGTCGCACAAGCCTGAGCGTCGGCGTGTGGCGTGCGCCGGTCGCGGGCTAGACTTCGCCGCTTCGAGCCCAGATACCCCCAAGACCGCCCGAACGGGCCATGAGCGACGCGGACCCAAACTTCCCGGCAGACGGCCCGCCCGCTGAGGTGTTGCGCGCGCTCGTCGAGCAGAGCCTCGAGCTGCTCGCCGTGACCGATGGCGCGGGGCGAATCGTCTGGGCCAACGAGCACTTCGCCGCGGCGACCGGACTGGCCGCGGACGGCAGGACGACGCTCCTGCAGGCCGTCCCTGATGGCGCCGCCGGCGACCCGGCAAGAAAGCGGCTCGAGACGGCGCTCACCTCCGTTGCCCTCAGCACGAGCCTGCCTCTGCAAGCGGCCGACGGCGCCGCGCTCTGGGTCGATGCGCGTGCCCGTCGCCTCGGCTCCCGCGTCCTTTGGACCTTCACCGACGTCAGCCCGACGCGCCTTCTCGAAAGCCAGGCGCGGCGCCAGGGCGAGCTGCTCGACACGGCGCAGGAGTTCGGATGGCTCGGCCTGTGGGAACGCAGGATTCCCTCCGGCGAGGGCCGCTGGGACCGCCACGTGTTCGGCTTCTGGGGTATTGATCCGGCGGCCGGCACGCCGACGTTCGAACAGGCGAGGGAGCGCATCCATCCCGACGACCGGGCGAAGATGAACTACGTCGAATCGACGGCGCGCGCCGGCCGCTACGCGCAGCGCTATCGCGTCATCCATCCCGACGGCGGGACACGCTGGATTCACTCGCAATGGGAAGTGAAGAACGGGGCGAACGGCGTGCCCGACCGCGCCATCGGCATCATGATGGACGACGCCCAGGCCTACGACTCGGCGCGCGCCCTCGGCGACGTCAGCGCGCAGCTGAAGATGGCGGTCGAGCTCGGCAACATCGCGATCTGGCGGCACGACCTGCGCACGCAGCGCATGCACTACAGCGACCGCGCCTTCGAGCTGCTGCAGATGAAGCCGCGACCCGAAGGGCTGTCGATCGACGAGGTACGCTCGCTGATCCACCCCGAGGATCTCCCCGCCGTTCTCGCTTCGGTGGAACAGGCGCTCCACTCCGATCAGCCGACCGACATGGAAGCGCGCTACCGGCGCAAAGACGGCAGCTGGCGCTACGTGCTGACGCGCCGCGTCGTCGAGCGCGACGCCGAAGGACAACCGCTCGCGTTCGTCGGCGTCGCCCTCGACGTGACCGAAGCCGTCGAACACCGGCGCCACGCCGACGAGCTGGCGCGCCGCCTCGAAGCGGCATCACAGGCCGCCGGCATCGGCCTGTGGACGACGGCCGGCGATCCGCAGGAGTCGGACTGGAACGCACAGATGTACGTCCTCTTCGACCGCTTCGCGCCGCCCCGCGTGCCGGGCTTCACCGAGTGGCTGACGCAGAGCGTGCATCCCGACGATCTCGGCCGTGTCGGCGCCAAGGCGCACGACTACCTGACAGCCGGCGACGGGCCCTTCGAGATCGAGTTCCGCACGCTTCGCCGCGACGGCAGCGTGCGCTGGATCGTGATGCGCGCCGACCGCGATCGCGGCGCCATCGACCGGCGCCGCTTTCTCGGCGTCGCCATGGACGTCACCGATCACCACGCTGCCGTCGACGCGCTGCGCGACGCCAGCGAGCGCGCCTCGCTGATTGCCCGCTACGCCGGCATCGGCATGTGGGAAGCGAGGCTCGACGGCGCGCCCGAGCGCTGGGACGAGCAGATGTTCAATCTGCGCGGCCTTGCGCCGGGCAGCGCCGTGCCGACGCGTGATGAGCGGATGGCGATGGTTCATCCGGACGACCTGCAGCGCGTTCTCGATTCGCGCCCGAAGTCGGACGTCGGCACGCTGCCGACGTCGTACGAGTTCCGCTGGAAGATGCCGAACGACAGCTGGCGCTGGCTCGCCTCGCGCTCGGCCCTCGTCTATGACGATGCCGGCATCGCCGTGCGACGCGTCGGCGTCAACTGGGACGTGACGGAAGCGAAAGAGGCCGAACTCGCCTGGCAGCAGACAGCGCTCGCCGAGCGCGAGGTCCAGGCCAAGTCGCAGTTTCTCTCGCGCATGAGCCACGAACTGCGCACCCCGCTCAATGCCGTTCTCGGCTTCACGCAGTTGTTGCAGGTCGAAGCGCGCCAATCGGCGCACGCAGACCAACTCGCAAAGCTCGGCCATATCCGAGCCGCCGGCGACCACCTTCTCTCGCTCATCAACGATGTACTCGATCTCTCCGGCCTCGAGTCGGGAGAGTTGAAGCTCTCGCTGCAGGCGGTCGATCTCGGTGGCCTGATCCGTCAATCGGTGCCACTCGTCGAATCGCTCGCGGCGCAGCACGGCGTCGTGGTCGCGCTGGGCGCGCTCGGCGGAGTCGCGAACGCCGATCCGACGCGGCTGCGTCAGGTGCTCATCAACCTGCTTTCCAATGCGATCAAGTACAACTGCCGCGGCGGTCGTGTCGTCGTGCAGGCGCGGGTCGCGGCGGACGCCGCCGTGCTCACGGTGCGCGACACCGGCCGCGGCCTCACCGCAGCTCAACTCGCCAACCTGTTCGAGCCGTTCAACCGCTTCGGCGCGGAAAGCGAAGGCATCGAAGGCACGGGCATCGGGCTGACCATCGTCAAGGCGCTGGTCGAGGGCATGGGTGGAACCATCGGCGTCGCGAGCACGCCGGGGACGGGAACGACGTTCGACGTCAGCCTGCCGGCGGCGAGCCCGGGGCCTCGTGTGGAGGTGCCCGTCGCCGCGGCCGAGCCGGCCATCGCCGCCGTCACTGCGCCGCGCCGCGACCGTGCCGGACAGATCCTCTACATCGAAGACAACCACGTCAACGTGCTGCTCGTCGAGGAGATGGTGAGAGGCGTCGGCGGCATCGCCATCGCCTCCGAGCCGACCGGTGCCGCTGGCGTCGCGCGCGCGAAGAGCTTGCGCCCCGATCTCGTCCTCGTCGACCTGCAGCTGCCCGACTTCGACGGCTTCGAAGTCCTGCGCCGCCTGCGCGCCGACCCGGCGACGCGCGGCATCGCCTGCATCGCGTTGTCGGCCAACGCGATGCCCGAAGACATCGAGCGCGGTCTCGCTGCCGGCTTTGCCGAATACTGGACCAAGCCGATCGACTTCGGCGCCTTTCTCGGCGCCTTGCACCAGCGCTTTCCCGTCTCGCCGCCGCCAGCGCAGCGGCCCGTCGATGCGCCCACGGCCGCAGGCTAGGCAGTCGTCGTCTCTTCGATGAGGCCTCGCTGCTTCAGCATCGGCTGCGGCGTCGGCGCGCGGCCGCGAAAGGCGCGATACGCAGCGCCCGGCTCGATCGAATTGCCGGCCGAGTAGATGAATCGCAGAAGGCGCCTGGCCACCGCGACGTCGAAAGGATCGCCGGCCTCGACGAAGGCTTCGAAGCCGTCGGCATCGAGCACTTCGGCCCACAGGTAGACGTAATAGCCGGCGGCGTAGCTCGAGCCCGAGAACAGGTGCTGGAAGTGCGTCAGGCGATGGTTGAGGCCGACGCCGGCAGGCAGGCCGATCTTCTCGAGCTCGGCGCGCTCGAAGGCGACGACATCGGTGAGCGGCGCCTCGGTGCGCGCGTGCGCCGCCATGTCGACAAGCGCCGACGCGGTGTAGCGCATTGTCTCGTAGCCCTGGTTGAAGTAGCGGGCGGCATGCAGCTTTTCGATCAGCGCGTCGGGGATCGGCGCGCCGGTCGCGTGGTGACGCGCGTGGCGCTTCAGCACCTCCGGCTCCTCGAGCCAGTGCTCGAAGAGCTGCGACGGCAGCTCGACGAAATCGCGCAGCACGCTGGTTCCCGACAGCCGCTCGTACGTGACGTTCGAAAGCAGCCCGTGCAGGCCGTGGCCGAACTCGTGGAACAGGGTTCGCGCGTCGTCGAAGCTGAGCAGCGTCGGCTTGCCCGGAGCGCCCTTTGCGAAGTTGTTGTTGTTGACGATGATGGGAAGCACCGGCGTGGCGCCGCCGGCGCGGTTTTTCGACTGCGACCGGTACGCGCTCATCCAGGCGCCGCTGCGCTTGGTCGGCCGCGCGAAGTTGTCGTGCAGGAAGAGGCCGATCGCCCGGCCGCCTTCGCCTTGCACCTCGTAGACCTTGACGTCCGGGTGATAGACCGTGATGTCGGGCTTGGGAACGAACGCGATGCCGAACAGGCGCTTCGCGCAGTCGAAGGCCGCCTCGGTGATCCGCTCGAGTGAGAAGAAGGGCTTGATCGACGCTTCGTCGAGGTCGAAGCGTTCCCGGCGCACCTTCTCCGCGTAGAAGCGCCAGTCCCAGGCCTCGATCGTCGCTGCCTCGCCGCGCGACAAGGCGATCGCTTCGAGCGCCTCGCGCTCGCCCTGGGCGCGGGCCTTGGCCGGATGCCACACCTGCATGAGCAGCGACGTCACCGCCTCCTGGCTGCCCGCCATGGTGTCGGCCAACGCGTAGTCGGCATACGAGGCATAGCCGTGCAGACGCGCCTGCTCGAGACGCAAGGCGAGGATCTCGGCCGCGACTTCACGGTTGTCGCTGGCGCCGGCGTGTTCGCCACGCGAGGTCCAGGCGCGCCAGGCCTGTTCGCGCAGATCGCGCCGCTCGGAAAAAGTGAGGAAGGGAACGATATGCGAGCGCGAGAGCGTGATCACGCAGGCCTCGGCGATGTCACGGTCGGCCGCCGCCTGGCGCGCTGCGGCGCGAACGAAATCAGGCAGGCCGGCTAGATCGGCTTCGGTCGACAAAACGAGCTGGAATTCCGACTCATCGGCAAGCACGTTTTGCCCGAAGCGCGTCGTCAGGTCGGCAAGCCGCTGCATCACCTCGGCATAACGCTTCTGCTCGGCCGCATTCATCCTGGCGCCGGCGCGCACGAAGTCGATGTGGTAACGCTCGAGGGCGCGTACCTGCTCGTCGCTCAGGCCGAGCTCTTGAAGCTTGCCATGCAGCGCGTCGATGCGCGCGAAAAGCGCTCGGTGCATGTAGAGCTTGCTGTCGTGGGCCGCGAGCAGCGGCGCCATCTTGCGCTCCACCGCTTGCAGTGCCGGTGAGGTTTCGCTCGAGGTGAGGTTGTGGAACATGCCGCCGATGCGATCCAAGAGGCGGCCGGCACGGTCGAGCGCGGCCACGGTGTTCTCGAAGCTCGGCGCCTCAGCGGCGTTGCCGATCGCGTCCATCTCCTCGAGATGTGCCTGCATCGCCAGCTCGAAGGCCGGCACGAAGTGTTCGGCGCGCGTGGCCGCGAATGGTGGCAACCCGTACGGGCTCGTCCAGGGTTGCAGCAGAGGGTTGTCGGTGTTCATTTCTTGGCTTTGGGGTCGTCCATGTCTCGTTCGTCGTAGCGCCGGTTCTCGCACGACTTCGCGTAGGCTGCCTTGGTTGCCTTCACGGTTTCGGCCTTGGCGTTGTAAGCCGCGACCTTCGCCTGATAGGAGTCGATCAGCCTGTCGCGCGCGCCGACCTTGCCGTTGTAGGTGTCGACGGCCGAGGCGCTCGTCCGGTCGAGCGTCGTGACCTCGGCGCCAAGCGCCGCGCCGGAGCGTCCTATCTCCGCCTTGTCGGCATCGATCGACGCCTCGTCCTTGCGCGCGTCGTCGGTTTGCGTGTGCAGCTTTTCCTTTTGCGCCACGCAGTCGCGCAGTTGCGCGGGCGTGAGCAGCGGCCCCGAGCCCATGCTCTTCGTGCTCTTGTCGGCCGCGCTCGCGGCGCCCGCCGCGAGGAGGAACGCGAGGGCGAGAGCGATGCGGCTCGGCGCGGCACGGGAGAGGTCGAACATGAAGACGAGCTGGCTGCTGGCAAAACCGGTCATGATGCCACCACCGGGGTGCGCATCGTCACGAACTCCTCGGCAGCGGTCGGGTGGATGCCGAGCGTCGCGTCGAAAGTCGCCTTGGTCGCGCCCGCCTTCATCGCCACGGCGAATCCCTGGATCGTTTCACCGGCATCGGCGCCGACCATGTGCAGGCCGACGACGCGATCGCTCGCGTCGTCGACGACGAGCTTCATGAGCGTGCGCTCGCTGCTGCCCGAGAGCGTGTGGCGAAGCGGCTTGAAATCGCTGCGATAGACGCGGATCTTTTCGAATCGTGCCCGCGCGTCCTGCTCAGAAAAACCGATCGTGCCGATGTTCGGATGCGTGAAGACCACCGTCGGAATGTGCGCGTAGTCGACCTGGCGTCCGCCCGGGCCGAACAAGCCGTCGACGAGCGCCATCGCTTCGGCGAGGGCGACCGGCGTGAGCTGGACGCGATCGATGACGTCGCCGATCGCGTACAGGCTCGGCAGGCTGCTGCGATAGCCCGCGTCAACGACGACGGCGCCGTTCGGTGCGAGCTCGACGCCTAGCGCTTCGAGGCCGAGGCCGGCAGTGTTCGGGACCCGGCCGGTGGCGTAGAGAACCGTATCGGCGGATAACGACTCGCCGTCGCCGAGGATGACGCGGATCGGGGTCGCGGCGCTCTGTCTTTCGAGCGCCGCCACCTTCGCCTGCACGCGGATGTCGACACCCGTCTTTTTCATCTCCGCGGCGACGAAATCGCGCACCTCGTCGTCGAAGCCGCGCAGGATCTGCTCGCCGCGATAGAGCTGGGTGACGCGGCTGCCGAGGCCGTTGAAGATCGATGCGAATTCGCAGGCGATGTAGCCACCGCCGACAACGACGAGGTGCTTCGGAAATTCGGCCAGATCGAAAATTTCGTTCGAGCTGATCGCCAGCTCGCCGCCCGCGATTTCCGGCGCGACGGGCCAGCCGCCGGTCGCGATGACGATCCGCTCGGCGCCGTAGACGTCGCCGCCGACTTCGACCTCGTGTGCACCGACGACCCGCGCTCGCCCGCGCAGCAGGGTGACGCCGGCGCCGGCAAGCAGGTCGGCATAGATGGCGTTGAGACGCGAGATTTCGCCGGCGCGATTGGCCTTGAGCGTCTGCCAGTCGAACTGCGGCGCGGCATGCGACCAGCCGAAGCCGGCCGCCTCCGCGAAGCTTTCGGCATAGTGGGCGGCGAAGCTGTAGAGCTTCTTCGGGATGCAGCCGACATTGACGCAGGTGCCGCCGAGAGCCGCGTCTTCGGCGATGGCAACGCGTACGCCGCGCTGGCCCGCCATGCGCGCGGCGCGGACGCCGCCGCTGCCGGCGCCGATGATGAAGAGGTCGAAGACGTCTTGGGCCATGCGGACGGGGCGCGTGGAAAAACCGGGCGCGCTAACGCGAACGATACCCGTTGCACGGCGCGGCGCGGGCGATCAGACTCGCGCCATTCGAACGATGGAGGAACGCGCCGATGTGGCTCGTCAAGTGGATAGTCACGGTTCTCGTCGTGCTCTTCGCGGTGCTCTTGATCGGCGGCCTTGTCCTGCCCTCGACCTTCACCGTCACGCGCTCGGCGGTCATTGCCGCGCCGCCGGAGAAGATCTACGCGCTCGTCGCCGACCCGCGCGGCTGGCAGCGGTGGTCAGCCTGGAACCGCCGCGACCCGCTGATGCACGTCGAATACAGCGGTCCACCGAGCGGTGCGGGCGCAACCTGGCGCTGGAAGAGCAAGAGCTAGGGCGACGGCGCGATGACTTTCATGGAGGCCGAGCCGAGCCAGCGAGTCGCCTACGAGCTCTACCTGCCCGACTTCGGAACCACCTCTTCAGGCGAGCTTCGCTTCGAAGCGAAGGAGGCGGTGACGAAGGTCACCTGGACGATGAACGGCGACATGGGCAAGAACCCCTTCTATCACTGGAGGGCGCTCGGCGCCGGCGGCATGGTCGGCAAGGACTTCAGCGAAGGTCTCGCCGGGTTGAAGGCCGAGACGGAAAAGCCGTAACGGCGCACACGTCGGCCTCAGCCCAGACCTTTGCGCAAAAGCTCCTCGACGAGCGCGTTGATGCCTTTGGCGTGTGCGGCGCCGCGCTCGCGCAAGGTCGCGGCCAGATCCGAGGGCAGCTTGCACGCGAACGGAACGAGCCCCGCAGCGGCGTCGCGACGACGCTGCTCGCGCCGATCAACCATTTCGCCCGCCCCTTGCGCGAAGCGGCCGGGGACGCCGGCGGTCTTCATCTGGCCGCCGAGCTTCTTGCCGAGGTGCTTGTCGAGATCGGACTTCTTCATGCTCATGTTGAGGCACCTTCGAGTTCAGGCACCATTGTGGCGCCGCGTTGTGGCAGAGTCCGGCGATGGCTCTGAAGGCGACTGTATGCAAGGCGACGCTGCAGATCGCCGACATCGACCGCGGCGTCTATGCCGACCATCAGCTCACCCTGGCGCGCCATCCTTCGGAGAGCGACGAGCGGATGATGATCCGCCTGCTTGCCTTCGCGCTCAACGTCCCGGCCGATTCGCGCGACGGCGGGCTCGAAGTCGCCAAGGGCATGTGGGAGCCCGAAGAGCCCGAGTTGTGGGAAAAAGACCTGACCGGCCGCATCCGCCACTGGATCGAGGTCGGCCAGCCCGAGGAGCGGCGCCTCGTCAAGGCGAGTGGTCGTGCCGATCGTGTCAGTGTCTATGCCTTCAGCCACGCCGCGCCGGGCTGGTGGAGCGGGCTCGGCAGCCGCGTTCGCCGCGCCGGCAACATCGAGGCCTGGCTCGTCCCTGCCGAGCGCAGCCGTGAGCTCGCGACGCTCGCCGGCCGCAGCATGCAGCTGCAGGTGAACCGGCAGGACGGCGAGGTCTGGATCGCCGACGGCGAGCGCTCGGTGCAGATCGTGCCGGAGCGCCTGCGTTGAAAGAAGCGGGCGTGCCGCCCGACAAGACAACGCGCATGAACGACGAAGCACAAGAGGTTCTCGACTTCTGGTTCGGCGCAGCTGGAAGCGAACCGTTCGGCACGCAGCGCAAGGTCTGGTTCACGAAGAACGATGGGTTCGACCGCATCGTCGCCGAGCGCTTCGGCAGCACGATCGAAAAGGCCCTGCGCGGCGAACTCGACGTGTGGGCCGGATCGGCCTCGGGCGCACTCGCCCGCATCCTGCTGCTCGATCAGTTCACCCGCAACGCGTTTCGTGGCCGGCCGCGTGCTTTCGCGGGCGACGCCCAGGCGCTCGCCGCCGCGGGCGCCATGGTCGGCTCGCGCCTGGACGAGGGCCTGTGGCCTCTCATGCGCGCATTCGTGTACATGCCTTTCGAGCACGCCGAAGGGATGGCCGCGCAGGACGAAGCGGTCCGGCTGTTCTCTCGTCTGGCGACCGCCGCGCCCGAACTCGGGAACATGCTCGATCACGCGCGTCGGCACCGCGCCATCGTCGAGCGCTTCGGCCGGTTTCCGCACCGCAACGCGATCCTCGGCCGGGCGTCGACGGCCGAGGAGATCGCCTATCTCGCGCAGCCGGGCTCGACCTTCTGAGGGTCGAGACCGGCGCGGGCTCTGCGAATCAACGTGTCCAGCCGCCTCGATTCAGATGCCAGTGGCCACCGTGATTGACCCACTCCGGCCGGTGATAGAAATACCCGTGCCGTTCGCGAACCCAGGTCCCACCGACCCAGTAGTGATGGCCGCGCCGCCAATCCCAGTAGCCCGGCGCCCAGACCCAGCCGGGCCGGGGCACGGGAATGACTTCGCCGCGCGGCGCGGGCGGGCCGACGGCGATGTCGACCCTCAGGGGTACAGCCTGCGCTGGAGCCGTGAAGGCCGCCGACGCGGCGGCGAGAATCGCCACCGAGGCAAGTCTTGCGATCATGGTTGTTCTCCGGTCTGATACGTAAGAAACGAATATCGGCAGAATCGCGTCGCCAGGCCATCGGAAGGCTCCGTACGTGCGCGTCAGCATCGTCCTGCATGCCGTGCAGATCCGCGTACCGATCCGTCTTCAGATGTCAGATGCGGCATCGTTTCCACACCGAATCCATGACCGATTCACGCTTCTTCACCCGTCCCGACCGGCGCCGGTTCATGACAAGCGTTGCCTTTCTGGCTTGCGCTCTTTGCACTTGCGCTCCGCTTGCCGTGCGCGCGGCCGACACGATGACCGACGACCCCTATCTCTGGCTCGAGGACGTGAGCGGCGCGCGCGCGCTCGACTGGGCCCGCGCCCGCAACGCCGAGACGCAAGGCGCGCTCGAGTCGCGCCCCGATTACGCACCGGCCTACGCCAAGCTGCTTTCGATCTACAACTCGCGCGACCGCATTCCGAACGTGACGCGCCGCGGCGACTGGTTCTACAACTTCTGGCAGGACGAGCAGCACAAGCGCGGCATCCTGCGCCGCGCGACGCTCACCGACTACCGCAAGGTCGACGTGCCGTGGCAGACGTTGCTCGATCTCGACGCGCTCGGCGCCGCCGAGCACGAAAACTGGACCTGGAAGGGAATGCAGTGCCTCGGCCCGGGCAACCGCCGCTGCCTCGTCTCGCTGTCGCGCGGCGGCGCCGACGCGGACGTCGTGCGCGAGTTCGACAGCGTCGACAAGCGCTTCGTCGACGGCGGATTCGCGTTGCCCGAAGCGAAATCGGATGTCACGTGGATCGACGCCGATACGCTCTACGTATCAACCGATTTCGGCCCCGGGTCGCTCACCGAATCGGGCTATCCGCGGATCGTCAAGCGCTGGCGCCGCGGCACACCGCTGGCCGAGGCGACAACGGTCTTCGAAGCAACGACGCACGACATCGCCGCCGGCGTCTCCATCGACCGCACGCCCGGCTTCGAACGAACGATCTTCGAGCGCGCCATCGACACGCGCAAGAGCAAGCGCCTTCTGCTGAAGGGCGACCAGCTCGTCGCCATCGACATGCCCGACGACGGGCGGATAGACTTCATGCGCGACACACTGCTCATGGAGCTGCGCAGCGACCTGAAGATCGGCGAGAAGACCTACGTCGCCGGCTCGCTGCTCGCCAGCGACGCCGATGCCTATCTCGCCGGCCGGCGCGACATGACGGTCCTCTTCGCGCCGACGAAGACCCGGTCGCTGGCCGGGTGGGCCCAGACGCGCGACTACCTGATGCTCGACGTGCTCGACAACGTCGCGAGCCGCCTCGAGGAATTGAAGAAGAACGGTGCCGTCTTCACTCGCCGGGAGGTGAAAGCGCCCTTCCCCGGATCGATCGGCATCGCTTCGCTCTACGACCCGCTGGTCGACGGCGTTCCCGCCGAAAAGGGCAAGCCCGCCGTGCCCGGCAGCTCAGACGGCAGCCTGGCTGATCGCTACTGGTTTACCTACGTCGATTTCCTGACCACCGATTCGCTGGCCTTGGCGACGGCGGGCGGCGACGCGCGCGAGACCTTGAAGACGCGGCCCGCCCTGTTCGATGCGACCGGCATGCACGTCGACCAGTTCTTCGCGCGTTCCAAAGACGGCATGCAGGTGCCGTACTTCGTCGTCTGGCCGAAGGGGCTGAGCGCGGCCACGCCGGGCGGCGGGGACACGCCGACCCTGCTGTACGGCTATGGCGGCTTCGAGATCTCGATGAATCCTTTCTACTCCGGCGCCTACGGTGCGGAGTGGTTCGCGAAAGGCGGTGTCTTCGTGCTCGCCAACATCCGCGGCGGCGGCGAGTTCGGGCCGGAGTGGCACCAGGCCGCGATCAAGGCGAACAAGCAGAAGAGCTACGACGACTTCATCGCCGTCGCCGAGGACCTGGTCGCGCGCAAGTTCACGACGCCAAAGCACCTCGGCATTGAAGGCGGCAGCAACGGCGGCCTGCTCGTCGGCGCGGTGATGGTCGAGCGGCCGGACCTCTTCGGCGCCGTCGTCTGCCAGGCGCCGCTCCTCGACATGAAACGCTACAGCAAGCTCCTCGCCGGCGCCTCTTGGATGGGCGAGTACGGCAACCCCGACGATGCGGCCGACTGGGCCTTCATCTCGCGCTACAGCCCCTACCAGAACGTGAAAGCCGGCGTGACGTACCCGCCCGTGCTCTTCACGACCTCGACGCGCGACGACCGCGTCCACCCCGCACACGCGCGCAAGATGGCGGCGCGGATGCTGGAGATGGGCGACGACGTGCTCTTCTACGAGAACATCGAGGGCGGCCATGCCGGCGCCGCCGACAACGAGCAGCGCGCCCACGTGGCGGCCCTGACCTTCACCTTCCTGCGCCAGCACCTTTTCACGTCGCCGCAATAGGGATCCGTTCGGCGCGGCCCGTGAACGCGCCTGGAGCCCCTCAAGCGGCGATCGCGAGGCCGTGGTCGGTGCGCCCGGTCACGATCTCGAAGGCGGCGCGATGCGACGTCGTGAAAGTTCTGGTTGCGCGCCCGGCGACATCGAGCGTGACCTCGCAGGCGGCGAGCTTGGTATTGAGGCAGGTCTTCGCGCCACCGGGCGGATCGTCGTAACGCAGGGCGACGAACGCCGACGCGGGCGCCTGCAGGTGCGCGCGAACGCGCACGCCGCGAGCCCGCGAGTCGAGATGCCAATCGAAGAAGTCGTAGCGAGCCCGCGCGCGCAGAGCTTGCCAGACACCATTGAGACGGTATTCCTCGCCCTCGACACGCAGCACCAGTGTCGTCATCGACGGCAGCGGCACGCCGCCGAGACGCAGTCGTGCCGTCGCACATTCGAGAAAGGCATCGGGCGTGCCGTCGAAGCCCGTGACCTGGCCCCACGCGTACGCATCGGTGTGGCGGCTGCCCCAGTTGTGGTTCTGCGTGCCCGGCCAGCCGTCGATGCGCACGCGCTCACCGTCGACGGTGAGGAGGCCACGATAAAGCGCGTCGGGCGTGCCGACGAGCGCCTTCGCTTTCGGAAAGGCGCTGTCGTACAGGCGCTGCGGCAGAAGAAAGACCGGCGGCTCGCCGCCCGCGTAGTCGAGCTGCCAGCGCATCATGTGCGCCTTCGAGCGCGCCCTTCCCTCGAGGTGAAAGGTGTCGAGTGTGGCGAGGCCGATGCGCACATCGAGATCGCGGCGCGAGAACCTGCAGCGCGCCGAGGGCACGCATTCCTTGACGACGGTCGTTCGCCCGCGCTCGCCGTCGAAGAAGACCGCCCAGACCTCGCCGAACGCGTCGGCAGGGCGACCTTTGGGACTGAAGATCGTGTAGCGGATCCAGAACGCGAGGCGGCGCTCGGGATGGTTGGCACGCTGAAACCAGCTCTCGTAGTGGCCCGAAGAAGATGCGGGGTCGTAGCGGCTGCGATTCCACTCGGCCAGAGACAGCGGGCCTTCGATCATGTCACCCCGTCGCCGCGTGCAGTGCGGCGCCGCGATCTCCATCGCCGGTTCGCGGTGAAATAGAAGCAGACGACGCCGAGGCAGGGTCCGATTCCGGCTGGCACCGCGGCCTCGGCTCAGTGGTTGTCTCTGGGCACGAACGAACCGCGCTTGCCCCTCAGGAAGTCGAGGTCCGCGCCCTCGTCGGCCTGCAGGACGTGATCGACGTAGAGCTTCCAGTAGCCGCTCGCCAGGGGCGGCGCCGGCGCCTTCCAGCCTGCCAGGCGCTTGGCCAGCTCGTCGTCGCTCACGTGCAGATGCAAGCGGCGCTTCGGCACGTCGAGCTCGATCATGTCGCCGTTGCGGACGACGGCAAGCGGGCCGCCCGCGGCCGCCTCCGGCGCCGTATGCAGCACCACGGTGCCGTAGGCAGTTCCGCTCATTCGCGCGTCGCTGATGCGGACCATGTCGGTGATGCCTCTTTTCAAAATCTTCGGGGGCAGCGGCATGTTGCCGACTTCGGCCATGCCGGGATAGCCTTTTGGGCCGCAATTCTTCAAGACCAGGACGCAGTTCTCGTCGACGTCGAGTGAATCGTCATCGATGCGCGAATGGAAGTCCTCGATCGATTCGAAGACGACGGCGCGGCCGGTGTGGACCATCAGCGCCGGCGTCGCCGCACTCGGCTTGATGACGGCGCCGCGCGGCGCCAGGTTGCCGCGCAACACGGCGATGCCGGCCTTCTCCTTGAACGGCGCGGCGACTGTTCTGATGACCTCGCTGTTCCAGTTCTGCGCCGCGGCGATGTTGCTGCCCATCGTCTCGCCGCTGGCGGTGATGACGTCGAGGTGCAACGACGAGGAAATCTCCTTCATCACCGCCGGCAGGCCGCCGGCATAGCAGAAGTCCTCCATCAGGTACTGGCCCGAGGGCTGCAGGTTGACGAGGCACGGCGACTCGCTCGCGAGCCGGTCGAAATCCTCCATCTCGAGCTTGACGCCGAGCCGCCCGGCGATGGCGATGAGGTGGATCACCGCGTTGGTCGAGCCGCCGATCGCGGCCAGCACGCGGATCGCGTTCTCGAACGCTTCGCGGGTCAGGATCCTCGAGATCTTCAGGTCCTCGTGAACCATCTCGACGGCGCGTCGGCCTGCCATTCGTGCCAAGACGTTGCGCCGCCCGTCGACCGCCGGAAACGCCGCGTTGCCCGGCAGGCCGAGTCCGAGCGCTTCGACCATCGAGGCCATGGTGCTCGCGGTGCCCATCGTCATGCAGTGGCCATGGCTGCGGTGCATGCAGCTTTCGGCCTCTAGAAAATCCTTGAGCTTGAGCGTGCCGGCGCGCACCTGCTCGCTCATGCTCCAGACCCCCGTGCCCGAGCCGAGCTCGGTGCCGCGCCACTTGCCGTTGAGCATCGGCCCGCCGGAGACGCCGACCGTCGGGAGGTCGACGCTCGAGGCGCCCATGACGAGCGAAGGCGTCGTCTTGTCGCAGCCCATGAGGAGCACGACACCATCGACCGGGTTGCCGCGGATCGACTCCTCGACGTCCATGCTCGCGAGGTTGCGATAGAGCATCGCCGTCGGCCGCAGCAGCGTCTCGCCGAGCGACATGACCGGAAACTCGAAAGGAAAGCCGCCCGCCTCGTAGACGCCGATCTTCACCTGCTCGGCGAGGGTGCGGAAGTGCGAATTGCAGGGTGTCAGCTCGCTAAAGGTGTTGCAGATGCCGATCACCGGCCGGCCATCGAACTGGTCGTCGGGAACGCCCTTGCCCTTGATCCAGCTGCGGTAGGCGAAGCCGTCGCGGTCCATGCGGCCGAACCACTGGCGGCTGCGCAGATCCTCGGGCTTCTTGATCCTCGGCAGCTGGCTCATCGCGAACTCCTGAACGTGTGTCTCGTCATTCCTTGACCGAGCCGGTCAGTCCCGAGACATAGTATTCGACGAAAAAGGAATAGACGAAGGCCACCGGCAGCGAGCCGAGCAGCGCGCCGGCCATCAGCGGCCCCCACTGGTAGACATCGCCCTGGACGAGCTCGGTGACGACACCGACCGGCAGCGTCTTGATCTCCGACGACGAGATGAAGGTGAGCGCGTAGATGAACTCGTTCCACGACAGCGTGAATGCGAAGATGCCGGCCGAGATGAGGCCGGGCACGGCAAGCGGCAGAACGATCTTGGTCAGGATCTGCCAGCGCGTGGCGCCGTCGATCAGCGCGCATTCCTCGAGCTCGTAGGGAATCGAGCGGAAGTAGCCCATCAGCAGCCAGGTGCAGAACGGGATGAGGAAGGTCGGGTAGGTGAGGATCAGCGCCCACCGCGTGTCGAACAGGCCGAGCCGGAACACCACGTTGGCGAGCGGAATGAAGAGGATCGTAGGCGGCACGAGGTAGGCGAGAAAGATCGCCAGGCCGGTGTGCTTCGAGCCGCGAAAGCGGAGCCGCTCGATCGCGTACGCGGCGAGCACTGCCGCCACGAGCGAGACCGCAGTCGAGACGACCGAGACGAGCACCGTGTTCCACGCCCAGGCCGGGAAAGAGGTCTCGAACAGCAGGTGGTGGAAGTGGGTGAGCGTCGCGTTGACGACCCAGAACGGATTGCCCTCGCGCGACAGCAGCTCGGCGTCGGGCTTCACCGAGGTAATCGCCATCCAGTAGAACGGAAACAGCAGGACGATGAGGAAGACGGCGAGCGGGATGTAGACGACGACGGCGCGCCGCCGCGTCGATTCAAGGTAGCCCATGCCGGCCGAGTCAACCGCCGCCGTCGCACTCATTTGTCCGCCCCGCCTTGCTGCCAGGCGCGCCGCTGCAACCCGAAGAAGCTGAACATGATGCAGGCGAGCAGGAACGGCACCATCGTGATCGCGATCGCCGCGCCTTCGCCGAGCGCGCCGCCGTTGATGGCGCGCTGGAAGGCGAGCGTCGCCATCAGGTGCGTGGCGTTGAGCGGGCCGCCACGGGTGATGACGTAGATTAGCTGGAAGTCGGTAAACGTAAAGAGCACCGAGAACGTCATCACCACGGCGATGATCGGCGTGAGCAATGGCAGCGTGACGTGACGGAACTGCTGCCACGGCGTGGCGCCGTCGATCGCCGAGGCCTCGTAGTACGAAGGCGAGATGGTCTGCAGACCGGCGAGCAGGGTGATCGCGACGAAGGGCACGCCGCGCCAGACGTTGGCGGCGATCACCGAAAAGCGCGCGTTCCACGGACTGCCGAGGAAGTCGATGTAGGTGTGGATCACGCCCATCTTCACGAGCAGCCAGCTGATGATCGAGAACTGCGAGTCGTAGATCCACCAGAAGGCGATTGCCGAGAGCGCCGTCGGCACGATGTAGGGTAGCAGGATGACGGCGCGAAAGAAGGTCTTGAAGCGGATGTTGCGGTTGAGCAGGAGCGCGAGCCAAAGTCCCAGGAAGAACTTCAACACCGACGCGACCCCCGTGTAGAACAGCGTGTTGAAGAGCGCGAGCCGCGTAACGCTGTCGCCCCACAGGTACTCGTAGTTCTCGAGGCCGACCCAGCTACCCGTGCGTCCGACCTTGGCGTCGGTGAAGCCGAGCCAGATGCCCAGCCCGAGCGGATAGGTCAGGAACAGCAGCAACAGCAGCGCCGCCGGCAACATGAAGATGACGCCGAGCGCATTGCGGTTGTTCTGAAGCTTTTCGAGCATGCGGGAGAAGGCTGGTGCGGGATCGGAAAGTACGCTCGGTGATCGGTGCGGTCCGTCATCGGCGCACACGAGTGAATCCGCCGCAACGACGAGCCGCCGTCCCGGCCGGCTCGATCCCTGGGACGAGTCGCGATGTTCGGACGCGAAGCGCCGTCGAGTATCAGACCATGTAGTAGCGCTCCGCGCGCTTTTGTGCCCGCTCCATCGCTTCCTTCGGCGTCTTCGAGCCGCTGACCGCCTCGGCCACCATGTTGACGACGATGAAGTCGGCGGCAGCGCCCGCCGAGGCATATCCGAGCTTGCCCGCATAGCCGGCCGGCCGCAGGTTCTTGACCGCGTCGCGGTACGGCGTGTTCTTCGGGTCCGAGGTCCAGATCGCGCTCTTCGCGTAGGCCGCGAGTGGCGGCGCCACATAGCCGCCAGAGCCCGTCAGCCACGGATCGAACTGATCCTGTTCCATCATGAAGCGCAGGAACTCCTTGGCGGCCTGCGGGTACTTGGTGTACTTCATGATCATCTGGTTGAAGAAGAGGTGCGACTCGGTCGGCACGCCGATCGGACCGACCGGGAACGATGCGTGCTGGATGTCGAGCGCAATTTCCTTGAGTTTGGGATCGCTCGACGTGCGGGCGACGTAGTAGATCGAGATGCCGTTATCGGTGACCGAGATCTGGCCGTCGAGGAAGGCCTTGTTGTTGCTCGGGTCGAGCCACGACAGCGTCCCCGGGATGAAGGTCGGATAGAGTTCTTTGCCGTATTCGAGCGCCTTCAGCGTCTCGGGGCTGTCGATGACGACCTTGTTGTTCGTGTCTACGAGCTTGCCGCCGAACGCCCACATCAGCCAGTTGCACCAGAGGGCATCGCCGGTCGCGTTGCCGAGCGCCATGCCGCCGGGCGTGCCCTTGTCCTTCAGCGCCCTGTACATCTTCAGGAACGCGTCGGTGTCCTTCGGAAAGCTGTCGAAGCCGGCGGCTTTGAGCATGCTCTCGCGGTAAACCATCATCGAGCCGGCCGCACCGAGCGGCACGCCGATCCAGTGATGGCCGTCGGGGCGCAGGAAGGCATTGCACGCCGGGTACCAGCCGCCGTATTTCTTGCCGAGGTATTCGCATAGATCGGTGACATCGAGCAGCTTTTCGGGATAGAGATTCGCGTCGTCGTTGGTCGACAGGATGATGTCCGGGCCGGCGCCGGTATTGGCCGCGACCGCGGCCTTCGGACGCACGTCTTCCCAGCCTTCCTTGTCGACCCGCACCTCGATCCCCGTCTTCTCGATGAACTTCTTCACGTTGACCATGTAGGCGTCGATGTCGCCCTGCACGAACTGGCTCCAGCGCAGCACGCGCAGCTTCGCGCCCTTCTCGGGCTTGAGCGCCAAGGCCTGAGCCTGCGCAGGCGGCGACCACAGCGCGGTGCCGGCGCCGAGCGTGGCCGCGGCGGCCACACCGGCCGAACTCTCCAGAAATCTGCGGCGATTGAATTCACTCATCGGAGTCTCCTTGTACTTTCATGACGTGACGGCTAAGGGGTGGACTGGCGCGCGGGTCACGCGGCGAGGCGCAGTCCGGTACTCGCATCGAACAGGTGCGCGCGCTGCAGGTCGGGCTGCAGGTGGATCGTCGTGCCGGGCGCGAAATCGTGGCGCTCGCGGAACACGACCGAAAACTCGGCGCCTTCGTGGCGGCACGCGACGAAGGTATCGGCGCCAGTCGGCTCGACGACCACGACCTTCGAGGGGATGCCGGTCGGAGCAAGCGAAAGGTGTTCGGGGCGCATGCCCATGATCACCGGCTGGCCATCGGCGCCGCCGGCAGTCGCGGGAGCGTCGAGCCGGGTGCCGTCGCCGAATTCGACCCGCGCGGACCCGTCGCTGCGGCGCAACGTTCCGGGCAGGAAATTCATCGCCGGCGACCCGATGAAGCCAGCGACGAAGACGTTGGCCGGATGGTCATAGAGCTCGAGCGGCGAGCCGATCTGCTCGATGCGGCCGTCCTTCATGACGACGATGCGATCGCCCATCGTCATTGCCTCGATCTGGTCGTGGGTGACGTAGATCGAGGTCGTCTTCAGGCGCAGGTGCAGCTCCTTGATCTCGCTGCGCATCGCGACGCGCAGCTTCGCGTCGAGGTTGGAAAGCGGCTCGTCGAAGAGAAAGACCTGGGGGTCGCGAACGATGGCACGCCCCATCGCGACCCGCTGCCGTTGCCCGCCCGATAGCTGGCGCGGATAGCGATCCATCAGCGCCGAAAGCGCGAGGATCTCGGCGGCGCGAGCGACTTTGGCATCGACGGTCGCCTTGTCCTTCTTCGCCAGCATCAGCGAAAAGGCGAGGTTCTGCCGCACCGTCATATGCGGATAGAGCGCGTAGTTCTGAAAGACCATCGCAATGTCGCGCTCTTTCGGAGGCACATCGTTGACCCTTTTCGTGCCGATGCGGATCTCGCCGGCGCTGATCTCCTCGAGCCCCGCGATCATGCGCAGGAGCGTCGACTTGCCGCAGCCCGACGGGCCGACGAGGACGGTGAAGGAACCGTCGGCGATGTCGATGTCAACGCCATGAAGCACGACGGTCTCGCCGAAATTCTTCCGTACCGACTGGATCGTGACGCTGGCCATTGGCGCTGCTGTGAAGGCGGCCCTCACCCGGGCTACGCAGAGTATCTGCACCGCGCCGCGCCGGCGCCATGAGGGCAAACCGGTAGATCGACGATGGTGCGGATTCGTATGATGACCCGACCACCATGCTCAATCATGCCAGCGCCGTCCCCCAGGTCGCCGTCGCGCCGCTCGTCACCGAGCGGCTCTCCGACCGCCTCGCCGATCGCCTCGGCAAGGAGATTGGCGCCGGGCACCTTCGTCCGGGCGATCGGCTGCCGACAGAGCAGCGCCTGGCCGTGGCACACGGCGTCTCGCGCACCGTCGTTCGCGAGGCCGTGCACCAGCTGAAATCGCGTGGCCTGCTGCGCTCGCGCCAGGGCTCGGGCGTCTTCGTCACGGCGGCACCACCCGGCGAGGCGCTGACGCTCGAGCTCAGCGTCATCGGCTCGATCGACGACGTCATGCGCATCCGCGAAGTGCGCCGCGCCCTCGAGGCCGAAACGGCAGCACTCGCGGCGGAACGCGCGACGCGATTGCAGGTGGCGGCGCTGCGCCGGGCGTTGCGTGCCATCGACCGCAGCGCCGCCGATGCACGCGATGGCGTCGAGGACGACCTCGCCTTTCACCGCCTGCTTGCCGAAACCGCAGGCAATCCGCATTTCGGGCGGCTGCTCGAATTCCTCGAGCAATACACCAAGGAAGCAATGCGCGTGACGCGGCGCAACGACGCGAGACGCGCCGATTTCGTCGAGGCCGTGCGCCTCGAGCACCGGGCCATCGTCGATGCCATCGCCGCCGGCGACGCGACGCTGGCGCGCCGCCGCGCCGTCCAGCACATGCGCGGCGGTGACCGCCGCATGCGCACGGCCGCACCGATAGCCACTCCCTCCAGAAACGGGCGACGATGAAGATCCTGATCACTGGCGGCGGCGGCTTCATCGGCTCGCGGCTGGCGCGCTTTCTCCTCGAACGTGGCCGGCTCGACGACCGGGCCATCGATCGGCTCGTGCTTGCCGATCAGGTCTCGCCGCGCGCCGAGCTGACGAGCGATGCGCGCGTCGAGGCTCGCGTCGGTCCGCTCGCCAGCCAATGCGAAGGGTTCGGCCGCGAAGGCTTCGACGGCGTCTTCCACCTTGCCTCGGCCGTCTCGGGCGAGTGCGAGGCCGACTTCGACCTCGGCCTGCGCTCCAACCTCGACACGACGCGGGCCCTGCTCGATGGATTGCGCTCGTCGACGCTCTCCGGCAAAGCCGCAGCCAAGCTCGTCTTCTCGAGCTCGGTCGCCGTCTTCGGCCCCGACCCGTCGAAGCCCCTGCCCGATCTCGTCGGCGACGAGACGCTGCCGGCACCGAAGACCTCGTACGGCACGCACAAGCTGATGTGCGAGCACCTCATCGCCGACTATTCGAGGAAGGGCTTCGTCGACGGCCGATCGGCACGGCTGATGACGGTGACGGTGCGGCCGGGCAGGCCGAACGGCGCAGCGTCGTCGTTCTTCTCGGGAATCATCCGCGAGCCGCTCGCCGGCGTCGAAGCGATCTGCCCCGTCGCGGCCGAGGTTTCACACCCGCTCACCTCGGCAGCACGAACCGTCGAGGGGCTGGTCGCCGTCTACGAGGCGAGCATCGAAGCGCTGGGCGGCCGCCTCGCCCTCAACCTGCCGGCCGTCAACGTCACTGTCGCCGAGATGCTCGAGGCGCTCGAGGCGGTCGCCGGCAAAGCCGTGCGCGAGCGCGTTCGCTTCGTTCGCGACGAGACGATCGCCGGCATCGTCGCCAACTGGTCGCGCGGCGCGACGGCGGCGCGCGCCACGCGACTCGGGTTGCGTGCCGACCCGGACTTCGCGACCATCATCCGCCAGTACATCGCCGATTGCCGCGAAGCGCCGGGCGGCGGCACGGCGCTCAGGGGCCTCGCATGAACCAGATCGACCTCAACGGCCGCGTCGCCGTCGTCACCGGTGGCGCCCAAGGCATCGGCTACGCCATCGCCGAGCGCATGCTCGCCTCGGGCGCCGCGGTGGCGCTGTGGGACGCCGATGCCGAGAAGCTCGCCGAAGCCAAGGCCGGACTCGCCAGCCGCAGCGGGGTGACGACGCACGTCGTCGAGCTGACGAGCGAGGCCGACGTTGCCGCGGCGACCGAGAGCGTGATGCAGACGCAGAAGAAGATCGACATCCTCGTCAACAACGCCGGCATCACCGGCGGCAACGCGACGACGTGGGAGCTTGCGCCCGAGGTCTGGCGCCGCGTCATCGAGGTCAACCTGGTCGCGCCGTACCTCGTCTGCCGCGCCGTCGTGCCGAAGATGCTCGCCAGGGGCTACGGGCGGATCGTCAACATCGCTTCGGTCGCCGGCAAGGAAGGCAATCCCAACGCCTCGCACTACAGCGCATCGAAGGCCGGACTGATCGCGCTGACCAAGTCGCTCGGCAAGGAACTCGCGGGCAAGGGCGTGCTCGTCAACGCCGTCTCTCCGGCCGCGGCGAAGACGGCGATGTTCGCCACCATGACACAAGCGCACATCGACTTCATGCTCTCGAAGATTCCGATGGGGCGCTTCCTGGAAGTCGGCGAGGCGGCGGCGATGGTCGCCTGGCTGGCCTCCGAGGAATGCTCGTTCACGACCGGCTCGGTCTTCGATCTCTCCGGCGGCCGCGCCACCTATTGATACGATCGGCGACCGGGTCGTAACGCCGCCCCCCCACAGAGCCTAGCGCATGATCTTCGAGCAGGTGCAAAGCGGCGGCTGCCGCTCCTACCTCGTTGGCTGCGAAGCCACGTGCGCTGCGGCCCTGATCGATCCGGAAGTCGGCCAGATCGACCGCTACCTGGCGCTCGCTTCGCGCGACGGCCTGCGCATCCGCTTCGTCATCGACACGCACACCCACGCCGACCATTTCTCGGCGACGCGCCAGCTCGCTCATAAATTCGGCGTGCCGACGGTGATGCATCGCGCCAGCCCGGCGCCTTCGATCGACATGCGCGTCGACGACGGCGAGATGCTCATCATCGGCCAGCTGCGCCTGCGCGTCCTGCACACGCCGGGCCACACGCCCGACTCAATGTGCCTCGTCGTCGAGGACCGCTTGTTCAGCGGCGACACGCTGCTGATCGGCGGCACCGGCCGCACCGATCTGCCGGGCGGCGATCCGGAGGCGCTCTATGACAGCCTGTTCGGCCGCGTTCTGAAGCTCGATCCCGCGCTTCGCGTCCATCCGGCGCATGAGTACAAGGGCCGGTCCGAATCGACACTGGCCGCCGAGATCGCCGGCAACCCGCGCTTGCAGCAACGCGATCGCAGCGCCTTCGTCGCGATGATGAAGGGGCTGGACCTGACGATGCCTGTGCACATCACCGAAGCGCTGCGCACGAATCTGAGCGGCGGCAAGACGGTAGCGCAGATGCTCGCCGAAGCGGCGGCGAGCGTGACCTTCATGTCGCTGGCGGAACTGAAATCGCGCGTCGAAGCGGGCGACAACGAGATGATCGTCCTCGACGTGCGCGAGCGCGACGCGTACGAAGCCGCGCATGTGCCCGGCGCGCACCTCCTGCCCCGCGGCCAGCTCGAGCTTCGCGTCAACGAGGAGCTGCCGGACCCGACGCGCCGCATCGTCACCTGCTGCGAGTTCGGCCGCATCTCGACACTCGCCGCCGCCACCTTGCGGCAGATGGGGTTCATGCGCACCGTGGCGCTCGACGGTGGCATGAAAGCCTGGCAGGAAGCCGGCTATCCGGTCGCGACCGGGCGCGCCTGAGGCCGATTCAGCGCCCGGCCGCGGCTTCCTCGTCCTGCAGCAGCCGCCACATCACCTTGCCCGACCCCGACTTCGGCAGCGCCTCGGCGAACTGGACGATCTTCGGCACCTTGTAGGCCGCCATATTCTCGCGGGCCCAGGCGATGATGTCCTCGGCCGTCGTCTGACCTTTCGCCGCGGCTCGCAGGACGACGATGGCCTTCACCGTCTCGCCGCGATAGGCGTCCCTGGCGGCGATGATGCAGGCCTCCTGGATCGCCGGGTGCTTGTAGAGGAGCATCTCGACCTCGGCCGGCCAGACCTTGTAGCCGCTGGCGTTGATCATGCGCTTCAGGCGATCGGTCATGAAGAAGTAACCCTCCTCATCCATGCGCCCGAGGTCGCCGGTGCGGAAGAACTCGCGGCCGTCGAACTCGACGAAAGCTTCCGCCGTCGCCTCGGGGTGCTTCCAGTAGCCTTTGAAGACCATCGGCCCGCGCGTGATGATCTCGCCCACCTCGCCGGGCGGCAGCTCCTTCAGCGTCAGCGGATCGACGACGCGAGAATCGACCGAGAAGAAGGGGATGCCGAGGCACTGCAGCTTGGCGCGCTCGGGCGGATTCGAGTGGCTGGGCGCGGCAGTTTCGGTCAGGCCGTAGCCTTCGGCGAAGGTGAGGCCGAACTCGTCGAGCAGGCGCTGCGCCACGGCCTGCGGCATCGCCGCGCCACCGCCGCTCAGCGAGCGCAGGCTCGAGAGATCGAAGCTCCTGTAGTTCGGGCTGCCGAAGAGATCGATGATCATCGTCGGGATGCAGACCCAGTGCGAGATACGGTGCCGCGAGATGAGGCGCCCGGCGAGCTCTCGTTCCCAGCGCGGCATGAGATGAACCGTCGATCCCGATGCCACCGAGCCAAGCACGCTGTAGAGCATGCCGGTGATGTGGAACATCGGCACGACGCCGAGTGCCACGGTTTCGGCCGAGGCGTAGCCCCACTGGCCGCAGACAGTGTTCGACATCAACGTGCGATGCGTGTGCATGCAGCCCTTGGGCAGTCCGGTCGTCCCCGACGTGTAGGGCAGCAAGGCGAGATCGTCGGGGCGCGCCGTGTGCGGGCCCGGGCGGAGCTTTGCGGCAAGCACATCGTTCCACCGCAAGTAGCCGGCCGGCAGCTGCGGGTCGGCGCGCAGCCACGCGTCTATCGCCGGGGGCGGCGCGTCCCCTTCGGCGATCGGTCCTTCGGGCATCGCGTCGGTATAGCGCGTCACGATCACGCGGCGCGCGCGCGCCGTTTCGGGAAGCGCCTCCTGCGCGGTGGCGACGATGGACGCAAGATCGGCGCTGCAGATGACGACGCTCGTCTCGGGGTCGGTGATGTAGTGCTTGAACTCCTCGGCACGGTTCATCGGGTTGACCGGAACGACGACCGCGTTCGCGCGCAGCGCACCGTAGAGGGCGACGGCGAACTGCGGGCAGTTCTGCATGAAGATCGCGACGCGGTCGCCGGCGCCGACGCCCTCGTTCTGCAGCCAGCCGGCGATCGCCTCGGCCTGATCGCGGAACTCGCGATAGGACAGGCTCCTGCCGAAAAGAACGTAGGCAGGCTTATCCGGGAAGCGCGCGGCCGCGACCTCGGCGTTGAACCAGAGCGACGTTTCGGGAACGGAGAGCGCATGCGGCAGGCGCTTGGGCCAGACCGTGAAATGCGGGCGGTCCGCGGGCACCTCGAAATTCGATTGCGACGACTGCACGAACGACTCCACACGACGAGTTTCTGCGAAGGCCCGAGGTATAGCCGAGGCTGGTGCCGGCGCCCACGGCGTCAACCCGCATAGGGCTCGACATCGACGTGACCGATCTCATCGCCGCCAAGCTCGGCGTCACGGCCGAGCTCGTCCCGGTGACGAGCGCCAACCACATTCCCTATCTGCAGACGAATGAGGTCAACCTCGTCGTCCCGACGCTCGATAAGATGAGCTTCGCCCGCAAAGTCTCGGATCGCGTCGTTGTCATGCACGCCCGCCGCATTCACGAGATCGGGCCGCCAGCGCAGATTTTCGGCGCACCGCAGACACCGGAGCTGCGTCAATTCCTCGCCGCCTTCGACGGCTGAGAAGGATCAGCGGTTCTCGCGCGCGTGCTTGCGAGCGAGGACGGCGACGCATTCCTCCGAACTGCGAAAACGCGGCTCTTCGCAGCGCTCGTCCATGCAGACCGCGAGCGCGATGAACACGCGTCTGCCGCAAGCCTCGCGTGCCGACGCGGGCTGGTTGTCGCTCGGCTGCGGAGCGCGCGCCACGGGCACGGGCACGGGCACGGGCACGGGCACCGGTGCCGGACGGGTGACGAGCGCGGGCTCGCGCATCGCCGGTGCGCCCAGAGGCCGCGGCCGCTCGGACGGGTTGCCGCCGGGGTTTCCGAACGACGACGAATCCGACGTTCGACCCATCGGGTTGCCCAAGCTCGCCTTCACCGCCGCGTCGTTGTCGCCGGTGCGCGGCACCGGGCGACCCAGGGGCCGCACACGCGAGCCGGCACTGTCGGCGTTGATGGTCGAGCGATCGGCCGCTGCGTTGCGATCCGGCGTCGGGAGCCTCGGTGTCGTGTCGGAAGGCGGCTCGTTGCGCACTGCGGTCGTCGCCGGCCGCGAAGTCGGCGGGGAAACGACTTTCGTCTCGTCGGGCAAGGCCGTCGTGGCCGCCTTGACGGGAAGCAGCGAAGGCGTTGTCGTCGCCGCGGCGGGCGAGGTCGTGGCGCCATCGATCGTCGTCGTCGCGGTGGTCGGAGCGGCCACAGGCGGCGGAACAGGAACCAGCGGCGCCGACGCGACGCCCAGGGGCGCGACGGCGCCGCCGGCGATCGCTGCCGTATCGCCGGCGGCGCC
>ODAK010000483.1_pt1 | contig 45830 bp, 37 predicted proteins | sample 1539591 | NCBI WGS metagenome assembly ODAK01 (sample SAMEA3539303, study PRJEB22396) | soil metagenome | biome: tundra; feature: field; material: soil | place: USA | collected 2010-05 | depth 0.15 m
CTAGGCCCGTGCCGAGCCGCCACGGTCCCGAAGTGCCGCCACCAGTGCCGGGATGACCTGATTCAGGTCGCCGATGACTGCGTAGTCGGCATGCGAGATGATCGGCGCGTCCGGATCGGTGTTGACCGCGACGATGTGCTTGGCGCTCAGGCACCCGGCCATGTGCTGGATCGCTCCGCTGATCCCGCAGGCAAGGTAGAGCTCGGGCGAGATACGCGTGCCGGTCTGGCCGACCTGCTGCTTGTGGGGCCGCCAGCCCTGGCTGGTGACGACTCGCGACACGCCCAGCGCACCGCCGAGCAGCCCCGCCAGTTCCTCAAGTGGCCCGAATCCGTCCGGCCCGCCGACACCGCGCCCGCCGCCCACCACCACCCGCGCGGTGGCCAGCGATACCCCGGCACTGCGTTCGGCTGATTCCCGCGCGCAGACGAGCAGGTCAGCATCTTCCAGCTTCGGCTGGTAATCGTGCACCACCGCGGCGAGGCCCGTGGACCCGGCGCCTGCCAGCCCGGCGCCCTCGGACCCAGCACCCGCCACCGGCTCGGCCGTCACCGCGTCCACGGCAACGGTGAGCAGGGCGGGCGACGCCTCCAGCACGGCATCCTCCAGGAGGCTGCCCGCCCACCGGTGCCGGACGAGCCGCAAGGACCCGTCGCCGTCGCGAAACGCGGAGACACAGTTAGCCGCCACCGGCAGGCCGGTCATGGCGCCCAGATGCGCCAGCACCTCGCTGCCGTGGTCGGTGCCGGCGGCGACCACCGCCGTCGCGGATGTCTCGCCGATGAGCCCGGCCAGCGCGCGGGCCCATGCCTGCGGCGCATAGCCCGCAAGCCCATCGGCCGTCACAGCGTAGACATCTCCCGCGCCAACCGCTGACGCCGCAGCAACGAGCGGTCCCGCCACCGCGCCGAACGCCACCGCCGCCACGCCCTCGCCGGCCCCGCCAGCCAGCGCCCTGGCGAATGTGACGGCGCGCAGCGACGCGTCGGCCGCCCCCGCGCCATCCCGCTCGACCAGGCAGAGCACCGTCATGACGCCACCAGCCGCTCGCCTCCGGGCAGCCGGATTCTCACGACAGTACCCCCAGCTCATCAAGTAGGCGGACCAGGGCAGGCACCGCATCAGTCCCGGTGCCCAGGATCTCGGCCCGCCGGTTCTCCCCGGCCGGGACCCGCAAGCCGGTCTTGCGCAGCCCCTCGCCCCGCCATTGCGGCTGATGCCGCTCAATGGCCGCGCGCTTGGCCCGCAGCCGGCCGGGCAGCGACGGGTACCGGGGCAGGTTGATTCCCTCCTTAACCGAGATGACCGCGGGCAGCGGCAGGTCGAATATCTCCTCGGTGCCCCGGTACTCGCGGCGGGCCCGCACCCCGTCATCCGTCATGTCAATGTTCTTGATGCCAGTCACGCAAGGCAGCCCGAGCGCGTGCGCTACCCGGACGGGCACCTGGTAGCCACCCGTATCGGCTGCCTCGTTGCCGAACAGCAGCAGGCGGTAGGGGCCGTCAGTCCCGTCGCCATGGCTCCGGACGTGCGCGGCGATCGCCCCGGCCGTCGCGACCGGGCCCCACTCGGTGCCGTCAGTCTCCAGCAGCACCCCGCGGGAGGCGCCCATGGCCAGCATGTCCCTGAGCTGGTCAGCGGCCTCCGGCGGCCCGAGCGTCAGCACCGACACGCTGCCACCTAGCCGCTGCATGATCTGGACGGCCTCTTCCACCGCGCATTCCTCGTGCGGGCTGACCGTGAACCCGGACATCCGGGTGTCAACGTCCTGCCCGTCGGCGGTCACGACGATCTTGCCGCCGACCATCGGGACCCGCTTGACGCAGACGGCGATCTCCATCGTGGTCAGCTCCGGACCCGCTCGTTGTCCGGATCGAACAGCGGGGTCGCCCCGGCGACCGCGACAGTGACCGGATACTGCTCGCCGAGGTACTCGACGGCCAGCTGGTTGCCTGCGACCGCCTGGTCAGCGGGCAGGTAGGCCATCAGCAGGTGCTTGCCGACCGACGGGCCCGAGCCCGCGCTGGTCACGTAGGAATGCCGCCCCTTGGCGTCGACGAGCGGCCCGCCGGAGCGGGTGAGGATCGGCTCGCCGCCGAGCGGGTACCGCAGCCGGCCGTCGGCGCTGCGATGGTCGTCCACGGTCAGGGTGCACAGCACCGCCCGCGCCGGCGCGTCCCGCTGCGCCAGATAGGCGGCCCTGCCGATGAAGTCCTGCGCCTTCACCTTCGGGCGGGTCATCCCGGCCTCCACCAGGGTGTAGTCGGCCTCGAGCTCGGCGCCGTAGGCGCGGTAGCCCTTCTCCAGCCTGCCGGTGGTCCCGTAGACGCCGATGCCGACCGGCACCAGCCCGCTGGGCTGGCCTGCCTCCCACAGGGTGTCCCACACCCGGGCGCCCTGCTCGAACGGCACGTGCAGTTCCCAGCCAAGCTCGCCCACATAAGAGATCCGCGACGCCAGCACGCTGGCGCCGCCGAGCTCGATCTCGCGGCAGGTCGCGAACGGGAATCCGGGGTGTGACACGTCATCGCCGGTCACCGCGGCCAGCACGGCCCTGGCTCGCGGCCCCCACAGGCCGATCGTGGCCCAGGCCGAGCTCAGGTCGGCGACCACGGCGGTGCCGTCGGCCGGGAGATGATCGGCGAACCACTTCAGGTCCATCATCCCGGTGGCGCCGCCGGTCACCACCCGGAACCGCTGCGGCCCCAGCCGCATGATCGTGAGGTCGGCGACGAAGCCGCCGGCCTCGTTCAGCAGCGAGGTGTACACCACTCGTCCCGGCCTGACGTCCAGCTGCGCCACGGCCAGCGACTGAACAGTGTTAAGGGCGCCGGGGCCGATCACGTCGAAGATCGCGAATGCGGACAGGTCGACGATCCCGCAGTGGTCGCGCATGGCGAGGTGCTCGGCGTTGATGACCGGCGACCACCAGCGCGACTCCCACTCCGCCTCGCGCTCCATCAGCCGCCCGGCATAACGCTCCAGCAGGCCCTCATTCGAGGCGTACCAGAACGGCCGCTCCCACCCGGCGGTCTCGAAGAAGACCGCGCCAAGCTCTCGTTCCCGCTGGTAGACCGGGCTGAGCCGGAGCGGGCGGCCCGACTCCCACTGCTCCGCCGGATGCACGATCCCGTACATCTTGTTGAAGCCCTCACGCGCCCGGGCGGCCACATGAGCGGTGGTCCGCTGGCAGGCGTAGAACCGGGAGATGTCCGCCTCGTGGATGTCGATCGCCGGGACCTGCCCGCTCATCCACTCCGCCACCGCCCGCCCGATGCCCGGGCCTTCCTTGATCCAGCTCGCGGCGACCGACCAGAGGCCGGGAGCCTCCGGGGTTTCCCCGAGCACGGGATGCCCGTCCGGCGTCATCGAGATAAGACCATTAATTGCATAACGGATGCCCGCGCGCTCATCGCCCAGCAGATCCGGCATCAGCTCCAGGGCTTCGAGGAGCTGGGGGTCGAAGTCATCCTGGGTGAACGGCATCTCGGTCGGCGAGAGGACAGCTTCCTCGATGGACGGGATGTCGTCCGGGCCGATGAGGATCGGCCGGTGCGCATACGAGCCGACTTCCATGTCCCCGCCATGCTGGCGCTCGTACATGTTGGTGTCGACGTCCCGGACGATCGGGTAGGAGATCTCGCCCGGCAGGTCGGCGAACAGCGCTATCGGCCCGACGCTGATCATCTGGTGCACGGCCGGCGTCAGCGGGATGTGCGCTCCCGCCAGCTGCGCGATCCGCGGGCTCCAGACGCCGCAGCAGACCGCGCATACCTGCGTCTCGATGTCGCCGTTGCTGGTGCGCACCGCGCTGACCCGGCCGTCGGCGGCCTTGTCTATCCCGAGCACCTCGGTGCCGGCCAGCACGCTCAGCGCGCCGAGCTGCTGCGCCCGCTCGCGCATCAGCGTGCCGGCCCGCAGCGAGTCCACCACGCCGACCGTCGGGAAGTGCGCGCCGCCGAGGATGACGGACTCATCCAGGTAGGGCACCAGCTTGGCCACCTCGGCGGGCGACAGCAGCTGCGCGGGGATTCCCCACGCCTTGGCGGCGCTGCAGCGGCGGCGCAGCTCGGTGATCCGCCCGGCGGTCCGCGCGACCTCGATCCCGCCGCTCTCGGTGAACACGCCGAGCTCCTTGTACTGACTGGTGCTGTCGGCGGTCAGCTCCATCATCATCTTGGAGTATTCGATCGGGAAGATGAAGTTAGAGGCATGCCCGGTCGAGCCGCCCGGGTTGGGCATCGGGCCCTTGTCGACCAGCACGAGGTCGCGCCAGCCGAGCCTGGCGAGGTGATACGCGAGGCTGTTGCCGACGATGCCGGCACCCACGATGACGGCGCTTGCCCGGGTGGGGATCTCGTTCATGCTGCTATTTCCCGCCGATTTCGGTAGTTCTCATGGTCAGCCGGCCGCTGTGCGAGCCGGCCCCGCCGCCCGCTCAGGTGGGCGTCGGGGCCGGCCGGAGTTCCCGCGGCGCAGTGCCTGCCGCTTACTCGACCGGGATCTCCTTGTTGATGAGACCGAGGTCGATTCCCTGCCTGCGCCTGATGAGCCTTGCGGCGATGTACACGATGATCGCCAGGACGTACATCGCGCCCATGTAGTAGAGCGAATCCCTGTTGTTCACGAAGTAGTTGCCGTTAGACAGCCACTCGTAGAGGTTGAAGCCGAGCAGCCCGATCGTGATCCAGCCGGCCACCGGAACGATCTGCACGCCGAAGATCTTGATCTTGCTCGCGGGCGACGCCCGCCACAGGTCGGGCTTGCGCCAGGGCAGCACCACGACGGCGATCGCGCTGAACAGGTACGTCACCGCGATGACCAGCGTCGCATCCAGCGTGTAGTTCCTGAAGGTCGTCGAATACGCATAGACCGCGCTCAGCCCGGCGGCAGGCAGCAACATCAGGATCAGCGACCAGACCGGGACCTTCCGCTTCTCCGACACTTCGGCGGCCCGGTCCGGCAGCACCCGGTCGAATGCGGCGGCGAAGATGACGCGGGTGGAGGACAGGAACAAGGTGCCGACCCAGCCGAAGAACCACAGGCTCAGCACCAGGATCAGCGCTACCTGGAACGCGGTGTTGTGCACTAGCCAGCCCGCGAACATGAACGGATAAGGCCAGATGCCGAACTTGGGCGTGAGGTTGTAGTCCAGCGCGTTGAGGTTCTGGTAGAAGCCCCAGCCGATGGTCTTGGCCACCAGCAGCAGGAAGACGACGGTCAGCGCCACGGTGGTCCACAGGCCCACGAACATGCCGGTGAACACCCGCTTGAAGTCGCTAGCCCCGCGGATCTCGCCATAGAGCGTGGCGCCCCAGTTCGGCCAGAGGATGAAGAACATCATCGCCGGCACGAGGAGCATCGTCGGACCCAGCGGGCCGAATCCCAGGGCCGAGGTGGTGTACCCGGCCTTTGCGGCGGCGGCATTCGTGGAGTTATACGCATTGCTGGCACCAAACAGCTTGTGCGCCTCAAGGTTGAACGAGCTGACGAAGCTGGCGTGCGAATTGACGAGCAGCAGGACCACGACGACGGCGAACCCGATCATGCCGCCGACGAAGCACCACTTCTGGACCTTCGCGTACCCGGACATCCCGAGCGACACCAGGGTGCCGGCCAGCGCAATAGTGATCAGCGTGACAATGAAGATCCCGTTCTTGGTGCCGAACCAGGCGGCTCCCCCACCCGGCCAGGTCCAGCCGAGTGTCGCCCACAGTGGCTGGAACAGCTGAACCGACAGGATGTTGCCGTAGATGGGTGCCCACAGCCACAGGATGAACCACCAGCCGGTGGCGGCCATCACGAAACCAAGGCCGCTGCCCAGGATCCTGGTCTGCCAGACGTAGTCGCCGCCGGCTCGCGGGATCGTGACGATAAGTCCCGCGTAGGCGATGACCAGGAACGATACCCACACCCCTGAGATCAGGACCGACGTGATCAGCTGGCCCTTGGGGAACGCCGGGCCGGCAAAGGTGAACTCGTAGATCCCCAGCGTCACGAAGTTGGTCGCCAGGCACGCATAGATGATCGAGTCTCTGACCGACCAGCCTCTGACCAGGCCGGTCGCTTTACGGAGGAACAGTGTCGGCGTCTCGCCGCCGACGGCACCCGCCGCCATGCTTGCCTCCAAGCTAGGATTTATCAGGAATTGTTACTGGCCAGCACCATACAGTCGCGGCGGGTTGCGGTCAGCCATTGACCAGAAGGTATTTGGTAACTTTGCCCTTCTTCGGGTCCAGTTCCAGCACAGCTCCCTGCAGGACCCCGTCGCCGTAAACGCTGCCGGGATTGATGGCCATCGTCCGGCCCATCCGCTTGATGCCACGGCTCTCGTGAATGTGGCCGTGCACCGACAGCATCGGCTGGTGCTTCATGATCGCGTCCCGGACCGCAGTCGAGCCCACCGCCTTCATGACCGCGCCGCCGTGGGTGGGCCGGAGCGTCGAGTCGAGTTCGGGCGCCAGGTCGAGGCCTGAGCCGTACGGCGGGGCATGGAAATTGAAGATCGCCCGCTCCATGTCGGGCACCCCAGCGGCGACCGCCTCGATCTTGGCCGATAGCTCATCTTCTGGCGCCTCGCGGAAGGTGTCCCACGGGGTCGGGTTGGTCCAGCCCATCGAGACCAGGTGGAAGCCGTCGAGCTCGATGACCTTCCCCTCGGCGAAGCTCACGCACGGGGAGGCCTCGATGACATCGTCGATCTCCCAGATGTCGTCGTTCCCGCCGTTCAGGATGCAGGGCACATCGCCGCCCTTGAGCTTGCCATCGGCCATGTCGAGCCACCGGTCGAGGGACTTGATCATCTCGACGGTGAACCTGCGATCGACGGCACCTTCTTCCTCACTGAGGAACCTGAGCTCGTCCGGGGTGACGATGGCTGGGTAGGAACCGCGGTTGCGGATCTGGCGCTGGACCTCCTCCAGCTCCTGCTGAGTCTCAAGCCGCTGGGCCACGCCGCCCAGGGTGACCTTCCAGTGACCCGGATACGAGATGATCGGCACCATCATCTTGCCGGTCACATCGCCGCCGAGCACCACCATGTCGGCCTTATAGAAAGCGGCGGAGTTCAGAAATTTCCGCCAGCAGACCTCGGACCCATGGATATCGGTGGCAAAGAAGATCTTCATGCAACCACCATGTCATTTCCGGCGCTTTCTGTGCAACGGTGTAGCATCCGGCGCAACCGGACGTCAAGCACCTGTCCAGGATGAAAGGGATCAGCGGCGGTTCAGTGACCGACCTCTTCGGGCAGCTCATACCAGCGAACCCGGTCGCCCACGTTGGCCCGCAGGCGCCACTTCATGCTCTTGGGTGCCGACTCGGCCAGCGCGAGCAGCCGCTGGCAGGCGAGGACCGGGTCGTAGGGCGGCATGGGCGGATGCAGCTCAGGGCGGTCCGCGGCAAGCGCGGGCAGCTTCCTGAGGTTGGCCGTCACTGTCCGCCACCAGCCCCAGTCGCTGCCAAGCAGCTTGCCGAACCTGTCGGTGTCGATCAGCTGGCCCGGCTGGTGCTCATCCCCGCCTGACGTGCGCGCGTGCCGGCCGGATCGTGCCGGTGCCCCGTCGCGATCCGGGTCGTCCGACAGGGGTGCCGCCGACAGCAGCTGGAGCAGGTCCCTGGCGTCCTTCTCGTTGAGTTCCACGATCTGCAGCTTCGACAGCAGCAGGTCGACGACGTCCAGGGTGAACGGCAGCTGGCCGAAGGCCGGCCTGAAGTCCAGCGTGTGGCACATGGTCAGCCGGTCGACCATCACGTCGATAGGCCGGCCCGACGCCGCGGTGAAGTACATCTGCCGGTCGCCGTTGAGATTGTTGAACCTGCGGTCCGGCTGGCAGCCGCTCCGCTCGAGATAGGCGGCCACATCCTTACGGCCCTTGGATAGGCACGCGAAGTCGATGTCCTGATCCCGGCGCAATCTCGGCGGAAAGCTCGGGCAGACCACGCGGACGGCGAGCCCGCCCAGGAGCTTCAGGCCAAGGCCGGCGTCAGCGGCGCCGCGAACCAGCGCGAACGCCTCAGGCAGCGGGTCGGACACGGCCGCGGTGGCGGCCTCGGCCTGGCCGGGCGTGTCTGAACCCACGGTTGCTCCCTGCTGCCCCAGGAGGTGCATTTGCTGCAATGAGTGCGCCATCCGCACAATACCGCTTAGCGGGCACAATGCGTCGCTTTCCACTGTTGACTTCGGCCCGGCAGCTGGCCATCCTAGTTGCGTGTCTAGGACTGAAGTTGCTTCTGGCGCAACCTATCAATCAGCAGAACGGGTGCTGGCTCTGCTGACAAGCTTCGACGAGTCACGCCCCGAACTCGGCGTCACCGAAATGGCCACGTCCCTGGGCGTGCACAAGTCGACGGCCTCGCGCCTTGCCGGTGCGCTGCAGCGGGCTGGCCTGCTGACCCGATCCGGACGGCGGTTCCGGCTAGGGCCCGAGGTTATCCGGCTGGGCACGCTGGCGCTGCGGAACCTCGACCTCGTCGCGATCATGCAGCCGGCGATGGACAAGCTGTCCCAGCAGACCGGCGAGACAGTGAACCTCGCGGTGCCTGACGGCGCCCATATCCTCAACATCGCCGAGGCTCCGAGCACCTACATCCTCAGCTGCTCGGGCGGCTGGATCGGCCGGCGGACGAAGCCGCACGCGGTCGCCAATGGCAAGGTCCTGCTCGCATACGCCGCCATCGCGGTCCCGCACCAGCTGGAGCGATACACCGATCGCACCATCACCAGCCACGAAGCGCTCGCCGCCGAGCTCGCGGCTATCCGCCGGGACGGTTACGCCACGGCCGACGCCGAACTCGAGGAGGGCCTGGTGGCCGCGGCCGCGCCAGTCTTCGACGCCGCGGGGACATGCGTCGCGGCACTGTCCGTCTCCGGGCCCGCCTACCGCATGCTGCCTGGGAGTCTCGATCAGCTGGGCAGGCTCTGCGCGGCCGGGTAACCGGCGCGCCGCCATCCAGCCAGCGCAAGGCCGATACCGAAAACACTTGACTCAAAGAAGAGGCGAGGAGCGTGCGAGAGCACCTGCTGTACATAGACGGCAACTGGCGGGCCGGCGGAGCCGGCACGACGTTCGCGACCAGCCCCTCCTCGGGCGAGGAATTCGCCGAGCTGGCGGTGGCCGATACCGCCGACGTCGACTCGGCCGTCACGGCCGCCGCCGCGGCCTGGCCAGCCTGGGCCAGCACATCGCCCTTCGACCGGGCAGCCTGGTGCGGCCAGATCATCACCCGGATCCAGCAACGGCGCGAGGAGCTGGCCCGTGCGCTGACCGAAGATCAGGGCAAGCCGCTGGTCGACGAGGCCTTCGACGAGGTCGATGAGCTGGCCGAGTACTTCCGGATGGCCGGAGAGGACGCCAAACGGTGCGCGGGCGCGCTGCCAGCCTCCGCTTCCGCGGACCGCAGGGTGCTCACCTACCGGGTGCCGCTCGGGGTGGTCGGCGTGGTGAGCCCGTGGAACTGGCCCTACACGATGGGCGCGGAGCTGTTCGCGCCGGCCATGGCCGCAGGCAACGTCATCGTGTGGGTGCCGGCCCCGACCACGACAGCCTGCTGCGCTCTGCTCGCCGAGGTCATCGCGGAGGCAGGACTGCCCGCCGGCGTGTTCAACTTCGTACCGGGACCAGGACCGGTTGTCGGGGATGCGCTGGTGGCCCATCCGGGTGTGGCCGGCGTCGGCTTCGTGGGCTCGGTCGAGACCGGCGCCAGGGTGGCGGCCCGCGCGGCGGGCAAGACGCAGGTGCTCGAACTTGGCGGCAACGGCCCGATGGTCATCCTGGACGATGCCGATCTGGAGCTGGCTACCGGCGCCGCGCTGGAGGCTGCTTACTTGTGCGCTGGCCAGAGCTGCACTGCGGGCGAGCGGTTCCTGGTGCACGCCGCCGTCCGTGACGAGTTCGTCGAGCGGGTGGTCGCGGCGACCAGGGAGCGGGTCCGCCTCGGCGACCCGTTCGATCCGCAGACCACCATGGGGCCGCTCAATAACGAGGCCACCGCGGCGAAGTTCGACCGGCACCTGACCGATGCCAGCGCCAACGGCGCGCGGATCTGCTGCGGCGGACGACGGGGGCGGGCCGCAACCGGCCTGGCAACCGAGCTGTACGCGGAGCCGACCGTGCTGGACGGCGTCACCCCCGCAATGGCTATCGCGCGGGAAGAGACATTCGGGCCAGTGGTGCCGGTCCTCACGGTGAGCTCGTCAGCAGAAGCCCTGGAGCTGACCAATGCATCGCCGTTCGGCCTGACCGCGGCGGTCTTCACCGAGGACCTGGAGCACGGGCTGGCTTTCGCGGAGCGCGCCAGGGCCGGCTGGGTCAACATCAACGCCTCCACCAACCTGTGGGAGTCGCACCTGCCATTCGGCGGGCGGGCCGGCAGCGTCAGCGGGCGGGGCCGGGTCGGTGGCCGCTACCCGATGGAGACGTTCACCGAACCGAAGACAGTCCTTTACCCGGCCCCCAGGATCCGCCCCGCCCCGTAGTACCAAACGATCCGCCCCGCCCCCGGGGCACCAGCGACCCGCCCCCGCCCGGGTCACCAAACGAAAGGTGGCGACAGCTAGAGATGGCGATGCCAACACCATTGGAGATCGCCCGGCAGGCGACGATGAAGCCCGTAGCCGATATCGCTGCCGAGATCGGGCTCCCGCCCTGGATGATCCAGTCATACGGCCAGCACGTGGCCAAGATCGACCTGGCCGCCATCGAGGCACTGGCCGGAGCGCCCCGGGCCAAGTACGTGGTCGTGACCGCAGTCACGCCCACCCCGTTCGGCGAGGGCAAAACCACTACCACCATCGGCCTCGGCCAGGCCATGCACCACATCGGGAAGCGCGCGACCATCGCCATCAGGCAGGGGTCGATGGGACCGACTTTCGGGATCAAGGGCGGCGCGGCCGGCGGCGGCTACAGCCAGGTGCTGCCCTTCGAGCCGCTCAACCTGCACCTGACCGGGGACATGCATGCCGTCACCGAGGCGCACAACACGCTGTCCGCCATGCTGGACAACCACCTGCACATGGGCAATGCGCTCGATCTGGACCTGCACAACATCACCTGGCGCCGGGTCCTGGACGTGGACGACCGGGCGCTGCGGAACATCGTCATCGGGCTCGGCAGCAAGGAAGACGGCGTGCCGCGGCAGACCGGTTTCGACATCACCGCTGCCTCAGAGGTGATGGCCGTGCTGGCGCTGTCGGTCTCGCTCAAGGACATGCGCGCCAGGCTCGGCCGGATCGTGGTGGGCTACACCCCGGCCGGCGAGCCGGTCACTGCCGAGCAGCTCAAGGCGGCGGGCGCGATGACCGTGATCATGCGGGACGCGATCAGGCCCAATCTCCTGCAGACCCTGGAGAACACGCCGGCCCTGGTCCACGCCGGGCCATTCGGCAACATCGCGCACGGCAACTCATCGATCGTGGCCGACCTCATCGGCATCCGCACCGGCGACTTCCTGATCACCGAGGCCGGATTCGGCGCCGACATGGGCGCGGAGCGGTTCTTCAACATCAAGTGCCGGGTGTCCGGGCTCCAGCCCGACGCGGCCGTCGTGGTCGCCACCGTGCGCGCGCTCAAGTCGCATTCCGGCCGCTACCACATCGTCGCAGGCAGGCCACTGCCCGAGGCCATGCTGGCCGAGAATCCCGATGAGGTCCATATCGGCGGCGCCAACCTGCGTAAGCAGATCGAGAACGTCCGGATGCACGGAGCGACCCCGGTCGTGGCCATCAACGTGATGCCCGGGGATTTCGCCTCCGAGCATGCCGCCATCCGCGAGATCGCCGGCTCGATGGGCGTCAGGTCGGCTATCTGCACCAACTTCACCGACGGCGGCCAGGGCGCCACCGAGCTTGCCGCCGCGGTGGCGCAGGCAGCCGACGAGCCCGGCGACTTCCGGTTCCTCTACCCCAGCGAGGCATCGCTGCGCGAGAAGATCGAGACGATCGCCACTCGTGTCTACGGTGCCGATGGCGTCGACTACCTGCCCGCCGCCACCAAGCAGCTGAACAACTACGAGCGCAACGGTTTCGGCGACCTGCCTATCTGTATTGCGAAGACGCACCTGTCGCTGTCCTCCGATGCCAGCCTCAAAGGCGCCCCGACCGGATGGCGGCTCCCGGTCCACGAGGTCCGTGCGTCGGTTGGTGCCGGCTTCATCTACGCGATCTGCGGCGACATGCGGACCATGCCAGGGCTGTCCTCGCACGCCGCCGCCGAGCGGATCGACATCGACGAAGACGGCCAGGTGGTCGGCCTAACGTGACCCGCCACCCGGGCCTCAACCCTGATCGTGACTACTTTTCAGCGATATCTACTGAGAACTCGTCACGATCACCTGAAGAGTCGCGAGACTCGGGTCTGCTGCGTAGGCGATCCGGCCGCCATCGGCCCGCACCTCGCGCAGTGCCTCCAAGGCGGTGCCGGTGACCCGCTCACCAGGCGCGAGCACCGGCACTCCGGGCGGATAGGGGGCGATCAGCTCCGCGCTGATCCGGCCTACCGCGGCGTCGGCGAGGACGGTCTCGTTGGGCGCAAAAAAAGCTTCCCTGGGGGACAGCACCGTCTCAGGAATCACGGTCCATGCGGCCGCGGCGACTGGTCGCCGCGGCGTGCCGCGGTGCCGCTCGATCACGGCGATCAGCGCCTCAGTGAAGCGAGCGACATGGTCCTCGTCGTCGGCGATCGCCGGGATCGGCACGATGGTGTCGCGGTCAGCCATCTCCACCGGCATTCCGGCCGCGACCAGGTCCGCCTCGATCGCATACCCGTGCGCCCCGGTGCCGGCCAGCAGGACCACCAGCTTCGTCGGCTCCACATCCGGGCCATCCAGGACAGCAACGCCCGGCACCTGGCGAAGCCGCTGCCTGGCTGCGGCAACGGTCCGCAGCAGCCTGCCGCACAGGTCCTTCCCGTCCCTGGCCAGCAGCGCCCGCGCCGCATCGATGCTCGCCATGATCGACCCGGCCGGGCTGGTCGTATGGGTTGCCTCGAACGCCCGGTCCAGCCTGGCGGCATCGAGCAGGCCGGTCCTGGCGAGGACCAGCGCACCCTGCGTGTAGGCAGGCAATGCCTTGTGCGCGCTGGTCACCATGGCGTCGGCGCCTGCCGCGATGGCGTGCGCGGGCAGATCGGGATGGAAGCCAAGATGCGCAGCCCAGGCGGCATCGACGACCAGCGGAACGCCGGACGCGTGGGCCACGGCCGCGTGGCCGGCCAGGTCACCAATCGTCCCGACATACGAAGGATCGCCGAGGAACACCGCGCAGGCACCCGGATGGGCGGCGAGCGCCGCCTGCACTACCTCGACCGCGACGGCCGCGGGCAGGCCCGAACCCGGGTCGACCTCCGGCCGCACCCAGACCGGGCGCAGCCCGGCGAGCACCAGCCCGAGCAGCAGCGAGCGGTGCAGCGTGCGAGTGATGATCACTTCCTGGCCTGGCGAGCCCACCGCTAGCGCCAGCGCCTGGTTGCCGTGGGTCGACCCGGCGACAGAGAACCGGCACCAGTCCGCCCCCCACAGCTGGGCCGCCCGCCGCTCCCCCTCGGCGCGCAGGGTGTCGGCGTGCTTGATGGAATCAAGCCCGCCATACAGCGGAGCGTCGCCCGCGACGACGGTGCCGACCATGTCCAGGCGCTGCTTGTGGCCGGGCACGCTCATCGGCGTGAGCTCGCCGGCCTCCGCCTGCGACGTGGACCGCAGCCATGCATCCAGCAGTGGCGCGTCGGCCCGGAGCCCGCGCGGATCGTGGCGATCCGGCGGACCCGGCTGATCGAAAGAGGTCATAGGCCCAGTCTGCGTGAGCAGCCCCTAGCTGATGTCGGTGTCTTGCTGGGCGGTCGCGCCAGCGTCGCTAGCGAAGTGCCGGTAGAACTCGACGGTCGATGGCGCCAGCGCAGTGTTGCCCAGGATCAGATCAGCGGATTTCTCCGCGACCATCATCACCGGAGCGTAGATGTTGCCGTTCGTGAGGTACGGCATCACCGAAGCATCGACGACCCGGAGGCCCTCAAGGCCGTGGACGCGCATGGTCGCCGGGTCCACCACCGACTCCGCGCCGGTGCCCATCTTGCAGGTACACGACGGATGCAGGGCGGTCTCGCCATCCCTGGCGACCCAGTCCAGGATCTGCTCGTCCGTCGCGACATCCGGTCCCGGCGACAGCTCACCGGCGTTGAACATGTCGAATGCGGGCTGGTTGAGTATCCGGCGCGCGACGCGGATCGCCTCCACCCACTCCCGGCGGTCCTGGGCCGTGGACAGGTAGTTGAACCGCAGCGCAGGGTGGGCCGCCGGGTCAGCCGAAGTGATCCGGACCGAGCCCCGCGAGTCCGAGTACATCGGACCGACGTGCACCTGGTAGCCGTGACCGCCGGCCGGCGCGGAGCCGTCGTACCGGATCGCGATCGGCAGGAAGTGAAACATCAGGTTCGGATAGGCCACATCGTCGTTGCTCCGCGCGAACCCGCCGCCCTCGAAATGGTTGGTCGCGCCCGGGCCGCTGCGCAGGAAGAGCCACCGGGCCCCTACCAGCGGCCGGTTGCGCCATTTGAGGGCCGGCGCCACCGAGACTGGCAGCTTGGATCCGAACTGGACGTAGACCTCAAGGTGATCCTGCAGGTTTTCACCGACGCCGGGCAGGTCAGCGACCACGTCAATGCCGTGCTCGGCCAGCAGGCCGGCGCTCCCCACCCCGGAAAGCTGGAGCAGCTGCGGCGAGTTGATGGCACCACCGCACAGGATGATCTCCCCGGCCCAGGCGCGCTCTCGCAGGCCCTTCCCCCTGCTGAATTCCACCCCGGCGGCCCTCGTGCCGTTAAAGAGGATCTTCCTCACGAACGCCCGGCAGGTGACGGTGAGGTTCGGGCGTCTCATAACCGGATGCAGGTAGGCCCGCGCGGCCGACAGCCGCCTGCCGCGATGGATGTTCCTGTCGAAGGCCGCGAAACCTTCCTGCCGGTAACCGTTCACGTCGTCGGTCAGCGCGTAGCCGGCCTCCTGGACGGCCGCGAAGAAGGCGGTGAACAGCGGGCTGGTGGCCGGACCGCGCTCCAGCACGAGCGGTCCGGCACTGCCACGGAAGTCGTCACCGCCGGCCAGGCAGTTCTCCATCCGCTTGAAGTACGGCAGGCAGTGCGCGTAGTCCCAGGCATCCATCCCCGGGTCGGCCGCCCATCGCTGGTAGTCCAGCGGATTGCCGCGCTGGAAGATCATGCCGTTGATGCTGCTTGAGCCGCCCAGCACCTTGCCCCTGGCGTGGTAGATCCGGCGGCCGTGCATGAATGGCTCGGGTTCCGACTCATACTTCCAGTCGTAGAAACGGCTGCCGATCGGGAAGGTCAGGGCCGCGGGCATCTGGATGAACACATCCCACGGGTAATCAGGCCGCCCCGCCTCGAGGACGAGGACGCGACGGCCGGGGTCGGCGGACAGGCGATTGGCGAGTGCGCTGCCGGCCGAGCCGCCGCCGATGATGATGAAGTCGTACCGCGATGACGTCATGGCACTTCCGGACCTCTGCTGAGCATGATTGGGGATGCTACCGGCCACCGTCGGGGAAGAAGTCATGGCGGAGGTGGGTGGCCGGCCGGGCGGCGCCGGCCAGGAACCTGTGCCGGGTGCCGGGCTGCACCCGAATCACCCGGTCCCCGTCAGGTGCTCTGGTCTTATCGGGACGCGCCCGAGGTCGAGCCCGGTAGCAGCGCGGACCGCCGCGACTACGGCGGGCCCGGAGGAGATCGTGGGCGGCTCGCCGACTCCGCGCAGTCCGTAGGGGGCATTCGGGTCCGGGTACTCAAGCAGCTCGACCCGCATTGGCGGCATGTCCAGGATGGTGGGCAGCAGGTAGTCGGTGAACGACGCGTTCCTGATCTGCCCGCCGACGACCTGGACCTCCTCCATGATCGCCAGGCCCAGGCCCTGCGCCGTCCCGCCGTGGATCTGCCCCGCCACCGCCTGCGGGTTAATGGCCTTGCCGACATCCTGGGTACAGGCCAGTTCCACGACCTTGATCAGGCCGAGCTCGGTGTCGACATCAACGACCGCCCGATGCGCGGCGAACGCGTACTGGACATGCGCGAAGCCCTGGCCGGTCTCCGGGTCGATCGGGCGGGTCGGCCGGTGCCGCCACACCGCGGTCTCCTCGATGACCTCGCTGCCGATCACCTCGGCCATAGCCGCGAGGGGCTGGCCATCGGCGCCGACCACCCAGCCGCCGGCCAGGCCCGGCCCTCCGGCTGCCCGGCCGAGGCGCCGCTGCGCAAGCCCGATGACGCGGCCGCGGATGAGTTCGCAGGCGGCCTTGACCGCGCCGCCGGTCATGTAGGTCTGGCGGGACGCCGACGAGGAGCCCGCCGAGCCGATCTGGGTGTCCTTGGGGCTGACGACCACCTGGTCCACGCCGAGCTCGGTGCGGCAGATCTGCTGCTCGACCGTGACCAGGCCCTGGCCGACTTCAGCCGCGGCGGTGTGCACGGTCACCACCGGCTGGCCGGCCGTGACCTCAAGCCGGACCCGCGCGGTGGAATAGTCGTCGAAGCCTTCTGAGAATCCGACGTTCTTGTAGGCCACCGCATAGCCGACACCGCGGACGACGCCCTCTCCGTGCGTCGTGTTAGAGACGCCGCCCGGCATGCCGCGCAGGTCAGCCGCTGTCCCCGGCTGCCCGGGACGTCCGGCGGGCAACGGCATCCGCTGCAGGCGGCGGAGCAGCTCGGCGACCGGGGCCGGACTATCCACGATCTGCCCGGTCGGCGCCTCGCTGCCCAGGCTCATCGCGTTGCGGCAGCGCAGCTCGACGGGGTCCATCCCGAGCGCCGCGGCGAGCTTGTCCATCTGGGCCTCGTAGCCGAACGCGGCCTGGACCGAGCCGAACCCGCGCATCGCGCCGCACGGCGGGTTGTTGGTGTAGACGCCGTAGCAGTCCACGTGCACGCTGGGCACCACATACGGCCCGATCCCCATGGTGCCGGCGTTGCCGACCACGGCCGGGGTGCTGGAGGTGTAGGCACCGCCGTCAAGATAGATCTCCGCGCGGATGTAGGCGAGGTGGCCGTCACGGTCCGCGCCGTGCTCGTAGCGCAGCACCGCCGGATGCCGGTGCACGTGCCCGAAGAACGATTCCTCCCTGTTGTAGACCATCTTGACTGGCCTGCCGGTCCGCAGGGCCAGCATGCAGGCGTGCACGTGCATGGACAGGTCCTCGCGGCCGCCGAAGGCGCCGCCGACGCCGGCCAGGACCAGCCTGACCTGCTCGGGCGGCAGCCCGAGGGCGGCGCAGATCTGGCGCTGATCGGCGTGCAGCCACTGGGTGGCTACGTACAGGTCGACCCCGCCCTGGCCATCGGGGATCGCGAGGCCGGCTTCCGGGCCGAGGAATGCCTGGTCCTGCATCCCGACCGCGTACTCGCCTGCGACGACGACCGGCGCGGTCGGTGCCGGATCGCCCTTGCGGATCTTGAGATGGCGGACCAGGTTGCCGTGGGGATGCAGCTGCGGGACAGCGCCGCCGATCGCCTGCCTTGGGTCAGTGACCGGATCCAGGACCTGATAGGCCACAGCGATCTTGCTGGCCGCCCGCCGGGCGATCTGCGGGTGGTCGGCCGCCACCAGCGCGACGGGCTCGCCCTGGTAGCGGACCACGTCCGCAGCCAGGACCGGCTGGTCGGCCAGCTCAAGGCCGCAGCGGTTCGCACCGGGCACGTCCTCGTGCGTCAGCACGGCATAGACGCCGCTGGTGGCCAGGGCCGCCCCGACGTCAACGGACTCGATCGTCGCGTATGGATGCGGGCTACGCAGCGTCACGCCCCAGATCATGTCGTGCGCCCACAGGTCGCTGCCATAGGCGAACTGCCCGGTCACCTTGGGCCTGCCATCCGGCCGCCGCGCGCTGGCGCCGACGCCTGCGGCGGCCGGACTACGGAACTCGGTAGGTACGCCGCCAGGCACCTTGCTCGGCGCATGAGTGGGAGTGCTCACGGGTCGAGCCTATGGCCGGCCACCCGCAGATCACCACCGCCGACCGGCATGAGAGCGGCGCTGGCCCGCCGGGCCGCGGCAGCGACCCGCTGTTCGTCCACGGTCTGCACCTGGTCGCGGACTACCACAGGCCTGCCGTTCACCAGCAGCAACTCCAGCGGGGCGGGCGGCCCGAGAACGAGCGCCGCCACCGGATCGGCGATGTCAGCGTGCGGCAGGGTATCCAGTCGCCACAGCGCGACGTCGGCCAGCTTGCCCGGCTCCAGCGACCCGATCCCGGCCTCCCTGCCCAGCACCCTGGCCCCGCCCATGGTGGCCATCTCGAGCGCGGAGCGGACGCCCATCGCCTGCGCGCCGCCGGCCGCGCGCGCGAAGAGCGCGGCGGCCTTGAGCTCGCTGAGCAGCGAACTTCCCTCGTTGGACGCGGCACCGTCCACGCCGAGGCCAACCGGCACGCCGGCGTCGAGCAGGTCCCGGGACCGGCAGATGCCCGCGCCGAGCCTGGCATTGGAGGACGGGCAGTGCGCGACGCCGGTCCCGGTCGCGGCGATCCTGGCGATGGCAGCGTCGTCGAGGTGCACCGCATGCGCCAGCCACACGTCGCTGCCCAGCCAGCCGAGCGAGTCCAGGTACTCGACCGGCGTGCAGCCGAACTTCTCGGCGCAGTAGTCGCTCTCGTCCGCAGTCTCGGCGATGTGCGTGTGCAGGCGGACCCGCCTGCTCCTGGCCAGCGCGGCTGACTCGGTGAGCAGCTCGCGGGTGACCGAGAATGGCGAGCACGGCGCGACGCCGATCGCCACCATCGACTCGGGCGATGGGTCGTGGAAGGAGTCGATCGCTGCCTGAGTCGCCGCCAGGATGGCGTCACGATCCTCCACGACGTTATCGGGCGGCAGGCCGCCGCGGCTCGCCCCGAGGTCCATCGAGCCGCGGGTCGGCTGGAACCGCAGGCCTACCTCTCGGGCGGCCTCGACCGTGGCGCCGAGCAGGTCACCGCCGCCGCGCGGGAACAGGTAGTGGTGATCCGTCGTGGTGCTGCAGCCGGTCCTGGCCAGCCAGGCGAGCGCGGCGGTCGCCGCCGCCGCCACGATCTGTTCATCGATCCCGGCCCAGACCGGGTAAAGCTCGGTCAGCCAGTCGAATAGCGTGGCGTCGACCGCGCGCCCCCTCGTCGCCCACTGATACAGGTGATGGTGGGTATTGACCAGGCCCGGGGTGGCCAGGCAGCCGGTGGCGTCCAGCTGCCTGGCGCCGGCAAGCTCGGCTGGCACCGGCCCGGATCCGGCACCGAGGATCCGGTTGCCGTCGACGGCGACATATCCGCTTGGATGCTCATCCCGCTGGCCGTTCATGGTTACTACGTGACATCCGTTCAGCACCAGAGCAGTCACTGCCGCTCGCCCTCCCAGCTTTCCAGGGCCCCACCGGGACCACGCGCGGGACCTTTGCCCCTGGCTTGCCTACCACAACGGGAATCGGATCTATGTCATGGCCATGGGCACACGTGACCTGTCGGCGTCTTACGGGGGCGCCACCGGGGAGTCGTCCCGGCGCTGGCTCGCGCTGGCCGTCCTGTGCATCTCACTGCTGATCGTGACGCTCGACAACACGGTCCTCAATGTCGCGCTGCCGACGCTGGTGCGTGACCTGCACGCCACGTCGAGTCAGCTCCAGTGGATAGTCGACGCCTACGTCATCGTCTTCGCCGGGCTGCTGCTGGTGGCGGGCAGTGTGGCCGACCGGGTCGGACGCAAGAAGACATTCCTGGCTGGCCTGGCGGCATTTGCCGCCGGCTCGACCTGGGCGGCGTTCTCCGGCTCGGTCGGCATGCTGATCGCCGCCCGGGCGAGCATGGGCATCGGGGCCGCGCTCATCATGCCGTCGACGTTGGCGATCATCACCGGCATGTTCCGCGACCGGGGAGAGCGGCAGCGCGCCATCGGCTTCTGGGCCGGCACCAGCGGCGTCGGGATCGCCCTCGGCCCGATCATCGGAGGCCTGCTGCTGGCGCACTTCTGGTGGGGCTCGGTCTTCCTGATCAACGTCCCGATCGCCGTGGTCGGTATCGCCTGCGCGATCCCGCTGGTCCCCGACTCGAAGAACCCGGCCGCGCTGCGGCCGGACCTGATCGGCGCGCTGCTGTCCATCGCCGGCCTCGGGCTGCTGCTGTGGTCGATCATCGAGGCGCCAGTGCACGGCTGGTCGTCGCCGCTGGTGATCGGGGCTGGCCTGGGCGGACTGGCGATTGTGGCCGTGTTCGCCGGCTGGGAGCGGGTTAGCTCGCATCCGATGCTCAGCCTGCGGTTCTTCCGTGACCGAAGCTTCTCGGCCGCGGTCTTCTCGGTGGGCCTTGTCACCTTCGGGCTGTTCGGCGCCCTGTTCGTACTGACCCAGTTCCTGCAGTTCAGCCTCGGTTACACAGCCCTGGAGGCTGGCGTCCGCGTGCTGCCCGCCGCGGGCGCCATCGCCCTGGTCGCCCCTGTCTCGGCCGTTCTCGTCCGCATCGCGGGGACCAAGATCACGGTGGCGGCCGGCCTGCTGATCGTCGCCGGGGGGCTCTGGCAGATATCGGGCGCCACGGTCACCTCGACCTACGCCAGCACGGTCGTCGGTATGGTCCTGCTGGGAATCGGCGCCGGGCTGACCATTCCCGGCGGGACCGCGTCGGTGATGGGCTCGCTGCCCCCCGAGCACACTGGCGTAGGTTCCGCGACCAACGGCGCGTTTCTGCAAACCGGCGGCGCGCTGGGCGTTGCCGTGATCGGCAGCCTGCTGTCCACCCGTTACCAGGGCAGGATGACCAGCGCACTGGCTCCCTACCACCTGGCCGCCCCGGTGCTGCACACCGTGCTCGGCTCGGTCGGCGGCGCACTCGGTCTCGCCGCGCACCTAGGCGGCGCGACCGGCGCGGCGCTCGCCGGGCTGGCCCGCACCGCCTTTGTCAGCGGGATGGACCTCGGGCTGCTGACCGGGGCCATCGTTGCCGTCGCGGCCGGCCTGCTGGCACTGGCCACGCTGCCCGGCCGGGCGTCGTCAGCTGGCAGCGAACCACCCGCCACCAAGGAGCAGGCATCGCCGGTCCGCTGACGTCCGGCGAGATCCGTATTGCGCCCAGCAGCGCCGTCAGGAGAGGGGCGGAAGCTCCCGCAGCCTGAACCGCACGGTGCCACCTGCCCAGTCACAGGGCCGAGCCGTCATTACATCCGATTCCGCTCGCGCTAGGCCGGTGTCGCCTGGCCCTCGGCGCGGACCTCGTTGCGGGCCAGCACCCAGTACAGGACACCACCGACGATCAGGCCGAGGAACACGCTGAAATCAGACCCGCCGATCCGGCTCGATAGCGGCGAGACATAAGGCGGGTAGGCGTTCAGCCAGAGTGCGGCGGCCACCATCCCGCCCAGCTGAGCGATCACGGCCGGCCAGTGCACGCCGCCGGCCCGGTAATACCGCCCGGTCCGCTCGTCCAGCAGCGCCTCATGGTCGTAACGGCCCCGGCGCAGCCAGCTGTCCGCCAGGTAGATCGCGCACCACGGGCCGAGCCAGACGATGATGAACAGCACGAAGTCCGTGAGCAGCGTGAAGAACCGCGAGGAGAACACTGCGTAGGCGGCGAACGCGCCGCAGATCAGCGTGTCGATGCCAACGCACTGCAGCCGCCGCAGGCTCGGCACCAGGCTCTGCAAGGTGACACCCGAGGAATACAGGTCGAGCGTATTGATCGCGAACAGCTGGACGATGGCGACGATCAGATACGGCACGATGAACCAGCCGGCGAACCCCTGGGTGAGCCCGGTGATCGTGGTCGCTCCCGGCACCCCGGTCGCGACGGCCGCGCCAAGGATCTCCAGCAGCGCCGACGGCACCGCCGCGCCCAAGCTGACGGCCAGCACGATGTTCCGCTTGCTGGCCGCGGCGGGCAGGTAGCGCGAGTAATCGTTCCCGTTCTCGCTCCAGCCGAGTCCGCCAGCGGCGATCACCAGAGCGAGGAAGACCATCATCGAGCCCCACCCGGCCCCGTGCGGCAGCGCGTGCAGCCTGACCTTCGAGCTCGTGATGATGGCCATGATCACGAAGAGGATCACGAACGGGATGGCGAGCCACTTGAGCACCTTGACCACGGCGGTGTGCCCGAGCAGCGGCAGTATCGCCTGAATCGCCACCGCCGCGACGATGAAGATGACCTTTGCCGGAGCGCCGACCTGAAAGCCCGCCCGGACGGTGAGGGCGATCGCGGCGAAAACGATGAGCGCGATGCCCTCGATCTCGAACCCGACCTGGGTTACCCAGTTAAAGAACGACGGCATCCTGTTGCCGTTCGGCCCGAACGGGGCCCGGCTGATCGCGAACGTCGTCGTGCCAGCCTGCGGGCCCTGCAGGCTGGCCAGGCCGGTCAGCACATACGACACGTTGCCGATCAGGATGACCACGACAGCCTGCGCGAACGACAGGCCGAAGACGAGAACGGCCAGGCACCCGTAGATCAGGAACTCGACATTCCAGACGGCCCCGGCCCACATCCAGAACAGGCTGCCCGGCGTGCCCCAGCGGCTGCCACGGGGCACATGCTCGATACCGCGCTGCTCGATCGTAGTGATAGACGGGCCGCCGGACAGCGCCGATGCGCCGTCGGCAGCTCCAGTTGTCTCACTCGCCATCGCTGCGACCTTCCTCCCGCCGGTGGTTGAATTATGACTCAAGCGCCGGCCAGTACAGCCTCACGCCCGAACAGGCCGCCGCGCTCGCCGGCCCGGATGGAGCCGTCAACGTCCCGGGCGCGTTCACGCTTGCGCTCGGTGCGCATGACGGAACTCGCGGCCGGGTGAGATCCTGGCGGGCCGGCCGGCGGCTGGTGAGACCGCCACCATTTTCCTGGAGGATGTCGAGAAGGGCGACGCGCCTGCGTCCTAGTGCCAGGAGCGCCACCCAGGCGCAGCAACGGAAGGGGCGAGCATCATGGATTGGAAGCTGGAAGTCGTAGTGGTTCCGGTCACCGACGTCGACCGGGCGAAGAGCTTCTACGTCGGCAAGCTGGGATTCCACCTCGACGCCGACACGCGGCCCACCGAGACCATGAGGGTGGTGCACATGACACCGCCCGGTTCGGCATGCTCGGTCGTCATCGGGCCCACTGTGGTGCCTGCGGACGCCGACCTGGCGTCGGCAGCCGGGCTTCAGCTGGTCGTCACCGATATCGAGGCGGCCCGCGCCCAGCTGCTCGAGCGGGGCGTCGAGGTCTCGGGGGTCCAGACGCTGGACCCCCGGGACGGCGGCAAGTTCGTCTTCTTCACCGATCCCGACGGCAACAACTGGGCCGTGCAGGAGATCCGCGAGCGGGTCGGAGCACAGCTAGGGCAACCACCCGGCGACTCCTAGTCTTCGGCGTCCGCTACCCGGCGCGCCATAGCTGCGAGATACCGAGGGAGATGAGATGCGCCGCATCGTCTGCCGTGAGTTCGGGCCGCCGGATCGGCTCATGATCGAGGAGGCGCCTGATCCGCAACCGGGTCCCGGCGATGTCCTGGTCGGCGTTCGCGCTGCGGGCGTCAGCTTCGTCGACGGGCTCATCGTCGGCGGCTCGTACCAGATGAAGCCACCGCTGCCGTTCACCCCGGGCATGGTGGCGGCCGGCGAGGTACTCAGGGTCGGCGAAGGCGTGTCTGGCCTGCCCGAGGGCAGTCGCGTCGTGGGCTGTTCGCTCGGCCTCGGCGGCTATGCAAGCCACCGGGTGCTCCCCGCGCACGCGGTCGTGCGCTTGCCGGACGCTGTGACCTACGAGATCGCCGCGACGGCCGTCGAAAGCTACGCGACGATCCTCTTCGCCCTGACCAGGCGAGCAGACCTGCGGCCCGGTGAGTGGGTGCTCGTGCTCGGCGCCGGCGGCGGGATCGGCCTGGCCGCTGTCGATGTGGCCCGCTCGCTCGGCGCACGAGTGATCGCGGCAGCCTCCAGCCAGGCCAAGCGAGCGGCGGCGATCAGCGCCGGGGCGCAGGCCGCAGTAGATTACGGGACCGAGGATCTGAAGGCCCGGGTGCGCGAAATCACCGGCGCGGGCGCCGACCTGGTGGTCGACCCGGTCGGTGAGCCGTTCGCCGAATCCGCGCTGGGCAGCCTGCGCGGGTTCGGCCGCTACCTCGTCGTCGGCTTCGCGGGCGGCTCCATCCCGCGGCTGCCGCTCAACCGCGTCCTGCTGGAGAACCGCACCGTGATCGGAGTGGACTGGGGTGCGTGGTCACGCCGGGAACCGGCGGCCAACCAGGCGCTCGTGGCCGAAGTGCTCGACCGCGTGGCGACCGGGGGCCTGCACCCCGCCGCTCCCGCAACGTACCCGCTCGAGCGGGCCGCCGAGGCTCTGAACGGGCTGGCCGGGCGGCGGGTCGCCGGAAAGCTCGTGCTCCTGCCGTGACCGCCGTGAGCAGGTTGGTGAGTGGCCCTGCGGCGACCCGGCCGGCCCGGGAAGATGGCAGCCATGGATCTTCCGATAATGCCGCCAGTGGCACCGATGCTCGCCAAGTCAGTCAAGGAGATCCCGCAAGGCTCGCTCAGCTACGAGCCCAAGTGGGATGGCTTCAGGTCGATCATCTTCCGCGACGGCGCCGAGGTCGAGATCGGCAGCCGCAATGAGCGCCCGCTGACCCGCTACTTCCCAGAGGTCGTCGAGGCCATCAAGGCCAGCCTGCCGCAGCGGTGCGTCATTGACGGCGAGATCGTCATCCCGGACGCGGCAGGCCGCAGGCTTGATTTCGAGGCACTGCTGCAGCGGGTTCACCCGGCGGACAGCCGGGTCAGGCTGCTGGCGGCGCAGACGCCGGCTGCGGTCGTCGCCTTTGACCTGCTCGCGGCCGACGACACCGATTACACAGTCCGGCCATTCACCGAGCGCCGGGCGGCCCTGCGTACCGCGCTAGCCAGCGCGGGGCCGCCGGTCTTTCTCACTCCGGCGACCCTGGACCCGGATGTCGCCGCGCAATGGTTCCGCCAGTTCGAGGGCGCCGGGCTGGACGGCGTCGTCGCCAAGCCGCTGGACGGGGCCTACCAGCAGGACAAGCGGGTCATGTTCAAGATCAAGCACGAGCGCACCGCTGACTGCGTGGTGGCCGGCTACCGGCCGCACAAGAGCGGGCCCGATGCCATCGGGTCCCTGCTGCTCGGGCTGTACGACGACACCGGCCGGCTCGCCAGTGTCGGCGTAGCCGGCGCCTTCCCGATGGCGCACCGCCGTGCCCTCTTCACCGAGCTGCAGCCGCTGGTCACCAGTTTCGATGACCATCCGTGGAACTGGGCCAATCGTGAAGTGGGCGTCCGCAACCCGCGCGAGTCTGAGACCAGCCGCTGGAACAGCGGTAAGGATCTCTCGTTCGTGCCGCTGCGGCCCGAACGGGTGGCCGAGGTCCGCTACGAGCACATGGAGGGAACCCGGTTCCGGCACACCGCCCAGTTCGTCCGGTGGCGCCCGGACCGCGATCCGCGGACGTGCGGCTTCGGGCAGCTGGAGGAGCCAGTCAGCTTCAATCTCTCTGAGGTGCTGGCGACCTGACGCTCAGCGGGCCGCTGGCTCACTGGTGGCTTGCCGCGCCGGCCAGCTCATTCCTGCCGGACTGCTCGCGCGAAGGCCGGCGCGCCCTGGTCCTGCCGCGCTGCGGGCCCGCAGGCGCATAACCGGCAGCCGCAAAAGCGGTGCGGGGGCTGCGCCGGTAAGCGGCCCGGCGCTCCGCGGCGCTTCCCGGCCCGGTGTCCGGCCGCTTGATCACCAGCCACATCGGTATTCCGGCAACCGCCAGGAAGATCAGCGCGCCGAGCGGGACGTTGAGCCAGAACCATGCCATGTCTGCCGCCTCCGTGAGGTTGCGCCGGCCTCTATCCGGCCGGCTTCCGATACCTGCAGCCTGCCGGGCGGATCTCTGCAAATGCTCTGATTTGTCTCAGCTGAGCCCATGGCCTCCTGAATCCGCCGCGGCGGATTCAGGAGGACGGCGCAGGCCAGCCGCGCGGCCACCGAGGCCGCCGAGCCTGGTGCACGTAGGCCGCCGGCCCCGCGCCGCGGTCCGCTGCGCCGATGGCGCGATGGCGGCAAATCCGGCAGTCCCGGCTCACCCCTTGCGGGTGACGCCACGAAACGGCACCAGCCGCCACACTGCACATATCGGCCCGGGGCTGCGTTAAGGGCGATCTGGAGCCGGCAGGCGCAGGTGGCAACTCAGCCATCGGCACGGGGGAAGGACGGCACGATGTCGGGCTCAGACGAGACCTTTATCTATGTCGCGACGTATCCGAGCGAGGCAGCCGCCAGAGACGACTACCAGGTTGTCAAGGACCTGCACGCCGGAGGCCTGGTCGGTTCTTACGACGCGGCAGTCGTCACCAAGGACGCCGACGGCAAAGTGCATGAGAACAAGGACGAGACGGCCACCCGGCACGGTGCCTGGTGGGGCATCGCCGCAGGTGCGGCGGTCGGGGTCCTGTTCCCGCCCAGCATCATCGGCACGGCCGCCCTGGGCGGCGTCATCGGCGGTGTCAGCGGCCACCTCGCTAAGGGCATGTCCCGTTCGGACGCCAGGGAACTTGGGGACTTCATCGATCCCGGCCAGGCGGGGCTCGTGGTCGTGGGCGAGAGCAAGGTCGAGCAGGCGGTCGAGCGGGCGGTGACCAGGGCAGCGAAGCAGACCGTCAAGCCGCTGGGCGTCAAGCCGGAGGACATTGACGGGACGCTGCAGGGAGCCGTCAAGCAGATGTGACCCGCAAGTGCCAGGCGGGGCGGCCGGATCTGGACACGTGCAGCTGGCTGTGGAGCAGGAGCCGCACGCTGCGCGCCGGCCGCCCCCTCATCCGGCTGGCGAGCCGCCGACTGGCGCGTCACGCCGAACCGCGCCGTCACCAGCCGGGCCTGGCGGCACGTTGCCAGCCGCCTCGGGATGGCGGCCAGTAACAAGCCCGGCCTCCGCGGCGACGGTGTGCACCGCGACTTCGGTGAATCCGCTGCGGCTGAGCATCGATGTCCATGTCTCCATCGACACCGGCCGCTCGTGTACTCGCAAGAGGTAGCGGACAGCGTTCTTGGCCACCCGCCACCAGCCGCCGGGTCCTTTGCGAGCCAGCGCCCGGACCTTTCCGGCGATGATCTCCCGGTCCCTGCTCGAACCGCCCCGGCCGAACATCATGTCGGCCACGACCAGCCGCCCACCTGGGCGCAGCCAGCCGAACGCAGCCGCCACCAGGCGGGCCTTGTCCGGGTCGCGCAGGTGGTGCAGTGCGTAGCTGGACACGACCAGGTCAACGCTGCCGCCCGGCAGCTTCAAGTCCTCGATCGGCACGGCAATGCTCTCCAGGCTGGTGACCCCGCGCCTGGCGGCCTCTTCGTCAAGCCGCTCCACCATGACCGGGCTGACGTCTACCGCCAGCACCCGGCCGCCGCGCTCGGCCAGCGGCAGGCTCAGCTGCCCGGTGCCGCACCCCAGGTCGACCACCACGTCGCCCGGCTTGACGTCGGCGGCATCCAGTACGGCGGCGGTCACTTTCCCGAGCCCGGCCGAACCGTGCTGATCCCAGCTCGCCGCCCGCAGCGACCAGACCCGGCGCTGGCGCCTGACGACGTTGCTGGTCGCGAAGCGGGCCAGCGCAGGTTTGCCGCCGGTGCGGTCAGGCCTTGATACGGGAATCGAGGTCTCACCCGGAGTTATCTTGCTCTCAGTCATCCCGTTAGGCTATGCCCAAATAAATTGCCATGCCTTATCGGGTGAGTTCAGGTCCCGTTAAAAATCGTGACGGCCTCGTCAGGCTTCTTCGGATCTCGTTAAGCACCATGACAATTTCTTAAGAGTTCTTCAGATCTAGTTAAGTAGCTATGCCACACGGTCATCAGCGGTAACTCCAGCTACTGCCGCAGCAAGGAGCCGGACGCCGCTGGCAGCGATCCGCCGGCCGGACAGCCGGTAGCCTGCTGCGGTGGATACCTGCTCGGCTGCCCTGCGCGACAGGCCAGGATGAGCCGCCGCCACGGGACGCGCTCTGTCCCGGCGCTCCGGCCCGCGGGCGCTCGTCGCCTGGCCCTGGCGGTGCTGGCGGCCGGCGCGCTGGTAGCCGGCTGCTCGGCGGCCCCTGGAAGTCCCGCCGCGCCGGGTACCCGGGCCACTGCTACGCCTAGTCCTACGCCGCGGCCGCCAGCCAGGCCGCCTATCGGGGTCATCGGCACCTATGCGGTCGGTACCAGGACGCTCAGGCTGGCCGAGAGCGCGCACACCGGGCCCGGCGGCGCCCAGGTCGGGGCGCGCGTGCTGCCAGCGCTGGTGCGGTACCCGGCCGCTACCACGACGGCCGCCGCCGGCCAGCCAGCCGCCGGCCCATTCCCGCTCATCGTCTTCGCCCCCGGTTTCATCCAGTGCGGGAGCGTCTACCGGAATCTGCTGCATGCGTGGGCTAGCGCTGGTTACGTGGTCGCCGTCGTGACGTTTCCCCGCACCAACTGCGACGTGAGCGAGGAGACCACTGAGACCGATCTGGTCAACCAGCCCGCAGACCTCTCGTTCGTCATCACCCAGCTGACCGAGATCAGCGCGCGGCCCACCGGACCGCTGGCGGGGCTGATAGACCCGGCCAAGATCGCCGTCGCCGGGCATTCCGACGGCGGGGACACCGTGGCTGCGGTGGCTGGCGGCACCTGCTGCGCCGACCGCCGGGTTAAGGCCGCCATCGTGCTCGCGGGCGCGGAATGGCCGGCGCTCGGCGCGACATACTTCAAGCTGGCCGCACCGCCCCTACTATTCGTGCAGGGCAGCGCCGACCCGATCAATCCGCCGGCCGCGAGCCAGCAGCTCTACCAGGCGGATACCACTGGCACCCGTTACTACCTCGATGTGTTCGGGGCCGGTCATCTCACCCCGTACGAGGGCGACAGCGCGCAGGAGCAGCTCGTGGCCAGGGTGACCACTGAGTTCCTCAACCGTTATCTGGCCGGGCAGCCCGCGGCGCGGGCCGCGATGGCGCGGGCTGGCGACGTGGCCGGGCTGGCCGAGCTGTTTCACGGCGGCCGGCTGCCGGGCTGAGTGCGGCACGCCCCAGACGGCCGCCGGGCCGAGTTCTGCTCATGACAGCCCCGCGCCGGCAAAGCTCTCCACCTCCGCGTGGTCACGCCATGTGACCGTACGTGCAGGAGCGCGTGCGAGCGCCGTCGCAAATGCCCGTGCGTGTGCACGTGCATCAGGCTACGATGCGGTACGTCAAGGCCGATGGAGCACGACGCTTAGCCGCCGGGAATGGCGCCGCGAATCGCGGCAGTGCAGCGGCTCAGGCCCGGAAGCTGCACTAGGCGGAGCTATTGCGCGGTCGGCCCGGTCACCTGCGAATGGCTAGGGAGAAACTGAAATGCGCGACATCTATAACGCAATGCCGGCCGGTGACCTGGAGTCCGCGGTCTGGCAGAAGAGCCAGCGGAGCAACTCACAGGGTGCCTGCGTCGAGGTCACCGACCTGCCGGGCGGAGAGGTGGCGGTACGCAACTCGAGGTACCCGGCCGGCCCCGCGCTCATCTACACCAGGGCCGAGATCGACGCCTTCATCCGCGGCGCGAAGGACGGCGACTTCGACTACCTGCTCGCCTAGGCCGCCCGCTGGCGCCCGGATTAATCCTCGTGCAGCAGCGCCCAGACGACCTTGCCGCCTGACGCCAGGGGCTGCCATCCCCACCGCACGCTGCACGATTCGACCACCTGCAGCCCGCGGCCGCTCTCCGCATCCGCTGCCGCCTCGTTACGGACGGGAATCCTGGCGCCAGGATCGGTGACCATGCATGTCACAAATGGTCGCTGAGCTAGTAACCTCAGCCCTACCGGATACTCGTCAATGGTCCGCCGAGCGGAGAGCAAGCCATGCCGGATCGCGTTTGTCACCAGCTCGGAGACGACGAGTTCGGCTTGGTCGGACAACTGCGCGAGGCCCCAGCGCTGCAGCGCCGTCCGGGTGAAGCTCCGGCCGATCCCTACGGACGCGAGGCTGGTCCCGAGTGCGCACGAGGCCGCCGCCTGAGCTGTCGGCGTAAGCCCGGCGCCGCCTCCAGCGGGGCCGTGGTACGCCGGGAGCGCTGCACGGGGGCCGCCTGCGGTGAGCAGCTGGCTGTGGCTGGTATCCATGTCCTCCGTCCGTGCGGCCGGACGGATCCGGCACGGGTTCCTGGGCTTCCCCGCCACCTCTTAGCGCCGCCCTTCGCGGGGCCGAGCGCAACCGTCATCATCTCCCGCGTAACTTGCAAGCGCAAGGCCCGATGCACGTGCAGATGAAACTTGCGCCGGCACGTGCGAGCGACGGAAAGGCACGCGGGGAGGCCGGGTGATCTCTATCCGGCCGGGGGGCAGCCCAACCGTTTTGCGCATCTTGCTCGGCTCCCAGCTGCGCAAGCTGCGGGAGGCCAAGGGGATCACGCGAGAGGACGCCGGCTACCTCATCCGGGCATCCGAGTCCAAGATCAGCCGGATGGAGCTCGGGCGGGTCAGTTTCAAGGAACGTGACGTCACCGATCTGCTGACGAGATACGGCGTCCATGACGAGGCCGAGCGGGCCGCCCTTGTCACGCTCGCGCGCGAAGCCAATTCGCCTGGCTGGTGGCATCAGTACTCGGATGTGCTGCCAGACTGGTTCGGGGTGTACGTGGGCCTCGAAGAGGCGGCTTCGCTGCTGCGCGTCTATGAGGTGCAGTTCATTCCCGGGCTGCTCCAGACGCCGGATTACGCCCGGGCGGTCGTTGCGCGCGGTCAGTCGGCTGCCTCGGCAGCGGAGATCCAGCGCAGGGTCCAGCTGCGCGCCGCCCGGCAGGAGATGCTCACCAAGCCGGGCGCCGCGCGGCTATGGGCCGTGGTCGACGAGGCGGCGCTGCGGCGGCCGATCGGCGGCCCGGCGGTCATGCGCGCCCAGCTCGAACGGCTGATCGCAGCCACCGAAGAGCCGAACGTGACACTGCAGATCGTGCCATTCACCTCGGGCGGCCACGCCGCCGAAGGCGGTGCGTTCACGATCATGCGCTTCCCGGAGGCGGAGCTGCCCGATGTCGTCTATATCGAACAGCTCACCAGTGCCCTCTACCTCGACAAGCGCGAGGATGTCGAACGATACAGCGAGGTGATGGATCAGCTGAGCGTCGAAAGCGAACCGCCCGAACGCACCGCGGACCTAATCGGCAAGATAATGTCCACAGACTTTTCCTGACTGGCCAGCGCGCACGAGGAAAGGCGGCACCGTGACGAGCAACTGGTCGCAGAGCACCACCGATGGCCGGGACCGGAGCCCGGCGATCGACACGTCGGTGGCGCATCCGGCCCGCGTGTACGACTACTGGCTGGACGGCAAGGACAATTACCCGGCCGACCGGGCCGCGGGTGCCGCGGCGGCCGAGGCCAACCCGGACATCCTGATCGGCGTCCGGGCCAACCGGTCGTTCCTGCGCCGCGCGGTGACCTATCTCGCCGTCGAGGCCGGCATCCGGCAGTTTCTCGACGTCGGCACCGGCCTGCCATCGGCCAACAACACCCACGAGGTCGCCCAGGCCGTGGCGCCGCAGGCGCGGATCGTCTACGTCGATAACGACCCGATCGTGCTGGCGCACGCCAGGGCCCTGCTCACCAGCACCCCGCAAGGGGCGACCGCCTATGTCGACGCTGACGCCCGCGATCCCGGGAAGATCCTGCGGGCGGCGGCCGGTACCCTCGACTTCACCAGGCCGGTCGCCGTCATGACACTGATGATCCTGCAGTACATACCAGACGCCGACGACCCGCGCTCCATCGTGGCGCGGCTGCTGGACGGCGTCCCTTCCGGCAGCTACCTGGTGGCCTCGGACACCGCCAGGGACATCGACGCCGAAACGGTGGCGACTGCCACCGGCCGGCTCAACCAGCGCATGGCAGCTGCCCAGCTGACCCCCCGGACCAAGGCGCAGATCGCCGCATACTTCGGCGGCCTTGAGATGATCGAGCCTGGCCTGGTCCCGCTGAACCGCTGGCGCCCCGGCCCGGACGACCCGGTCCTGGCCCACGACCTGCCCACCTACTGCGGAGTCGGCAGGAAGCCCTAGCCTCGCGCTGAGGCGGCCGGGCTGCGCCCGTCTCCGGCGCCCGTCTCCGGCGCCCGTCTCCGGCGGTGATAAGCCTTTCGTACGCTGATAGTCCCTTCGTCCCCCAGATGCCCAGGCCGATGACAGCAGCCAGACGGCAGGTGATAGCAATGAGGGTAACGAAGGGATCACCGGATGAGCGGGTCTGACAGTGCCAGCAACGGCGACGGTACGCTTCATGTCACCGACAGCAGGACCGGCGCCAGTTATGACATCCCGATCGACCGCGGCGCGATCCGCGCCACGGACCTGCGCCAGATCAAGACCTCTGACGACGACTTCGGGCTGCTCTCCTATGATCCGGCGTTCCTGAATACCGCGAGCTGCCGCAGCGCGATCACCTTCATCGACGGAGAGCACGGGATCCTGCGCTACCGCGGCTATCCGATTGAGGAGCTTGCCGAGCGCTGCTCGTTCCTGCAGGTCGCTTACCTGCTGCTCTACGGCGAACTGCCCACTGCCGAGCAAGAGCAGGACTGGGTCGGGCAGATTACGCAGCACACCTTCGTGCACGAGAACGTCAAGAAGTTCATTGACGGCTTCCACCACGATGCCCACCCGATGGGCATCCTGGTCAGCACGGTCGGCGCGCTGTCCACGTTCTATCCGGACGCGAAGGCGATCTTCGACGCTGACAAGCGCGGCAAGCAGGTGGAGCGGCTGATCGCGAAGATGCCGACGCTCGCGGCGTTCGCCTACCGGCACGCGGTCGGCATGCCGTACGCCTACCCCGACAACAAGCTCTCCTACGCCGGCAACTTCCTGTCCATGATGTGGAAGACCACCGAGCTGAGCTACCGACCGGACCCGGTCCTGGAGCGTGCCCTCGACGTGCTGTTCATCCTGCATGCCGACCACGAGCAGAACTGCTCGGCGAACACGATGCGCGCGGTCGGCAGTGCGCATTCGGACCCGTACTCGGCGGCGGCGGCCGCGGCGGCGGCCCTGTACGGCCCGCTGCACGGCGGCGCGAACGAGCAAGTGCTCAAGATGCTCGCCGAGATCGGCGACGTCGCCAATGTGCCCGATTACGTCGCCAGGGTAAAGCGGGGCGAACTGCGGCTGATGGGCTTCGGGCACCGGGTGTACAAGAACTTCGACCCGCGCGCCAGCATCATCAAGCAGATCGCCGATGAGGTATTCAAGATCACCGGGCGGAACCCGGCGCTCGACATCGCGCTGGAACTCGAGCGGATCGCCCTCGGCGATGAGTACTTCGTGGACCACAGGCTCTATCCGAACGTGGACTTCTACTCCGGCATCATCTACCAGGCCATGGGGTTCCCTGACGAGATGTTCCCGGTGCTCTTCGCGATCGGCCGCACCCCTGGCTGGCTCGCCCAGTGGGTGGAGGGGATCCTCGACAACGAGCAGAAGATCTCGCGCCCGCGCCAGCTCTACGATGGCGCGGCCCTGCGGCACATCAGCGGTTAGCGCGGTAGCGCCGCATTACCTGGCCAGCCGCCACACGGTCGTGCGCTTGACCTCGGTATCCTCTAGCGCGCGCAGGGTAAGCACGTCGTAGCGGGCGACGGGTTCCAGGCGCTCACGCGGCAGGTAAGCACGGCCCGGGTCGCCGATCAGCACATCACGGCCGCTGGCGCTGGCACGGCTGAGGTACTGCAGCACGCGGCCGGCCATCGATTTCTCGTAGCAGACGTCGCCGGCCAGCACCACGTCGGCGTCCTGCCCGGCCCCGTCGAGGATGTCCGCCAGGGCGACGGCGACCGCGGCCCCGTTGACCTGCGCGTTGATGCCGATGGCGGCGGCGGCGAACACGTCCACCTCGCTCGCCGCCACTGGCCGGGCCCCGGCCCGCGCCGCGGCGATCGCCACCAGCCCGGAGCCCGCGGCGACGTCAAGGACGCTCCGGCCGCAGATAAGGTCGCCATGGTCAAGGAGGTAGCGCGCCAGCGCCTGACCGCCAGCCCAGGCAAAAGCCCAGAATGGCGGCGGCAGGTCGCGGCGGCCCAGCTCGTGCTCGGTCTGCGCCCAGATTCCGTACGGCTCGCCGGCAAGGTGCAGGCTGATCTCCGGCACCAGCGGAACCGGGGCGAGCCGCGTGTGCGCCCGGACGAACGCAGCGGGAGTCACACCTGAGGAGAATACGGCCTGCCGGGGCCGGTTACCCCGCCACGCAGCTGGCGCTGCGGCCGCCGGCTGGCCGCCTACCCAGCCAGCCAGTCACGCCATGTAACTGTCAATTACTCTATGTTTAATGCTTATTTCCCGCCTCGGCTAAAGGCCGGTGCAGGCAGCTGGCCGGAAAACCGGTACTAACGGAAAACCAGGGCGTAACGGGAGACGGCACCGATGACTATCCGCTTCCCGTAACCGGACGGCAGGCAAGGCCCATCGGGCCGGTCCAGGCTGCAGATCCCGCGATTCCCCCCGGGAATGGCGGACCGCAGGGCAGAATTGCGCTCTCGGGCATCCGATATATGCAAAGCGCAACGTACCGGCGGCCGCCAAGTCCAGGCGGAGGGACGGATATTGGCATTCGATAAGGCGGCGGCAGCGCAGTCGCAGGCGCCGCAGAATAATCCCGGCACACCGTCCCCCGGGTCCCCGCGCTTGCGGATGGCCTCGGGCGCCGCGCTGCTCGCCGGCGCGGTAGTTCTCGTTGCGGCAGGCCTGACCGGCTACCGGCTGTCCGCGCCGCATGGCCTGGCGGAAGTCCGGTTCCAGTGGGCAGGATCGCGAGCGGCAGCCATCCGGGTCATCGGCGGCCGGGCGGCCAGCTACCGCCTGGGCTTGCTGCGTGATCTCGAAGCCCTGGTGCCCGGTTACACGCTGGGCCTGCTAGCAGCCTGCTACCTGGGCCGGCGAGTCTTCTGGACCCGCCAGCTCAGTGCTGTGGCGACGGCCGGCATGACTATAGCCGTCGCAGCCGGCCTGCTCAATGCCGGGCAGGACTGGCTCCTGCTGGCCGCGCTGGACAACGGGCTCCACGGCACCTGGACATTCCGCGTCGCCCAGGCACTGTCATTCGCGAAATTCTCGGCCCTGCTGGCGGCCGCCGTTATCGGCATTCTGGCACTGGGCACGACGCTGGGCCGGCTCGTCATGCACCGCCGCACCAGGAAGCGGTGGGCAGCGGCGATCCTGCGTGCGAACGGAAACAGGACCGCCGAAGACCTGCCGCTGGTGATCCCGCCACCGCCAGTCGAGGACCCCCCGGCCGGCGCGCCCCCGGCCAGCGCGCCCCCGGCTGATGTGGACAGCTCCTGGTGGCGCAGGCGGTCAACCGGGCCCCGCACCCACTGGGCCCAGGGCTTCGCGCTGCCCGCCGGCCCCGAAGCCGGGGGCACCGGCATCTGCGTGTCCGGCGGGGGCATCCGCTCGGCCTCCGTCACGCTGGGCGCACTGCAGGCACTACGGGAAGACGGCCTGCTGACCGAGGCACGGCACCTGATCTCGGTGTCCGGCGGCGGCTACACCGTTGGCGGCTTCCAGCTGGCGCTGATGCCGGAGGGGGGGCTGCCCGGCGATGCCGCGCGGCCGCCCGAAGGCGGCGGAGCCACCCCGGCCGATGTATTCGACGCGGGCTCACCGGAAGAGGACCATCTGCGCCGGCATAGCAGCTACGTCGCTGCCGATCTGAGGCAGTGGGCGGTAGCCCTGGGCGTCATGCTCCGCGGGGCGGCCAGCTCATTCCTGCTGATCGGACTGGCCGTCACCATCGTGGGGCTGGGAATCGGCAGGTTCTACCGGGCCGTGCCGGTTGTGGCGGGCGGTGACCTCGCAGCATTGCGGCCGTCCTTTCTCGCCCCCGGTCACCACCGGGCTCCGGCCTACCCGGCGCCGCCGCCTGGCGTGTGGCTTACGATCGGCGCGGCCGCGGCGCTAGCCGCGGCCGGGTACCTGATCGGCGCGTGGGGTCCTGGATCGGCGGCCGCGCGGCGGCGCGGCCGGGCGATCTCCCGGATCAGCGGGTGGCTGGCCGGCGCGGCCGCCCTGCTCGGCATAATCGGAGTGGCCGTCCCTGCGCTGATCTGGACGGGGTCCTGGCTGACCTGGCAGCTGCATTTCAGCCGCGCCGCCGCCGCAGCGGCCGGATCGCTGAGTCTCGTGCTCGGCTACCTCGGCACTCTCGCGGCCACGCTCTGGCGCAAGCGGACGACGGTCGCGAAGAACGCCCGGACGGCCATCGGCCTGCTCTCCAGAGGACCCGTCAACCAGGTGCTGCCGATCAGCATGATCCAGCTGATCGCCCTGTGGATCTGCCTCATCGTGCTGGTGCTGGCCGCGCTGCTGCTAGGCGGCTGGGTTGCGACGAGCGGCCTGGCGCAGTCGTGGTGGGCGCTGGCCCCGCTCGGAGCATTCGCCGTACTCGCCACCCTGCTCGACCAGACATCCCTCAGCCTGCATCCGTTCTACCGGCGGCGCCTGGCCAGCGCGTTCGCGGTCCGTCGCGCCCGGATTCAGGGCGTCGACGTCGCGCGTCCTTATGACTACTTCGCGGAGCTGACCAGCCTGAGCAAGTACGGCCGCCGCCGGGAGCCGTTCCCGGCCGTCACGTTCGCCGCCGCCGCCAACATCAGCGGTCAGCAGCGGACTCCCGCTGGCAGGCCGGCGGTGTCTTACACATTCGGCAGCGACTACATAGGCGGTCCGCAGGCCGGCTGGGTACGCACAGATTTCCTTGAGGCGCTGGCCGCGGACCGGATCCGGCGGGATCTCACCGTCGAGGCGGCGATGGCCATCTCGGGCGCGGCGTTCGCCTCCGCGATGGGCGCTTACAGCCGCTTCTATGAAGTGTTCCTCGCACTGTCCAACGCCCGGCTGGGTGCCTGGCTGCCCAACCCCTATTTCGTGGCGGTCAAGCTCCAGCGCCTGGATGACTGGACATTCCCCGGCCTGCCAGCCATCCGCAGGATCAGCTACTTCGCCCGGGAGATCTTCGGCATCCATCCGGGCACCGGGCGCCTGCTGCTGTGCACCGATGGCGGGCACTACGACAATCTCGGCCTTGTCGAGCTGCTCCGCCGCCGGTGCCAGCGGGTCTTCTGCATCGATGCCACCGGAGCCGAGGCGCCCCTCAACGAGTCACTCGGTACGGCGATCACCATCGCCCGGGAAGAGCTCGGGGTGCAGGTCACGCTGCGCGACTCCGTCTACGAACTGGTCCCTGGGGGCTGGGATTTCCTGCAGCCCGGTGAGCCGTTCGCCGCGCTGAACAGCCGGCTATCGAAGAACGCGGTGATCATCGGCGACATCAGCTACCCGGCTGTCGATGGCCACGGCGAGGCGACCGGTGAGCTGGTGCTCGCGCAGGCCGCCCTGACCCGCGAGATGCCATATCAGCTGCTCGAGTTCACCCAGGACGATCCCGGGTTTCCCCGGGACTCCACCGCCGACCAATGGTTCGACGTCGGCCAGTTCGACGCCTACCAGCAACTCGGGCGGGTCATCGGGCAGTGGGCGGCGCGGCGGTCACGGCAGGGAGCGGGCGACGCGGATTAACCGCTGCGGCCCTGAGGAGCACTGCTGGCGCTTATCGCCGGGCCTGCCCGCTGAGCAGCCCGAGCGGGCTCGGCGCCGCGAACACGATCCGCAGAACGGTCTGGCCGCTCGCGAGCCGCACCGGCCCGACGCTGGCGGCCCGGTATGGCGGGAGCTGCGCATGCAGGAAGGCGATCACCGACCGCACATAGGCGGAGCCGCCGGTCCAGGCCGCTCCGCCGACCGCGCTCAGGTCGGCGGAGCGCAGCGGGACGCCCGGGCCGGCACCAGGAGCGGGATCGCCGAACGCCGCGACGTCAACAGGATTGAGCGCTGCCAAGGTCGCCAGCGTGACAATCAGCCGCGAGTCAGCCTGCCCGGCGGCCAGATATCCCGCTGCCGGCGCCGCAACCGTGATCCGCCCGTTGTGCAGGAGCTGAGCTCCGGCTGCCTTCCTGGCCGCAATGTCCGCCGCCAGGGCGGTGTCATAGGCACGGGCTCCGTCCGGCGCGATGGCCCGGATCACTATCGCCGCGTTGCCGCTGCCGAACTTCGCGATCACCGCTGGCGCGTAGACGGCGGCAAGGCTGCTGCCGAACTGGCTCCGGACGGCCGCCGTGGCGACCACCAGCTCAGAACCGAGCGGATCGGCCGTCCCTAGCCTCAGCACAAGCAGGTCGCCCGCGGGCACGCCATGCGCCTGGAGTATCTGGCACATCAGTGGATCACACGACACGATCGCGTCGCGGATGACCTCATGAGCCACCCAGGTCGCCGCCAGGTCCTGGGTCTGCGCCTCAGCGCCGATCGCGCCAGCGCCCTGGCTGCCAGGTGAGCCAGCCCCGCCTGCCGTGCCCGGATGCCGTGACAGGGCGGCGATCACGCCGCCTGCGGTCAGCAGCAGCAGCACAGAACCGACCAGGCCGAGCATGCGCCACTTGACAGCAGCGCTCCACATCTCGCGACCGCCACGCCGCCATCGTTCCCGGCTGGGCTGCGCCGCGGCGGACGCCAGACTGGCTTCTGACGGCCCGGCGGCGCGATCGCGCCGGGGGCCGGCGGGTGCTACCGGAGCGGTCCGCGCCGGCAGAGCAGCCTGCGGTGGTGCAGCGGTACCCGCGGCCGTGGAGCTGGCCGGGGGTGGTGCCGGCGGGGCCGCGTCCTCATCTGCGCTGCGCCGCACTGGCGCTGGTGGCGGGACGGCCCCCGTCGGGGAGCCCGCCGGCGGAGTTGGCAGCATCGGCGCGGCGGTTCGCGGCGGCGCTGGCGGTGCCGTCGCGGGGCGGGCCTGCATCTTGCGGAGCACTGATGCCGGCAGGACCGGCCGGGGTGTCTGCGGTGGCCTCGGCACATTGCTCGCGCCAGGAACCCGCTGCGGCAGTCCTGACCGGGCCGGCCGGGTGGCGGGCACTGGCCCTGGCGGCGGCTGGCCGGCAGTGTCGGTAACCGGGGCCTGCAATGACGCGGGCGGGGAGGGCCGCGCTGGCCGGGCTGGCCGTCGCCGCGGCTCGGGCGCGTTGCTGGCACCCGGCACTCGCCGTGGCAACGACGGACCGCGGCTATTTTCGCCCATGCCGCCCAACCCCCAGGGGGCGCATAGCGGGTTTGTGCGGCCCCACAACATAGCGCAGCATATGGTGAGCTGCGATTACAACCGAAATGACGCGTTGTGGCCAGAAGACTACATGATGCGCGAGCGCGCACAGGCCGGCGAGGCCGCCCGGCGGAATCCTGTTCCTGGCTCACAGCCTGCTTTCGTTCCCAGGGCAGCCGGCCCGGTGCCAGACTGAGCTCACAGGCGAAAGGCGCCTGCATAGGCGGGCACGCAGGGAGTGCTATGACCGTTCGGCCAGATTTCGGACCGGAGTATGGCGAGGAAGAACGGGAGTCACAAGGCTTCGTGCCCGAGGAGAGCGAGTACGCGGCCGAGCACCACGAGACGGAGCCCGCGGCGGAGGACCATGAGGCCCACGCGCCGGGGATGACCTGTGAGCGATGCGGGGCGGTCATTGCGGCCAGCCAGGATGCCCGGCTGCTTACGGACGGCCATTGGGTTCACGAGGTGTGCCCGCCTCATCTGGGCGGCCAGCCTGCGCCGGGCTGACGCGAATCCGGCAGGCAGGTAAGGCCCCCGGGGTCGTAGACGGCGTCCGGCCAGAATTTACGGCCGGTCGAGTTCATCACCTGCGCCAAATTCGATCACGGCCAGGGCAGCGACCTCCGGATGGCGCTCCAGCCATGCCTTGGCGAACGGGCACAGCGGCACCACGGTCAGGCCGTCGGCCGCCGCCTTCGCGACCGCCGCCCGGACCAGCTCACCACCGACGCCGCGCCCTTCCAGGTTCCCAGGCACGCCCGTGTGCACGAGCACGAGCCGGCTGCCGTTGCGGCGGTAGACGAGCTCAGCCGGCTGCCCGTCGGCCGCCAGCTCGAGCCGGGACGCAGCCTGGTCGTCGGTGACATGCGGGGTGTCGCTCATGGCGTCCATGGTGGCATCCGGCCTGGATGTCACGCACCGCTGGCAGCCGCATCCGGCCGCGGGCTCTCACCGGCCCGCCAGCGGAACACCAGCGCCCCGGCAACGATGAGCGCAGTGACCAGCAGCGGCAGGCCCGCTCCCTGATGCAGGTACATGGCGCCGCCGGCCACGGCCCCGGCCAGCATCGCGGCCACCGAGGCGGTCCGGCGGCCAGCTCCCTTGTTGTCCCCGCCTGCCAGCCTCGAATCCGCGGCCAGGCCAGTCAGGGTCATGGTGAGCACGGTGGTGGTCATATCGGGTACCGCGAGCCGGCGGATGGTCGCGTTGCGCACGCCCATGGCAAAGGCCAGCACGGCGATGACCGTATAGCGGGGCCAGCCCACGGAGACCGTAGCGGTCAGGAAGGCGACCACCGCGGCCCCGGCCACGAAGATCACCTCGACCGTCATGGCCAGCATGAGCAGCCGTTCGCGGTCGCGGACCATGGTGGCGGCCCGGCCGGCGCACGCGGCGCCCAGCAGGAAGGCGCCGAGCGAGGTAAGGCTCGCGGTGACAGAGAAGCCCGCCGCCCCGGCCGCCGCGAAGCCGAGCACCACGATGTTGCCGGTCATGTTCGCGGTGAACACATGGCCGAGGCCCAGATAGCTGACGGCGTCAACCAGCCCGCTGATCAGCGTGAGGACCACGAGGGTGCTCAGCAGGGGCCTCCTGGTGGGAGTGCCGGTCACCGGCTGAGGCCGTTCATCGCGGGACCGCGTCCGCCTCGGTGGGGCGATGTGTTCATGTCCGTCATGTTCCCACGCCCCCGGGAGCGCTCGATGGTGCCCGTTGACGCAGGCAGGATGCTTCATCGACGCAGGTACGGGCATGAAAGGAGGACATTCGCTCTCGCCGGGGGGCAAGGGGGTGCGATGACCAGCGCGCGTATACGCCGTCGGGGAGCTCATTCGCAGCGGGGCTGGTGACTGCCTGGACGCTCAGCTACCGGGCCTTCGCACCGGACGAGGAAGGCCTGCGCGAGGCGTTGTGCACCCTGGGCAACGGCTACCTCGCTACCCGGGGCGCCGCCCCCGAGTCGCGGGCCGGCGACATCCACTATCCGGGCACGTATGCGGCCGGATGCTACAACAGGCTGCGCGACGCCGTTGACGGCCAGACAATCGAGGACGAGAGCATCGTCAACCTGCCCAACTGGCTGCCGGTGACATTCCGCATCGAGGGCGGCCCCTGGTTTCGGGTGGACGATGTCGACCTCCTGGACCACATCCAGGAGGTCGACCTGCGCCGCGGCGTGCTGACCCGGACGGTCAGGTTCAGGGACACGGCGGGCCGTACCACCCGCCTGACCCAGCGCCGGTTCGTGCATATGGAGTACGAGCACTTGTGCGGGCTGCAGACGACGATCGTGGCCGAGGACTGGTCGGGCAGGATTGACGTGCGTTCGGCGCTTGACGGCACGGTGGAGAATACCGGCGTTGAACGGTACCGGAAACTGTCCGGCCGCCACCTGCGTCCCCTCCAGGCGGAGGCGGTCGACGAGGAGACCCTGCTGCTGGTGGTGGAGACCACCGAGTCCCACATCCGGATCGCCGAGGCAGCGAGAACCCGGGTACACCGCGAGAACAGGCCGCTGCGCGTCGGCCGGAGCCCGACAGCCGAGCCAGGCTGGATCTGCGACGATCTCGCCATCGACGTCGGCCGCAGCGAGCCGGTCACCATCGACAAGGTGGTTGCCATCTTCACTTCCAGGGACCGCGCCATCTGTGAGCCCGCCGTGGCAGCGACAGGCTGCATCGCCCGGGTGGGGAGCTTCGACGAGTTGCTCGACCGGCACGTCCGGGCCTGGGCGCGCCTCTGGGAGCGGTCCCGCGTCGAGATCGAGGGCAACGACGAGACACTGCGCATCATCCGGCTGCACCTGTTTCATCTGCTGCAGACGGTCTCCGAGAACAGCGTCGACCTCGACGCGGGAGTTCCGGCCCGCGGCCTGCACGGCGAGGCATACCGGGGCCACATCCTCTGGGACGAGCTGTTCGTCTTCCCGATCCTCAACCTCCGGTTCCCGCAGCTCGCCCAGGCCCTGCTGCGCTACCGCTACCGCCGGCTGCCCGAGGCTCGCTGGGCGGCCCGCGACGCGGGTTATCTAGGCGCCATGTACCCCTGGCAGTCGGGCAGTGACGGCCGCGAGGAGAGCCAGCGGATCCACCTGAACCCCGTATCGGGCCGGTGGCTGCCCGACACCACTCACCGGCAGCGCCACGTGAGCATCGCCGTGGCCTACAACGTGTGGCAGTACTACCAGGCCACCGGCGACCTGGAGTTCCTCACCCACTACGGCGCAGAGATGATCATCGACATCGCGCGGTTCTGGGGCAGCATCGCCACCTACGATCATGGCCGCGACCGGTACGTCATCAACGGCGTCATGGGGCCGGATGAGTTCCACACCGGCTATCCGTCGGCGCCCTCGGACGGCGTGGACAACAACGCCTACACGAACATCATGGCGGCGTGGGTCCTGCTGCGGGCGCTGGAGGTACTGGCGATGCTGCCGGAACACCGCCGCATCCAGCTCACCGATGAGCTCGGGCTGGAGCCGGATGAGATCGACCGCTGGGAGGAGATCTCCGGCAAGCTCTTCGTGCCGTTCCACGAGCGCGGCATTATCAGCCAGTTCGAGGGCTACGGGCATCTTGAGGAACTCGACTGGGATGCCTATCGCGAGAAGTTCGGTGACCTGCGCCGGCTTGATCGCATCCTCGAGGCCGAGCACGACTCCCCGAACCGCTACAAGGCATCCAAGCAGGCCGACGTGCTCATGCTCTTCTACCTGCTGTCCGCCGACGAGCTCGGCGACCTGCTCACGCACCTGGGCTACCGGTGGCGGCCCGGCGTTATCCCGCGGACCATCGAGTACTACCTGGCCCGCACCTCCCACGGATCCACCCTGAGCGCTGTGGTGCATGCGTGGGTGCTGGCCCGCTCGCACCGGCAACGGGCCATGGGCTATTTTGCCGAGGCGCTGAGCAGCGACGTCCTCGACATCCAGGGCGGCACCACCGCCGAGGGCATCCACCTCGCCGCGATGGCGGGCTCCGTCGATGTCCTGCAGCGGTGCTTCGCTGGAGTTGAGTCCCGTGGCGAAACACTGCGGCTGAATCCGCAGTGGCCTGCGGAGCTGGGGGTCCTGGAGTTCGCGATTCACTACCGCGGCCACAGCCTGACGGTGCGGATCAGCGGCAAGAAGGTGCGGGTCGCGGCGGGGCCCGGCGTGCTTGCGCCCATCCGGTTGTCCTGCGGCGGCCAGGACGCCATGCTCGGGCCCGGCGAGGCGGTTGAGCTCCCCTACTCAAGACGAGGCGGCCTTCGGTGAGCTGCCGTGACCTGCCGTGACCTGCCGTGATCTGCCGTGACCTGCGGTGACCTGCCCGGTGCGGGAAACGAGGCCCTGACGGCAAGCGGATGCCAGCCCGGGTCCGGCGGGGCGCGGACGCGCGCTCCGCGGGGCGGCTTCACGGATTACTAAGCGGCGAAGTCGCCGTCCGGGCAAGAATGGCCGTCGGGAGCAGAAAGGCCATTCTCATGAAACCCCGGACCCGGATTCGTATCGCGCCGCATGCCCGGCTGGTCAGCGGCCTGGTGTGCGTCGGCCTACTGGCGGCGGCAGCCGCCGTCGGGCAGGCCGCTCAGGCCAGCCCGGCGGCGCGCTCGCAGCGCGCCGGCACGACCGCGCCTCAGCTGCACGTGTCAGGGAACAAGCTGGTCAATGCGCGTGGCCAGCGGGTTGTGCTCCGCGGCGTCGACCGGTCGGGCGGAGAGTACGCCTGCGTGCAGGGTTACGGCAGCTGGGACGGCCCGATGAACCAGGCCGCCGTCACCGCGATGAAGAGGTGGCACGTCAATGCGGTCCGCGTGCCATTGAACGAGGCCTGCTGGAACGGCCAGTCCTATGTCCGATCCAGGTACCGGGGCGTTAATTACCGCCGGGCAGTCTCCGCTTATGTGCGGCTGCTGAACCGCAACGGCATGGTAGCGATCCTGGATCTGCACTGGACGGACGGCGCCTACGCCGGGCCGTCCGCATCGTGTTCGTCAGCGCAGGCACGGTGCCAGAAGCCGATGCCGGACGCTGCCCAGTCGATCCGTTCTGGACCTCGGTGGCTAAGACGTTCACCCGGAACGACGCTGTCATCTTTGATCTCTTCAACGAGCCTTTCCCGGAACGGGCCACCGGCAGCGAGACCGCGGGCTGGCGGTGCTGGCTGCGCGGCGGCCGGGCCTGCAAGGGGATCGGCTACCAGGTGGCCGGAATGCAGTCCCTGGTCACCGCGATACGGGCAGCGGGCGCCAGGAATGTGATCATGATCGGCGGTCTCGGGTACGCTAACGACCTGACGCAGTGGCTGAAATACCGGCCTGCCGATCCTGCGCATAATCTGGCCGCCTCGTGGCATTCCTACAATTTCAACGCCTGCGACAAGCGGTCATGCTGGGCCAGCCAGATCGCACCGGTGATCAAGCAGGTCCCGGTCATAGCGGGCGAGATCGGCGAGAACGACTGCGCCGGTACCTACATCCGCCCCCTGACGAAGTGGCTCGATGCCCGGTCCACCAGCTATCTGGCCTGGGCCTGGAACGCCGACTTCAATTGCTCATCCGGCCCTAGCCTGATTACCAGCTATGCCGGCGCTCCGACCGGCTTCGGTGCGGTGTACCGGTCGCACCTGGCCTCGCTGAAGTAATGCGCCGGCCCCGCATGCATCATCTGCCCGCGGCCGGGAAGCCACTGCTCATGAACACCTTTCCCGCGGCGGGTGACCGGCGCGGCGGCGCGCCCGCCCCGTGGCGGCGCTGGCGCGCCCCCGCAGTCATCGTGGCCGTCGTTGTCGTCGCCGTGGCGACCGCCCTGGTAGCTGCAGCGCGGGCCGGCGGTACCGGACCCGGATCCACGACGCGGGCCGTCATGATCAGTGCCGCGCCGGCCGGCACTGTCGACCTCCAGGGAGTACCTGGACAGCTGACGATCGTCGCCGCGGCCACCGGCCGGGTCACCCTGACCGGCCAGTTGCACTGGAGCGGGCACGCCCCCGCCGTCAGTACTGTGCTGGATCGCAGCAGCAACGTGCTGCACCTGTCCTACCGATGTGCTGCGGCGAGCCCGTGCACCGAGAACTACCGGCTCGTCGTTCCCGTCCGCACCGCCGTGGTGCTGCGGCAGCCGGCTGGCCATGTCGTCCTATCCGGCCTGGCCGGACCGCTGGCTATCACCGCCGCGAGCGTGGATATCAGCGCGACCGGGCTTCGCTCGCCATCGCTGGCCGTGACCATAGTGTCGGGGCACCTGGGAGCCACGTTCGACCTGCCGCCCCGGCGGGTGAGCATCACGCTGACCTCCGCGCAGGCCACGCTCTGGCTGCCCGCCAGCACCGGCTACAAGGTCAGCAGCCACGTCACCGCGGGTTACGTCCACGTCGGCATCCCGCAGGCGAGCGGGGCGGCCCGCACCATTACGGCGCGAATCTCGTCCGGCGAGCTTGAACTGCTGCCACGCTGACCGGTGCCCATCCCGCGGCCGGGCTGCCGCCGGCCAGGTGTCAGATCGAGAAATCCTGGTCGTACCAGACCTCTGTGGTGGCCGGGTGCTGGTGTGGCCCGGCGCCGTCGACCTTGGCCTCCAGCTCCTCGATCCGCATGAGCAGTGCGTGCAGGCTCACGCCCACGAGGTCGGGCAGCAGGGAGTGGTCAAGGTCGGGGGGGCCGCTAGCCGCACGCGGATGCCGGCGATGAACGACCTGGCCGGGCACGCCGACCACAACCGAGTCGGGCGGCACTGGCCTGACCACG
>ODAK010000486.1_pt1 | contig 45783 bp, 38 predicted proteins | sample 1539591 | NCBI WGS metagenome assembly ODAK01 (sample SAMEA3539303, study PRJEB22396) | soil metagenome | biome: tundra; feature: field; material: soil | place: USA | collected 2010-05 | depth 0.15 m
GGACTTCACGGCTGCGGTGAGGGCTGCCGGGTCCGCCGCCGATCGTACCGCTAAGGCGAACTCTTCCGGCGAGAACTGCCAGAACGGAACATACAGGTAGGGCCGCACTTCGGCATCCATGCCGGAGGCGCGCGTGTCGTCCACAACGCCTACGACGGTCATGGGCGGCTTCGTTTTGAACCTGCGGCCGATCGGATTGGCGACTCCCGGCCACAGGCGTTTCGCGGCAGTGGCGCTTACGATGACGACGCGAGGATCGCCTCGATCGTTGGCGGTGAACACGCGGCCGGACCTGAGGCGGATCCCCAGCGTGCCGAAGTACTCCGGCGTGATGGCACGCGCCCGCGAGTCGACCCAACGGTCCGGGCGGTCTTCGGTCGCGAGCCCCCACCCCTCGCTCTCGCCCGTGAGCGGCAGGGTGCTCACCGCCGCCGAGGAGAGTACGCCGGGCAGGGCGGCGCAGTTGGCGGTGAGTTGATCGATGAATGCGGCGCGGCGGCGGTCATTATACTTCGTGTCCGGCAAGGAGAGCCGCATCGTCAGGACACGTTCCGCATGAAAGCCGAGCGGGGTGCGCGCCACCGTGACGAAGCTCTTCGCCAGCAGGCTGGCGGCTACTACCAGAACCAGCGAGAGCGCGAACTCGGCAACGATCAGCGCCGACCGCAAGCTGGAACTCGTGCCGGCGGAGCTACGGCCTCCGGATTTTAGCGCGTCGACGGGATCGCGGTGCGCCGTCGCGAGCGCAGGCGCGGTCCCGAACAGCAGAGTCGTCAACAGCGCAAGCCCCAACGCAAAAGCCAACACACGCGCATCCAGCGTGGCGGCCGCGATTCCGGGAACTCCCGGGGGTGCGATGGCAATCAGGGCCTGAATCCCAACGGCCGCCAGCGGGATGGCCAGCGCTGCGGAACACACGGCCAGCACCAGAGACTCCGTCAGAAGCTGCCGCACGATACGGGCGCGTGCGGCGCCCAGCGATATGCGCATAGCAATCTCAGGGCGCCGCCGCAATCCGCGGGCGACCAGCAGGTTCGCCACGTTCACGCAGGCAATGAGAAGCGCCACAGCCACCGCTCCGAAGAGGATGAAAATCGGCGTGCGGCTCTGGCTAGAGATGGCATCCCGCAACGTGCGGACGGTCAGATCCGGCTCAGTGGCGCCGTTGCGCGTCTCGGGAATGACGCGTTCCAGAATCGCCAGAAGTTCCGCGCGCGCAGCCGCTGGCGGGACGCCTGGGCGCAGGCGTGCGATCATGCCGAAGTTGAAGCAGCCTTTGCAGGTGCGTTCCCAGTCGACCAGGGCCATGGGCCGCCACATCTCGGCTGGCGGGAATGGCCCGACGAAAGATGGCAGCTCCGGGCCATCCGGGAATTGAAACCCTGGCGGCATGATCCCGACGATGGTCTGCGGGACGCCGTTCACAATCACCTTGCGGCCGAGCACGCGCGGGTCGCCGCCGAAGCGCCGCTTCCAGAGGCCGTCGCCGATGACCACCACCGCGTCACGGCCTTGCTGGTCTTCCTCGGCCGTAAATGTGCGCCCGAGGCGCGGCTTGGCTGCCAGCAAGTTGAAAAGGTTGGCCGAGACGCGCGCCGCCGGGACGCGCTCAGGTTCGCCACGGCCCGCCAGGTTAAGCGAAACATTCACGAACAAGGCGGCCTGCTGCAGCGAGCGCGCGTCGTGCCGGAAGCTTTCAAACAGCGGCGCGGTGATGGCCCCGTCGAGCGATACGGCGACCAGACGGCCAGGATCGCCATACGGCAGCGGCCGCAGCAGCGTACTGTATACGATGCTGAAGATGGCGGTGGTGGCGGCGATGCCCAGGCCCAGCGAGAGCACTGCGGTGGCGGCGAATCCGGGGCTCTTGCGCATGGCGCGAAAGGCGTATTGCGTGTCCTGCACCAGGGCCTCCAATTGGGGCAGGCCGCGCTGATCCCGATAGCTCTCTTTGGCGCTTTCCACTCCGCCGAATTTCAACAGGGCTTGGCGGCGGGCTTCTTCCGGAGACAGGCCGTGGGTGAGGTTGTCCTCGGTTTGCATCTCCAGGTGGGCTTGCATCTCGGCGGCGAGTTCGCGTTCGCGGCGGGCGCTCGCGAACGTGCCGGTAATGCGCTTCCAGGTGCGGCGCAGGATTCTCATGACGTTTCTCCCCGCAGCGCAAGAAAGCGGCCGATGATTTCGGTAGTCTGCCGCCACTGGTGTGTTTCCGACGCCAGCAGCTTGCGGCCGGCCTTGGTCAGGCGGTAGAACTTCGCTTTGCGATTGTTATCGGACACACCCCACTCCGCCGTGATGGAGCCTTCCTGCTCCAGCTTGAGCAGTACCGGATAGAGCGTCCCGTGGTTGATGGAGAGCAGGTCTCGGCTGGTCTGCTCGATGCGGCGGGCGATGCCATAGCCGTGCTGGGGGCCCAATGCCTCCAGCGTTTTCAGGACCATCAAGGCCAGCGTGCCCTGCCAGACTTCGGTTTTGCCTTCCATGTTGGGTTCCCATAGGAATGTATCAGGTTTCCTGTGGGATTGCAATAGGTGAACCCGACGGAAACCGCTCCCTGACGGTCGCGGCTCAGTAAAGGATATCCCGCTACGAAGTGCGTTATGCACCCCGTCAGGGCAACCCCCTATAAGTGTTCGCCGGTTTAGGGTATGATTCTAGGTGCGAAGGATTATATGAAGATCCGTGGATCTCTAGCTCTAAGGCTCTGTTTATGTCTGGTTGCAATTGCGGCTGTTGCCGCACGCGCCACGACACCCACGCTATCGGCGTCGCCCAGCGCAGTCGATTTTCAATACAACCCCCCGGAACCGGCGCCCTTGCCGGTAAACGTCACCGTTACCGCCAGCGATGGAAGTTCGCCGGCTCTTACCGTGGCCGTGACGCCCGGCACCGGCACCCCCGCCACGCTCTTTCCCAACCCGGTGGTCAGCGGCGACACGCTCCAGGTCTATTTCAACAATGCCACATTCGATTCGCTGGGCCCCGGCATATATAACGCGACCATCACCGTGAGCGCGGCCGGTTTCGCCAACTTGACCATCCCGGTCACGTTGAGTATCGGCGGCGCCCTATCGATCCTCCCTTCGCCCACGACGCTAACCTTCAACGCATCCGGCCCGACCGTCCAAACCATCGAGCTCTCAGGCAACGGCGGCGCTTCGATCAGCTTCTCGCTAGTCTCGAGCACAAACGCGGGCGGAAACTGGTTGAGCGCGACGGCCAACGCGAGCTTTACTCCGGCAACTCTCACCGTCACGATTAATCCTCTCAACGTGCCTGGCGGAACATATACGGGCAGCGTCAGGGTCACTCCCACATCCGGCAGTACTCTGACAATTCCCGTAACGCTCCAGGTGGGCCCGACTACCCTGGCCGCCAGCCCCGCTTCTCTCACATTCGGCTATACGGTAGGCGGAACCGCGCCTCCGCTGCAGGTGGTGCAACTCACCAGCCCGCTTTCGAACGACACTTATACTGCGCAAGCGACGAGCACCGGAAACTGGCTCCTGGTGAATGGGGTGACAACCAAGATAACCGGCGCGATCCCCGCCACTCTGGGTGTGACGATTAACCCGGCGGGTTTGACGGCTGGCACCTACCAGGGCACCATCGCCGTGACCGACGCGGACAGCAGCACGCAGAGTGTCGCGGTCACGCTGGTTGTGAGTGGTGTGTCGAATGTCGCCAATCCGGGTTCGTTAGTGTTTGTGGCTCAAGCCGCGGGAGCACCTCCCGCGACGCAGATTGTGTTGGTGAACGGTTCCGCGAACGCGTCGTACACGGCCACGGTCACCGGAGCATGGCTTTCCATTTCGTCAGCCGGCGGCTCAGCTCCCGCCCAATTGACCGTTACCGCCAATCCCAAGGGACTGGCGGCAGGCACGTACCCCGGCAGCGTGGTGATCAATCTGGACACGCACATACAGAACATTTCGGTTACGTTAATCGTATCCGCGAACCCGGTGCTCACCACTACTCCCGGCGGGTTCATTTTTAACTACCTCGGCGGCAATGGGCTTCCGTCGCCGGAGCCTCTCGACGTTGGTGTCAGCAGCGGCCCGAACCAGTCGTTTACCGTCGCCTCCGGAGTGCCGGCCTGGCTGCAGCTCGGTTCGATAAGCTCCAGCTTTGAGACGCCCGCCAGCCTCAGCGTTGGCTTGGCTCCGCAAACCCTGCCAACCGGCACCTACGTGGCGGATATCATCCTGACTCCGGCGGGGGCGGGCGGGGTTCCGGTCGTGGTGCCGGTCTTGTTGACGGTCGAGAGCGCGACACCGGTGGTCCCCAATGTCACCTCGCTTAGTTTCAGCGCTGGTGCGGGCGGCGCCCCGCAGAGCCAGACGGTCGAAGTCACGGCGGCCTCGCCCACTTCATTCACCGCCAGCGCTAACAGCAGCGGGAACTGGCTCTCCGTCTCCCCCACCAGCGGCAACGCCAACGCCACCAACACACCGCTCACGGTCACTGCCGACGCCACCAAGTTAGCCGCGGGAACCTATCAGGGCGCCGTTGATTTGATCACTGCCGGCGGCGTGACCACGCAGATTTCGGTCACGTTCACGGTAGGCGGCGGCGGTGTTCCGGTCACCATCAGCCCATCCACGCTGGCCTTCGCATATACACAGAATGGAGCGCTGCCGGCCGCGCAGAGCCTGCAGATCACCGGCTCGCAGAGCTTCACGGCGAGCGCCGGCACGAGCACCGGCGGCGCGTGGCTGGCGGTGACTCCGGCGTCGGGAACGGGGAACGTCAGCTTAAGCGTTTCCGTCAATCCGGCGGGCCTCGCTCCCGGCGCGTATAACGGGAGCATTACAGTAACTCCCACGGGTGGCGTGGCGCAAACCGTGGCCGTGACGCTGACTGTCTCCGCCGCGGCATCCCTGGCCGCCACGCCGAATCCGCTGGCGTTCGCATACACTACCGGTAATCCGCCTCCCGCGGCGCAAACCGTGTCGGTCACTTCCACGGGGCAGGCAGTTACATTTGCGGCCACCGCTTCGAGCAGTGGATGGCTATCGGTCACACAGAGCGCCGCGACTACGCCCGCCACCCTTTCGGTATCGGTGAATCCCGCCAACCTGGGAGCCGGTCCGTATAACGGCTCGATCGCTTTGAGCGGCGGTTCCGGAGTTCAGCAACTGAACATTATTGTCACTCTTACGGTGATCGCTCCGCTGCCGGTTATCGACGCCGTGGTAAACGCGGCCAGTTACCTGCAAGGCGGCATTTCGCCGGGCGAGATCGTAACCATATTCGGTAACTCGCTCGGGCCTGTCACGGGCGTGGGGGCCACCATCGACAAAAAGGGATTCATCGAAACCACCCTCGCCACTGTACAAATAACGTTCAACGGCTACCCCGCACCGATACTGTACGCCGGCGCCGGGCAGATCAACGCGATCGTCCCGTATGAAGTGGCCGGCGCCTCCAATGCCTCGGTTGAGTCGATCTTTGGGAGCGTACGATCCAATTCCCTGACCTTGGCCGTGGTTTCGAGCGCGCCAGGCGTGTTCAGCGCCGACGCGTCCGGCAAGGGACCCGGCGCCATCCTGGACACGAGCTATCACTTGGTGTCCGCCAGCAATCCGGTGAGCGCCGGCTCGATTATCCAGGTCTTCGCTACCGGACAAGGCCAGACTTCGCCGGGCGGCGTGGACGGGCTGATTGAGCCGTCGTCCTTGCCGTTGCCTGCCCCTCTGCTGTCCGCGGGGGCGATGATCGGTGGAGTGGCGGCGACTATTCAGTACGTCGGTGCGGCGCCCGGTTTGGTCGCGGGGGCACTGCAAGTAAACATAGTCGTCCCCCCCGGGGTGGCTTCGGGGCCGGCTCCGCTGTTTGTGTCGTTTGGCGGCATTGATAATAGTCAGACGGGGATCACGGTGGCGATCAAGTAGAACGCGCTCATGACCAGCGACGACTTCCGGCGCATCGCCGTCAGTTTAGCTGTCGGGTCCAGAGACCTGCAGTATCCGCCGCAAAGAGCAGGCGTCCCCAGGAGCGGGGTGAGGCGACTGGAAGATCGCTGGCAGACCGGACCGGCGACATGGCTTACAGTTTTCGCGGCCAACGGTCGGCGGCCTTTTCCGGCACGTCCATCGTATGCGAATGCTCCTCGCCGTCAAGGGAAGCTTCGCCATGATCAACAGAATCATGCCCTTGACGGCTCCGGGGCATTCGCAAAGAACTCTATCCTTACAAAAGGAAAAGGCCGCTCTGAACGGCCCATACAACGCCCTTTGCGGCTCAAAGTGGCAGCCATGTCGCCGGTCATCTCTGTCAGCGATCTGCCAGTCACCTCACCGACTCATCGGGACGCCTGCTTGGCTTAACTCAATGGCGGAAATGCCGCACTCCCGTAAACACCATCGCCAGACCTAACCGGTCGGCCGCCTCGATCACTTCGGCATCGCGCACCGATCCGCCGGGCTGGATCACCGCGGTCGCGCCGTGGCCGGCCGCTTCCTCTACGCCGTCCGGAAAAGGGAAGAAGGCGTCCGATCCTACTACCGTGCCGGCCAGCGGCAGCACGGCTTTCATGGCTGCAATCTTCACGGAGTCCACGCGGCTCATCTGGCCCGCGCCGACGCCCGCCGTCTGTCCGGCGCGCGCAAACACGATAGCGTTCGACTTCACGTGTTTCGCCACTTTCCAGGCGAACTCGAGCGCGATCCATTCCTCATCGCTGGGCGCGCGCTTGGTCTTCACCTGCGCCGCGGCGCGATCGAGCCGGGCGGTATCCGGCGTCTGCGCCAGGTATCCGCCGGAGATCGATTTCACCACCAGTCCATCGCCGCCCGCGGCTACCTTCATCAACCGCAGGCTCTTCTTGCCGCTCAGCACCGCCAGCGCCTCCGGCGTATAATCCGGCGCGGCGATCGCCTCCAGAAATGTCTTGGCGCATTCGCGGGCGGTCTCCTCATCCACCGTGCGATTGAATCCGATCACACCGCCGAACGCCGACACCGGATCGCATTCGAACGCCTTGCGGTAGCTTTCCGCGAGCGTGCCTTTCTCCGCGCAGCCGCAGGGATTGGTGTGCTTGACGATGGCGGCGGCGGCCGAATCGAATTCGTTCACCAGTTGCCAGGCGGCATCCAGATCCACCAAGTTGTTGTAGGACAGCCCCTTGCCATGAAGCTGCGCAGCGCCCGCGATTCCAGCCCCGTGCTTGCCATACAGCGCCGCGGACTGGTGCGGGTTCTCGCCGTAGCGCAGATCCATGATCTTGCCGGCGCGCAGGTCGAGCACGGCGGGCAACGGCCCCGCGCCATCCACCAGCGACAACCGCGCGCCGATCGCACGATCGTAATCCGCGGTGGTGCGAAACGCCTTCTGCGCCAGACGCCACCTGGTTTCGGGCGAGAGCGCGCCGCCATGCGCCTTCATCTCATCCACGATGCCCGCGTAATCGGCCGGTGAAACCACCACCGCCACATCCTGGTAATTCTTGGCGGCCGAACGGATCATGGTCGGCCCGCCGATGTCGATGTTCTCGATCAGCTCCGCGAGGCTGGCATCCGCTTTTGCCGCCACTTCCTCGAACGCGTACAGGTTCACCACCACCATATCGATCGGTTGGATGCCGTGCGCCGCCAGCGCCTGCATGTGTTCGGGCTTGCCGCGCATCGCCAGAATTCCGCCGGTCACCTTGGGGTGCATGGTCTTCACGCGTCCGTCCAGCATTTCGGGGAAACCGGTCACTTCCGAGACGTCGCGAACCGGCACGCCGGAATCGCGCAGCAGCCTCGCTGTGCCGCCGGTGGAGATCAATTCCGCGCCCAGATCGCGCAGCTCGCGGGCAAACGGCGCAATGCCGGTTTTGTCGGTGACGCTGATCAAGACGCGTTGGATTTTGGCCATCAATGGAAAGGTAACACGCCTGCCCCGCCCCGCCGCGCGCACAGCGGATTTCAGCGCTTGCCAAGCACGATCTTACGGATCTGCGATACCACCGGCGCGCTGTCCGGCTTCTTCTTCCCGTCGTCGTCGTATGCATTCCAACCGGTGTTGGCGATGAAGTAGAATGCGCCGCCAACCAGCGTGCCGTGCGTTGGTTCTCCCAGGCCGGGAGTGTTCGCCTCCAGAATCTCCTGCTTCGTCAGGCCGGACGAAAACAGCACCACGCGCTCGGGACTGACCCCGTTTTGCACGGCCAGAAACGCATCGCCGTATCGATAGAAGCCGTCGATCCCACTGAGCACGATACCGCTTGCCGGCTGCAGCCATCGCACAGTGCGCGTCTTCAAGTCCATCGCCGCAATGCCGCGCACGTAATCCGGCACGTAGAGCGTTCGCTCATCGGAGGAAAGCGCCGGAGTCTGCGGCGAGCGGAATTCACCGGGTGCATCGAGACGCTCCAGGGCTGAGGAGTCCCCTTTCAAACGGAGCACTGCGCCGTAAGAGCCTTCCGACACGAAGAGATCGCCCGCGCGGCTGATGGTCATGTCGCCGAGCAGTCCTTTCACCGGAGAATCGACCCGCTTCAGCAACGCGCCGGAATCCAGATGGAATGCCAGGAGCGCGCTCTTATCCCGGTCAGCCGCGTCGCACTGCTGGCAGTGCGCGAGCCAACCTGTTGCCGCCCAGAGGATACGGCGTCTGGCATCCACGCGCAGGGCCATCACGGGCCAATCCGATTTCGCGAAGACTCGGCCGTCCGCGGTAACGATCTTGCATTTCGTCACACTGCCGATCAGAAAGCGCCGTGTCTTCCCATCGTACGCGATGTCTTCCGGCAGCAAGTCGCGTTCCGGAAGCGTCGACACCGGCACGGCGCGAGTGGTGGGTTTCCGGTTCTGCTCGACCTGACGCAACACGGAAGCGAATCCAGCGGAGCCTCGCAATGAGGCGAAGTCGTCATCCGCGTTGAAATCGTAGATCAACCCGGCGTTCGCCAGATCCTTCAATTCCGCGAGCGCGCGTTCCATCTGGCCAAGGTGAGAATCCGACGCGGCGAGGTTGTACAAAAGCTGGGGATTGCCCGGCATCAGCGGCCGCAGTTCGGCCAAGGTGTCTCTCAGTTTCGAATAGTCCTTGGCCTCCAGCGCCTGGCGTGCCGCGCGATTCAGGGCGATCCAGCGCGGCGCGGGTTGATCCGCGCCCGATAGCGTCAAGAGGGTTACGGCGATGAGCGCAACTCCGGTTGGCGATCTCATGATGCATAGGACGGGCGCCAGCCGGACAGGTTTGCCGGTTCTTTCCAGGCGCAGGTCGCACAACCACCAGCTACCAGCCGGGGTACCCTCCGGGTCCCACCAGCCACGGCGAGGCTATATGCTCGCCCAATGCCTGGCCTACGTCGTCGCGGGAGAAATGACGAAGAGCGTTCCGTAGCCGCCGGGAGCGCCGTCCGACCCGCCCGTGAAGCTGTACAAGGTCGTGAAGTTGCCAGACGAGTCCAGTTTGAACACCGTGCCGTAACCATTGGCCCCGCCGAGGGTGGTCGTACCATACATGTTGTGCTGCGAATCCCAGGCCAAGGCGGCCGCTGGAGCAGCCCCATCCGGCCCCGTGAAGGTGTGCAGGACGGTCTCCATGCCGCTTGCGATATTCAACTTAAATATCACGCCATGGCCCAGACCGAAACTGCCATCGCCGCCTGCCACGGTCGTGCCATAGAGGTTACCCTGGTTGTCCCCGATCAAGCCGCCCATCGGTTGGCCGCCGTCCGGTCCTCCCGTGAAAGTGTATAACGGTGTTTCAACGCCGGCCTCGAAGACCGTCCCTCCATACATGCCATAGAAGCTAGCGTAGCCCCCAGTAGTGGTGCCGTAAAGCGCGCAAATGCAGGCCGGCCCGGGGCAGTGCGCCACCAGGGTCGAAGGATCTGAGAGTTGTATAGCTGCCGCCGGCGGAATACTCGAATACGGTTCCCCACGATTTGGTAGCGCCGCCAGCGTAAGTTGTGCCAAACAGGTCTCCCAAAGGATCGAGGACCAGGGTTCCGGCGGGACCGTTCCCTTCCGACGGGCGGCCAGCGAGACTGTGCAGGAGGGTGAACTCGCCCGTGGGACTCAACTCGAACACCGTTCCAAAATTGTTTGCGCCGCCTCAGTATGCGACGCCGTAGAAGTTGCCCGCCGAGTCCTGGACCAGACCACCAACGGGATCGGCTCCGTCCGGACTACCCACGAAGGAGTGCAGCACGGTCTTGAGGCGGCTGTTGAAATTCAGTGCGTAGACGGTTCCGTTAGCGTGCGTGCCGCCGCCGCTGTAGTGCCGCAAATGTTGCCATTACTTAGAAGGGGTGTTGCCAATGGGGTTCCGCCATCGGCGCCGCCTTCAAACGTGTAGAGCGCAGTGAAAGTCTGCGCATGGGCCGGTTGCATCGCAATGAGGGCCAGCGCCAGTACCGGCGTTGAAGCCAGCGCTAACCGTCCAACCGCACCCGAAATCGAATTTCGCATCGTCTCTCTTTTCTATGGGTTGCCCCGCGATTCCTACAGAATGCTAAAATGCAGTGTGTGCGGCCGCAACTTGTGTAATTGTGCAGGTTCGCACACCAGAAATAAAGTACTGTACTTCACAGAACCCCGCAGCATTCGGATTTATGCCAGTTGGAAAATGATAACATAATAATCTATAATTAATCACGTATTAAAATCATAATGTTTGCCAGGTTGCCAGGTTGGGCTGGACATTTTGTGCCGGCCGGTTCCGGCTGAAGAGGATGCGCGCCATGGACATAGCCAAAGCCCTTACCGAGTTACGGGAGCAGCGCGATGACCTTGACCAAGCCATTCTGAGTTTGGAAAGGCTCGCCAGCGGTCGTCCGCGGGGCCGCGGCAGACCTCCTGGCCGGACCACCGACCGTCGCAAGAAGCGCCGCGCCTTTCCCGCTCACGCGAGCGAAGACCGGGCGAAAACAGCCTTAGAGTGAGCCTGCACGGTGTGGCAGGCCTTCAGCCGGCCTTCAGCCTGCCAGCGCCGCGCGGAGCGCGGCTTCGACCCCCCGCCGCGCCGTCCGCAAAACTGCCTGAGAGACTCGCCCTGTTCGGCGCACTCAAGTTCCCAGACGGGCGATTCCCATGCAGCTCACCACCGAACAACACAAGCAGATCCTGATCGTTGAAGACGAAGGCATTATCGCCGCCGACATCCAAAGCAGGCTGGAGCGGCTGGGCTATAAGGTGCCGGCCATCGCGCGCTCCGGAGAAGAGGCGCTCCACTTTGCCCGATCCACGCCGTTCGATTTGGTCCTCATGGACATCCGTCTGAAGGGCGACATGGACGGCATTGCCACGGCCCAGACAATGAAGACCGAACTGGAAACGCCGGTGGTCTACATCACCGCCCATGCCGACGAAGAGACCATCGACCGGGCCACCCGCACAGAGCCATTCGGTTATATTCTCAAACCCATACGGGACTCCGAGCTGCGCAGCGCCGTGCGGATTTCCATCCACAAGCACGAGATGGAACTCCGCCTCCGCACCAGCGAAGCGTGGCTGGCTACCACGCTGCGCAGCATCGGCGAGGGTGTCATCGCCACCAACACCGACGGCGAAGTGGTGTTCATGAACCCTGTCGCCGAGCAGCTCACGGGCTGGTCCGGCACGGACGCGCATGGGCGCCTGCTCATGGAGGTGCTCGCGTTGCACGAGGAATCCACCGGGGCGCCCGCGGAAAACCCCATCGTCGATCTCCTGGCCGGTCAGACGCCCCGCGATCCCCGCCGCGCGAATCGCGCTTACACGCTCACTTCCCGCACGGGGCTGTCCGCCACGGTCGAGCTTGCCTGTTTTGAGAACCGCTCGGATCAGCTATCGGGCGCCATCCTGGTGCTGCGCGATATCGACGGCCGGCGGGACTTGGAGAGGCGTGTGATGCAATCGCAGAGAATGGAGGCCATCGCCAATCTGGCGGCCGGACTGGCGCATGATTTCAACAACCAGCTCACCGTGATTCTCGGATGCGCCGATGAGCTTTGTGAAAGCCTTTCCGGCGACGCCCGGGATCGGGCTTTCGAGATCAAGCACGCCGGCTCCCTGGCCACCGCCCTCACCAGCCAGTTGCTGACGCTGAGCCGCCACCAAGCGATGCGCCCGGAGCCGCTGAACATCAACGAAACGATCGTCGAAATGCAGCCCGCCATTTCGAGCGCCCTTGGCAGGATGCGCATCCTGACCACGAACCTGGGGTCGAATCTGGGGCGCGTGCGCGGCGATCGCAATCAGCTCAAGCAAGTGCTCCTCAACCTGTCGCTGAATGCGCGGGATGCCATGCCCTTGGGTGGGGAGTTGCGCATGGAAACCTCGAACATCGATATCCCAGCCGGAAGCTCGAAGGCGGAGCTGTTTCCACCCGGACCCTACGTCCGCCTGCTGGTGTCCGATTGCGGGGAAGGCATGGACAAAGAGACGCTGGCTCGTATCTTCGAGCCCTTCTTCACCACCAAGAAACCCGGCTTCGGAACCGGGCTGGGCTTATCCATGGCGCACAGCATCGTCGTCCAGAGCGGCGGCCACATCACGGCCCGCAGCGAGGTGGGCCTGGGCACGGCATTCGAGATCCTGCTGCCGCGATTGGCCGCCTTTCAGACGTTGCGCGATATTGACGGCCATCAAAGCCTTGCAGCCGGCGCGGAGGCCACGCCGACCGTTCTGCTGGTCGAGGACGAAGACAATGTGCGCCGCATCATACACAGGCACTTCGAGAAGGAGGGATATCAACTGCTGGAGGCCAGCGATGGCGAAGAAGCCGAGGTCATCGCGCAAAGATACGACGAGCCCATCCACATTCTGGTCACCGACGTGGTGATGCCTGGCATGACGGGGCCGCAACTGGCGGACCGCCTGGCTGCGCTCCGGCCGGATATCAAGGTCCTGTTCGTCTCCGGCTACCCGCACGATTCGCTCGAAGGCGATGGCGTGCTGGACCGGCAGCGGAACTTTCTGCCCAAGCCATTTTCCGCATCGGAGCTTCTTGGCCGGGTGCGTACGCTCCTGGGCGCCGGCGCGCCCATGCAATGTTGATGCTGGCACCGGTGCCATCTTGTGGGGCAGCCAATCTTGGCTGGGGTCCCCTCTGGGGACGGCTTTTCAGCCGGCTTGGGCGCGCTGGAAAGCGAGCCCGCAGGCAGGATTGCCTGCCCCACTTCGAACCCGCCTAAGTCCATGGTCACTGATTCTACGAATGGTCGGACAACGGAAGAGTTGCGGTCTTATCTGGCCGCCATTGTAGACTCCTCCGAGGACGCCATTATCGGCGCGCGGCTGGACGGAGTCATCGAAACTTGGAACCGGGGGGCAGAGAAGCTCTATGGCTATGCCGCGCCCGAAGTCGTCGGCCGGCATATCGCGCTGCTCGAATCGCCGGAACAACCCGGCGAGATCTCCGGCATTCTGGAAAGTATTGCACGCGGGGAAACCATCCGCCACCATCGAACCGTGCGCACAACAAAAGACGGCTGCCGGGTCGGCGTGTCCGTCACCATCTCTCCGATCCGCGACGCTGGGGGCAGTGTGGTGGGCGCCTCCGCGATTGCCCGGGACATCGGCGAACGAGCGGCCTTGGAGAACGCCCTGCGGTTCAGCGAGGAGCGTTACCGCTCGTTGGCGCTGGCCAGCGCGCAGATCGTATGGACCAAGAACGCGCAGGGCCAGGTGGTGGAGGATTGGCCCATGTGGCGCGCCTTCACCGGCCAGCGCGCAGGCGAGCTTACCGGCTGGGGATGGATCAGTGCCGTGCACCCCGAGGACCGCGAAAGAATTTCCAGGGTTTTCGCGAACGCCTTGCAGAACGGGACCGTGTACGAGACGGAGTATCGGGTGCGTCGGCACGACGGCGAGTACCGGCACATGGCGGTGCGCGGCGTGCCCGTGCTGGAACCGGGAGGACGCATCCGGGAATGGATCGGCTCCTGCGCCGATATCACCGCGCGAAAGCGGGCGGAGGAGGAAGCGCGGCAATCGCAGCGGGAACTGGCCCTCAAGACCAAGTTCGCCACGATATTTCTCACGTTGTCCGAGCGTCAGATATTCGCGGCCGTGTTGGACGCCGTCCTGGAGCACACCCAAAGCGAAGAGGGGATCTTCGGCTACATCGACGAAGAGGGCGCGCTGGTGTTCCCTATCTGGGCGTGGGAGGCTTGGGAGGATCGCCAAGTTCCCGGCGAGGCTGTTCGCTTCCGGCGCGGCGAGTGGGTTGGCATCTGGGGACGCGCGCTTACTGAAAGGCGATCGCTGTATTCCAACGAACCAGAACCATCCCCCGCGGGCCGCGCTCCCGTCCGCCGGGTTCTCGCAGTGCCCATCTTTTTTCAAGAGGAACCGATCGGACTTTTTGCTATCGCCAACAAAGCGGCGGATTACGGCGAGAGCGATCTGGAGACGCTGGAGCGCATCGCCCGGGACTTGGCGCCGGTCTTCAAAGCCAGGGTGCAAAGGGACGCTCAGGAGCGGGCGCGCGAACGCGCGGAGGAGGAAGTGCGCACGATCAACTCGGAGTTGGAGAAACGCGTTCAGGAACGCACCGGACAGTTGGAAGCCGCCAACCACGAACTGGAAGCCTTCGCCTATTCGGTTTCGCACGATCTCCGCGCGCCGTTGCGAGCCATCCACGGCTTTTCGCGCATACTGATGGAAGAATATGCGCCGCAGATCCCGAGGAAAGCTCAACATTATCTTGAGGTCGTCCGCGATAATGCATTGCGAATGGGTGATTTAATTGACGATTTGCTTACTTTTTCCCGCCTCAGCCGCCAACCTTTGCAGAAGCAGGCCATCGCACCGGCGGATCTGGTCGCGCAGGCGCTGCACGACTTGAGCCCGGAAATTGAGCCGCGCATCGAAATCGTAGTGCGCGACTTGCCGCCCTGCGAGGGCGACCCGGCGTTATTGAAACAGGTCTTCATCAATCTGCTCTCCAACGCCATCAAGTACACCAGCCGATGCGAGCAAGCCAGAATTGAGGTGAGCGTGCTGCCGCGCGCGGATGGGCATGCCGCCGTCTACTACGTGCGGGACAACGGCGTGGGCTTCGACATGCGCTACGTTCACAAGCTGTTCGGAGTCTTCCAGCGCCTGCACCACTCGGGCGATTATCCGGGTACTGGCATCGGCCTGGCGACGGTGCAAAGAATCCTTCACCGGCACGGCGGGCGCGTCTGGGCCGAGGCGGAACTCGACCACGGCGCGACGTTCTATTTCACCATGGAGCCTGAACCGTGAACGATCCCGTGGAGATTCTGTTGGTGGACGACAACCCCAGCGATACCGAACTGACCCTGCATGTGCTGAGCCGTCACCACCTCGCCGATTGCGTCAAGGTCGTTCACGACGGCGCCGAAGCGCTGGACTTCATCTTCTGCACCGGCGCCTACGCGGGCCGCGACCTCCGCAATCCTCCCAAGTTGCTGCTGCTCGATCTCAAGCTGCCCAAGGTCGATGGCCTGGAGGTGTTGCGGCGCGCCAAGGCCGATCCGCGCACCCGCGCTATCCCGATCGTCGTGTTCAGCTCTTCGTCGGAAGATCGCGACCTTAAGCGGGCGCGCGAACTGGGAGCCCATAGCTACGTGGTGAAACCAGTGGATTTCGCGCAATTCGTCGAGGCGGTGCGGGCGGCCTTGGCCGCCACCAATGAGGCGCACTGACGTGCAACAAAAGATCCTGCTTCGCGCATTGATATTGGAAGACCGGCCCGAGGACGCCGAGCTGATGGCGCACGAGCTGCGCCGCAGCGGCTACGATCCGCAGTGGCAGCGGGTGGAGACCGAACCGGACTTTCTGGCGCACCTCGACCCTCCGCCCGACGTGATCCTCGCCGATTACAGCATGCCTGAACTGGAAGCCGGACGGGCGCTGCAGTTGCTGCAAGAGCGCGGGCTGAACATCCCGTTCATCGTCGTGTCCGGGACCATCGGCGAAGACGCGGCGGTCGCCATGATGCGGCAAGGCGGCGCCGACTACCTCCTCAAGGATCGCCTGGGCCGCCTGGGGCCCGCGGTCAAGCACGCGCTGATGGAGAACGTTCTGCGCGAGGAGAAAAGCCTGGCCGAAGAGGAGCTGCAAGCCAGTGAAGTGCGCTTCCATACCTTCATGCACCACAGCCCGGCGTTGGCGTTCATCAAAGACAAATCCGGCCGGATATTGTATGTCAACAATGCGTCGAGCGATGCGGAGGACATCGCTGCCCAACTCCGCGCCGATACGTCGGTTTTCGAAAGCGGCGAGCCTTCGCGAACGATTGAAGAGGTGACCACCGCGGGCGGACAGGTTCGCCAGATGCTCTGCTTCCGCTTCATCTTCGACGACGCGGCCGGGCGCAGACTGCTGGGCGGAGTGTCCGTGGACATCACCGAGCAGAAGGCCGCCGAGCGAGCTTTATCCGAGACGCTGACCGCCAAGGACGTGCTCCTCAGAGAAGTGCATCATCGCGTCAAGAACAATCTCCAGACCATTTCCAGTTTGCTGAATATGCAAGCCGAGTTGCTGCCCGATTTCGCCGCGCGCCACGCCCTGCGCGACGCCCAGCGCCGCGTTCACTCGATGGCGCTAATTCACGAGCAGATGTACGGCGACAAGGACATGGACGAGGTGGACTTCGGCGAGTACGCCAAGCGCCTGACCCGCGACCTGTTCGATTCGTTCGGAGTCCAGGCCGGACGCGTGCGCCTGCGCTTCGCGCTCGATCCGGTGTCGCTGGCGATGGACCAGATGATTCCCTGCGGCCTGATTTTGAATGAGCTGGTCACCAATTCCTTGAAGTACGCTTTCCCCGGAGAGCGCGCCGGCGAGATTCTGGTGTCGCTGCGGTGCGGGGACGGCAGGACCGTGACCATGGCGGTGGCGGACAACGGAGTCGGACTGCCGCCGGCGATCGAAGGGAAGCGTTCGGAATCCCTGGGCACGCGCATTGTGGAGATCCTGACCCGACAGCTTGGCGGAAGCCTCGATCGGCAATCCGGCGGCGGGGTTAGTTCGACCGTGACATTCACCCGATTTAGTAAGGTTTGATAGACTAAACCCAAGCCGTCCATGAACACGACCGAACCCGGCCTCACCCACGAAGAGCGCGCCCACGTCATCCGGCTGCTGCACGATTCCGAGAACGAGTTCCTGGAAATCGCCTCCGGCCTGACCGATGCTCGGTGGACCTGGCAGGCCGCGCCCGGCCGCTGGCCGGTGCAGCAGACCGCCGAGCACCTCGTGCTGGGCGAAACGGCCATGCTCGCCAAGATCGCGGAAGCTCTGGACAGCCCGCCCAATCCGGACTGGGAAGAACAGGACGCCCGCAAAACCAGGTTCCTCGGCCGCGTGCTGCCGGATCGCAGCCATAAGGCTACCGCACCCGCGCCGCTGGAACCGCATCGACACTGGGCGCGCGAGGAAACCATAGCCCGCTACAAAGAGGGCCGCGCCAGGACGCTGAAGTTCATAGAAGAGGTGGACCGGCCGATGAAGGCCCACTCAGCCGAACATCCGTTCCCGGTCTTCAATATGCTGAACGCCTATCAGTGGTTGCTATACATCCCGTTGCATAATGCGCGGCACAACCAGCAGATCGCCGAAGCATTGACAGAAGCATTGAAGGAAGAGGCCTTGAAGGAAGCCGTCCGGTGAGGACCCCCATCAGGAGCATTATCGTGACCGGAGGCGGCGCAGGCATCGGCCGGGCGGTCGTGATGCAGTGCGCCGCGCGCGGCGATCGTGTCGCGGTGCTGGATATCGACGGCCCGGCGGCACAGAACGCCGCGGACGCCGCGTTGGCCGCCGGAGCGGGCGCGGCGCTCGCGGTGGAATGTGACGTATCGCGCGAGGAGAGCGTAGCGCGCGCATTTGAGGAGACTGCCAGTCTGGGGCCGCTCTATGGCGCTTTTGCAAATGCGGGCATGGACGCCGGCGGCTTCCTGCACGAGCTGCCGTTCGAGACTTGGAAGCGCGTCCTGGACACCAATCTGACCGGCGTCTATCTCACCTGCAAGTATGCGCTGCAACAGATTCTGAAGGCCGGAACGCCGGGATCCATCGTGTGCACGTCATCGCCGGCGGCGTCGGTTTCCTTCGCCGCGGGCGCGGCGGGCGCTTATAGCGCCTCCAAAGGCGGCATTTCGGCGCTGGTGCGATGCATGGCGGTGGACTATGCCAAGTATGGTATCCGGGTCAATGCGGTGGTGCCGGGCGCCACCGAGACCCGCCTGATGTGGGCCAATGTGGAACCGTCGGCTATGCCCGGGATGCGGCGGCGCATCTGCGAAGAGGTGCCGCTGGGCCGCCTGGCCAGCCCGGATGAACCGGCGCGCGCAGTCGTCTGGCTGTTGTCCGATGAGTCGTCTTATGTGACCGGATCGCACTTGGTGTGCGATGGGGGCATACTGGCCAAGGCATCTATCAGTGTTTGAAAATCGAATTGACATGAAAACAGGAATCTGTGCGTTGATGGCGCTCTCCGTCGTGGTGACGGCAGCGCCGGAGCCCCAGGCCGTGGAAATCGCCCGGGGCATGATGCAGGCGATGGGCGGTGAGGCTGCCTGGAAGCAGGCGCGCTATGTGCGTTTCGATTTCATCGTGAAGATTCGCGGCCAGGCAAGAGTCGCGCGCGCGCATCTGTGGGACAAGCAGACCGGCCGTTATCGCCTGGAAGACAAAGCGGCAAATGAGCAGTTCGCCGTGGTGCTGTTCAACACTCGCGACCAGCACGGTACGGCGTACGTGGGTGGAAAGAAGCTGGAAGGTCCGGCTGCCGCGGCGGCTTTGAAAGGCGCCTACCGCGCATACCGCACGGACATAGACTGGCTGGCCCTGCCATGGAATTGGCTTGCCCAGGGAGTCCATCTGAAGTACGTGGGTGAGAAGAGCCTCAAAGAGCAGGCATTCGACGTGGTGGAAGTAACGGTCGACCAGCCCGCCGGGGCGGAAGCCATGCGCTACAACACGTACGTCTCGCGGCGATCGCACCTTTTGGAGCACTGGAGCGTGGGCGCGGACACCAGCTTGTGGGATTGGCAATACACCACGTCGGGAGGCATCCAACTGGCCAGCGATCACACCAACACTGAGAAACAGGTCTCCATCTCCATGGGCAATGTGAAGGTGCTGGATAAGGTGGATGACGCGTTCTTGACGGATCCCGCGCGCAGGCTGGCGATGCTGAAGTAGGCAAAAACCGTCGCAGCCCGGCCTCCCCCAATGGCTGAAGGAGGCCGAGCGTGGCGATCCGGGTCAGATCGGAGGCCGCCCCGCCTCTTCACTGAACCCGTCCGGACAACCGTCGCAATTGCCCGGCAAGCCTTTCTTAAGGGCTCCGGGTAGATCGCCACCAGCCGGCCGCTGAACTCCGGCTGTGGACAGGAGAAGCGCCCCAAAACGCTCCTCGTAAGGGCGCCGCCCAAGTCAGCGCAACGCCCTTTCTGATTTCACGATGACATGGGGCCGTTGCCAATCTGCTGGGCATTCTGCGCAAGTGATTGAAATGGAAGGCAAAAAAAACTGCGTCGCGTGGGGACTGGCCTAGCGGAAGTTTTCGAGCGTCGTCAGATCGCTACCGCTCTGGTCGAGTTGCGTGTACAGGAGCCACCGCCGAGTCGTACACGATGTGGAGTTGTTTCGTTGTTGCCCGCCAGCCTGCGCACGAACTGCGGCGCCAGGAAGAGATTGTTTCAAGAAACAACAAATCCAGAAGCCATTTACGGCAAAACTCGAGACATTACCAACAGAATTCAAATTAAGGCTTGCATCAAGATGCCAAGAGGCGCATAATATACTCGGTCGGATCTCAAAGTGGACGTCCCCGTTAGTTAACGATATATATCAATCTCCCAGTACTTCTGGCTATAGCGTCCCCGGCCGCGTGCGATGTGCAATTGAACTTCGCTAGGTTTCGTCACGCCGAGCCCGTGGTTTGGCGCGACAGGAGATATCTCTACGTTGCTTCTGGCGAGCGCCGACGAAAAAAGGGAAATTGTACATTGCCGTAAGAAGAAAGTGCTTTTCTCCCAAGGCGAGCCGGCGGACGCCATTTTCTATGTTCAGAAAGGCTGCGTCAAGCTGACCGTCGTCTCTAAACACGGCAAAGAAGCAGTCATCGGGATTTTGGGGACGGGCGACTTCTTTGGCGAGGGGTGCCTGGCGGGACAACCCTTGCGCAGGTCAACCGCCACTGCCCTGGCCGAGTGCTCAATATTGCGGCTGGAGAAAGCTGGCATAGTCCGTTTACTCCATGAGGAGCAGGCCATTGCCGAGCTGTTTCTCAAATCTATGCTGACCCGCAATATCCGCCTTGAAGAGGATCTGGTGGACCAGCTCTTCAACTCCAGCGAGAAGCGACTGGCACGCGTGCTTCTCCTTCTGGCGAATTTTGGGCAGGAGGCGAAGCCCGAGCCCGTTGTGGCGAAGATCAGCCAGGAGACGCTGGCGGCAATGATTGGCACTACTCGCTCAAGAGTGAGCTTTTTCATGAACAGGTTCCGCAAACTGGGCTTCATTGAATACAACGGAAACCTGAAGGTTCACAGTTCGCTGACGCAGGTTCTCCACGATTGACAATGGTTTTGGGTATTAAACAATACAAACCCACCCCACGCCACTTTGAAATACCTTAACATACCGGAAAACCTGAGCAGATTTGACCAGTAAAGACAGCTTTCTGGATCTATTCTCTATTCAAAGGTTTCGGAACGTCACTTCCCGGACCTTGGAGGATAAGATTATGAAGAGCGTAGTATTGTTGTCGTTGTTTGTTGTAACATTTGTTGCGCCTGCCTTTGGGGGCGTAACCCTTGGCACGGCGGAGACCTTTGCGGTCCTGGGCGCCTCGACGGTGACCAATACCGGCGTTACCCATATCAGGGGAAACCTGGGTGTCAGTCCAGGCACCGCGGTGGTTGGCTTCCCTCCGGGGATAATGGAGGTGGGAACAATACACGCAGGCGACGCGGTCGCGGCCCAGGCTCAGACTGATCTCACTACCGCGTACAACTATGTCGCAGCCTTACCGTGCAAGTTCAACTTGACTGGACAGGATCTAGGGGGCCTTACGCTCACGCCGGGCGTCTATTGTTTTGACACGTCCGCTCAACTGACGGGGGCGCTGGTTCTCGACTTTCAAGGCGGCAGTAAGTCAAGCTTCGTCTTCCAGATAGGGAGTACGCTCACAACCGCAAGCAGCTCTACTGTTTCGTTAGCAAATTGGGCAAACTGCGGTCGACATTGCTCCGTGAATTGGCAGGTCGGCAGCTCCGCGACCCTCGGAACATCCACTACGTTCAGCGGCAATATCATGGCGAAGGCGAGCATCACGCTGACGACGCACGTCAGCCTGTGCGGCAGAGCTTTGGCGCAAACCGGTGCGGTGACGATGGATACCGACGCAGTCTTCTTCATGGGCACCTTGACCCCTTCGGCATCGGCCAAAGCGAGAGGTAACGGCCAAATCGCAGTGCCCAAACCAAACTCCACTGAGCCGGATGCTGCCGGCACAGGCACCGCGAGCTTCGCCTTTACCGCCGATCCAACCGGGAAGGGCACCTTCTTCACCTATCTCAATTACGTCACCGGCCTGCGAATCTACGGCCTGATCGACAGCGTTGAGGTAATCGCGACCCATCCTGACGGATCGCCGAAGACTGTCCGGTTCTCAGGCGCCTGCCACAACAGTTTGCCCCAATGTTCCTTCTCCGCAACGGTGGATAAATCCGACGAGCCCAGCGGACCCGATCAGTTCGGTGTCACTATCACCGGTCGCCTGGCGGAGGCTAGGTCGTTGCGTTTCACTGGCAGTGGGCAGGTCCAGCTCCAGTAGCAAATCTTCGGGCAATCGGTCGGCGTTGCGGCGGACGGCCTGGTTAAGAGATTTGGTGGGCACCTGCGACAGGCGCCGGTGTCCGGGACGTGAAGCTCACCGCTGCCGGTAAGGGGCCGCCGGCTACTCGAATTCGTCCAGCCCATCGGCTGTCTCTTCGTCGGCCGGGCCGTGGATCTCGACGACATCGTCTTCGTCGGGGTCCACCGGCTTTGGCGCACGCCGAGGCGGGTGCTTTGAGGAGAATTTGCCCTCGTGAGGATCCAGATCTCGCCACTCGACGCCTGTGACGTTCATACACTCAGTAGATCGGCCGAAATAGACCCCTAGTTTAGGCGCTCTGCAGGATCCGCTCACGTCGCGTGCAGCAGTGCAAATAGTGGGCCTGGAATTTCGACCGGGCGTCGCCGCCATGCCAGCCGCTTCCGCGGATCTGCGCATTTCTGCCAACCTGAACCCGCGTTCTGGCGCCGATCGTAACCGGCGCCCGGATCTTGGCGGTTAAACCGCAAAATCCCTATTTCGTCACGGCCAGGGGCGCCAGATCCCGGCTGGCGATCACCCGGTCGATCATGCCGTACTCCACTCCCTGCTCGGGGCTCATAATGTAGTCGCGATCCACGTCGCGCGCGATGCGGTCCACAGGCTGGCCCGTGGCATCGGACAGCAGCATGTTGAGGGTCTCACGCATGCGCAGGATTTCCTTGGCGTAGATATCGATATCCGCCGCCTGGCCGGCCAACCCCTGCATGGACGGCTGGTGGATCATAATGCGGGAATTCGGCAGGCTGAAGCGCTTGCCCTTGCTGCCTTTGGCCAGCAGCACGGCCGCCATGGAGGCCGCCTGCCCTACGCAAATGGTGACGATATCCGGGCGGATGAAATCCATGGTGTCCAAAATGGCCAGTCCTGCCGTGATGGAGCCTCCGGGCGAGTTGATGTAGATGGAGACGTCCTTCTCCGGGTCCTCGGCCTCCAGGAACAGCAGTTGGGCGATCACCAGGTTGGCGACGTTGTCGTCAATCGGCGTGCCCAGAAATATGATGTTTTCCTTCAATAAACGGGAATAGATATCGTATGCGCGTTCCCCACGCGAAGTCTGCTCGACTACCATGGGGACCAAGACAGATTGGCCCATTGGGCACCCCCTAACTATTTGATGCAGTAGATTATCTGCGGGCCGCAACCACACGCCTGGGTTTGCGCTGTTTGGCAAGCGACTTGCGCTTCTGATCCAGCGCCTTCACCAGGTCGGCGATCGTATTCCGCTCCAAGTAATCTATGATACGCGTGCGGAGAGCCACCCAGCTATCGTGCATGGAACAGGGCATCTCGTCGGAGCATTCCGACAGGCCGCTGGCGCAGGCCGTGTATTGCGACATTCCGTCCAGCGCTTCCACGATGTCCCAAAGCTTCACGTCCGCGGCCGGCACCCGCAACGCGAAGCCGCCTGTGGGACCTTTGCTGGAGCGCAACAATCCCTTCCGGGCAAGCTGCTGCAGGATCTTGGCCAGGAAGTGCGCCGGAATGTCCTCCTGCTCCGCGATGTTCTTGACCATCGCATATTTACCGTCCTGCACCTGTGCCAGGTTCACGAAAGCCCTAATGGCGTATTCGGCCGACCGAGAGTAGATCATCCTTCAACTCCCTCCAATTCGGAGTTATCCACATCGTTATCTTAAACTTATATCAGCCCCGTTTGCAAGCGAATTCGATTCCGCGAAAATACGGTAACAAAATCCGGTTATCCCGCATCCCGGGCCGCGCGCACCATTTCTACCAGTACGGTACGTACTTCCGGGGTATCCCGGACTTCCCGCGGAAACGCGATCCGTGCGCCGTGCACCCGCTCGCCGCTACGCAGCCGCAGGTGGAATCCCAGGCGGTCCACAGCCGTCATGGTGGCGGCTTCCGCGCCCGTTTCGCCTGCCGCGCGCGCCAGCAGCACCAGCGCTTCACTGTGGTCCTCGTTCATATGACGCAAGATTCCGGCGGCGTGGTCGGCTAGCGGGTCCGCTTGGCTTCGGGCGTACTCGTCCGCCGTAACCCAGCCCATGACCCCGAATCCGCCGATAAAGTAGACGTCGGCCGGCTGCATCCGGTAAAAACCAAAATCGTTAAAATCCACCCAATAGCGGGCATTCTCGTGGCGGCTGAGGTACAGTTCCCGCACCGCGCCGGTTTCCGCCTCTGGGACCGGCAGTACTACGCCAACTAGGGTAATACGGGCGGCGCCCAAGGGGTCCTCGCCGCTCTCCTGCATGACCAGCAGGCTGGCGCGCGCATCCGCCTTCAAGTTCTGCGTATGCATGGCCATGCTGCTGATGAGGAACACCGGCCGGCCCTGTTCGTCGGTGCCATAGGGCATCACGGAGCCGAAGGGGAACCCGGGCTGTTTGCGCGAGTGGGTCGAGAGCGTCCCGATGCGCCCAAGCTGTATGAGAGTGCGCCCGCGCTCGGCAAGCGTGGGCTCCGGAACCGGCGCGTGTTCGGGCGTGGGCGGAGCGGCATGCTGCCCGGAAGACGCCATAGACCAGATTTTTCCCTCTCCTTATATTATTTAGCATACCCCAGCTCTGTCGTGGCGCACGCACTCGTGCGTGCCGGGCCCAGGGGGCACCCCCCACTCCTGGGGACGCCCGATTCGGCGGCCTGCGAGCTTATTGTTATTGAAGAGTACTTGACACTGCAAAGTCAAGGGTATACGATCCGAATATGCCACCGTCACGACTGTTTGTCTGGGTACCGCTCCTTCTCTTGTCATCCTGCGCGCAACATCGCGATATTGCCCTCCTGCAAGCTGCCAGACAGGGCGATACGCAAGCCCTGCAGACCCTCCTATCTCGAGGCGCGGACCCCAACCAAAAGGATGCCGGCGGCCTTACCGCCCTCATCCTGTCCACGCGCGCCGGAACCGTACCGGCGGTCGAGACGCTGCTCCGGCACGGCGCCGATCCCAATCTGCGCGGCGGCGTGAACGGCTGGACGCCGCTGATGCACGCCATCCACAAGAACCAGCCAGGCGCCGCGCACGCTCTGCTGGATGGCGGCGCGCAGGTGGACAGCCGCGGCCGCTCCGGGGAAACTGCGCTGATGATGGCCGCCGGCTACGGTTACACGCCGCTTGTCGAATTGTTGCTGGAGCGCGGCGCGAATCCGCGAGCCGCAACCCCGGATGGTTACAACGTGCTGGCGGCCGCGCTCGGAGGCTCACCCGATATCGATCACTTCACCTTGGGATCGTGCCAGGCCGCCACCGTTCGCGCCCTGAAGCGCAAAGATCCGTCGTTGCACCTGCCGGACAACCTCTGGGCGCGCGTCGCGCAATTCTCGGGCGGCGTGGCCAAACTCCGCGGCTGTCCTTATTAGTTTCGCGTATTGGTCGTGCCGCCATGCCTGCCGAGCCGTGACTTGGACATGGAAGAAGCGGTTGTCGTCGAGCAGGACCATCGGCCTGTAGCAGTCATCCGTTCGCCGCTACCGAAGGGCCGGTTGCTCTCCGAATGTATCGCACTGGCGGAAGCGCGCAGTTCCACGGCGACATTGGATGAGGGTTTTATGAAGGATGTCGAGGAAGGAATCGCACGGCGCAGCCAGCCATGGAACCCGCCTGCTTGGGAGTGATTCTAGACTCCAGCGTTGTGATCGAAGCGGAACATCTCAACGTTGCCCAATTCCTGAAACAGATCGTTCAGAGGATCGGTGAAATGGAAGCAGCCCTCTGTGCAATCACCGTTGCCGAATCGGCGCATGGGATCTATCGAGCGGACACCTCCGAGCGACGAAAACGCCGCAGGATTTTCCTGGATGAACTGAAAGCCGCCGTCCCCGTGTACCCGATTACGGATGGCACCGCGGAGTTGGTGGGCAAGATTGGTGCGGAGTCCTCCGCCGCCGGCATAACTATTCCTTTTGACGATCTGCTCATTGCGGCGTCTGCGTTGGAAAGAGGGTACGCCGTGGCAACTCGAAACCTCCGTCACTTTCGAAGAATCCCAGGCCTCAACCTGATCTCTCTTTTGGGTCCGACCGTGTGATGTGGTACTCTTCTACTCCCTTACGGTCGCGGCTCGGTAAACATAACCACCTCACTGAGCCGCGCGCGTGGGCAAGCGGTCTCTTGGAACCACGATTCGTAGACCCAGCGGCCGCCCACGATGGTCCGCTCGATGGGAACCTCGATCAGCGACATTGGATCGACGCGCAGCGGATCGTAGCCAGTACGACCAGGTCGGCCAATTTGCCAGCGGTGATACTGCCCTTCTGATTTTCCTCGAACGAGGCGTACGCGCCGTTCATGGTGCCCACCCGCAGCGCCTACGGTCACTCGCTGGCGCGGTCCCCAGACTGTGCCGTGGCCGTCCGACGCGTGACCTCCGATTGCAGCGCCATCATCGGCTCAAACGGTCCGGGAGGGTAATCGGATGCCTGCGTGACGTGAATCCCGGCGTCCAGAAAACTCCGCACCGCGAACATCCAGTTCAGGCGTTCCGGCCCGTGTTTGCGCATCTTCTCGCCGTGATAATACACGTAAGTCGAGAGCGGCGTAGGAATGGCGCCCAGCGCGCGAATCCGGGTGATCGGCGAAGGGTTCACCACCGTGCAATGCCCAGGCGGTAGCGCGGATCGCGGCGCGGCATCTCTTTTTGCGGTCGCTCGTAGATGCGCAGCATGATGTCGATGGCCGCGTCGCCATTGGCGTGCGTGCCGATTTGCCAGCCCGATTCGTGAGCTTTGCGGGCGGCGGCGTAAAGCTCCTCCTCGCTGCTCACCAGAATGCCGTAATCGTTGGGCCTACCGACATAAGGCTCTGTGAGCCGCGCCGTGCGCTCGGAAATGGAACCGTCGCAAACCGGTTTGATGCCGCCCAGCCGCAGCCACTCATCGCCGAGTCCCGCGCGGAACGGATAAGCGCACCGTGCGGGAAATGCGCGCGTACCTGCTCAGAGTGCTTCGCGAACTCGGTTTGGTTTGGGCGATACGGCACGGTGACAGAACGCTCGCGCGGACGGTCTTGCGGCAGGCACCCGCACCGGTTCCTTCCGGGACTCAATAGTTACAGATTGTGTGTGAGCCCAATAACCTCGACAGGGCGTCTGCCCTCCATCCGGGCAAGCGACCTGCGGACAACGGCGGTCAGAATCAGCAGCCAACCAAAAGCCGCAAGTCTTAGCGCATCTTTGTAAAGCCCGGCGCACAAGGCCCTTTTTGTTCAAAAGAAAAACGGCCCCCCAAGATAGGCTCGCCTATCATACCGGCGCGCGGGGCCGCCAGGATACCGCCCGGCTCTCTCTTTTTCGGCGAGAAGACGAAGGTTCCGGAGGAACGGCGGGACCGTGTGGATGCTGTTTGCCGCATGGACCCTATGGAGAGCCGTTGCTGGCGAACAGATCAGAACCGCATGCCCTGAAAAGCCCAGTTTGGCAGCAAGGTCCACATCATCCAACTGGAAGATCTCATGCGACCACCCCCCGGCACCCCAGAAGATCGCTCGGTCAACCACATACACGCTGGCACTAGCCCGGAACGGTCGATCCCTTAGTATGAGTGCCTCGTAGTCTACAAATTCGATGTTCCGGGGGACGTCCATGTCCACCACGGACGGAATGGGGCCCTCAAACCAAGTGAGCCGGCCGAGAACAACTTTTGGCTTCCGCTCTGAGACGATCCGATCATAGACGTCTAGGGCCCAGGGTAACAGGACATCATCACCATCCAGAAAGACCAGGTATTCTCCCTGGGCGCTGGCAGCGCCCCGATTTCGAGCTTCGGGGGCCCCACGGTTCCTGGGAAACTCGATGACTTGAATCGCCTCAGCATATTGACTCAGCACTTCCGGCGATCCGTCACTGGAGGCGTCGTCTACGACGATGACTTCCTTCAATTGGTCGCCCTGTGAGATGGCAGACTTAACTGCGTCTCCGATATAATCGCGCTGGTTGTAGCAGGTAATGATTATGCTGAATCGCCTCGTTGGCACCTTTGATTCCGGAATTTCCATTTTGGCTCGCAGCTTCTGGGTTCCCCAGCCATCTACAATCAGCCGGTTAGCAGTGAAGCAGGCCGTCTATTTCGAGCTGCGCATCAACTGCTCAATATTGACCAACTCCGTCGGATAGTCCCCCGTGTAACACGCATAGCAATAATCGTGCTTCTCGCTATCTCCCACAGCCGCCCGCAACGAAGCCAGCGATAGATACCCCAGCGTGTCCGCCTCCACAAATCGCCGGATGCCTTCCACATTATTATTGGCGGCGATGAGTTCGCGCTTCGTGGGCGTATCCACGCCGTAGAAGCACGGCGAAATCGTGGGCGGGCAGGAGATGCGCAAATGCACCTCGCGCGCGCCCGCTTGCCGCATCATGCGCACGATCTTACGGCTCGTCGTGCCGCGCACGATGGAATCGTCCACCAGCACCACGCGCTTGCCTTCCAGCAGGTAGCGCACAGGGTTAAGTTTCAGCTTCACGCCGAAATCGCGAATCGCCTGCGAAGGCTCGATGAACGTGCGGCCCACGTAGTGATTGCGAATCAGCCCATGGCGGAAAGGCAGCCCGGACTCGCCGGAATATCCCAACGCCGCGGCCACGCCGGAGTCCGGCACCGGCACCACCACGTCCGCATCTACGGGGTGCTCGCGCGCCAGCAAGCGGCCCAGCATCTCCCGCGATTCCTGCACGGGGCGGCCGAAGACAATGGAGTCCGGGCGAGAGAAATAGACGTGCTCGAAGGCGCATTGTGCGAGGGGGCGCTCCGGCGCGTAACGCTCGCGAGTGACTCCCTCGGGACCCACGATGATCATTTCCCCCGGCTCCACATCGTGCAGGTAAACGGCGCCGATGAGATCGAAAGCGCACGTCTCGGATGCGAAGACGTAGCCGGCGTGGCCGTTCAATTCCATCTGGCCCATGGCCAGCGGCCGGAAGCCGTGCGGGTCGCGCGCCACGATGATGCGGTCCTCGGCCAGGAACACCAGCGAGAAGGCGCCCTCGATCTGCAGCAAGGCGTCGCGCAAGGCCCCCGCCAGCGTGCGCTCGGAGGAGTGCGCCACCAAGTGCAGGATCACCTCGGTGTCGCTGTTGGCCTGGAAGATCGAGCCGCGCCGCTCCAGCTCCGCGCGCAATTCGATGGCATTGGTGATGTTGCCGTTGTGCGCCACCGCCACGCGGCCTTTGTTGCAGGCCACCGAGAAGGGCTGCGCGTTCAGCAGCGCCGTGTCGCCGGCTGTCGAGTAGCGCGTGTGGCCGATGGCCAGCTTGCCGGGCAGTTCGTGCAGCACCGAGGTGGTGAAGATATCCGCCACGTGGCCCATGGATTTCTGGCAGTGGATTTGGGCGCCGTCGCTGGTGCAGATGCCCGCGCTCTCCTGGCCGCGATGCTGTAGCGCGTACAGGCCCAGGTAGGTCATCTTGGCGGCCTCCGGATGGCCGTAAATGGCGACTACACCGCACTCGTCATGGAATTTGTCAAACATTATTTGTGACCGTTTATGACCGCAGTTGCTTTTCGAACGACTCCTCGTAGACCACTTTGAGGCTGTCGATAGTAACAGAAATCAGCGTCGCGCCACGATTACCGATGCCCAGCCCGTGGTTCATGGTGATGCCCACGCGCGGCGCTGCCACTGCATGCCGCGCGGCGATTTCCAATACCGCATCCGGGCTCGGCGTCGTAATCAGAATACGGGAGGGGCCTTCATGGAACAACAGGAACTCCGGGCTCAGGTCCGATTCGAAATGCAGCGCCGCCCCCACGCCTCCCTGACAACATTCGGCGGCGGCCACCGCCAGGCCGCCATCGCTCAAGTCATGCGCCGATTCCGCCAGTCCCGCCGCGACGATCTCGCGCATGGCGTCGTGTACCCGCTTCTCGTAGTCCATGTCCAGCGCCGGGGGCAGGCCCCAAAGCTCGTTCAGGATCGCCTTCGCATATTCGGTGCCGCCGAAACGGGCCTCGTCGCACTCGCCGATGCCGCCCAACAAAACGATCGGCCGGCCGGGAGTCTTGAAGTCGCGCGTCACCGGTGCGGCAGTCCGCATGAGTCCCACGATGCCAATGACCGGCGTCGGCCAGATACCTTCGCCCAGCGTTTCGTTATACAGGCTGACGTTGCCGCCCGTGATGGGGGTCTCGAAGAAGCGGCAGGCTTCGGACATGCCCTCGATGGCTTCCACAAGCTGGCCCATGATCTCGGGCCGCTCGGGATTTCCGAAATTCAGGCAATTGGTGGCGGCCACCGGCTGCGCGCCCACGGTCGAAAGGTTCCGGCAGCACTCGGCCACCGCCAGCATGGCGCCTTCGCGCGGCGAGAGGTAGCAGTAGCGGCTGTTGCCATCCAGCGACAGGGCCACAGAGACGCCGTTTTCTTTGATGCGCACAACCGCCGCGTCCGCCCCCGGCCCCGCGATGGTGTTGGTGCGGACCATGTAGTCGTACTGCTCCCAGATGTAACGCTTGGAGCAAATGTCGGACGATGCCAGCAGTTTACTAAGGGCCGCTGTTGGCTCCACGACGGGCCGAGTGGGCGAGGGGGCGAGCGGGCGAACGGGCGATTCCACGTGCGGGCGGTTGTAGATTGGGGCCTCATCTGCGAGTTCGCGATTGGGGATCTCGGCAACGGTGCGGCCGTGTTGCTTGACGCGCAGCAACCCATCTCCAGTGACCGCGCCAATCGTGACGGCATCCAGGCCCCACTTGCGGAAAACCCGGAAGACCTCGTCTTCCGTGCCCTTCTCGGCCACCAGCAGCATGCGCTCCTGCGATTCGGAGAGCATGATCTCGTACGGCGTCATGCCGGTCTCACGCTGCGGCACCAAGTCCAATTCGATTTCGATGCCCGTGCCGCCGCGGCTGCCCATCTCGCAGGTCGAGCAGGTGAGGCCCGCCGCGCCCATGTCCTGAATGCCCACGATCGCGCCGGTCTGCATGGCTTCCAGGCACGCCTCCAGCAGCAGCTTTTCCAGAAACGGATCGCCCACTTGCACGTTGGGCCGCTTCTGTTTGGATTCCTCCGTGAACTCGGCCGACGCCATGGAGGCGCCGTGGATGCCGTCGCGGCCGGTCTTGGCTCCCACGTAAATCACCGGGTTGCCGACGCCGGCGGCGCTCGCATAAAAGATGTCTTCCTTCTTCGCCACGCCCAGCGCGAAGACATTCACCAGCGGATTGCCGTTGTAGCAAGGCTCGAAAATGCACTCGCCGCCCACCGTGGGCACGCCGAAGCAATTGCCGTAATGCGCGATGCCCGCCACCACGCCCTGCAGGATGCGGCGGTTGCGCGGGCCGGCCTGCGGATCGTCCAGTGGGCCGAAGCGCAGCGAATCCAGCACCGCGATGGGCCGCGCGCCCATAGTGAAAATATCGCGCAGGATGCCGCCCACGCCTGTTGCCGCGCCCTGAAACGGCTCGATGAAGCTGGGATGGTTGTGCGATTCGATCTTGAAGGCGATCACGTAGCCGCCGCCCACATCGATGATGCCCGCGTTTTCGCCGGGACCCTGCACCACCAGCTTGCCGCGCGTGGGCAGCTTCTTCAGGTGCAGGCGGGAGCTCTTGTAGGAGCAGTGCTCGCTCCACATCACGCTGAAGACGCCTAGCTCCGTATAATTTGGCTCGCGGCCCAGAATGTCGACGATTTTGCGGTACTCCGGTTCGGTGATCTGGTGCTGCGCGACCAGGTCTGGAGTGATGGTTACCGTGCTCATAGCTGGAGGGCTACGGGTTGGGCAGCCATAACCATGGAGCGGAAAACGACCAAGCCGTCGCTCGATCCCATCAGCGGCTCGGTGGCGCGCTCGGGATGCGGCATCAAGCCCAGCACGTTGCGGCGAGCGTTCAGGATACCGGCAATGTCGCGCATGGAGCCGTTGGGGTTATCCAGGTAGCGGAAGGCGACGCGGTCTTCGGCTTCCAGTTCGTCGAGAGTGCGCTCGTCGGCCACGTAGCGGCCTTCGCCGTGGGCGATCGGCATGCGCAGAATCTGGCCCGGCCCAGAGGGCACCCCCGCGGCCGCCGTAAATGGCGAGTCCAGCGTCTCCGTACGCAGCCGCACTTCGCGGCAGATGAATTTCAGGTTGCGGTTGCGCATGAGCGCGCCGGGCAGCAGTCCGGCTTCGACCAGAATCTGGAAGCCGTTGCAGATCCCCAGCACCAGGCCGCCATCCGCAGCGAACTTGCGCACGGCCGCCATGACCGGTGAGAACTTGGCGATAGCGCCGCACCGCAGATAGTCGCCATAGGCGAAGCCGCCGGGAAGGATGACCGCGTCGATGTCGCCAAGAGTTGCCGAATCGTGCCAGATGAATTCGGCATGATGGCCCAGGTTGTGGTTCACCGCAAACCAGGCATCGTGATCGCAATTACTGCCGGGAAAGACAATAACGCCAAATTTCATGAGCTTGAAGTGCCGGGGAGGTTACGTACCATCTTAGCAGAGGCCAGATCCGGGCTGCATGCCGGCTTCGATTTTCGATTTCGACTGGCGCGAATGCTTGGTCTACCTTGGGAGAGGGTGGTGTATCGCAGCAACAATCAGCGTGGAAGAGGCACAATCGAATTTTCCGGATTTGCTGGCACGCGTGATTGCCGGCGAGGAAGTCGTGATTTCTAATCAGGGAAGGCCGGTGGCTCGCCTGGCTCCGGTCGGCAAGGACCTGCCGGCGAATGAGGTCGCTGCTCGACACGCATGTGCTGCTGGAGCACAGCCTCAGGGTCATTGCCCTTCCACTGGGAACTTTGCGCCGCCCGCCGGCTTCCAATCTTCATGCCTCGCACCCTGATCCTGTTCCTCCTGGCGGCATCCGCCGCCGCCCAGCAGGGACACGCCGTAATCGACGCCGTGCACAAGGGCCATGCGGTGGGACACGAGCAGGGTGGCGTCGACGCCGTCCGCGCGGCATTGAAGGCCGGCGGCGATGTCAATGAACGCGACGAAAACGGCTGGACGCCGCTCATGCACGCCGCTTTGGAGTGCCGCGCGCAGATCGCCGGTCTGCTCCTGGAGCGCGGCGCCGATGTGAAGCTGCGCGCCAACACGGGAGACCCGCCCGCATTCGTGAACAGCGGGCTGACGGCCTTGATGCTGGCATCCCAATGTTTCATTGCCCGCCGCCGGGCCCAACTGGCGCCCGAGCGTCACATGCCGCCGGAATATGCCGCGTACGAACTCGCGGCGCCCGCCAAAATGGTGCGCGATCTGATCGCCCATGGCGCCCCCGCTAACCAGGCAGACGCCGACGGCCGCACGCCGCTGATGATAGCCGCCATGCATGGTTGGCCGGACGTAGCCCGCGAGTTGCTCGCCGCCCATGCGGCAGTCAACACGCGCGATCACCAGGGACGTCTGGCCATCGACTATGCCGACCCAGCGGATCGCGACATGCTTGGCCTCCTCAAAGACGCCGGATCGGAGCCGCCTGCCGGGCGCTCCGGCCGTGACGTTTGCGACGCAGAGAAGGCTCTCGACAGGCTCGGGTATGACACGCCCATCATCGACTGCATCGCCGGGCAGCAACTCGCCGCGGTGGTGCGGAGGTTCCAGCAGGATCACTCACTTCCCACAACGGGAGAACTCGACCCGGCGACCAAGAGGGCGCTGGGGATTCGGCAAGTGCACCGCTAACTGACGCGCGCGGCTCGGTTTGCAGAGCCGCGACCGTAAGGGAGCGGATTCCTGGATTGCCGTGGCCCCTTGCACAGTCACCTTGGCGAGAAGCCCGGCGTGGTCTCGGAAACGCTGTTCGGTTCGAAAAGTCTCACGGCGCCGAACGCCGAAACGTTCCATGGCCTCGGCGCTGCGGCGGACCTTGTCCTCCTCCGCGCCGCAGAAGACCCACTCGGAGCCGGGCAAATGGTCGAATACCACGATGTCGGGCGCCAGCGTGCTGGCATGCGAGAGCGCTTTCCGGAGATCGTCCATCTCGTGCTGGCAGAACTCGAAATAGACAACATCGCCGCTTACTGTGACATCCTCGAAGTTGGCGCGCACAACATCCATGGAAGCGTGCATGCCCCCAGGCGTCCCTTTGCCCGTAAAGTCATAAAAGCGGCTAAGATTCTCCCTAAGCTTTCCGTAATCGACAGCCATGGTTAAAGGTAACTCAACCACCAGTCTCGGCGGCGCTGCTTCAACCGGGCATACCAGCGGCATACGAGATATAGCGCCACGATCACGCCCAACCAGACGGTGTACACCACCCACAGGTCATAGCCGTAACCGGGGGGAAACATCTGCCGCGGGCCACCCATCGACGGCGCGGGCATCCAGAGGAAACTCGCATTTCCGTACCGAACAAATCCCAGGACGATCGACACAGCGTGAATCACGGCCAGGTGCACAAGATAAAAGAAAAACGGCACCCGTCCGAATACGATCGCGGGGTTCGTGGAAGACAGGCGCGCGCGCTCCAGCCATGCCATGGCGGCCAGAGCCGGCCCCATCGTCATCAGAAGAAACGCCAGCGATGGAGGGTACTTCGTGCAGTTCGGGAACGAGAGCATAGTGAAAAGCGTGGAGCGCTGAACAGACCAGTCGACCGGATCTCCGTAACGATTCAATGTCCGAAGCAGAACGAACGCTATGCTCAGGGCAATCCCGAGCCTCACCAGGAACCGCTGCCGCCGCGTAGGTTCCCACAGCAGCACCGGGCCGAAGCAATAACCGGCGGCCATCACCGCGACCCAAGGGATCAGTGGATAGGCGACCATGATGCTAACGCCGCTATCGCCATCGACGCGGAAGATCGCTTGCTGGTGGAGAATGTCCCAGGCCCACCTTGCCGGGCCGAACCGCGCAGCCGCAACAGGATCGAGGAGATTGTGAGATGTAATGATCGCGATACTCACGGCTGCCAGCCAGCGAGTGGGTAAATGTACCAACGCCGCCAACACAACCATCGAAGCGAATCGAAGCGCCCAACATCCAAATCACCAAGAGAACGATGCGCGTGTTGTGAAAGGCGATGTTGAGGTAAAGAATGAAACGAAGCACCGTCAACTCCAGCACTATGAGCCACAGACCGCGAGTTAGGAGGAACCGCGACAGTTGCGCCGTCGTCCTGTTCCGCCGCACCCACAAGAAGGCTCCCATCCCGGCTGTAAACGCGAACACGGGAGCACAGAAATGCGTAACCAGCGCGTTAGAAAAATGGCCGCGGTCGTATGCGCCAGATCCGTGGGAGAGAAAGACATGGCCGCCGAGTGGATAAAGTCGCCGTGATCCAGGGCCATCAGGATCATGACCGCGCCGCGCACCGCATCGACCGTCCGGATTCTGCTACCGATACAACCCTCGCTCACGGCTGTGGCGCACGCACTCTTGCGTGCCGCGCCCCCTCGGTAACGACCGGAGACATGACTCGCAGACCGGACCGGCGACATGGCTTACAGTTTTCGCGGCCAACGGTCGGCGGCCTTTTCCGGCACGTCCATCGTATGCGAATGCTCCTCGCCGTCAAGGGAAGCTTCGCCATGATCAACAGAATCATGCCCTTGACGGCTCCGGGGCATTCGCAAAGAACTCTATCCTTACAAAAGGAAAAGGCCGCTCTGAACGGCCCATACAACGCCCTTTGCGGCTCAAAGTGGCAGCCATGTCGCCGGTCATCTCTGTCAGCGATCTGCCAGTCACCTCACCTCCACCTGCACATCCTCTCTGGCCATCACTTCCGGACACAGCTCCACACCCAGCCCCGGCCCCGGCGGCAACGCAAACTCTCCGTTCACCGGCGGCAGCGTGTGGGTCACGATGCCGCGATACTCATCCAGGTAATGCCGCCGGACGCTTTCCAGGATATATAGGTTAGTCACATTCGCCGCCAGGTGGAGCGAAGCTACGTGCAACACCGGACCGCCGCAGTTATGCGGCGCCACCGGCAGATAGTGAGTCTCGGCCATGGCCGCGATCTTCTTCGCCTCCGAGATGCCTCCGCACCAACAGATGTCCGGCATGACGATGCGCGCCGCGCGGTTCTCCATCAGCTCGCGGAACCCGAAGCGCGTCATCAGCCGCTCGCTCAAGCACAGTGGCAGGCGCGTGGCGCCGGCCAGCTCGCGGTAAGCGGACAGGTTATCCTGCGGCAGCATCTCTTCCAGCCACATCGGCGCGTACGGCTCCAGCGCCTGCGCGATGCGGATGGCCGACGGCAGGTTCCAGTAGCCGTGAAACTCCATGGCCACATCCATCGAGTCGCCGAATGCTTCGCGAATCAGGCGCACCGGCTCGATTCCCCGCCGCATCTGGTCCGCCGTGATGTATTGGCCGCCGGTCTCCTTGGCTATCGGATCGAACGGCCAGATCTTCATGGCGTGGATTCCGGATTTCGCCAGCTCGCCCGCCAGCCGCACGGGCTCGGTCAGGAAATCGATGTGGTCGTAGCAGGTGTTGTAAGTGCGAATGGAGGCGCGCGACGCGCCGCCGAGCAACTGATACACCGGCAGATTCGCCACCTTGCCGGCCAGATCCCAGAGCGCGATATCCACGGCGCTGATGGCGCGCATCTCGGCGCCCGCCCAGCCGCTGAACGACACCGCCTGGAGCATGTCCGCCCACAGCCGGTCGATCTGGGACGGGTCGCGTCCCAACAGCACGGGCGCCAACGACCGGTTGACCACGGCTTTCTCGGCTTCCGGGTGCGGATACGTCTCGCCCAGGCCTGTCAGCCCGCTATCGGTATGGATGCGTACCCACAGCCATTGGATGGGACCGGCATGTACCGTGATGCCGCGCCGCAGGTGGATCGTTTCGACAGCCGTGATGCGCATACAATAGAAGGTATCAGCTTGTTAATCGTTATTGCGGTCGTGGCCGTGCTCGTTCTGCTCATACTGTGGGCCCTGATCGTACAGCGCCGCTGAATCTCAATGCACTTAGACTTCACTACCGCACTTCTGAACGTAGCTCTCCTGTGGCTGCTCACCACGCCACACGAATTCGCGCACGCCTGGACGGCCACGCGCCTGGGCGACGACACGCCGCGACTGCAGGGCCGCCTCACCCTGAACCCGCTGGCGCACGTGGATTGGCTGGGCACCACTATCCTGCCGGCGCTCACGTCGCTGTTCGGCGGCGGACTGATCGGCTGGGGCAAGCCGGTCTACAGTAACCCGTCCAAACTGCGCTGGGGATTGAATGGGCTGGCGCTGGTCGCCATGGCCGGACCGGCGAGCAACGTGGTCTTCGCCGTGATCCTGGCCGCGGTGGCGCGCGCCACGGTCACCTTCGCTCCGGCGCTGGCGCAGTTTGCGGCGCGGGGCGTGAATCTGAGCCTGTATCTGGCCATCTTCAACATGCTGCCCGTGCCGCCGCTGGATGGTTCCAAGCTGCTGCTGGCCGCGCGCATCCCCATGGTGGTCTACAACGAACTGGCGCGCGCCGGATTCCTCCTGCTGATTTTCGCGGTTTCGGTCTCGGACTTGGGCCGCTGGATGTCGCAGTGGAGCTACGAAGGCACGGCGCACATCTTCGGATTGTTCCGGTAACCGCATGAGCGTCTTCTCTCTCTCCGGCAAGACCGCGTTAGTGGCGGGTGCGAGCCGCGGCATAGGCCTGGCGATCGCACAGCAGCTTGCCGAGGCCGGCGCTCGCACCACGCTGGCGGCGCGATCCGTCGATCAATTGCGGGAGCACGCGCGCGCATTGGAAGCCAAGGGTTGCCAGGCGAGCGCGCTGCGGCTGGATCTGGCCGATTCCGAATCCATCCTGGTGGCCTTGGAGGAGGTGGAGACGCCCGATATCCTGGTTAACGTGGCCGGCACGAACATCCGCAAAAGCTTCACGCAATACACGCAGGCCGAGTACGAACACATCATGCGCACGAACCTGCACGGCATCGTCGAGCTGACGCAGAAGATCGGCGGCCGTATGATCGCGCGCGGTGCGGGCGGCAAGATTATCATGATCGGCAGCCTGATGTCGCTGCTGGGCCTGCCGTATCTTTCCGTGTATGCCATGACGAAGGGCGCACTGGGCCAACTGACCAAGGCGCTGGCCGCCGAGTGGGGCCGTTATAACATCCAGGTGAACTGCATCGCGCCGGGCTTCATCGTCACGGACCTCAACCGCCAGATGTGGGAGCCGGCGCGGATGCGCGAATGGCTGAAAGGCGCGCAGGCCAATCCGCGGCTGGGCGCGCCGGACGATGTCGCGCCGCTGGCCGTCTTCCTGGCGGGCCGCGGGGCGGATTACATCACCGGCCAGATCATCGCCGTGGATGGCGGTTACACCACCACGGCGGTCTGGCCGTTCGAGCCGGAAGGCTAACCGTGCGCCGCCTGCTCTGCTGCTTGTTCGTAGTGGCACTGCTCTGCGCGCAGCAGGCCATCGAGTTCACCTGTCCCATGGATCGCGACGTGCGCTCCAAGACGCCCGGCAAATGCCCGCGCTGCGGCATGACGCTGGTGGCCAATCTGCCCGAGCCGGTCGAGTATCCGGTCGAGCTGCGCGTAGATCCGCCGCAGATTCCCAGCGCGCGTCCCATCGCGCTGGAATTTCGCATCGCCGATCCCGAAACCGGCGCGCCGGTGAAACACTTCGAAATCGTACACGAGAAGTTGTTTCATCTGTTCATCGTCAGCCAGGATCTGCAGTATTTCGCGCACGTGCATCCGGAGTTCGATGGCGCGGCTTTCCGCTTGAATACGGTGCTGCCCAAGCCTGGCACCTACCGCCTGCTCGCGGACTTCTATCCCACTGGCGGCACACCGCAACTGGCGCCCAAGACCATTACCACGGCTGGCTACACGACGCCGCTCGAAGCCGCCATTCCGCAGCTTGCGCCGGACCTCTCGCCAAAGCGCGGCGAAAACCTGGAGGTCGAACTGAAGCTCGATCCACCTCAGCCGATTGCCGGCAAGAAGACCATGCTTTTCGTGCACCTGACCCCCGCGGAAGGTCTGGAACCCTACATCGGCGCGTGGGCGCACTTACTCGCGGTGAGCAATGACTTAGTCGACACTATCCACGACCATCCCTTCATCGCCGGCGGCGGGCCGGATATGCAGTTCAATATCTTCTTTCCGCGCGAAGCGGCTTACCGGGTGTGGATCCAGTTCCAACGCAAGGGAGTGGTGAACACGGTGGCGTTTACGATTCCGGTGACGGCGTTGAGGTAGTATGACGATTTTGCCGCCGGAGCATTTTCGGCTCTATCCGCTGCGATTTTCCTTTGTGGCGCGCGAGTCGGTACACTTTCCGCCGGGAAAGTCGGCCAATATCCTGCGGGGCGCGTTTGGCTCCATCTTTCAACGGATCGCGTGCGTACCCGATTGCCCTGGGGCGCGCGAGTGCGAGATCCGCGCCGCATGCCCCTATGCGCGTATGTTCGAGCCATCGGCTTTGGCCGGCGGACCGAGCGGGCTCGCCGACTGGCCCCGCCCGTTTGTCTTTCGGGCAACCCACTTGGACGGCCATAGCGTCACACCCGGCGGAACGTTCTCTTTCGACCTGAACCTGTTTGACATGCGCAGCCCGGCGATCGCTTACCTGGTGCTGGCGTTCGCGCAGCTTGCGCATGAAGGCTTGGGCCCCTCGCGCGGGCGCGCCGACTTACTGGACGTGGCGCAGCTTGATGAGAGCGGAGAGTGTGTGGCGCGGATCTACGATGGCAAGTCATTCCTGCTAAGCGAGGGGCCGGCGCCGATGATGCTGAGCCTGGCGCCCATGGCGGAACGGGTGGAGCGCGTGCGGGTGCGATTCGTGACGCCGACGGAATTGAAAAGCGGGCAACAGTTGGCGGAGCGGCCCGAATTCGGCGTGCTGGCGGGGCGGATTCGGGATCGGCTGAGCACGCTGCGGGAGTTGTACGACGACGGCCCTTTGGCGATCGACTTCCGCGGCTTTGGCGAGCGGGCGGCGCGGGTGAAGATGACGCGGTGCGAGATCGCGCGGGTGGAGGTGATGCGGCGCAGCAGCCGGACGGGGCAAGTGCACCCGATCGGCGGGTTTGTGGGGGAGGCGGAGTATGAGGGGGAGTTAGGGGAGTTTGTGCCGTATTTGCGGGCGGGTAAGTGGGTGGGGGTGGGGCGGCAGACGGTTTGGGGTAAGGGGGAGGTGCGCTTGATTTAGGCTAGGGCGTTTCGCGGTTTCGTGCGTTTTATCACATAATACCTAGTGATTGCGATTGTATCGTAAGGAATCTGTTGACATTTGATCGTCCCGCCCTTTACGATGTGGGCATACGGGATGAGACGCTACGCCAGTCGACACGAACTCCAAACACGGGACCCAGCGCAGCGTCTCGCCCGCGCCCCGAATCGAAGGGGACGGAAATAGTGAATGCGACGGTATTGTAACCATGTACCTTTCCCCTTAGCGAAGGGGGCTGCTCACCATGTCGAACGCTCTTGATTATACCGGAAATCCATTTGTGGATAGCGGCCTCGCTGTAATGACTCGCTTGACGGGCCACCGCGAAGTCTCCGAGATGACCTTCGCGGAAGTAGCGGAGCTCGTCAGCGACGGCAGCGGCCTTGCCCGGGATAACTCCCGGCTTAAGTCTTTCACGATGGTTTTCGGTACGAACGGAGTGCTTACGCAACCCGCGTATAAGAAGGCCGGCCAGAATGAGTTGATCTACAAAGCGATCGTGAAGCGCCTCCTCAGTGCTGCCGAACGAGAGGGCACCGCGGGTGTGCCCTGTGAACTCACAGGCATCCTCACGCAGTTTGATTTTCATGGGATGTGCGCCGCGGCTCTCGCCGAGGCCGGGCAGAAAGTGCCCGAACGAAAATGGATTGGACGGGACTGGGTGCCGTTGGCCGGAAGCCTTGGCAACGATGCCCAAGCGCTGCCTGCAGCCTCACGCCCACTTCACGTGAGCGCAACGGCTCTCCTGGCGCTTCAGTACCTGCCGCTCGGATTGTTCCTCCATCAGGGGCGCTTGGCCTGTTACCAGTGCACTTATTGGCCGCTTATGCAGCAGTTGACGGCGGATGTGGTTAAGCACAACCGCGTTCGTCTGCAGGCCGGTGACGTCGAGATTCTCGGCAAAGGTGAAGGGTCGTCCGTCGTGTTCAACGGTCTGCTCCAACGATTCGAGCGACTCCAGAGAGAGAAGGCGGAGTATCATCTGCCGCGGAATACGACCCTCTTTCTTTGGCTCTTTTCGAATTCTGGAACCGGGGCCGATTGTAGGATCCTTGAAATCCCCAATTTGGTGCTCCATTTTCTGTGGGACGCGTGCCTGGAGGGGTACTCCGCGGAAATCCGTCGCCTGGTTGCGGGCGAGTCAAAGGATCCGAGGCAACAGTTCTTCACCGCGATCCGCGAGGGGCGGGACTATCATAATCTATACCCATTCAAGAAATGGCCGGGAACCTCGCAGGAGTTCTACGAGTTTTATCAAAACCGAATACGCGGCTGGGGCGGAACGGCACTCGCTGTGGCAAGGCGGCTTGCTCGCCTTGTCGGGGAAGGTGCTGACCCGAAGCGCCTCAAGGAATTGCGCAAACCGGACGCCTTCAACAAGGTTGATTCGTTCGGCCGGAACACGGTCCGCGGATGCATCGCGGACCGCCTGGAACTTGCGGAGTACGACGCGCTGTTCCCAACAGAGCGCCACCCTATTCGCGTTAAGGGCGGCGGCTGGCACCTGATCCGCTTCTATCTCGCGCAATCGAAGATTCAAGAAACTCCGCTACCGGACGGTACACCGATGACCACTACGCACCCCAAAATACCCCTGATCGCGGAGGAATATTTCCGAAAGCGCGGCCCCAAGCGCGTGAAGAGCCTTCTGGACCTGATCAGGCGCGGCAAGGCCGGGCTTCCCTGGTTGAGAGATGTGTTCTGTGAAATGGCCGAAACACATCCGGAGTTCGACTTGGGCGAGTGGGAGGAATTTGTCTGCAATGAGGATGGCCGCGCGGTCCCTTACGAACTATTGTTTCAGATCCGGTTGCGGCTGGCCAACCTCTATCGCCAGTCATTAGAAAAGAAAGAGAAAACAGTATGAGCATTCCGACTCACGTAGCTGGAACATTTGTCATCCACGCAGACGCGAGTTTCTTGAACGGGGCCGGCCTCGGTGAGGGGGAGGATCGTAACGTCACTGTCCCCAAAACTCTACAGGATGGGCGAAACCGGGTTCCTTATGTGTCCTCGCAGGCGTGGAAGCGTTGGCTTCGCTCCACGCTCATTGCCGAAACCGGCTGGCCCGCGAGTGAGCTGAGGTCGATCAAGGAAAGCGAAAAGCAGACAACCTCTAAGATCGCCGGGGAGTTGAATCCAGTCGACTACGCCGAAGACGACCTGTTCGGCTATATGCGTGCGCAGGAAGGTCAGGGCAAGCGCAAGAAATCTGAAGATCTTGATGGCGAAGAGGAAGGGGGCGCGACCAAGACCAAGGCCCTCATGCGCTCGTCGCCTTTTTCCGCATCCCTGCTCGTATCGATTCGCAAGACCGGCTGGCGAGGACGCGACGAAGGATTCGTTCACTTGAAAGAGGGCACGCCCCTTCCCTACACCACTGAGTTCTACACAGCCCATATGCAGGGCATCTTCTGCCTTGCCCACTATCGCGTGGGGCTCTTCTCCAATGAGGGCGACCGGATCGAGATCGACGAAGCACTCGCAAAGAAAGCTCTCGCGGAGGGACGAATCATCCAACGAGACTGGGGATTCGAAGTTGCCAACGCCGAAGTGTCTCGCAAGCAGAGATCCTCGGAGCTCCTCAAAGCTCTCAGCGTGCTCCGTGGCGGCGCGAAGCAGGCCGCCTTCGGTACCGATGTCGCCCCTAAGTGCCTCGTGGTCGCTGGGCTTTCTTGCGGTAATCCGATCTTCAATCATCTTTTCGAGGACGACAGCCAAAACGGCCTAACGCTTAGGGACGATGTTTTCCGTGAACTGCTAGCCGACTACGCGGACCGCATCGTGACTCCGGTCGCTATCGGCGTTCGCACATCCTATCTTGCAAACGAGGAAGACGTCCGCAAGCTCGCGGGCAGCCACGAGACTGGGCGCGGCAAGGTCGAGGTCGTTGTTACCACGCCCCGCGCGGCCGCAGAGCTGGTCGCTGCGGAACTGTAGCCAATATGAAAGTTCTGCACGTGCGTTTGGAGGCGCTTAGCGCCGCTTACCCTTACCCGTTTCTCAAGAGCGGGACGATTCTCACCCTACCAGCCCCCCCATTCTCGAATGTTCTCGGGAACCTTAGCGCGTGCGCTGGTCGCGTCGTCGGCCCGGAGGAAACCGGCATTGGCCTGGAATTCGAGTCTGTTGACAAGGCCTTTGACCTTGAGCGTACTCGGCGTTTAAGAATGGACAACAAAAGCGGACGTCTGTCGGTCAACCGGGAGCAGGGTCTGGCCTTGCGCCAGTTCCACGTTAACCCGTCCCTCGACCTCTACTTGACACAGCTTGACTTCGAGAGCAGTTTCTATTCACCGGCCGCCGCACCATGTCTGGGCCGTTCGCAGGACCTTGCCTGGGTTCGCTTCGTGCGGCCCATTGAATTGCTGCCCGCCAATGAAGGCGTTCTCGGCCCGACGCTCGTGCGGTTCCCGAATCCCCAAACAGCGGGCCAAATTCTGCCTCCTCTTGCGGACTACTTTCTAAATGACCGTCGCGGTTACACCCGTCGGATCGGCCGCCTCTCCCGCTACCAGTTCGTGCCGAAGGGGGCGCATGTTCGCGCATCCGACGGCTTCGACCTGTTTCACCCGGACGACCACCAAGACCCCGATCACGTCGTCGTCTTGCACCGGCTGGCAGTATGACGCTGCTTGCAAAAAGCGCCGGCTCGGATGGGACGCCAGAGCCTCTTCTTGATCACACATGGGCAGTTGTCCGGATGGCTCGCGATCTTTGCGACCGCCTTCCCTTACCTGCGGCGGTCCGCAGTGATCTCCGGCGCAAGCTCGAATTAGCCGCCGCTCTTCACGACATCGGGAAGGCCGCGCCGGGTTTTCAGCAGGTTCTGCGAGGTGAGCGGAAAGACTGGAACGGGTGGAGGCACGAAGCACTCTCCGCGGGCTTCGCCTCCGCGCTGAAATGCGCTGTGCCCGAGGAGGTAATCTTCGCGGTCCTCTTCCACCACAAAGAGATCCCTGGCGACACCAAGAAGGGGATGTTCTTTATCGGCGGCCAGCCGGAAGGGTGGCCGCGAATGTTACGCCAGTGGGGTGAATCCGAAACCCTCGCCCAGGAGTTTTGGTCGCAAGTCTGCCGCGAGATCGGACGAGAGGAGTGCGTTGATGCAACTGAAGTGACAATGGTTAATCTCGGCCGCGGCTGGCTCTGCGACTCGCCTACTGGCGAGGCCGGACAACTTAGTTGCATTGCACTGGAGAAGCGCTACGCTGCTTCGCGCCTGCGCGGCCTCCTGATCTCCGCAGACCACCTTGCCTCGGCACATCAGCAACTACCGGGTATGATCGAGGCGAGTGAGTTTCGAATGAAGTATGCTCCTCGACCGTTCCAGTGCAAGGCCGGGTGCACTGTTGGCCATGCGATCCTACGCGCGCCGACAGGGAGCGGCAAGACCGAAGCGGCTATGCTGTGGGCTGGGGCAAACCAGATCGAAAATGGACGCCTGTTTTACATACTCCCCTTCACCGCTGCGATCAATGCTATGCACACTCGGCTTTGCGACAGTTTCCCGACAAAGAGGGCGTCGGTCGGCGTGCTCCACGGCCGGGCAAGCCACCATCTGTACTCGCAAATGCTGCGGGACTATCCTAGCGACCGGCTTCGCGCTCAGGCAGAAGCGAAGGCGCGGGCGCGGTTGGCTCATGAGATGTACCATCCCGTACGCGTGTGCACGCCACATCAAGTACTGCGTCATGCGCTACATGGCCGCGGCTGGGAACAGATGCTTACTGAGTTCCCGGGAGCCTGCGTCGTGTTCGATGAGGTTCACAGCTACCAACCGGACCTCGCGGGCCTCACGCTTGGCACCGCCCGCCTGTTGGCAAACAGGTTCGGTGCGCGAGTTTTATTCGCTTCAGCCACGTTCCCGCAATTCTTGCAGGACATTGTCCAGGAGTTGATCCCGTGCACCATGATCGAGCCCGATCCGGATGCACGACGTGATCGCGAGGTCGTCGAGCGGAGGCGTCATAACCTGCGGATCGTGGACGGAGACGTACAAGGCGCGATTGAGAGCATCCGTGCGGATGCCCTGGCCGGGCGTTCCGTGCTTGTCGTCTGTAACCACGTTCGCACTGCGCAGGACGTCTACCGGTCTCTTATTACCAGATTGCCTCCGGATGATGTCGTGCTCTTTCACAGCCGCTTCAACATGGAGGATCGCCGCCGGATCGAGGGGGGCCTGGCGACGCCACCGTTGCCCCGAGTCCTAGTTGCCACTCAGGTCGTCGAGGTGAGCCTGGACATCGATTTTGATTGCGGCTACTTCGAGCCTGCACCGATCGACGCTATGATCCAACGAATGGGCCGGGTGAACCGAAAGGGGGACCGCGATCCTGCGCCGATACTCGTTTTCCGTGAAACCGTCGGCGAATATCCAATTTATGAAGAGGCCCTCACGCGAAGGACACTGGACGAGCTCGCGCTTCTCGGCAATCCTATGAGTGAGCATGATTTGGTTGCGGCGTGCGACCGAGTCTATACCGGCGGCTACACCTCGGAGCAGAAGGGCGAGTTCGAAGAGCGTTTGAATCATCCGTACTTCGTCGAATTCGACCAGCATTTGCTTGCTGGGCGCAGCGAACAGTGGGTGGACAAGGTTATCGACGACAGAGAAGGCCGGGCGGACGTGCTGCCGCGTGGCCTCCTCTCCCGTCATGAAGCGCTCGTAGATCAGGGCCTTTGGCTGGACGCCGATGCGCTCTTGGTCAACATCCGTACTGGGTCTTACAAGGGCCGAATTGATTGGGAGCACGATCCGCCGCTTGTAAAAGCCGATTACACGAAAGAAGGACTCCAATGACCAGGGTTTACCGGGTACCTTGGTATTGGTGAGTTGGTGTGCCGCACATGTTATGCTTTCAGGCGGCGCGTAAGGAGTTGTCATAATGGCTGCCCTCCCCTCACTTTTGCCGCAGATCCCGCGCAAGCCGGTGGCTTCGCAGTACAACTGGATCACCGGC
>ODAK010000488.1_pt1 | contig 45716 bp, 49 predicted proteins | sample 1539591 | NCBI WGS metagenome assembly ODAK01 (sample SAMEA3539303, study PRJEB22396) | soil metagenome | biome: tundra; feature: field; material: soil | place: USA | collected 2010-05 | depth 0.15 m
ACGTTGAAGTTTGGTTGTCAGGGGAGCTCCGCCGCCTGCAAACGCTCGCTTGCGAGCGAGGCTCGTCCACTGGACGGGCTTTCGCAATCGGGACGACCAGATCCTCATTGTCCTGGGTCTTGTCATTAGTCTTCTGGTCGGCCTTACCGTCGTCGCATTTATCCTGCTGACAGGCCGTCTCGCGGCGCGTATGTATCCGCCCAACAGCGCAGCCTGGCGGAGGATTTTCGTTCCCACCGCCGGGGCAGCGTTCAGTGGATATCTGCTGTACCATTACTTCCCGAACGCGCGAGGCAACGGCATTCCGCAGGCTAAGTTTGCGCTGTGTGAAAGCGCTGGTTCCTGTCGGCTGCTCCGCAGCGCTGGCGGCTGCTTTCAATACGCCTATTGCGGCGGTGTTGTTTTCGCTTGAAGAGATCCTGGGCGATATGCATGCGCCGGTGTTGGGTTCGGCAGTCCTGAGTCGGCGACGTCACGGATGGTTCCACTTGATCCTGGGCGACCAGGCCCTTTTCCACGTCCCCTCGTATCAGCTGGTGCATCCGCTGGAGTTCGGTATTTACGTCATTCTCGGGGTGGTTGGCGGCCTGGCGTCGGTCTGCTTCGTGAAGATGCTGTTGAAGCTGCGTATTCTTTTCAAGAAACTTCCGGCCTCCACTGTGTGGATTCAACCTGCAGTGGGCGGTTTGGTGGTGGGTCTTTTCGGTTGGTGGATGCCTGAGGTACTCGGCGTGGGCTATGACTATGTGGATCGCGTACTTGGCGGGGACTTCCAGATCAGGACTGTTGTGATTCTGGCGCTGATGAAGATCATCGCGACCCCGCTCTGCTATTCGTCGGGAAACGCCGGTGGCATCTTCGGCCCGAGCCTGTTTATCGGCGCGATGACCGGCGGCGCGGTCGGTGGCACCGCGCATTCGCTGCTTCCCGCGCGTACGGCGAATCCCGGTGCATATGCGCTGGTCGGAATGGGGGCTGCCTTCGCAGGAATCGTGCGCACCCCGCTAACGTCGGTGATCATGATTTTCGAGATGACGCGCGATTACGTCATCATCGTGCCGCTGATGATTTTCCAATCTGATCAGCTTCTTCGCGGCAACTCCAGCCCGAGCCGATTTACGAGGCGCTCGCATTGCAGGAGGGAGTTTACCTGCCGACGGGCGAATCGCGCGAGGAGCTTTCGGGCGATCGAGTCGATGAAATCATGAAGCCGCTGAGCGACGACGTACCTCTCATGGCCACCACCTGGGATCTCGCGGCGGCTCGGGCGTTTCTGGATCGAAAGCAATGCAACTCCTGGCCGGGGATAGGAATTTCGTGGTTGCCGTGATCAACCGGCGCGAACTGATCGATCCAGACGCGCGGTATCCGTATCTCCACGCGGATCATCCTGTCAGTTATGCACTGGAGCGCATGCGCGAGGGCGGTGTTGATGTGCTGCCCGTTGTGAGCCGCGCCAGCATTCATGAAATCTGCGGCGTGATCGGGCTGCGGGAGATTCTGGAGGCGTACGGCGTCCCGGCTTCCGCCTTTTTCCCGCGGAGCACACCAGGATGACTCCGGCCGGCATCCAGCCCGCGGCGGCGAATCCGTCCCGTATTCGGCCTGGTGTAACCAGCGCCATTGTCGTGCTTGTCGTGATCGGACTGGGCGGCGCCGACAGGTTTCTTGCACAAGTGGAAAGGTCCGAGATCAGAACCAGCGCTCAGCGGGCCTACGACACAGGTTCGCGTTTTCTCCATCAGAGAAATGCAGGAGCGGCGGTGGATTCGTTGCGCGAGGCGCACGCGCTCGAGAGACAGAATCCTGAATATGAAGTGCAATTGATCGCCGCACTCTCGGCCGCGGGCAAAACGGGAGAAGCCGAGCCGTTGCTGGCGGATATTCTGCAGCGCGAACCCAATGACGGGCACGCCAATCTGGTTGCCGCCCGCCTGAAGGTTTAGGAGGGCGATGTAGCGGAAGCCTAGGCGTATTACCATCGCGCGATTTACGGGCAGTGGTCCGGGGGGCCAGCGACGCATCGCGCGGCTACTCGCATGGAGCTGATCGACCTGCTGGCTGCGCGCGGAAAGCAGCAGGAGTTACTTGCGGAACTGATTGGGCTGGAAGGTGAAGCGTCGCAGGATCGCTCGGTGCAGTTGAAACTCGCGGGCTTGTTCGTGCGGGCGGATGCTCCGGCGCGGGCGGTCTCCGTTTGCCAGGCGATTGCGGATAAAGACCCGGCTGATGTCTCCGCATTAGAGGGGTTAGGCGACGCAGAAATGCAGCTGGGCCAGTATCGTACAGCACACGAAGCGTACCTGCGGGTTTTCCTGAAGCAGCCGAATAATGCGACGGCACGTGCGCACTTACAGATTCTGAACACGGTGACTGAGCTCGATCCTACATTGCGGCAGTTGACGTCTTCTCAAAAATACCGTCGCCGCGTTCGCATTCTGGATATGACTCGGATCGCGCTGGCCCAGTGTCTTTCGAAGCCCACGGCTTCAGATGCCGATCAGCAGTTGCTGAAATCGGCCGAGGCAACGGTCAGAAGCTAGGCGCCCGAACATGTGACGAATGAGGCTGCCGAAGGGGTGCTCTCTCAGGCCGAGAAGCTCTGGCACTCGGGCACAAATTGCGACGCGCAAAAAGCGTCCGAAGTGAATTCGTTGGCGCTGATTATGAAGAAACTTACCTCGTAAACGCGGTTATCGACTTGCCTGCTATACTATTGAAGTTGTGATTGCTGTCTTACTAACAATCGTGCACGTAATCGTGTGCTTCTTCCTGATCATTGTGATCCTTTTGCAGAGCGGCAAAGCGGCCGATCTTGCGGGAGCGTTCGGCGGAATGGGTTCCCAGACTGCCTTCGGCCCGCGTGGTTCGGCGACCCTGCTCTCGAAAGCGACCACAATTTCGACTGTAGTGTTTATGCTGACCTCGATTTCTTTATCGATTATCGCGACAAAGAATAACGGATCGGGCAGCGGCACGGCACTGCAGCGGCACCCGACCAAGACCTCGGCACCTGCGGTCCCCGTGCCAGCGGCACCGGCAGCGCCGAAGAAGCAATAGCAACATCGCCCAGGTTTGCGGAGGTGGCGGAATTGGCAGACGCACTAGCTTGAGGTGCTAGCGGGAGCAATCTCGTGGGGGTTCAAGTCCCCCTCTCCGCACCACATTTTAAAGAATTTACGCATTTTAGTCCGGACCTTATTCAGCCAGTGAATTTGGTTTTGGATCTCATGGATGCTCCAGACCGCTCCGGACCGGCCTCTTTTTTCGGAGCCCTTGTCTGAAAACAAAGCACTTCCGACCTGCGACAGTGCCCTGATGGCGTGATTCGATCCAGACTCACTCGCATCCAAAACCAGCTGGACGAAGATGTTTCGGCTTGGCACCGTTTCAGTGGTTCTTTGGTGTAGGTGCGGTTTGTTGTTTGAACCTTCGCGAAAGACCGTGGGTTGTGCGCCCTTCTCAAGCCAACATAGCCTCGGATGACAGTTCCGACGGTTCGAAGGAGCGGAACCGACATCCCGCGAAAAAAACCGACGCGGCTCATTCCAGAGCCTTGCATTGGGGTTTCCTGCAATTTATCAATGGAATACACTCAAAAGGCTTGCTGCCAACAATGACGAGCGAAATGAGGAACCGAACGGACGAGGACTGGGTGGCCGATCTTTCAGCCGCGGGTCCCTGTCGCGAAGAAGCCCTTCCGGAGTTGCGCAGGATACTGGTAGCCGGCCTCGCGCGCTCCTTTCGTCAGTTCCAGCCGACGCGCCGCTGATTCAGGATTCGCTGCAGGACGCGCTTCTTCTCACCATCAGCCGCCTCAGACTTACCGGGGTGACAGCCGGTTAGAAGCAGCACGCCAGTTGGCCAGCCGTGCTCGCCGACGTGTACAGGGAATGCCCACCGTCCCCGGCGCAGATATCGCACGCCAACGAGAAGTTATCGACGCTTTCCTCGCGGCATCGCAGTAGGGTGACTTCGGGGGGCTTCTCGCCCTGCTCGATCCGGACGTTGTCCTTCGAATCGATGCCGCTTCCGGCAAAGTGACTGAGATCCGGGGTGCGGCGCTTGTGGCCGACAGAGCGGATAAAGGCGGCGCTCGAGCCGCCCGGCCGGTTCTCATCAACGAAGCCGTGGGAATCGTAGTGGCTCCGAGAGGCCGGCTGCTTATGGTCCTCCGCTTCACAATCAAGGAAGGTAAGGTCGCTGAAATCGATGCGTTGGGCTGATCCTCAAAGGGTCAAGCATCTCGATTTGGCGATGCTGAATTAAGACGCCAATTTCAGTGGTGTTGGTAAGAGAACAAGCCGGGGGGCAGAATGGGGGCCGCACGCCAGGTTCAGCCGCTCCCGATGCCAGAGTGTTCGGCGGCCTTCTGCTGCGCTTCCCACTGGATCGAGATCCGCCAGTGCGCTGTCGGTCCGGAAGTAAGAAAGAGGTAGTTTGGTCCCGAAAATAGTGAGGCTTTCTGCGACTACACTGGCGCGGAATACGCCTGCGATCTCCGGACCACCAAGCCGGACTAATCAGGTCGAACACCGTCACGCGAGCGGCGTTGCGTTTCAGGCCCATGCAAGCTCGGATCGTACCGCAGCCGCCTGCAGCAGGGCTGAAAAATTGAAAGCGAAGGACAAGACATACCTCAGCCAGTGTGCGTTCCGCCTGATACCGTAAAATCCCGCTTGGGATCAAGCCAACGACCGCCGCCTCCACATTCGTTGGATGCACCCGCGCGGCTTCCGAAGACGCCCTTCACCTGAAGAGTAATCGTGGCGCCTACGAAGTTCTGATGCGGCTTTTATGAAGTATTAATGGGCGGGAGTCTACGCTGCAAATGGGTGAACGCCATGAAGGAACAAAAACTCTTCGGGACTGAGATTGCAGAACAGGTATCGCACACAGCTGAGCTTCATCTGGTGGTTCCGTTTACGACGCCGGAGTTGACACGAGCGGCACTCAATACGGCCAACCGTATGGGCGCGGGGCTCAACGCGACGCTCCGCCTTATAAGAGTCCAGGTAGTTCCGTACCCAATGGATTTGGATCAATCGCCTGTCTACCTCGAGTTCCTGAAAGAACAACTCGCGCAGTTTATCTCTGAGCTTCCGACGACAAGTCAGATATGCCTCGCAAGGGACTTCGACAAAGGGCTGATGGGTACCCTCACGCGCGACTCGGTAGTGGTTCTGGCCACGCGTAAGCGACTCTGGAAAACGCGCACAGAGCGCCTGGCCGCATCGCTGCGCCATGCCGGCCACAACGTGATTTTGGTGGAGCAAAACAAAGAGGCTGAAAATGCTTGACGTCGCGTATGGTCCAGCGATTACTGGCTTTTTCGGCGCGGCCTGGATGATGGTCCGGGCATGCGAGAGGCTGTAGCGAACAAAAGCTCAAATGCCTTGACTCCTTGAATTTCGCTGACACCTGGAGTGTACCTACGCTATGCGCGCTTAAGGCCTGAGAAAGTCTAAGCTCGCTTGAGCGCAAGATGCGGGAACCAATGGCGCGGTTTTATCAATGCGAACCCGACTCATCCATTCGAGAACCTCACGCCGCTGGCGAACATACTGGAACAGGTTGTTGATTGGGCAGCGTAGTCGTTGCGTATTACGAAGAGCTGCAGGACGCGCCAATGCTCCGCGTCCTTCCAGGCGCGGTGTGCAGCTTGATGTGCTGGCGGAAGTATCTCGTGGCGCTCAGGGCCCCTCTCCCCACGTACGGACTTTGGTGTCAATAAGATACGAAGCCTTTCCGTTTGGATCTTTTTCGCCTGATGAATTTGGCCTGGCATTAGTACTATCAAAGGGACGGCGCCATTGGAGGTTGCCAAATATGGGTTCGCAGCGGGGACAGAATAAGGGCGAAATGCCCATCGCGGAGGTCGTCCACCTGGCAGACGTTGTGAATTATCAGGAAGGTTCCGTGGTCAGCCGGACCATCGTCAAGCGAGCGACGGGGACTGTAACTCTCTTTGCGTTCGACGAGGGCCAGGGCTTAAGCGAGCATACGGCCGCGTTTGACGCCGTGGCGCATCTACTGGAAGGCGAGGCGGAAATTACGGTTGCCGGTAAGGTGCTGCGGACGGCGGCAGGCGAAGCAGTTCTCCTGCCGGCAAACCAACCTCACTCTCTGAAAGCGCTTAGCCGATTCAAGATGCTGTTGACGATGATCCGCTCGTGAGACAGCGGCTGCCTGCGAAAGCAACATAGAATATCGGGGACGGGGCGTCGACATGTTGGTTTCCCCCGTGAAAGAGTGCGTATCGGGAACACCGCTGGTGATCATGACCATCGGACATTCCACCCACTCCGCAAAGGAGTTCATCAGTCTCCTGAAAGGCCACCAGGTAAAACGGCTGGTGGATGTGCGAACCATCCCGCGTTCGCGGCACAACCCGCAGTTCAACCGGACTGAATTATCGCGTGCTCTTCATTCCGCTCGCCTGCATTACCGGTACATGCCCGGTCTGGGTGGCTTCCGGCGTGCCTGCCGTGATTCCATAAACACAGGTTGGCGTAACGCCAGTTTCCGTGGCTTCGCCGATTACATGCAGACGCCTGAGTTTCAGAAGAATCTGGATGATTTGATCGCGCTCGCCCAGTCAGAGCGCGTTGCAATGATGTGCGCCGAAGCAGTCCCCTGGCGCTGTCACCGCTCCCTGATAGCAGATGCGCTGCTGGCGCGTGGAATCGAAGCACGCGAAATCACAAGCGCTGGTCATTCGCAACTTCATAAGCTCACGCCGTGGGCGAAGATCAGAGGAACGCAGGTCACGTATCCGGCTGACTGACGGAAAGAAACAATTTGAGAGCGTCAGGGAAGGGACGCCGACGCAGGAGTCCCTGTATCATTGACCATTGGAACGGGAAGCGGAAGTCGATCTCGCGCGACAACTCATGACCGGAGGCGCAAACGCGTTCGACCGCTTCGTGGCGCACTTCCGGGCTAAGATTTTCCATTACAGTTGGCTTATGTGCGGGCAACGCGAGGATGCAGAAGACGTGGCGCAGGACACATTATTGAAGGTCTTCGAAAGCTTCGATCAGCTTCGGGAGCCGGCGCGAGTCCGGCCGTGGGTTCTTTCGGATTGCCCGGAACGCCTGCCTGATGAAGCGGCGGAAGAGCGTTTTCGCCCCCGCGCAGGAACTTTCATTAGACGAATTCCTGCCGGCAATGAACCATCACGACGGCCATGCCAAACTTCAGATCGCGGATTGGTCCCGACTGCCCGATAACCAGGTCATGCAATCGGAATTGAAGCATGTGCTGGAACAGGCGATCAGCGAACTACCCGAAAACTATAAGTCGGTCCTCCTGATGCGGGATGTGGAGGAGTTGTCCACGCTGGAGACCTCCGAGGTTCTCGATCTCACGGAGGACGTGGTCAAGACACGGTTACATCGCGCGCGCCTGGCCGTCCGCCAAAAGCTGGATGAGTACTTGCGGACAGATGGCCGTACTCCGACCAGGCGGACGCAAGGAGCATGAAATGGCTTTGCATCAACGCACGGAGAAATGCAGGGAAGTGTTCTCGATGCTGTCGGAATACCTGAACCTGGAGCTTCCACCGGATGCCTGGCAGGAGATGGAAGTTCACCTTTCTGACTGCCCACCCTGCATCGAATTTGCCGAAAGCCTTCGCAAGACTGTGGATTTGTGTCGCCGCTGCGAGCCTGCCGAAGTCCCGGAGCCTTTGGGGAACGCGGCGAGGGAGAAGCTACTGGACGCCTGCCAGCGTATGCTCAAAGGCAGGAAAAGCGCCGCGTCTACTTAGCGGAGAAGTGCTGAACATCCTTCTCATTCTCATTACAGATGTATTCAAGGAGTTCTCCCTTCAGCTTCTTTGGATACGTCGTGAACGACCATTTCTTCGAATACATCGTCGGATCGTCAATGATGCTCACGATTTCCATGTTCTCGGCATCAAGACGGGTAATTCGCTCCGTGACCTTGAGGTTCGTCGAGTGTGGGAGCCCGGCGGCATCGATCCACGTTTTGTCATTGAAGCCGGTGGTCTCCACCACGAGCGTCTTGTCTTCCCAATGCCCGATCGATTCGCCGTTCCACAGATCATCGGCGTACGGTGAGAACTTGCGGCCATCCATGAAGATTTGCCGCCAGGTGTGGGTGCCGCCCTCATACAGAATCGCGATGTAATTCGCCGTCTGCACCAAACGGAACGGATAAGGCGTCGTCGTAAGGCGGGGCACGCCGGGAGGCAGGCATCGCGCTTCCGGGTCGTCTTTGCCCAGACGCGCCAGTCGCTCTTTATAAATCTTCTCTCCCTCGGGCGTGAAGGGAATCTCGATGCCGATGGCTTTCATGTTCACATTGGCGGCAATCGCATTGGGCTCCCATGGACCCGTAAGGTCGGGCTTGCCGTCTGCCAGCCGCGGCGCCGGCCCGGATTTTCCAATCTCCGGCCGCTTCGCCACCCGGCCCTGCAGAATACTTGGGTCTTCCAGCCCGAACGAGGGGTGCGGAGCCGGTTCGCCGGGCTTCGGCGTTTGCGCCTGCAGCGCGAAAACGGCGGGTACAATCGTGATGGCGGCGAGCCAGATTCGTTTCATATGAGCCTGCAACCATGATAAAGGAAGCAGGCAATATCCGGGCGTGCGACACGGCTGCAAGGTCACCTCGACACCAGATGACTCACATCGCGATTATTCTCGTTGCAGATGAACTCCAGCAGTTCCGTGTCCGTCAACAAGTGAACCTCTTCGTTGACTGTCCAGGGTTTCGTGTATGCTTTCGGATCGTCGATGGTGATCTGAATGTTCATGTGGCCGAAATCCCGGCGGAGGAAGCGCTCCGTCACGTGCAGAGCATCTGTGGAAGGTTTGCCCAATTGGTCCAGCCAGGCTTTGCCATTGAATCCGCGCGAATCGACCACCAGCGCATCGCCATCCCATTTCCCGGTTGAATAGCCCATCCATGAGGGATTGACGTCGCTCTCCAACTGGCGGCCGTCCAGAAAGACCTGCCGCCATAGATTGAACGCCTCATAGACGATCACCACAAATCCGGGCGTCTGCACCACCTTCCACGGCGCGGGAGCCGCGTCGATTTTTGGCACACCCTGCGGCAGGCAATTGGCGTCGGGATCTTCACCCGAATGCGAACCGTCAATGCGCTGGTCGTAGAGCGCTTTAGCCCACGGCTGAAACGGGACTTCGTCCGGTTTCAGGTCGGCCGCGATATCCCTCAGATACTTGTTTGCGCTCGGCTCCCAGATTCCTGAGAGATCCGGATGGCCGTCAGGACTCCTTGGCGCGGGTGCTGAAAGATTGGGTTTGCCGTCAGCACTTCTCGGAATACCTTTCGACGGCAGGTTGCGCCACTGCGCGGCGAGTGGAGCGCAAAACAACAGGGCTCCCGCGAAACCAAAACAGACCTTTCGTTGCATGACCGCCTTTCGATTCGCGTCTGATTATATTCCTGTTCGATGGCGAATGCGGAGCCGCGGGACAGCTCAGATTTTCTGTTGTAAACTCAAGCCTTCCCGCTCTGCTATGGCCATTTCGCTGATTTCGATTTTCGTGGCAAGCGTTCTCGTTCTCGCCAGCCACGCCATCGCGGGTCGTCTCGTCGCACTGCTCTCGACCGCGGTGTTCATGCCCATGCTGGCCTACTTCATGATGCCGCCTTACCGGTCATTCCACATTGCGGAAACGCATGACGTGATTCTGATAACGTGCTTTGGAATCGTGGGTGTGATGGTTGCACAGTCGGCGCCTAAGGTCAGGGCGATAACCTGGCGGGGCGCGTCCGGGACTGGGCCGGCCCCTTCAGACAATTCTGTTGCAGATCTTTCCCTGGTAATTGAGGAACTGCTGGACTCAAACCCCGGCATCCGCCTCCGCGCTGCCGGAATTGTCATTGAAGCAGGTAACGTCGTGCTGCCCTGTTCGCCCAGCCGTGCGGCTGATCTCTTGAAGATCGTGATAGCCGACGCGCTCGATGTCCAGCGGACGGAGCGAATCTCAATCCACAACGGACGGCAGCCGGGCTTTTTATGTCTTTTTGTCGCGGCGCATCGAGTATGGCCGCCGCCCGCCGGTGAAAGTATGGCGATCGGCAGGCACCCGGATCTATGCACGCCGCTAACGGTCTCGGGGAGTTCGCCTTACTGCCGGGCGAACTGGTTCGACAACGGCTCGGATCGCATCTACCAGCTTTTCTTAGAACAGCCCGCATCCTTCCATTGAACAGCCCGCATCCTAAGGACGCACGCCGTCCGCCTGGCGCGGTGCCAGAGCCTCCCACCATTCCATGATCGGCGTTTCCCAACCTTCCGGACCATGCCCCACCGTGACGACGCCACAGTTGGGCGGGACAGAGCCGTCACTCCATTCGCCAGTAATGTGAGCGCAGACAGCCTGAATTACGATGCCATGGCATACGACTACGACTTCCCGATCGGGAAAGCTCACCCGCAAACGTTCAATGGCCTCGATGGCTCGCAGGCGCACGTCCTCCGCACTTTCACCGCCCGGTGGCCGCCACGTCCAGGGATTGTTCCGCTCCGGAGCTTCCGGATTTCGTGACCAATCGGTAGCTCTCAATTGAGCGAGTTCTTCGTACGGCTGACCTTTGAGACTTCCAAAATCAAGCTCGTGAATACCGGGCACAGCTTCGACGGGCATACCTAATACCTGTGAAATGATTTCGCCTGTCTGTCTCGCGCGGAGGAACTCGCTCGAAACCAGATGATCGGGACGAAACTCGTTCTGCAGCCTCTTCGCAAGTTCCAGCGCCTGCGCCCGCCCGAGATCGGTCAGACAAACGTCTTCCGAAGCGAAGCGCCGCAGTCTGTTGGCTTCGGTTTCCCCGTGACGCACCAAGACGATCCTGCCTCGCCGCTGCTTCATATCTTCATGTATACCGCTTTGGGAAGGTTTATCATGACCTGCCGCAACTTAGGGCTTGCTTTTTCACCTTTTATTCGCCTACGATAACTTCAAATGGCTCTCACTCGCAGGCAGAAGGAAGTCCTCGACTTCATTGCGGCCTATCAGGTCGAGAACGGCTACAGTCCCAGTTACGAAGAAATTGCGCGCGGCCTCAAACTGGCTTCGATTGCCACGGTCCACAAACACATTTCCGCGCTGGATAAAAAGAACTATCTGCATCGCAGTCACAACCAGAGCCGGTCGATCGACGTGGCTCCGCGTTACCTGCAGGAACAGCGCCGGAATCGTTTCGAAGCGTCGCTCGAAATCCCGATGCTCGGCACAATTGCGGCAGGTCAGCCTGTCGAGACGTACGAAGAACCCACCACCGTCAGCTTTGCCGATTTCGTCGGTCAGAAAGATACCTACGCTTTGAGAGTGCGCGGGAATTCGATGGTCGAGGACCATATCTGCGAAGGCGATATGATCCTCGTGGAGAATACGGTCGAAGCGCGGGAAGGCGACATTGTCGTCGCTCTGGTCGCGGGGACTGAATCGACTCTGAAACGGTATTTTCGCGAACCAGGCAACATCGTTCGTTTGCAGCCCGCAAACTCATCGATGAGCCCGATTCGCGTTCCCGCGCAGGATGTGCAGATACAGGGCCGCTTACTGGCCGTGCTGCGTAAGTATTAAAGGGCGATTACAGCCTTGCATTGATTCGCTGCCGGTATTCGCTCTCCGCTCGTACCCAGTCTTCGATTGGCGACCCGGCCTGACGGCCGCGGGCTTCCCAATAGCCGTAAGCGATTTGCGCAATTACTTCACTGGCGTTTTCTGAAACAATCGGATTCGAAGCGGGTTCACTCGAAACCACTTTGCTGTGTTGCGCGGCTTTCACGCGGGGGGTTCTTGGTTTTGCGACGCGCGCTGGAGCAGCGGCCACAGTTTCTTTAACGATTACTTGTTTTTTTGCCATGGGGCTTACTACTCAATTGTAAGCGGCGTCGACTACAATTTCACCAAGAAACGTTTTATTTAATGTATAAGGAAAAGCTCTGTTGACAAGGGCCGGCAGGAATACCCGCTAAACTAACGAGTGAGTTAACCTTGCACGCCTTGCCTCTTCGCGCGACCCTGACAGCGATCGCGGCGTTGCTGTGCGCCGCGCCTTTACCCGCCACCGTTTTGCAGGTGGACGCAGAAGGAATCATCAGCCCGGTTACTTCGCACGTGATCGCCTCGGCATTTGCTCAAGCCCGGCGCGATCACGCCGATGCGATCCTGATTCGCCTCAGTACACCGGGTGGCCTTATGGATGCCACACGCGACATCGTCGAGCAGATTTTCGGCAGTCCTGTTCCCGTTATCGTCTGGACTGGTCCGTCGGGGGCACGCGCGGCGTCTGCCGGCTTCTTTCTTCTCGAAGCCGGAGATGTGGCCGCGATGGCCCCGGGCACGAACACCGGCGCCTCTCATCCCGTGTTGTCGAGCGGGGCAACCATGGATCCGGTGATGAAATCGAAGGTCGAAAATGATGCCGCGGCACTCATGCGGACCATTACGCTGCATCGCGCGCGCAACCAGCAGGCCGCCGAGAAGACCGTCCGCGAAAGCACTTCCTATACCGAGACCGAAGCGCTCGACCAGCACCTCATCGACATCATCGCACCCGATCCCGCGTCTTTGATCAAACAACTCGATGGTCGAGATATTACACGTTTCGACGGCACCAAACAAACTTTGCATTTCACCAGTCCGCAGATTGACGTTTACCGCCCGTCTCTTCGCGAGCGGTTGCTGAACGCCATCGCGGATCCAAACATCGCGCTGCTGATCCTGGTCGTCGGTGTTCTCGGCATCTATCTTGAGTTTTCTTCGCCGGGTCTGGTTGCCCCGGGAGTGGGCGGCGCGATTCTCGTTTTGCTCGGGCTGACGGCGCTCGCCATGTTCCCTCTCGACTGGCTGGGCGCGGCGCTCATGATTCTTGGCTTCGCGTTCTTCATTCTCGAAGCAAAATTCGCAACCCACGGCGTCTTGACCACGGGTGGCGCGATCGCGCTTGCTCTCGGCGCGGTGATGCTCGTCGATACCAATATCCCCGAACTTCGCGTCCGCTGGACCACGGCGATCGGTCTTGCCATTCCGTTCGCGCTGATCACGAGTTTTCTCTTTTCCATCGCCGTTCGCGCGCGCCGGAACAAAGTGGTTACAGGCGCCGAAGGTATGCTTGGTCTGACCGCGATCGCTGTCGGAGAACTCAATCCCAATGGAACCGTTTTGGTTCGCGGGGAATACTGGAACGCGCAGGCATCAGCCCGTGTGCGGGCCAGCGACCCGGTACGCATTACCGGTATCGATGGTTTAACGTTGCAGGTACGTCCGGAAAGCCAGGCGGAAAAAGCACAACCCGAAAAGACGCAACATCCAAAGGAGGCCTGAATGGCCGGAATACCGCTGTTGTTTCTGCTCATCGTCATCGCGTTCTACCTGATCTCTTCCATCAAGATCCTCGCGGAATACGAGCGCGGCGTGATCTTCCGCCTTGGCCGTCTCCTGCCGCAGGCGAAAGGTCCAGGCCTGATCCTCGTCTTCGCGCCCCTCGATCGCATGGTGCGCATCTCGTTGCGCGTCGACACGATCGAAGTGCCTCCGCAGGATGTCATCACGCGCGATAACGTAACTGTCAAAGTAAACGCCGTTATCTATTTCCGCGTTGTAGAGCCGCGCCTCGCCGTAACGGAGGTTGCCAATTTTCTCTACGCCAGTTCGCAGCTCGCGCAGACAACATTGCGAAGCGTTCTGGGCGAGGTGGAACTCGACGATCTTCTCAGCAAGCGCGATGAGCTGAATGTCCGCCTGCAATCCATTCTTGATGAACATACGTCGCCCTGGGGCGTGAAAATCACGCTGGTGTCGGTCAAGCAGGTCGATCTTCCCGAGCAGATGATTCGCGCCATTGGCCGCCAGGCGGAAGCCGAACGCGAGAAGCGTGCCAAAATCATCCATGCGGAGGGCGAATATACCGCGTCCGAGAAACTGGCTATGGCCGCTGAGGTCATTCAGAGGCAGCCCGCGGCGATTCAGTTGCGCTATCTGCAGACGCTTGTCGAGATCGGCATGGAAAAGAACACAACCATCGTTTTTCCGCTGCCCATAGACATTCTGAGCGCCCTTGGGCATTTCCTCGGAGACTCGAAGACAAGTGGCGCAAAATCGGATGAAGCAGGAAAATTGAAAACATGACGCAGACGGACGGCGAAAAGGAACTCGTTCTCGGTAACAAACAGCTCATCAGTCTGTTTTTCGTGGTCGTCGCGCTGTGCGGCGTATTTTTCGCCGTGGGCTACATGATCGGGCGCAATACTTCGAAGGCAGCTGCGGACAGCGCGCCCGTTGCCGCAACGGCTGCGCCGGCTCAGGAATCCGAACCGCCTCGCGAAACCGTGGTGACGGACACACCGCCCTCACCTGTCGACACGCCGCCCGTCACGACGCCGGCCGCTCCCGCCGTTCCAACTTCAACCGCGGCTGCCCCACCGCCACCGTCGATACAAACGCGGGCCGCCAACGATGCACCGGCCGTTCCCGTTGCGGGCGCAACTTATCTTCAGGTCACGGCGCTCAGGAGATCCGATGCGGACAGCCTCGTCAGGACTCTCCGCGAGCAGAGTTTCCCGGCGCTGCTGGCCGAAAGCTCCAAACCCGACCTCTTCCGGGTTTTAGTTGGACCTTATCATCAAACGGCCGATGTGGCCGACGCCAAAGCGCGCCTGAAATCTCTCGGTTTCGCCAACGCGTTCGTCCAGAAGTAGTCTTCTTTTGACCCGGACAGCGGTTGTTCCCCGCTTCGGATATAATTCCCGGCATGCGACGCAGAGAGTTCGTAAACGCGTTTGCCTTCGATCTCGCCGGTCCAAACGACTGGCCGAAGAAATACAGCCTGATTCCGACTATGGCCGGCGACCCGGCCTCGATCAAGGACGGCATGATCCGCCCCGAACTGCACGGCGCCCATGAGAAGTCCTTTGGCACGGCCATCGAGAGGGCCCCGGGTCGTGATCCCCTTAAGAGCCTCGAGCAGGCTATCGGGGATATGGATGTCTAAACCCGCGTCGCGCCGCCGCTTTGTGAAAGGTATCGTTGCTGCAGGTGCTTCTGCCGCTGCTTCCGAGGCGATCGCGCAGCCCGTGGGGCGCGTCCGTGGTTTCGACCATGTTGCGCTGCCCATGCAGAATACCGACGCGATGATGGCGTTTTACACCGGCCTCGGTTTCGATGTTGTAAAAAATGCCGCGGCCTGCTCGGTATACATCGGCGATCAGATGATCAACTTTCATCTGCCCGCCACATGGCAGCGCGAATCGTTTACGTTGCGCGCGCCGGCGGCGAAACCACCCTGCGGCGATCTGTGCTTCGTCTGGGACGGCACGCCGGAAGCCCTGAAAGCTCTGCTGGATCGCGCAAACGCGAAGATCATCGAAGGTCCGGTAGCGCGGCAGGGAGGCCGTCGCAAGGCCTCTTCGAGCGTCTATATCCGTGACCCCGACGGCAACCTGCTCGAATTCATGATCTATTAGTTTTATCCTGACCTGATACCGGTGCATGCGACTTCAGTCCCGTTTTTTCGGTCTTAACGAACGCGACTGAAGTCGCGTGTACCGGACGGGTTGTTTATCCGACAGGTTCACCGAGATGCATCTGAACGGCGAGTCTTTCAAGCGCGCCGAGCCCGTCCACATCCCGCTCCAGTTCGGAAAATACCTGAATGTCGCGTACTATGCTGCCGTATTTCTCCCGCAGTTCCCAGACGGAAGCCCGGTGTGAGTCGCTCACCGACTTGTACCACTTGAGGACATCTCCGGCCAGACCACCCGGGAGTCTATCCGGAAAAGGATGCAGCCACGCACGATTCACACAGATCGTGCCGATTGAAAACCTTCGTTCCGCGAGTGCCTCTGTGAAGAATGCGGCGTCGCGAAGTGCCTTCTGCGGTGTCGTCACGACCCGGAACTCGGTCACCATCGGGTCGCGAAGCAGCGCTACCGTCTTCTCTGCGCGGCGCGCGTAACCCTCCGCGATCGGATAGAAGATGGAATAGAAATCCAGAATTTCCCGGACCAGATTGACGCCCAGAATGGACTCGACCTTTCCATAGATGTCGAGCGCGCTCCTGCCAATGAAGTTCAGTCCCAAACCTGCCGCAAATTTATAGGTCCGCCCCATCAGTTTGACTTTGCGCGAACCTGAGAAGTCGGCAAACAGCGCGGGCTTATCCAGAATTTCAAAGGCATGCCGCGAGGGTGCAGTGTCGACGATGATGTGATCGAACCCCCGCAGCCGGAGTTGGTCGATCCGCTCGATCGCCATCAGTTCCTGCATCCCCGCGAGCGAATTTGCGATCGTTTCATAGATCGCGTGCGTCAGGATGCGCTGATGCATCTCTGGTTTCGCGTAGAGCCGAACCGCTTCGTCCAGTGTGGCGCGCACGTCGAGCAGGGCAGCCCACAACTCACCTGCCTTCGGATCACTCAACGGCACGCGTTGTTCCGGCACACCATCCACCAGGCCTAGTGCCGTGCGCAACCGGAGCGCAGGATCAGTCGTCAGAACCATGGCGCGCGCGCCTGTCTGCGCGACTGCCATCGCGGTCGCCGCCGCGACTGATGTCTTGCCCACACCGCCCGTGCCGAGATAGACGATGATCTTCATGCTTTGCCCGGTGACAGGTGCAACGTCGGAATATCGAGCCACCGGCCTACCTGTCCCAGCAGATCGAGATCGCCATTCCACTCCTGAATTCTTGGCACCGGTATTTGCGGCGCGATGATTGCCGTCAGAAGGTCATTGGCGCGTTCCCGCTCGAGCGCGCCACGATCAAGCGCGAACCGAAGTGCCGGCGACGATTCGCTTGTCACCTTAAGCGTTCTCGTATCCTTCTCTGAAGCCGTCAGGAGAGGCGACACCATATTGAGAATCAAAGCGGTGCACCGCAACCGGAAGTCCTGAAACAGCGAATCCGTCATCTCGATTGTTTCGGCAATTGCCATTTCTTCGAGTGGCGTTACTGCCAGTACGCGGATATTATCTGAATTCGAAAAGAAGCGGTCCATCTCAGCGCCCATCGATGCGAGAGGCCCGGTCAGATATTTTTCGAAGGCCCGCGCGGAACGAAGTGTACCCAGAAAATGCCCGCTCGCCGGCGCATCCCAGATCAGAAGCTCGTAATCCGGCCCGTCGGCTCCGGCGGCAGTGGCCTTCCGTTCGGCCAACTGCTGCAGACGGGCCAGAAAATAGAATTCTTTGAGGCCCGGCGCAATCTCCACCAGGTTTTTGAATATCGAGCTGTGCAGAATTGCCTGCGCCACCATCTGCACGGGAAAATTCTCCTTCACGACTTGCTGCAGCAACTCTCTTGGATCGAGGTGGACTACGAAAAGGTTTCGCGCCGCGGCTGGAAAACGAGTTGCGATGCCCTCCAGAGAGACGGCAATCGCCAGTTCCGGCACGGGATGGGAGCTGACAATCACAACCCGCCGCCCCTCGTTGGCGTGTTTCAGACCCAGCGCCAGACTTACCGTAGTCTTTCCTACGCCGCCTTTACCGCACACCACCACGATTCGCGACTGCGGATCCATCTTTCAAACTCCAGCCTCTAAGGGCATTGACTTTGTGCGGCGACCTCACAAGCTGTGCGGCTTTTCAGTTTAGCATCGGGATTTGCAAACGATTTCCAGGGCTGCAACAAATTGCGCCCGCGCGCGCACTCCATGTTTAATTACTTCAGAGTTGAATAACCGCAGCCAAATGGATCACACTGTTCGGATGGGCACCGCTGTCGCAACACACCCGATTTCCCGCCGGCGGGACGCATTACGATACTGGAAAGCATACGTCATCGCCTTTCTTCTGATTTGGCTCGGAGTCGTCAGCGGGTTCGGCTACTGGGTTGCCGTCCGGCAGCACTGGCCGATGTCCATCGTGATGATCCTCGGTTCGCTGGTGGCTGGTTCTACACCAATGGGCGGCGGCACGGTTGCCTTCCCGATTCTCGTCCTTCTGTTCAAACAGCCCGCGTCGAACGCCCGCAACTTCGGCCTGATTATCCAGGCGCTTGGCATGACTTCAGCCATGCTGTTCATCATCGGCCGCAAGGTGCCGCTGCCGGTTCGCGTCCTCACGGGTAGCACGGCGGGCGCTGCCATCGGTTTCGGCATTGGCACTTTTTTGATCTCCCCGCATGTGCAGGGCAGCCTTGTGAAGCTCCTGTTCTCATGCCTCTGGATGAGTTTCGGCCTTCTAACGCTTTCGAAAAATGCTGAGATCTGCGCTCTGAAGGGCAAAGGTCCCGGCGATACGCCCCGCGCGGAACTGATTGGTCTCATGGCTGGCCTGATCGGCGGAACCATGGCGTCCATGATCGGGGTGGGTGTTGAGATGGCCGTGTACACCGTCATGGTTCTCCTCTTCCGCACCGACCTCAAGATTGCTATCCCCACCGCCGTGTGTGCTGCGGCCCTCGCTTCCATCGAAGGCGCCGCGCTGCACGTCTATATGGGTGATATCGACAGCCAGGCGTTATTCAACTGGCTGGCTGCCGGCCCGATTGTTATTTTCGGTGCGCCCACGGGAACGTATTTAGTAAGTATTCTGCCCCGAATCAAAGTGCTTTATTTCGTGTCCTTTCTCTGCGTCTTCCAGTTCATCTGGACGCTGCAGCAGACCGCTCACACCAGTACGGAATGGTGGTTTGTCGCGGTCGCGATGTTAATAGCGGTGGTGGTCCTTCGCACTCTCTATCGCGCAGGAAAGAAGACCGCGGCCGTCGCCGCCTGATTTCCGTAGTCGAAAAAGACTATGGACTCACCCTGGTATCGCTGCCTTATTCTTGATGGATGCCAGGCAGGATAGTTGTCCGAAAGTTTCACGCATTATCAGCGTTTTTCATAGCGATCAACTGCCTTCCCCTGCAGGCGCAGGATACGCTCGAGCCGATTAAGCTGGGCTCAGTTACCTTCAGCGGCAGCATACGCGATCGCCTGGAGAACTGGCACTGGTTTACCCCGGCCACAGGTGAACCCGCTTATACCTTCAACGGCACGACCGCGCGCTTCAGCCTCAGCCAGAGCAGAGAATCGTTCGACTGGCTTGTGGAGATGGAGGCCCCTATCCTGATCGGCCTTCCGCAGAACTCCGTCGCTCCCGGTACACAGGGACAACTCGGCCAGGGCGCCACTTACTATGTTTCGAATCACAAGGAATCGAACGTGGCGATGTTATTCCCGAAGCAGGTGTCCCTCAGGATCCACAATGCCTTCGGCAGTAAGTTCAGCACGTTGAAGTTAGGGCGCTTTGAATTCCAGGACGGCGGTGAGGTTATCGCCAAAGATCCGACCATGCTGGTAATCAAACGCGATCGCGTGCAGCAGCGCTTGATTGGCCCCTTCACTTTCACCGACGTCATGCGCGGCTTTGACGGGTTCCATTACGTCTACAACAAACCGGCCATCAATTACACCTTCATCGGTGCCGTTCCCACCAGGGGTGTCTCGCAGGTGGATGGCTGGGGCTGGATCGACGTCGCGTTCGGTTATCTTTCCGCCACGAAACAGATCCAGACCGCTTCAACCACTGCGGAATGGCGCGCCTTCGGCATCTATTACGACGACTGGCGCAACGTTGTCAAAGCCGATAATCGCCCTGCCGCGATTAAAGCAGCGGACCATACCAATATCCGCATCTTCACCTACGGCGGCCATTATGTTCAGGTCACAAAAACTCCGGTCGGCACCATCGATCTGATGGGCGAAGGTGCTTTGCAGGTCGGCAACTGGGGAGTTCTCACCCAGCGTGCGGGAATGTTCGACGTGGAAGCCGGCTACCAGCCGAAGATTCTGCCTCGCCTGAAGCCCTGGTTGCGCGCCGGCTATTACTACGGCTCTGGCGACAAAGATCCCAACGACGGCAAGCACGGCACGTTCTTTCAGATCCTTCCCACCGCCCGTCCCTACGCGCGCTTTCCCTTCTACGACATGGAGAACAACGTCGATCGCTTTGCGATGCTGACGCTTAAGCCATACAAGCGCATCACTTTTCACAACGAAGTGCACAGCCTGCGTCTGGCGAGCCACAACGACCTCTGGTACACCGGTGGTGGTGCATTCCAGCCGTGGACCTTCGGTTATCAGTCGAGATCCGGCAGCGGCGCCACCAGCCTCGCCAATCTGTACGACGTTAACGTTGACGTCAACGTTAACGCCCGTCTTACCGTCACCCCCTATCTGGGTTACGCCGCGGGTAAGTCTGTCATTCAGGCCATCTACCCGAAAGGCAAGGACGGCCACCTCGCCTTTCTGGAAGTGACTTACAAATTTTGAATTCCCTGTTCTCCATGCAATCGGGGCGCATCAGTCGGCTTGTCTGTGCGACACTCGGCGCTGCGATTCTGGCGGGAGCAGGTGCGGTTCTCTTTCACTACGTATCCGACAATTTCGGCGAAATGCTGTTCGGCTGGGCTAACACGCGCAAAATCGCTTCGCGCCTCCCCCTTGTCGTCATCGTTCCGACCGCCGGTCTCTTGCTGATCGGCTGGTTTCTGCAACACTTTCCGCAAAGCCGCATCGGAGGCGTTCGTGAGGTGCTCGATGCCCTGGAGCATCACGAGGGCAGAGTGCCTTTCGCCCGCATGTTTCACGTCGTGATCAGCAGCCTCGTGCTCGCTGTCGGAGGCTCTGTAGGCCCGGAAGGCCCGATGGTTCAACTCGGCGCGTTGATTGGCAGTCAGTGCGGACAGTTCTTTCACTTGACCCGCAGCCAGCTGGAGACTCTGGTGCGTGCAGGTGCTGCCGCCGGCGTTTCGGCCGCATTCCATTCCCCTGCGGGCGGCGCCCTGCTGATGCTCGAAATCTTCGGTGCCCGTTTCAACCGCGACCTGCCTGCCATCACGATCGCGTCTGCGCTCGGCTATCTGGTCCGCACGACGATCCTCGGTGACGCCTATCCTTTCCACCCTCTTGCAATTCTTACCCCGCTGCCCCTTTCTATCCTTCTGATCTTCGTACCTCTCCTCGGCCTGCTGGCTGCACCGCTCGGCCACTTCTTCATCTGGTTTTTTGAGAAATGTCAGGGTATCTTCCCGGCTCACTGGCCGCTGTGGCTCCGTCTGGCAGCGGGAGGCGCCACCATCGGCTTGATCGGCGTCTGGTTTCCGCAGGTGCTTTCCGCCGGCTATCCCACCATCATCCAGACTTTGAATGGCGGGTTCGGCCTGAAACTGCTCGTCGTGCTGTTGTTGCTGAAAATGGTCGCCACCGCGGTGAGCTTCGGTTCCGGTGCGGTGGGTGGTCTGTTCGCGCCCACTCTCGTCATCGGCGCTCTGTTCGGCGGGGCGTTCGGTTACGGAATTCATGCCCTCGCGCCTTCTGCCATTCCGCAGACCGCGCTCTTTGTCCTGTTGGGAATGATCGTGATGTTCGGCTCGATCGTCAAAGCCTACTGGAGCGGCCTGCTGATGATTGCTGACCTCAGTGGCTGCTATCACCAATTGCTCTTGCCTGGTGTCATCGCCGGAGGAATTTCTTATCTGATCAGTTGGGAAATGCGCGACCGATCGATCTTCGGCCTCACGCTGGACTCTCTCGGCCGGCAGGCGCCGCCTGCGGACCGTGCCGCCACGGCTCACGCCGGCGGCTGAATGTCGTATCCGCCGAGTCGCCGCGCCCAGATATTCCGGAAACGCACCGCACTGCCGTGATCCTGCAACACAATCGGTCCCTCGGAGTTACCGCCCGCATATTTGGGGATCTGCCTGTAAATCGTCGGCCCCATCTCTTCTTTGTGGTTATGCAGTAGAACGCCATTAAGGAACACTGTCATGTAGGCGGGCTTTACCAATTTCTCGCTTTCATACCTCGGAGCCTCGAAAGCGATGTCGTAAGTCTGCCACTGACCGGGCGGTCTCACGGCATTCACCAGCGGAGGCCACTGTCCGTACATCGCGCCTGCCTGCCCATCCGCGTAAGTGCTCGCCTGATAAGAATCCAGCACCTGCACTTCGAAGAGTCCCATCAGGAACACACCGCTGTTGCCCCGTGTCTGCCCGGCGCCGCTGATGCCGGCAGGCTCCATCCATTCCACATGAAACTGCACGTCGCCGAACTTTTCCTTCGACGCGATATCACCGCTGTGCGGCACCACCTCGAAAAAACCATCTGCGACTTTCCACGGCGCCCGATCTGCACTCGTGGTGAAAGCCGCGCCGCCCAGCTTCGCGGCGGTCCATTTCGAAAGATCCTTGCCATCGAACAACACAATGGCGTCGGAGGGTGGGGCGCCCGGCACAGCCCCAGGCGTCACAACTCTCGGATGCGGCCGCGCCGGGTCATGCACGTGCCACGGGAGGCCAGGCAGAACAGGTGTGTCGGTGAAGCCGTCCGGTTCTCTCGCTGGTCTTGTTTGCGCAAATGTCAATCCGGCGACAACCGCCAGGCCGATGGCTGCAGGAAGTATGAAACGCTCAGACCTTTGCATTGCGGTTGGCGAATCTCGCCCCCAGCGCACCGCCCGCCGCGCAAATCCCCACCACCATGGCGAACAGAACGGCCAGCGCAAGTCCGGTCGCAAAAACCAGTGCCGGAGTGTTGTTGAGAACCTCCGACGCGTTCGGGTTCTGCTTGAGCATTTCCTGAAACACTTCGCTACCGCTCAGGGCGATCGTGAGGCCAATGATCACCACAAGGCTGATAAACGCCAGTACGCCCGTGATGGAGCCAAGCCGCGCTCCAGCCTGCACGCTGAGTGAAAGGCCGGTCAGCCTGCGGTACAGCAACACCGCGCCGAGCCCTGCCACCAGCCACCAGATCGGCGACAGCACATTCACCACCGGAATCATCGTGGTCAGCATGATCCCCAGCGACATCAGAAATGCGACCCGCAAAGCGATCGGGTTACTGAAGCTGACGGGCAACTGCGCCGGAAGTGCCACCGCCGGCGTAGAGGGCAAAGACGACGGCGGAACGACAACCTGTTCCTCCGCACCAGCGAGTTCAAAGGTCGGCTTTCCGCACATATGACAGAAGCGTGCGTTCTCTGCGAGTCTTGCGCCGCAGCTGCAATATTCGTGAGTGAGTTCGTCGGGCGTATCTTCAGTTTGACGCAGGCTCACCGACGGAGGCAACCCCGATGTGTGTGCCGTCGTGTTTCCCGTGAATTGCAACGAACCGTTTGTAGCCGCCTTCTTTGAGCTCAAGGCGCACTTCACCGTCGTTTTCGTTCACTATCGCCCATGTCGGCAACTGGGTCTTGTAAAATTCAACGACTTTGCTCACGGGGTCGGGAGTGGTCATCTCGGAGGCCGTCACCGAAAACCCCTTGTCGTTCTTCCCGGTATTCGACGTCCATTCGACAGTCGCGTTCCCGCCGTCGTTTTTCTCGACCTTTGCGCCGGGGTAAACAGGGATGTCCGCTGCCCAGACCGATTTTTCGTGAGCCCGCACCTCAAGATGGCCGGCTGGTGTATCGATCGAAACATCCTTGCCGTCGCCGTTCTCCGCGCTGCGCACCTTCACGCTCTGCGCCACGAAGAGGCCTGATGCGACCACAATACAAAGAATCACCGCCCCGGTGATCAACAGTCCTGCCAGTATGCCTCCGCGGCGTGATCCACAACTTCGCATAGTTCTCTCCTGAGTGTGATTACGCATAACGCTCAAGCCCCGTTCGCAGCAGATTCCAGGCGAGCATGGTAGCTTGCTTTTTCATGGACAATATCACGATTTTAGTCCTGGCGGATCCCGCCGCCCCCGCCCTGAAGAAACTGGACGCCATCGGGCCAGGTGTCACCCTGAAGATCGGCAAGACTTCCGAAGCGCTCGGAGACGCGGTCGCCGATGCCCGCATCCTCTTCAACTGGACCGGTTCCAAGCCAGACGTTCATCGCGTCATGCAATCCGCCCCGAAGCTCGAATGGATCCACGCGATGTACGCCGGCCTCGATCGTTCGCTTTTCCCGGAACTGATCGCCAGCCACATTCCGCTCACCAACGGCTCCGGCGTCTTCAGCCAGTCGCTTGGCGAATTCATCATGCTCGGCGTGCTTTACTTCGCCAAAGACGTTCCGCGCCGCATTCTCGCCAAGGCCGAGCGCCGCTGGGACGTTTTCGACAACATCGAGGTCAGCAAACAAACCATAGGCATCGTCGGCCACGGCGACATTGGCCGCGCAGTGTCGTCGCGCGCGAAGGCGATGGGGATGCGCGTCCTCGCTCTGCGTAAGAACGTCGCGCCCCGCGCCGGAGACGAACACGTGGACCGCGTCTACCCCGTGAGTGAACTGCACAACATGCTGCCGGAATGCGATTACGTGGCAGTGACCGCGCCGCTCACCGCCGAAACCAAAGGCATGATCGGCAAAGCTGAATTCGAGCGCATGAAGCCGTCCGCGATCATCATGAATGTGGGCCGTGGCCCCGTGATCGACGAAGCCGCGATGGTCGAAGCTCTCAGCACCAAACGCATTCGCGGCGGCGCTCTCGACGTCTTTGACACAGAGCCTCTACCGCCGGAGAGCCCCATCTGGTCGCTCGACAACGTTCTGCTCACAGCGCACTGTGCGGACCATGTGGATGGCTGGGTCGAGTCCGCTGTCGTGTTCTTTCTCGAACAATTCAGCCGCTGGCGCAACGGCGAACCGCTTAAAAATCTGGTCGACAAACAGGCCGGCTATTAAGGTATATACTGTCGCTCAAATGATCACTCGCCGCCAAGCGATGGGGTTCATCGGCGCTGGCCTTATCGCCACGCGCGCCGCTCAGGCGGACGACACTCTCAACTTCGTCGCTCTCGATCACATCGAAATCTCCGTCCCGGATGCCGCGAAGTCTGCCGCCTTCTACGCGCGCGTCTTCGGCGGCCCCATCTGGAAAAACAACAAAACGCCGCGCCGCTACGTAAAATTCGGCCCGCGCTACATTGCAATCGAGCAGGGCAGGGAGCCATTCGGCGTCGACCATTTTTCCGCTGGCATTCAGGACTTCCAGGTCGCGGCCATCCACAGCTATCTCACCCAGCGCGGCATTGCGTACAAGGATTATCCCAGCGGCAAAGACCTGAGCGTCACCGATCCCGATGGCATTCACCTGCAACTCTCCGCGGATTTCACCTGGGGCCCGATGGAAGGCGCGACCGCGTCCCCGGAACCCGTTGAGATTACCTCGCAGCCCATCTTTCAACCGACCGGTCTCGATCACATTCTGCTCAACGTGTCGGATCCCGAAAAGTCTGCCGCCTTCTACGAAAAAATCCTCGGCCCCGTCTCGCAGCGCAACAACAACCGCATCTGGTTTCAGGTAGGAAGATCGCGCGTGGGGCTGCTGAAAGTGCCGGCAGGCCAGAAGCCCGGCGTGAATCACTTCTGCGTGGCAGCCAGCTCGTTCGAATATCCCGTTGTTACAAAAAAACTGGCAACAGCGGGCGCGCACGTGGAGACACCCGAAGTCGCCGACACCCCGGAATTCCGCGACCCGAACGGCTTACTCGTTCAGGTCGTGACACCAAAATCCTGAACTACTGATTCAACATCGGGATACTCTTCAACGCCGGCGGCTCCGGCATCGTCGCCAGATACGCCCGTATATCCGCCAACTCAGCATCCGAAGCAACTTTACTCGTATAAGGCGGCATCGCCCCGGCAGGATGCCTGACATACTTGATAAAATTCGCCGTCGCCATCACCTTCGGCGCCAGCCTCGCGCCAGCCCCGCCCTGCCCGGCATAGCCATGACACTCATAGCAGCCGTCTTTCACAAAGAGCCGCTTGCCATTCTGCACATCTCCTCCGGCCGCGGGCGCCTGCGCCACCAGCCAGGCCGGCACGAACAGCAACCCCACTAACGCGAAACTCGAAAGCCTCTCTCTCAAAATGATCTCCTTATCGGGGTTGCGTAATCACGTCGATCAAATAAGGGTTCCCGCGCTTTACCACTTCAATCCCGCGCTTGATCGCAGGCCCCAGCATCGCCGGATCCGCAATCGGCCCTTCCGCTTCCACGCCCATACTGCGCGCCATCTGCGCGTAATTGATGTTCGGATCCGTGATCGTAGTACCAATTCCGCAAGTATCAATTCCGCGATTGTGCTGGTTCGCCATACGCTGCAGTTGCATGATCTCCATGTGATACGCGCGATTGTTATGCATCAGTGTCAGCATCGGAATCTTGTGATGCGCGGCCGTCCACAACGTGCCCGGCGCCATCATCAGATCGCCGTCGCTCTGAATGCAAACGCTGAGCCTGCCGTGCTTTTTATTCGCCACCGCCGCACCCAGCGCCGCCGGAGCCATATAGCCCACACCTTCACCGCCTGCACCGCCGATGTAGTGATAGTGCTTGTTCATATCCCACAGCCGCAGCGGCCAGTAGCTGATCCAGATCGTATCCGACACCAGCGACCAGTCTTCATTCTTCAGCTGCGCCCACAACTCCGCCGACATGCGTGCCGTGCTGATCGGGCTCGCATCCCACGCATATGTTGCGTTCGTCCGGTTCTGTTCCAGACTCAGTTTGCTCGCGTCCGCCAGCTTCGCCCCTCGTTCCTGAAACACGCGTCGCCGATCCGGCGTCACCAGCTTCCTTACCGCCTCGGTCAGTGACGGCAGCGTCGCTTCCGCATCCGCCGCGATCGCGATATCCAGGTCCTGAAAGCGCTGGAAGTTCTGATAATTCGCTTTGTAAAACAGATCGCTCGAACTGATGCTGACCAGCTTCGTTCCCGGCTTGATAATCGACCGTGGAATCACTTTCGTCTGGCCGCCCAGCGCATGCACCACGCCGTAGAAGTCGTACGTCTCGAGCCCGAGAATGACGTCCGCGTTTCCCACCATCTGCCGTGAATTCCACGACTGATTCAGCGGATGCCGGCCCGGGAAATTCATGCGCCGGTGCTGATCGATCACGCCGCATTGCAGTAGCTCCGCCAGCTCCACGAGAGCCGCTAAACCCGCCGGTGTGCGCGCGGAACGCGACGTCACGATCACCGGATACTCTGCCGCTGCCAGCATCTTCGCGACTTCGTTCACCGTGTTCTGATCGCCTGCCGGAGGCGACGGCACTATATACTTCGGCACCCGCAGATTCGCATCGGCCGGAATCGGATTCTCCTGCAACTCGCCATCAGCCACCAAAACCACAGGCATGGTCGGCGGCGTCATCGCCAGTTGATAAGCGCGCACGGTCGATTCGCCGAAATGCTGCAGAGAAGCTGGATTGTCGTCCCACTTCGTGAACTCGCGAAGCATCGCAGCCGCGTCCTGTACGCTGTGCAGCCATTCCACCGACCCGCGCCGTTCCGCTGCGTTCGAAATATTTCCCAGGATCAGAATGTTGGGCACCTGATCGCAATAGGCGTTATAAACAGCCATCGCCGCATGCTGACAGCCGACAGTTCCATGCGCCATCGAAAGCGCAGGCTTGCCCTCGATCTTCGCGTAGCCATTCCCCATCGCCACGCCAATCTCTTCGTGTGTGCACGTAATGAACTCCGGCTTGTTGCCGCCATAGTTCACGATCGATTCGTGCAGCGACCGGAAACTGGAACCGGGGCTCGCGAAAATGTATTCCACCGGCAGCGACTTGATCACGTCGACCATGTAGTCGGAACCCGGGCGTTCGATGATCTGAACGTCCGCGCTCGCCAGATCCGCCCCCGTTTCCGCCGCACGTTCCGCTGCGTTCGGAGGCCGCACTGCGGGCGAGGCGGGAGTAGTTCCCGGAGGGGCCGGAGGAGCCGTTGGAGAGGCCGCATTCTGCGCCTCCGCCGCGATTGGAACACTCGCCAAAGCCGCAGCCGCACCCTTCAAAAAACCACGCCGAGATTTAGCCATCGTTCAAACTCCTTTGTTTACGTTTCAGTGCCATGTTGGTCTTAGGCGTTTCTCTTCAAACCGGCTTCATGGCAATCGTCGACTTATCGATCTTCGCCAGCGATGTCTTGCCACATTGCCGCATCGACAGCTCCAATTCGCCGCGCAGGATATCGATGACCCGCTCGACACCCTCCTGTCCGAATGCGCTCAACGCCCACAGATAGGGCCTGCCGATTCCAACCGCCTTCGCACCCAACGCGAGGGCTTTGATTACGTCGGTCCCACGCCGCACGCCGCCATCCACCAGCACCGGAATCTTCCCGCCCGAGCCGGCTATCACTTCGGGCAGCGATTCGATCGTCGCCCGGCCGCTCTCCTCCGAACGCCCGCCATGGTTCGAAACGATTATGCCGTCGACCCCGTGCTGTACCGCCAGTTCCGCGTCCTCGTGCGTTTCCAGGCCTTTGATCAGGATCTTCATTGACGTGGTTTTCTTCAGCTTGTCCACGAAGTCCCAGGTCAGGAATCGCGGATTCATCTGGAAGCCCTTCATGTCGAGTCCCTGGAACATAACCCGATTTGCCAGTGAGCCTCCAGGCTCGCCATCATGGCACTCTGAGCACTGCCGTGTATCGGCCCGCCGCGCGCGCAGGTACGTCTCCGTATTCCGGCCGGCGAGGAGATCGACAGTCAATGCCAGTGCCGGACATCCCGCCGCTTCCACGCGCTTCACTACATGTTCTGCGTCTTCCCATTTAGCCGGCGCGTACAGCTGAAACCAGATCGGTCCGCCACGCGCTTTGATCACGGATTCCACAGAATTCGAGGCCACCGTCGACAGGATCTGCAGCGTGTTCTTCGCCTTCGTAGCGCGTGCGACCGCGAGTTCGCCATCCGGATGAAACATTCTTTGAGCGCCCGTCGGACAAATGAAGATGGGCGAATCGAAAGTAGTTCCGAAGAGTTCGACTTTTGTATCGACCTTACTGACGTCGATCAGGCGGCGTGGCCGCAGTTCAATGCGCTGGTAGCCCTCGTGATTGGCCTTCACGGTCAGATCGTCGTCGACGCCCGACTCCATGTAACCGAAATGCGCCTGCGGCAGCGCACGCCGCGCGGCTTCTTCGAAGTCGGTCGCGCTGAGGGCGTCCTTCGCACTCTTCAGAGGGACGAAATACCGTTCCGCGGCTGAGCCCTGCGGCTTCTGCCAGGCTTCGGCAGGCAGCGCCAGCAGCGGACTCGCCGCCAGAAACTTCAGAAATCGCCGCCTGTCTTTTTCTTTTGCGGATAGCATTTTTTTGAAATCTAACGCCGGAATTATATCAACTTCACGCGTTGACTCTACTCTCAATCCAGCCTCGAAGTGCGTCGAAAACCTGCTTCCGGTTGTTCTCCAGCATCATGAAATGGCCGTTGCCGGTGATCCCTTTGTCTTTCAGCTGGAAATCTTCCGCATCGCACCCCGCCTGCTTCAGAAAGGCCACAATCGCCGCACTCTGCGTCCGCCCTGATCTCTCCGCAGTCACGTACGCGACCGGAATTCCCTGCAGGTTTTTTAGTTTCCGCGGCGCGCCACCTTGCAACTGAGCCGGATCCGATACCGGTGGATCGTAAGCCAGAGGCACATCCGTCAATCCCCATGGTGTCCCCGGCCCGAAAGGTGCCCCCGCGCCCTCCACGTTCACGATTGCCTTCACCAGCTTCGGCCGCTCATTCGCCACAATCCAGCTGAACGGTCCACCGGCCGAATGCACCTGCACAATCGCCGGTCCGATCTTATCCAGCAACTCCGCGCCGCGACTCGCCCACAGCGTATGCGCCATCACGTTGTCCAGCGGAGCTGCATTCGCCGCCGCCATCAACTGATCTACCAGCGGATCACCGACATCTCCGGTACCGGCCCATTGATGGCCAGCGCCCCTTGCAGCCCGCAGTGTGTCTACCGTGATCGCCGCATAAGGAACGCTGGCACTGATCGGGCCCAGCGCATCCGGATGATATGGCGCTCTGCCATGCCCCGGCCTGTCGACCAGATAAACCTTGTATCCCGCCTGCGCGTAGTAGTGCGCCCATCCCGCGCGACCGTCGCCGAGCCCCATGTAATGGAGCATCTGGCCGCCGCCTCCATGCACCAGCACGACCGGGTACGGATGGTTCACCTGCGCCGGAATCAGATACTGCACGAACATCTGGCCCGCCTGAATCGTGCCGTAAGGCATCTGCTTCCGTTCCGTGCCGACCCAGAAGAAGCCCATGTCCGCAAGCTTCAGCGCCGTCTCGCCCGCGCGCGCCGGCCGCGCCTGCGCGTTCTTCTCGACGGCCTTCGGAATCCATTCCAGCACGGGCTGCAGCACTTCTCGATTGTTCTTTTCCATCATCATGAAGTGCGCATTGCCGCGGATGCCATGCTCGGTCAACCGGATATGCTCCACCGTGCAGCCCGCCTGCTTCAGGAAAGCCACGCTGCCCCAGTCGTATGCCACGTGATACGAAGCTTCCGAAGTCACAATCGCGATCGGAATGACTTTCAGGTTCACGAGCTGCCGGGCCGGTTCTTCCTGAATCACGCACGGCTCCTCGCCTGCATTGTTCGACGTAAGCTTCTTCGTCTTCAGTTCCGAAGGCTCGTTCACCGGCGGATTGTACGACACCTTGCACGCGGTGAGTCCCCATTTCAGATTCCCGAAAGGCCCGCCTGCCGGTTCAATCCCGATAATCCCTTTCACCAGCTTCGGCCGTGCATCCGCTGCGAGCCACCCGTTCGGCCCGCCCATCGAATGTGTCATGACAATCGCCGGCCCGATCTTGTCGAGCAGCAGCCCCATGTTGTGCCGCCAGACCTCGTGCGTCGCTTCGAGATCTGCAAGGAACGACCCGCCTTGCCCCGCGACAACCTGATCCACCGTGGGATCGCCTGTGGTTCCGGTTCCCGGCCACTGCGTATGCAGCTTCGCGCACGCTGCGTAAGGCTTCTCTGCCTTCTCCGGCGCTGTGAACTGATGCTCCACCTGTTCGTACGCCTGTGCAGTTCGCGGAAACGGCCCGTCGATATCCGGATTGAAGGGCGAGCGTCCGTGGCCCGGCCTGTCAACCACGTAAACCGCATAACCCGCCTGCACGAAATAGTGGGCCCAGCCGGCGCGGCCATCGGGTGTGCCCATCCAGTCGGTGCCCTGGCCGCCGCCGCCATGCACCATCACAATCGGATAGGGATGCGTCTTCAGCGCCGGAATCCAGGCCTCCACGTACATTTGCTTCCCATTGACCACCACACCACGCGCCAGTTCCGCCCGCTCCACGCCGATCCAGAAGTAACTCCACTCCGCGAGATCGAGCGACTTATCAGGCGTCGTTTCTCCATGCAGTTCGCGCAGCGTGGAAATCGCCGCGATCGCTCCAGCGCCGGCCAGCGCAAACTCCCGGCGTGTGATCCTGTCCTTCTCCATCGAATGCCCGCCTTCCTCGCACATGTTATCGCGTGCTAGACTCATCGGCGCATGCGAAACCTCGTGTTTCTGGCTGTCGTTACGCTTGCCCTTCTCGGTGCCCAGAACATTGTCGTCGATACAACCCTCGTCGTCATCCCCGTTACCGTAACCGACCCGTCAAATCGTTTCGTCCTCGGCCTCGATAAGAAAGATTTCACGCTCTTCGAAGATTCCACCGAGCAGAAGATCGCGCACTTCTCGGCCGAAGACGCTCCGCTCTCCGTCGGACTTCTCGTCGACACCAGCGGCAGCATGGGCCTCAAGCTCGACACCTCCCGCCGCGCCATCGCCGAATTTCTGAAAACGATGAACGCGCAGGACGAAGCGTTTCTGATTCAATTCAGCGACGATGCGAAAGTCGTCCAGCCTTTCACGGGAAACGTCCACGAGATCGATGCCCAGATGACATCCCTCACCTCTGGTGGTCTGACCGCGCTTCTCGACGCTGTCGATCTCGGAGTTCGCGAAATGAAGAAGGCGAGGAACCCGCGTAAGGCTCTCGTCATCGTCTCCGATGGCGGCGACAATCACAGCCGCTATACGGCGACCGACATCAAAGACGTGGTTAAAGAAGCGGACACCCAGATCTACGCCTTCGGTGTTTTCGACCCGGTTCTCTTACCAGGCCTGCCGACGGAAGTGGTAACCGGCCCGCGCCTGCTGGGTCAGATCGCCGATCAAACCGGAGGGCGTGCCTACGGTGCTTCGGAATTCCGCCAGCTTCCCGGCATCGCCGAGAAAATCGCCATCGAACTGCGCAACCAATATGTGCTGGGCTACTACCCTGTCAACTCATCCCGCGATGGTAAGTACCGAAAGGTGGAAGTGAAGCTAAATCAGCCCAAAGGCCTGCCCGCGCTGAAGGCCCGCTGGCGTCTCGGTTACTACGCGCCGTTGCAGTAAACCTTACCTGCGTCCCCCGCGAATTCCCCCTCGCACTCCGATTGTTCCCGTCCCACGCGGCACCGTGATCGGCGTCGTTGGCCGCGGCACGTAGATCGTCCGCGGCGGTGCCGCAAATCCAACCCGACCACCCACCGTTCCGATCGTGGGGCGTGTTGCGAACGTTGTCGTATACCGCCGCGGTACGTAAAGAAATGCCGCCGAAGGATAAGGCACAAACGCTCCCGCGGAAAAACCGCTGTATGGTGAAAACGGACCGCCATAACCGAAGCCGTAGGGGCTCACACCCATCGGCGCAATGGTCGCCAGCGGCATGTACCCGATGTACGAAGCCAGATCCGCCGGCACGCCCGGTCCCGAGTCCAGCAGCGGATCGGTGATCGTCTGCGAGTTCACTATGTTGCTGGCAATCAATTCCCCGCGCTCCTCAGACCACAAATCCAGCAGCCCGTCTGAACCCTGCGTAAACCGCTTCACGACGGACGCGCCATCCAGCGGCATCAGTTGCGACGCCTCGATCTTCACCGGTTTCCCGTTGCGCGTTACTTCGGCCTCGCCTTCGTACACTCGCAACTGCGGCGGCTCGGCATCCATCCGGTAATGTCCCTGTTTCAGAATGCGAATCGACGAGTCCCGGAAAACGATCGTCACAAACGCCCCGGCGGGCGCTTTCGCGGAATCGAGAATCGCGGAACCCGCAAGCAGTTCCACCTGGGTATCCGAAATGCTGTCCGAGATCATGCGGATGGTGCTGTCTTCACCAATCCGCAGCCAGGTGTCGGGCGTCAGCAGAACCTCGGCCCGCCCCGATTCTGTCATCAGCGTGGAGCCATCCCGCAATCGCGCGAACGTCCCGGACTTTCGGGCCAGCGGCTGGCCGTCCAGAAACACCACGCCTTCCATGAAGTTGACCAGCCCGGAACGAGCGGAAATTACCGATTGAGAGTAGCCGCTGGGGACAGCCGCGGCGGAGATAAGCGCAAGAGCCAATACCGAGTGCTTACACATGGGGAAACCTCGTGCATCAAGCATAATAGAATCGGAGACGAAATATGAAGTCAGCTCCGTGGCGCTGGTTCATTCTTACCGCTTTTTTCGCCGCCGGGGTTCTGGCGATGGTCGGAAGCGCACAGGACCTCGTCTACCAGTGCCCGATGGATCCGGATGTCCGCTCGAACAAGGAGGGCTTCTGCTCACGCTGCGGCATGAAACTCCGGTCCGGAATTCCCGAACCCGTTGAGTTTCCCGTGGATCTCACTCTCTCCCCGCGCGTCCCCAAACCGGGTGTCAAAGAGCAACTCACGTTTTCCGTGCGCGATCCGCAGAACGACCGCCAGATCGAGCACTTCGAAATCGTCCACGAGAAGCTCTTCCACATGTTCGTGATCAGCAAGGATCTGCAGTTTTTCCTGCATGATCACCCGGTCTTCGGCGAAGACGGCAAGTTCCGCTACGACGTCTCTTTCCCTAAGTCGGGCATGTACCGGGTCCTCACCGATTTCTATCCGGAAGGGGCCACTCCGCAGTTGATCGCGAAGACCGTGATCGTTCCGGGCTCATCGCAGACAACGCCGGTTCTCACGCGTGACTACGCGGACAAGCAAACCGAGAACATGAACGTCTCGCTGACCACCGACCCGCCTCAGCCGGTCGCTGGTCAGAAGACGATGATGTTCTTCAAGATCGAGCCAGGCGATGGCATCGAGAAATACATCGGCGCGTGGGGCCACATGCTGGCAGCCAGCGACGATCTCATCGACATGATCCATACCCACCCGTTCATCGCCGATGGTGGGCCGCAGATGCAGTTCAACGTCTACTTTCCTCGTGAGCGCACCTACCGCATCTGGGTCCAGTTCCAGCGCAAGGGCGTCGTAAACACTGCACAATTCGATGTTCCTGTTCAGGAATTGAAGTAGACTATTCCTAATCCAAATTCAGAAAGGGAGAACTATGTTCTTTCCTCGTTTCCTTCTCGTTGCGATCGCGCTGGGCGGCGCTTTCGCTTCCATCGTCCCCGCTGCCAGCAACCCTTTTGCCGGCAAGTGGAAATTCAACGCGTCAAAAAGCAAGGTCACCGGCACCACGGATTCCATAGCCGCGGCTGGCGCCAACGCCTGGAAATTTACTTATGGAAGCTATTCCTGGACGCTCAAAGCCGATGGCACCGACCAACCGACGCCCTTCGGCAACACCGTCGCGCTCAAGGTTGTGAGCCCCACAACATGGCAACTAACGGACAAGGTCAAGGGAAAGGTTACTGCTACGGAGACCTGGGTTTTGGCGGACGATGGCCAGTCCATGACCCGCACTTCCGCCGGTAAGCGCGAAACCGGAGAAGCCTTCACCGACGTATTAAAGGAAAAGCGTACGGCTGGAGCCAAAGGCTTTGAAGGAACATGGGAAACCGCGGAATTCAAAGGTGCGCCGCCCGAGGTCGATATCGAGAACGCTTCCGATACCGGGCTCACAATCGTCATTCCGGCGGAAGGGCTGAAGTTCGCGGCGACGTTCGACGGCAAAGAAAATCCGGTGGAAGGACCGCGTGTCCCGCCCGGCATGACTGTGTCGGCCAAACTGGTCAGCCCGCGCAAGGTGGCCGCTACTTCGAAGATGAAAGACAAGGTCCTCGACACGGAAACCTGGGAAGTGTCGGCGGACGGAAAAACCTTTACTTACACGGAATTAGACGCTGGCGAAACGAAGCCAACCGTCAGTGTTTATGACCGGATCTGACCGGTAGCAACGAAACGCTGGAACCGGCCGGCACCCCTCGGATCATGGTGCCGGCCGGAAGTTCCAGCGGCCTCCGCAGCAGAAACGGATGCGCATACGCCTTCTTGTAGTTCTCCAGCCACAGCAAAGGTTCGACGCTGCCGTCGGGAAGTTCCGCCGTCATTTGAAATGATTCCCCATCGGAGATTTTCTGGGGAAGCAACCCGTCCAGCTTGATGAGTTTGGTCAGCTTGTAGTCTCCGCCGACCTCCACGCCTCGTCCAGTATTTACAGGTGTAGTCGCTGGCGGCTTGGGAGGTGGCGGCAGGCTCTTCTCTTCGCCCTCGGGTGCCCCGCCTTCTTCCCAGTCAACGATCAGTTCCAGCTGTTCTGCGGTCAGACCCACGTCATTCCGGAAATCGCCGAAGCCCTTCACCGCCCCCCAAGGTGGCATCCGGCGATGCAACACTTCGTCCCCGATGGCCTTCGCCCAAGGCCTCGATTCTTTATAAGTAGCCAGGGAAAAAGCGGTTCCGCCCTCGCGATGGCACGAGATACAGTGAGCGTTGAAGAGCCGGATGATCTCCCGGTCGAACGTGACTTTCGTCGTGATGACGTCGTGGCCCCAAACCAAACAAACCCAGATGAGGCCTGAGTACGTTACTTTGCTAAGCACCAACTGGATAATACAGTATTAGGCTTCCACCCAAATTGGCTTTGTTTTGCAAAAATCTCCCATCGCGATTCGCGAAGTAACGAAGGTCTACGAGGGCGGCGTCGAGGCGCTCCGGGGCGTCTCGCTCGAGTGCGCCGGCGGACAGGTGACGGCACTGCTTGGCCGTAGCGGCTGCGGTAAGACGACGTTGCTTAACCTGTGTGGTGCCATGGACTTCCCGACTACCGGCGAGGTTCATCTGGCGGGAGAGCTGACTTCGAAATTGGGCGACGCCGGCCTCACCCAGCTCCGCCGAACCAAGCTTGGGTTCGTCTTTCAGTTCTTCCAACTACTGCCGTCGTTGACCGCACTGGAGAACGTCGAGCTTCCCTTGTTGCTTGCAGGTGCCAAACGAACCCAGGCCACCGCTCTCGAACGATTGGGGTGGGTCGGGCTGGCTGAGAAGGCGGGTTCATTGCCTTACCAGCTTTCAGGTGGACAGATGCAGCGGGTCGCGATTGCGCGGGCGCTCGTCCATGACCCGGCGATTCTGATTGCCGACGAACCAACGGGTAATCTCGACAACGCCAGCGGCGAAGTGATCCTGAGACTGATCCGGCGGGCAGCCGACGAATTGGGCGCTGCGGTCCTGATCGCCACGCACAGCGTCGAAGCCGCCGCGGTCGCCGACGTCCGGGTCCGTATGGGCGACGGGCGGATCGAGGCGATCGAGCCTTGAAGCTTTTCCGCCAGCTCATCCTTCGGCCGCTGAGGCGCGACCGTACCCGCACCATTCTGACGCTGCTCTCGATTGCGCTCGGGGTGGCGGTCGTGATCGCCATCGAACTTTCGGGGGATGCTGCGACCGGGTCGTTTGAGTCTTCACTGACCACGCTTGTCGGAAAAGTGGATTACGAGATTTCGGCTAACGGCGGTGTCGACGAGACTTACATCGCGAAGCTCGCGGGTCTGCCTGTGAACGCCCGTTTTTCGCCGGTGATCGAGCAGCCGGTTGTTATTTCCGGGAAGGGCTCGACCACGCTTTACGGGATCGATCTGATCGCAGCGGGGTCGGGAACATCGCTTTCGTTCGATGCGGGGGACTTCGAGAATACCGCCGTCGTTTCGGACGATCTCGCCGCGCGGCTTCACCTCTCAAAGGGCCAGCACCTCACGCTCAAAGGCCGCGACAAGACGCAGGACTTCACCATCCGGACGATCGCCGAAAAGCAGAATACGGAGTGGGTCGGCATCGATATTGCCGCTGCGCAGCAGTTGGTCGGGATGTACGGAAAGCTGGACCGCATCGAAGTGTTCGTCGATCCCTCAGAAAATGTTGAGCACGTTGAGCGGTTAATCAAGGCAACTGTTCCCATGACCTGGGACGTTCAAACGCCGGGCGCGCGCAGCGAAGAGAATCGCCGGATGCTGCGGGCGTTCCGCTGGAATCTGCGGATACTCAGTTATATTTCGCTGCTGGTCGGCGCGTTTCTTATTTACAACACAATCGCCGTCAGTGTGGTCCGCCGCCGGACGGAAATCGGCATCTTGCGGGCGATCGGGACGAGCGCTCGCGGCGTCCTGCTGGTGTTCCTGGGGGAGGCCACGATGCTCGGCCTGATCGGTTCGGCGCTCGGTATTATGCTCGGACGCCTTCTCGCGGCCGGGCTGCTCGGGATGATTTCCGATACGGTCAACGCTCTGTTCACCACCAGCACTCCGGGTGCGATTGCGCTTTCGCCTTCTTCGATCATTGCCTCGCTGCTGACCGGAACAGGAGTGGCATTCTTCTCGGCGCTGATCCCCGCACGCGAAGCGGCGCGGGTAGCGCCGGCGGAGGCGATGCGGCGTTCCGTGGTCGAGCATGAAACGCGGCTACATGTCCGGCGCGATCTGCTGCTTGCTTCTGTTGCTGCGATTGCTGCCGTGGTGTTGTGCCAGTTCGGGCCCATCGACGGGCGGCCGGTCCTCGGGTATACGGCAACTCTGTTCGCGGTGGCATCGGCTGCCCTTATTGCGCCCGCGTTCGTCATGGCTGTCATTCACATGCTGCGCGGGCCACTGAAGCGATTTGGAGGAGCGGAAGGGCTGATCGCGGGACGGAGTCTGGTCGCGTCGCTCGCGCGCACTTCCATCGTGGTCACGGCGCTGGCGACCGCCATCTCCATGATGATCAGCGTAGGCGTCATGGTCGGGAGCTTTAGAGAAACTGTTCAGGTCTGGCTCGACAGCCAGCTTCGCGCCGACATCTTCCTCCGTGCGCAGGGTCCTGCCACGGCCGGAATCTATCCGCCGATTGCGCCGGAGGTTCCCGCAATCATACGGCGCACGTCAGGGGTGGGCGAAGTCGATACTTTCCATGCCTTCGAAATTGAATACGGGGGCACCCGCACCACGTTCGGGGCGGGCAATATGGACATCGTGCGCCGACGCCGTTCTCTCCGCTTTCTGGCCGGGGACAGCAATGAGATTCTCGCGTCCCTGCCCGATCGCAACCGGGCGATCGTGACGGAACCTTTCGCTGACAAGCACCATACGAAAGTCGGCGAGGTGCTGCAAGTCCCTCTGGGCGACCGCACCGTCGCCCTCACCGTTGCCGGAATTTACTACGACTACTCAAGTGATCGTGGCTTTATACTCGTCGATCAATCCACCCTCCTGAGATACCTGCCCGAGCAGCCGGTCACCAATATCGCCGTATACACAAAGCCAGGTGCGGATACGACGCATGTTCGGCGAGATCTGGAGTCGCGCCTCTCCGATTTCCCGCTGATGATCGCTCCAAACGATGTTTTACGCCGGGGCGCGGTGGAAGTATTTGACCGTACGTTTGCCGTTACTTACGCGCTGGAAGCGGTCGCAATCGTGGTCGCGATGCTCGGCGCGGCCAACTCGCTGCTAGCATTGGTATTGGACCGTCGCCGGGAAATCGGACTCATCCGGTATCTCGGTGCCGCTGCCGGACAGGTACGCCGGATGATCCTTATGGAAGCCGGACTTCTCGGGCTTCTGGCCGGATCGCTCGGTTTAGCTCTCGGAATGGCGCTTTCATTGGTCTTGATTTACGTAGTCAACAAGCAGAGTTTCGGGTGGACGATCCAGTTCCATCCGCCGGTCTTACTGCTTGCGGGCGCGTTGTTGCTGGTCTGGGCCGTGACGGTTCTGGCCGGCGTTTACCCGGCTCGTTTCGCCTCGCGGCTGGAACCCATTGAAGTCATTCACGAAGAATAATCGCAAAGAATAAACCGACAACATGAGTCAGAACACCCGTAACATCGCTATCATTGCGCACGTTGATCACGGCAAGACCACGCTGGTCGACGCCATGCTTCGCCAGAGCGGCATTTTCAGCGCCCACGAGGCAGTCGCCGAGCGCGTCATGGACTCAAACGACCTCGAGCGCGAGCGCGGCATCACAATTCTCTCCAAGATCACCGGCGTGCGTTTTCATGGCACGAAGATCAACATTGTGGACACCCCGGGCCACAGTGACTTCGGCGGCGAAGTGGAACGCGCTCTCAAGATTGTGGATGGCGTCATGCTGCTGGTGGATGCCAGCGAAGGCCCGCTTCCGCAGACGCGTTACGTTTTAATGAAAGCGCTTGAAGCGAACCTCAAGCCGATTGTCGTCATTAACAAGATCGACCGGCCGGATGCGCGCGCGCAGGAAGTGCTGAACGAGGTCTATGACCTCTTCATCGATCTGGACGCAGGTGAAGACCAACTCGATTTCCCGGTACTGTATTCGAATGCCAAGGTCGGTATGGCGAAGACGTCGCTCGACGATCCATCGGAAGATCTGCGGCCATTGTTCGAAGCGATCATCGCCAACATTCCTCCTCCGGCAGGGGACGCTGACGCCGTGCTGCAGGCGCAGGTTGCCAACCTCGACTACAGCGACTATCTCGGGCGTCTCGCGATCGGCCGCGTTTTTCAAGGCACGCTGCGCCACGGGGATGAGGTGGCCATCTGTCACCTCGACGGCAAGATTCAGAAAACCAAGATCACGAAGCTCTACTCATTCGAAGGCCTGCGGCGAGTCGATGAGACCATCGCCAGACCGGGCGATCTGATGGCGATCGCCGGCGTGGAAGGTATCACGATCGGCGAAACCATCACCAGCGCCACTGATCCGCAACCGATGCCTCCGATCCAGATCGACGAACCGACGATCGGCATGACATTCACGGTCAACACATCGCCGTTCGCTGGTAAAGAAGGTCAGTTTGTAACATCGCGCAATCTGCGGGATCGCCTGGATAAGGAACTCCTGACGAACGTTTCGATCCGTGTGGAATCGACCTCACCCGAGACATTCAAAGTGATGGGCCGCGGTGAACTGCAACTCGCCATTCTGATCGAAATGATGCGCCGCGAGGGCTTCGAACTTATGGTCGGCAAACCGGAGATCCTCACAAAGAAGATCGACGGCAAGACGATGGAGCCGGTCGAAATGCTCGTGATTGATGCGCCGGAGGCGTTCATCGGGGTAGTGATCGAAAAGCTCGGCAGCCGCAAAGGCAAGATGAGCAAGATGATCAACAACGGCTCGGGGCGCGTGCGTCTGGAGTTCCATATCCCTTCTCGCGGTTTGATCGGTTTGCGCAGTGAGATTTTGACGGACACGCGTGGAACGGCTATTCTGAATTCGCTCTTCCACGGCTACATCGAATGGCAGGGAGAAATCCCCACCCGCCCCACTGGTTCTCTGGTGGCGGATCGTGCCGGCAAAACGACAGGCAATGCAATCTTCAATCTTCAGGAGCGCGGCGAGATTTTCGTTACGTCCGGGACTGAGGTTTATGAAGGCATGATCGTTGGTGAGAATGCCCGCACCACCGACCTTGACGTGAACATCGTTAAAGAGAAGAAGCTCACGAATATGCGCGCTTCTTCGGCTGACGAAGCGATCCGTCTGGTGCCGCCACGCCTGCTGAATCTGGAGCAGGCGATTGAGTTCGTGCGCGAAGACGAGATGGTGGAAGTCACGCCACTTTCGATCCGTTTGCGGAAAAAGATCCTTAAAGCCAACCAGCGGTAGTTTTTTTCGATGGTATAATTCGGAGAGAATTCTACCATGGGTCTGAATATAAAAAATTCGGAAGTGGAGCGGTTGGCCGCGGAAGTGGCGACGCTTGCCCATGAAACTAAAACCGAGGCGATTCGGAAGGCGCTGGTAGAACGCCGGACGCGTCTGAGGGCGGGGGCGGGAAGGCCGGCGGTACGCAGAAGTCTGCGGGCTTACATGGAAAAGAACGTCTGGCCCAAAATACCGCAGGCGCAATTGGGCCGCACGCTCACCCGCGAACAGGAAGACCAAATCCTCGGATATGGGCCGGAAGGTTTCTGATGGTGCTGGACAGTTCCGCGATTGTTGCCATCCATCTGAAAGAAGCCGGGTATGAACGACTGCTGGAATTGATCGATGAAGCGATCGAAAGGGCTGAGGTCCTGCTGATCGGAGTTCCCACGCTGCTGGAAACGGCGATGGTACTGACTGCGAGACTGGACAAAGATGCCCGCCCGCTGCTTTCCCGGTTCCTGCGACAGATTGAGGCCGAGGTCGTGGCTTTCAATCGTGAGCACTTCGAGGCGGCGACCCAGGCGTTTCTTAAGTTCGGCAGGGGACGTCATCCCGCTGCTCTGAACTTCGGGGATTGTATGGCCTACGGCGTGGCGTCGGTTGCAGGAATGCCATTGCTGTTCACCGGCGGTGACTTCACGCGCACCGATATAGTCCGGGCCGATCAGCGGTAGGATTACCTTATGGCGGCGGGAACACTGGTTTCTCTCGAAGAATATCTGCACACCATCTATGAGCCCGACTGCGACTATGTCGACGGCGAAGTCCAGGAGCGGAACGTGGGTGAGAAGGAACACAGCCGGGCGGAGCGCAGAATCATTCGATATCTTTGCGATCGGTATCCAGACTCCGCCGATTACGTTTTTCCCGAGTTGAGAATCCGGATCAGGGCAACCAGGTATCGCATTCCAGATCTTTGTGTTCTGCGCGAAGATGCACCTGACGAGCAGGTGCCTTCGCATCCGCCGGTCTTGTGTATCGAGATTCTTTCGCCGGAAGACAGAATGAGCCGCTACCTGGCGCGTGTGAACGACTATTTCGAGATGGGCGTTCCCTCGTGCTGGATAATCGATCCGATTGCCCGCCGCGGGTGGGTTGTCACTCCAGGCCATCTGGACGAAGCCACCGACGGCACACTTCGTTCGGGTGAATTCGAGATGCCGCTGTCCGCAGTCTTCGAGTAACGCATTCGAAACCTCCCGTTGCCCTTTTGCTATGCTCAGGGGCAGGTAGTTCATGAATTACCGGAAAGTGCTGGCGCTTACAGGCGCCAGTGCTCTACTCTTCTCCGCGTTCTTCGCCGTGCTCTCCGCCGCACAGCGCCCGTTCCGCGTCTACGCCAGCATGGAAGCCTACGACGATGTCGAATTGCCTCCCGATTATCAGGAACAGTCGGAATGGGTGTTCGCGCGCCTGATGTATCCGCAGCATCCGCGGGCGCGGTTCGGAGGCTACCGGCGGTTCGGCGGCGGAGACTGGCGAGAAGGCGGCACGAGCTGGACACAGGATTATCCGCGGGCAGATCGACACTTCGCCGCGGCTCTCCGCCGCCTGAGCCGGATTCACGTGCGCTCGGTGGAACAGCCGGTCAATCTGGATGATGGCGACGACGCCTTCAACTACCCCTGGATGAACGCGGGCGAAATGGGAGACTGGCGGCTGACGGAACAGCAGGCGCAGGCGCTCCGCGAATATCTGTTGCGCGGCGGCTTTCTGATGCTGGATGATTTCTGGGGCGCCGAGGAATGGAACCGGTTTAATGAATCCATGCGGCGCGTGTTTCCGGATCGGGAGATCGTGGAAATCGCGAACGACGATCCGATCTTCCACGTGGTTTACGATCTTGACGAACGCTATCAGGTTCCCGGGCAATGGGCTCTGGCGCGCGGGGTCACCTATCGCAACGAAATGCAGGGCGGCGCGACTCCGCACTGGCGCGGCATTTATGATGATCACGGCCGCGTGATGGTGGCGATGACTTTCAATTCCGATGTGGGCGATTCCTGGGAGTGGGCGGACGACCCAGGCTACCCCGAAAAATACTCCGCGCTCGGCATTCGCATCGGAGTAAATTACGTGATGTATTCGATGACCCATTGATGTTTATGCATCGTAGTTCCGCCTTCACAGTCCTGACCGTTCTGGCGCTGAGTATCGGCGGAGCCCTGCTCGCGCAGAAGCCGTTCCGGGAATATCCCGCGATCGAGTACGACGATTTTCCGCTGCCGCCCGATTATCAGCAGAAAGCGGAATGGACGCGAGCGCGGCTGCGATATCCCGATATCTACGGCTATCCGGATGCGGAATTGAGGCTGAACGACGGGAGGCCTTTTCCAGGTTACTGGACGATGGATTATCCGCGTTCCGACCGGCATCTGCTGGAAGGTGTACGCAGGCTGACGCGAATCGAATCCAAATCGGTGGAGCAGGTGGTGAGTCTGGACGGGACCGACGATATTTACAACTACCCGGTTCTCTATGCCGTCGAAGTGGGCCACTGGCTTCTGCAGGACCGGCACGCGCAGCAACTCCGCGAGTATCTGCTGCGCGGCGGCTTTCTGATGGTCGACGACTTTCACGGCTCGAACGCGGCGGATCACGATCAGGGCATCAATGAGTGGGCCAACTTTACGGCCGGCATGAGCAAGGTTTTTCCGGATCGCGCCATTGAAGATATTCCGAACAACGACCCGATCTTCCACACGATTTTCGATCTGAACGATCGTTTTCAGGTGCCGGGCGCGGTTTATTTCGAGACCGGGATTACCTATGAAAAAGGTCCCACGGGTAAAGATCCGCACTGGCGCGCGATCCGCGATGACAAGGGACGCATCATGGTGGCTATCTGCCACAACATGGATCTGGGCGATGCCTGGGAGCATTCCGATGAAGCGCGGTATCAGGAGAAGTGGGCGTCGCTTGCTTACCGGATCGCGATGAATTACTTCACTTACGATCTGACACACTGAGAGCTGGCGTCGAGAAGAGTCTCGACGCGGCACGCACAGTGCGTGCGCCACGAACCCCAATGTCCAAGATTGAGCAAGCGTGCCAGCCTGTGGCTGAGCGTATCCCACACAGCGAGGTTCGTCACGGTGAGACTGTCGTTGACCATTATTTCTGGCTGCGCGAAAAAACGAACCCAAAAGTCATCGAGTATCTGAAGGCGGAGAACGCTTACACGGAGCAGGTCACAGCTGCGCTGAAGCCGTTCAGCGAGGCGCTGTATGCGGAAATGCTCGGGCGAATCAAACAGACCGATCTGAGTGTTCCCGTGAGGCGCGGCGAATACCTTTATTACACGCGCACGGAAGAAGGAAAACAGTATCCGATCCAATGCCGCCGCAAAGGCACGATGGAGGCACCGGAAGAGGTTCTGCTCGACCTCAACGACCTTGGTAAAGACAAGGCGTACGTTGGACTCGGCGCATTCGTTCTCAGCGACGATCAGAAGCGGCTCGCGTACACCATAGATTTCAGCGGCTTCCGGCAGTACACGCTGCAGGTGAAGGATCTGGAGAGCGGCAGTCTCTTGCCGGATACCGCGGAGCGGGTTACCACAGTTGCCTGGGCCGCCGATAACAAGACGCTGTTTTTGACGACCGAGGACGGGGTCACGAAGCGCAGCGATAAGTTGTTTCGACACACACTCGGCGACGCCGGATTCGAATTAATTTACAACGAAGAAGACGAGTTGTTCGACATCGGGATCGGTAAGACTCGGGATAAGTTGTTTTTGATTGTCGAGGCGGAGGCGAAGGATACAGCTGAGGCCCGTTACCTTCGCGCAGACAATCCGCAGGGGCAGTTTCGGGTTCTGCTGGCGCGGGCGAAGAATCACCGTTATTATCCGGATCACAGGGAAGGGCTTTTCTATATTCGGACTAACAAGCCGGGGAAAGACTTCGCCGTTATGACGGCGACGGAGGATGATCCTTCTCCGGATAAGTGGACAGTTTTCATTCCGCATCGCGAAGGTGTGCGCATCGAAGAAATCGACCTGTTCAGAAGCTTCGCGGTGGCCATCGAAAAAACGGATGCGCTCAATCGTCTGCGCGTGCATCATTTCAAGACCGGCACGTGGCGCGACATTTCCTTTCCGGAGACCGTCTATACCGCGATGCCGGGCGGGACGCCGGATTTCGATGCCCCGGCGTATCGCTACAACTATCAGAGTCTGGTGACGCCATCCAGTGTCTATGACTACGATCCCGTGACCGGGACGTCGACATTGCTGAAGCGGCAGGAAGTGCCCGGTGATTTCGATCCGGCGCGTTATGCGAGCGAGCGGCTGTGGGCCAGGGCTCGCGATGGTGTGCGCGTCCCCATTTCGATTGTTTACCGCACAGATTTAGTGCGCGACGGCAGCGCGCCGCTGCTGCTTTACGCTTATGGATCTTATGGTTTCGGGATCACACCTTCCTTCTCCAGCGAGCGGCTGAGTCTGCTGGATCGCGGGATGTCTTACGCAATTGCTCATATTCGCGGTGGTGACGAGTTAGGGGAAAAGTGGCGCGAAGACGGCATGCTGACGAAGAAGAAAAATACTTTCTTCGACTTTATCGACTGTGCGGAGTACCTGATTCGGGAGAGGTGGACTTCGGCGGACCGGATCGCGATCGAAGGGCGCAGTGCCGGGGGCTTGCTCATGGGCGCGGTTGTCAATCTGCGGCCCGAGTTGTTTCGCGCGCTGCATGCGGGGGTGCCGTTTGTCGACGTGATGAATACGATGCTGGATGCTTCGTTGCCTTTGACGATCGGGGAGTATCTGGAATGGGGGAATCCCAACGAGAAGGCGGCTTATGACTACATGAAGTCGTATAGCCCTTACGAGAATATGGAGAAGGGTGCCTACCCAGCGATATTGGTGACCAGCAGTTTCAACGATAGTCAGGTTATGTACTGGGAACCGGCTAAGTATGTGGCTCGGCTGCGTACTTTAAAGACGGATAACAACCAACTGCTTTTGAAGATGAAGATGGATCCCGCGGGCCACGGCGGGGCGTCAGGCCGGTACGATCGGTTGAAAGACGTGGCTTTTGAATACGCGTGGATACTGGGTGAGGTTGGGATTCAGAAATAAGATCCAAAATTTCACGCAAAGACGCCAAGGCGCAAAGAAACA
>ODAK010000490.1_pt1 | contig 45633 bp, 29 predicted proteins | sample 1539591 | NCBI WGS metagenome assembly ODAK01 (sample SAMEA3539303, study PRJEB22396) | soil metagenome | biome: tundra; feature: field; material: soil | place: USA | collected 2010-05 | depth 0.15 m
TTTAGCTCATGCGTTGCTTGAGAAGCCGCCCGTCTTTAGCGGGCGGAGAAGTCACCTACGTGGTGATGTTGGAGTAGTGCCGGACAAGTAATGATTCTGTAGCGAAACCATCATTGTTCGCACACATCATTGTTCGCACAGTGACAAGGTTTCCTACTTTTGCTAAAGTCGGGCCGATGATCTCCTCGGCAGAAGATTTTTGGGATGACCTTCTTCCCCTTATAGATGATGGACAAGTTGTGCCGATCGTGGGCCGCGACGTCCTGGAAATGGGGCCGGGAAAGTTATTTCACCGCATGGTCGCGGAACAGCTTGCGGTGGAATTGGACATCCCCAAGGATGGCCTGCCGGCAAATTTCGAGACGAATGATGTCGTTTGCGCGTGCGCCGATTTTCACGGTGATTCGCTGGCCGTCAAGCCTCAGTTGATCCTGCGCATTCTGAATACGCTGAAAACCCAGAACCAAAACGGGTTACCGGAGGCGTTGCGTCTTCTCGTAGAGATTCCTGATTTTCATTTATTTGTAAGCACCACGTTCGACACGCTCCTGGAAGAGACGATTGAGTCTGTCCGGAAGCGCAAGCCCGCCGTGGTTGCTTATCCGCCTGCATCGAGCAACATTGATTTTGACGACGCGCTTTTGGAACAGCGCGGCAGCCTTGTCTTTCAAATCCTCGGGCGCGCGTCTGTGTCCTCAACTTTTGCCGTCACTGAAGGGCAGATGCTGGAACAAATGCACGCGTTCATGGCCGACGACGGCCGCCCGAAAAAACTAATCGCCAAACTGCAGCAAAGCCATTTGCTGATTCTTGGAGTTGATTTTCCGGACTGGCTCGCACGATTTCTGCTGAGGCTTGCGCGGAACAAACCTTTGTGGGATTCCCGTAATTTTATGGAATTCATCGCGGATAGCCGCTGCACGCAGCCGGAGTTCGCCCAATTTCTGGAACGATTCAGTCCGCTCAGATCGCACCTGTATACGGCAGGAACGCCGGCGGATTTTGTGCGCGAACTGCACAAACGTTATTTTGAGCGGCACCCAACTTCTGAATCAGCTACCGGCGGCGCAAGCGTAAATGCGGAAAGACCTACCGTGATGGCGGCGGGATCCATTTTTGTGAGTTATGCGAGCGAAGATCGAAAAGCGGCATTTCGCATTGCCGATGAGCTTGTCAACTCGGGCCTTGAAGTTTGGATCGATCGCCGCTTGAAACCCGGCGACGATTTCCGTGATGTCATCGAGGGAAATATTCGCTTGTGCTCCGCGTTTGTGGGGGTTATCTCTCGCAATACACAGGATGACTCAGGCCAGGGACGCTGGTTCCGAAAGGAACGAGAGCAGGCGGTCCAGAGAGCGGGTTTTTTTTATGGCACGGATCGCAATTTCCTTTTCCCGGTCGTAGTGGACGACACTCCGAACAATGAAATGATGGAGTATCGCAAAAAGACATTTGGCGATCGAAGCGCCATCCGAGCGGTTGATGGAGCGGTACCGACGGAGCTTGTGCAGGAGCTCGACGTCGCTCAGAAGACGTACCGAAAGAATCCACCAGTCTCATGAGTCCCGCGGCAATCATTCCCTCTGAGCTTTCAAAACAGAATCCGTGGCCTGGACTGCGCGCGTTCGGTGAGAACGACCGCGATTTTTTCTTCGGTAGGGAACGTGAGGCGGCGGAATTATTCGGACTGGTTCAACGTTCGTCGGTCGTCGTGCTTTACGGCCAGTCGGGATTAGGCAAAACTTCGCTGCTGCAGGCCGGATTATTTCCCAGACTGAAGACGCTGGACTTTTTCCCGGTACGCGTGCGCTTCGATCATGGGGATGACGCGCCTCCTCTTGCGCAACAAATCACCGCCGCCGTCGCCGAGGAATTGGATCGTTTACAGATTGCGGGTCCGCGAGCCGCGCCGAGCGAAACTCTTTGGGAATATTTTCACCGGCGAGACGTCGATTTCTGGGGACCGCGCAATCGTCTTCTTACTCCCGTCGTTGTATTGGATCAATTTGAAGAAATCTTCACCCTTGGCCACCGCAGTGAAAAGTCCAACGCCCGCGTAACTGAATTCCAGAAAGAACTGGAATCTCTGCTGGAACACCGGCCACCCGATGTTGTCCGTGAGCGTCTGGAAGCAAATCCGGACGATGCGCTGCGATATGACCTGAAAAAACAGGGCGTGAAATTCGTAATCACTTTGCGCGAGGATTTTCTTGCGGATCTGGATCCGTGGCGCGAACGCATGCCGTCTCTACTGCCCAATCGATTCCGGTTGGAGCGCATGACGGGCGGACAGGCGCTTGAAGTAGTTCAACGCGCAGGATCGGATGTAGTAGATCCATCGGTGGCGCGGGACATCGTTGATTTCGTATCCACTTCGCGGCTAAAGCGCTCATCGAGCGCGCTGGAGCAGCGCGATGTGGATCCGGCTCTGTTGAGCGTTGTTTGCGACGGGCTGAATTACAGCCGAATTTCGCGCGGTCAGGCGCGCATCACGGCTGACCTGCTGACCGCCGAACGCGAAGAAATAATGAAGGATTTTTACGAACGCACTTTCGAGGGAATTGATCCCCGAGTGCGTGACTGGGTGGAAGATCGGCTGCTGACCAGCTCGGGATATCGGGATCGTGCCGCGCTGGACGACGCGAAGAAACTGGGACTGCCCGAAGCGGATTTCGATGTGCTGGTGAACCGCCGGTTACTGCACCGCGAAGAACGCGCGGGCGTCATCTGGCTGGAATTGACACACGATTCGCTGACCGATCCGGCATCGCGCAGCCGCGCGGTTCGCGAACAGCGCATTCAGGCCGACGCCGCGAAGGAGCGAGAGAAAGCCGCCGCGGAACGCGAAGCGCAAGTCAGAAGCAAACTGCGGCGCTCGCAATTGCTGGTTGGCGTTTGCGGTGCGCTGCTGGCGATCGCAGTGCTCGGCCTGTACATTGCGAATAAAGCGAGAAGAGAAACGCTTGCAGCGAACCAAAAAACACTGGCGGCGAATGAGAAAACGTTTGCGGCGAATCGAAAGGCAATTAAAGCGGCGGACGATAGTTTGCGCAGCTATGAGATGGCGTCAAAGATGACCGAGCGCATGGGAGTAAATATTGATGATACCGGGATTCCCACAGCGACCGCCCTCAAGAATATTCAGGCTGTGGAAGGCGCTTACTCCGATTTGTCCCATCAGGCGGCAATGTCTGAGCTGCAGCACGTGGAATTCCTGACGAAGGCCGCCGACGCGTACTACCGGGTGGGATTTATCAAGCAGGGATTGGATGAATCCCAAAAAGCGCTCGATCTGCTTGGAAGAATCAACGGGCCGGAGGTTTCCACGGAAGTGCTGCAACTTGCGCGCGCGGAAGCTCTTCTTTCTGACGGGGATGGGCTACGCGCCACAGGCCACCTGGCCGAAGCGCGCCGCAGTTTTGAGGACGCCATAAAACTTGCGGCGGCGGTACAGGCGCCAGATTCAAAGCAGGCTGCTACCCGCGTTAACGTGTTGTCGCATGTCGGACTTGGCCGTGTGGACCAAGAAGTATGGGCGTTTGAAGCCGCGCACAATCACATTCGCGAAGCGCTCGACATCATAAAAGCAAATGCGTCCAGTAGTGACGAGGTTATTTCGTGGAATGCCGTGGCGCTACAAGAAATGGGCGCGAGCCAGATCGATGAATCCCAAGCGGAGCGTTTTTACAACGACGCAGCCAAATTGATCAAGGATCTTACGGCGCACGATGCCGAAAACCTGCGTTTGAAGCGTTTGCTTGCCCACATCACATATTTGCAGGGAATCGCCAATCTGAATCTTGACCAGCTGGACGAAGCGAAGCAGCTATTTGAACAATCCGAATCCATTAGCGAAGACCTTTGCAATCGCGATCCGCTGAATCTGGACTGGCGTTTGGGATTAGTGCAAGCCCGCCGCGGATTGGGCATCGTGCATCAGGACAGCGGGGAATGGGATCTGGCTCAGGAGGCGCTGAAGCGCGCTGAAACGGGAGCAGCAGAATTGGCGAAGTCACAGCCAACGTGGATGCGGCCGGTTTATGAGGCGGGAGCAGTCGCCTTTACGCTTGGCGATGTTCTGAGAATAAAATATTACGACGAAACAGACGCGAACGAAAAGAAGCTCCTTTTGCAAAGCGCGTATTCGTTGTTCTCTCAAGCGCGTGAGTGGTCGGAAAAAGGAATATCCGAAACTCCTGATAATATGGAATTCGTTCGCCTTGCAGCGATATCCATCGGGCGCCAAGGATTCGTCCTGGGAAGCGAAGGCAGGGCGCTGGATACGTCCGTGAAAGGCAATCAGGAAGAAAAGAACAAGAAGGAAACGGAAGCTCTGAAGCGGTACGCGGAAGCCTTCGAAAAGTTAAGGCCGATTGAGCGAACGGCTAAGAACCAACCGAGGAGTCTCACCGACGAAGCGTATCTTCACTTGTGGGTTGGCGACGCATCGGTGCAACTCACCAAAACGAAGGATGCATTGGCCGCGTACAATCTGGCAGTCTTAAAGGCGAAAGATCTGATCAAGGTCTCTCCGAAAGCGGACAGTTACTACCTTCTATCTTTGGCCTACGGACTTCTCGCTGACACGTATAACGGTGCCAAGAATGTGGATGAGGCTGTCGTCAATTATCCCCTCGCGGAAACGGCAATTCACCAAGCGCTGCAACTGAAACCGGAAGATGCCAACTTCCATGTGCAGGATGCTCGAATTCAAGGTCAACTGTTCAAGATTTCTTTCAAGCGTAATGACTTTATAGCGGCTCTAAACGAATTGGATCTGGGCGTTGCCACGACGCTAGCCGGGCTGAAAACCGACTACTCAGACCCGACGCTGAATAGCGACGTCACTTTCTACAAGACGCAGCTCACCGACTTTCAGAATGCACTGGGACCTGTGACAAGGAGTGAGGTGCCGGGAGCGCCAGAACCGAGTCGTCCGTCGCCTGATCAGTCGGCGGCGATGCTTAACAAGGTTAAGGCTCTCCTTCGAAGTATCGCGCCGGAAGAACTCCTCAATCACAATCTGCGACAAGTCAGTTGGACGCTGCACCCCCTTCTGCCCGGCGCTTGGAGGAATCTCGCCGATAAGGAACGCGAATCTGCGCTCGCAACCGTGCTTTCTCTCAATAAGAGCCTGAAGAAGGATCAAGTCTGGGGAATCCGCAAACTATTGTTGGGATTTTACGACGATGTGGCGCTATATGAAGCCGAAGTTGATTTGGACAACGGAGCGCGCGGAGTTTTTGAGTTTCTGCAGCATGGAAAGAAGACGATTCCGCTGGATGGCACATTGGAACCCGTCCATACGATGAACAGGGAATCGCAGCTGAAGTTGGACGATTCGGTTAGAGCTACTGACTACATGCGTTTCTGGATGGGAATCGTTCCAAAAGAAGGAGGCCGCCTGAATCTAATTGATACCGTGAGCGATATCAATTGGCTGCCGGACGCGACGGCCGCACAGCGTGAGAGCACCCTCAAGGCTATTAAGCCGCTTACCGTCGAGCCGATCTCCGACCGGGGTTGGCAAGCCATCGTCACGATCCAGTACTACGGCTACCTCAGAAAGGCCAGTATCCACCTTTCTCGTTTTGGGGAGATCGAGTTCGAAGGGGAGAACCGCGTCACCGATAGACTACCAATATACATTGAGGTTTTTGAGAACGGATTTCGAGTGATGCGGTCAATCGATTGGCTCGATAACCATGTAGCGGAAATAAAGGTCGCTCAGGACGAGCGGCTACTCAAGGCGAATCCGAACGACCCCGCGGCACTGAAGGATTTACCCCCACAATATGTTCAACTCGGGCGCAAAAAGGAAGCACTAGCGGCGCAGAAGAACTGGGCCGCCTACCTCCAGCGACAGCCCAACCACACCTCTGGTTGGTTGCAAGACACTGTCTTGGCGTACCAAGTGCTCGCCTGGGAGCAACTCACCTCTCGCGATTTCGCCGACGCCTTGGCAAGTAGCGATGAGGAAATAAAGTTGGATCCCAGCCATCTGTTGGGCCAAGAGGAACGTGCGTTCGCGCTGCTTTTGCTTGGGCGAAATCAAGAAGCTGAAGCTATTTTCCTCGGTAACGGTGGTAAGAAGATGGACCCAACGTCGAATTCGATCTGGGACGATTCCGTCTTCGGTGATTATGCTGCGCTCCGCAAGGAAGGCGTAACCAGCCCGGACGCCGATCGAATCGCCAACCTGATGACCACCCAGCAAGACCGGCGAAATCTGGCTCAATTCGAGCAACAGCTGAAAGTAAATCCGAACGACGAGAACGCGTTGAGGCGACTACCTTACTTGTATTTCAAGGCCAAGCGTTGGACGGATGCTATCGAAACGGGAAGGCGCCTGGTCACGTTCTATCAAGGCAAGCCGGATTCTGATTCGGCGAAAGCAGCAAGTCTGCGGGACGCGTGGGCCGCGCTCGCATGGTATCAACTATTCGCGCGGGATTTCGCCGGTTCACTTGCGTCCGCTGAAGAAGCCAGAAAGTTGGATCCCGACCATCTGTCCACCGAGTCCGTGCGAGCGGAAGCATTAATGTTTCTGGGACAGAATCAGGAAGCAGAACCAATCTATATCGGAAACATCGGCCGGAAAATGGGCGGAACTTCGGACCTGACGTGGGAAGCTTCGGTCCTCTCCGATTTCACATTCCTTCAAAACGAAGGGATAACGAACCGCGAGCTGACGCACATCCGCGGATTATTGCGCCAGCCGGAATATGAACGGCTGCTGGCGCAATATCTGCAAACGCTTAAGACAAATCCCAACGAGGAGGCTGCACTTCAGTATCTGCCCGCCGTGTATTTCAACTTGCAGCGATATAGAGATGCGGCTGACGCGGGGAAAAAACGGGTTGCTCATCTCCTGCGTCAGAACAAGCATGATGCTGATTCGACAAAAACGCTGGTAACCGCCTACGGATCGTTGTCCTGGTATCAATTACTGTCTGGAGACTTCGTGGGCGCTCTTGCATCCACGGACGGGGCGATGAAACTGGATTCCACTGACCTCGTCGCCACAATGAATCATGCCCACGCTCTGTTGTTCCTCGGGCGAGCGCAAGAAGCAGAAGCGATTTACGTTGCGAACATCGGAAAGAAAATGGATGGAGATCAACCCTGGGACGAGGGTGTCCTGGATGACTTCACTTCGCTCGAAAAGGAAGGATTTACAAATCCTGATGTCGCGCGATTGCGCAAGTTGATGCAGCGGCCTGGATACGAGCGGCTTCTGGCGCAGTATAGGCAAAAGCTCAAGGCAAATCCGAAAGATCAGAACGCACTGAGCCAACTGCCCGGGGCCTACTTCCATTTGGAACACTGGAAAGAAGCGGTGGACGCGGCGAAAACGTACGTCGCGTTCCTGCAACGCCAGACGAACCACGATAGTGAATGGTCCAACGCTCTATCCGGCGCCTACGTGGAGCTGGCGTGGTATCAACTTTTCGTCCGGGATTTCGCGGGTTCGCTGGCATCGAGCGATCAGGCCATTAAGCTAAATCCCAAAGATCTGGCCGCACAGACCAATCGCGCCCACGCATTGTTGTTCCTCGGACGCACAAAAGATGCTGAGACGATTTATCTGCAGCACCGTGGCGAAAAAGTTTTTTCCGGTTCGGATGAAAAGTGGGAGATCGCGATTCTTGGCGATTTTGACGACCTCGAGAGGGCAGGGATCGCTCACCCGGAATTTGCGCGGCTTCGTGGATTATTGAAGGCTCAAACAAAATAGAGCTGATTCGCACCGAACGCAGATTGTCTGGGGGATGCGCGACAACCTTCTTCATCAGAGTTTTTGTAAAAGGTTCTTATCAAAGGTTTTTATTGTCATCCAGCAGCTCTCTCGGTAGAATGCGCCTCTACGGAAAATCCATGGAAAACAGAATAAAATATCGCTCCGGCACTCGAACTTCCAGCGCCCATTCACGAAGGATGACGCCGGCAGCGTGCGGAACTCTCGCCCTTCTCTGTTTGCCGATGATTTTTCTTTCCGGATGCGCGGCAAGAGCCCTCCGAACCGACTATAAATCATATGAAAACTCCTATGCCGAAAGTTCCAATCGGCAAATGTTATTGAACCTGGCCCGGCTGAGCGAGCACCACCCCACATATTTTTTCAAGATGGGACAAATTACAACGGGCTATCGCTATCAGGTGACCCTCAACGGCAACGGCACATATAGCCCCACGGGCTACCCAGCAGGTCCGGGCGGTGGCGGTACGCCCGGCGCATTGTACGAGAAGGACCCAGGGTTCTCGTTCGTGCCTGTGAACGATGATGCGACGGCACAGCAACTGCTGAAACCGATGCAAGCGGAACTCTTTTATGTTCTTTTTCAGCAGGGATGGCGCGTCGATCAATTGATGCGGCTGATGGTGGATCACATTGAATATAGGCCGGATCCAACCAGCGATGTAGTCCATACCATTCGCAACGTCGCTTCCGAAAGCAACATGAAGGATTATTTGACGTTTTTGCGCATCAGCGCACTTGCTTACCATCTGCAGCGGCGCGGACACCTGATTTTTTCAGCCGACCAGAAATTTCAACCGGTACTCACTTCTGACCTGACGCTTACAGGTAGCTCCGCGCCACAGGCAAAAGACATTGTAGATGCATGGTCCAAGAATCTGGTGTGGCAGCAGGACCCCACTAACCCGAACTTATGGAAACTCGGACAGTACGTAACATTGCCCAAATTTAAATTGACGCCAGGCTTCGTCAAAGGGGACAAAGACCATCCGGGCAATGTAAAAGATTACGACGTTGAAATAGATATGCCGGAACTCGCGAATGTGTTGTCCCTGGGTCCGACACTCCAGATTCTCGATTCGAATGGATTGGGCTTCGGAATCCTCGAGAACTCGGAAACCAAGGATGCGTCAAAGCCCGGACAGGCCGTGCAGGGTTCCGCACAGTTGGTGATGCGTTCGTTGATTGGAATGATGGCGGCCGCTGCCCAGGAACAAGAAACATTTGGCGCGTTGATGGAACTGGCAAAGAACGATAAGACTCAGGACCCGATTCCCGCCGTCGAGATGCAACCGCTGCTCACGCTGAATTGGGACCGCAAGGAAGAACCCCATCTCACGCCGGTTCTCACACGCCTGGATTATATGGGGAAGACCTACTTGATTGCCGACCCGCAGTCGGATAATCCTCTCAAGGCGTCTTCTTGGAACCGCGATAATTTTCGCATCCTCACCCAGCTTGTGGCGCTGATCACAGTGGACATTTCCAAGTTCCCGCCGCAGCAGATTCTGCAACTACGTACTCAGTAAGCTGAGCATGTCCGGCTCGGCCCACATTTCAAACGCAGATTCTTCGGCGGATCACTTGCCGCATCGGATTATACTGCCCCCGACTGTGGCCATCGGATTCACCGGACACCGCAGCCTCGAAGACGAATCCAAATCTCGCGTACGCATTCTGGAATTCCTGCAGGACTTCAAAGCAAAAACCAACAAAACCGTTTATGGTGTCTCTTCCGCAGCAGCGGGCGGAGATTTATTGTTCGCGGAATCGTGCATCCAGATCGGTTTGCCCATCCGGATACTTTTGCCGGAACCAAAGGAACAATTTCGCGAAGATTTCGACGAAGCCACCTGGAACCGCGCGGAATCAGTAATGAAGCGCGCCATTTCCGTTGAAGTGATCGGCAGCGGACAGACCAAGGAGGAACGCTACTACGAATGCGGCGTCGAAACTGTCCAGCAGAGCCAGTTGCTGCTGGCGCTGTGGAATGGAAAACCTTCACAGGGACTGGGAGGAACGGAAGAAATAGTCACGTTCGCGAAAGAGCAGGAGCGGCCTGTCATCTGGATTCACAGCGTCACCGGAGATGTTCAGCACTTCCATCAGGAGAAGGAATCGTTCAACGATCCCGAACTGGCATTTCTGAACGGGCTGCCGGATTGTGGTGTGCACCCGGATGCAAATACACCATTCGATTTAGCGCGGGCGTGGTTTTTGAAAATCGACGAAAATGCCAGCCATGCAGCGCCGCAACTTCGCCGGCTGGCGGCCATACCGATCCTGTGCACGGCAGGCGCGGCAATTTGCACCGCGGCTTTTTCTTTTGCGGATAACAGCGGAGCGTTAGTAGGTGTCGGCGCCGGTCTGGGACTTATGACCAGCGCGCTACCGATGATCATGAAACTGAACAGCCGGCAAATCGTGTGGACCAGAATTCGTACCGCGACGGAAATCTGCCGATCCGTACTGGCGCTATGGAGAACGCCCGGTCCGTACGAAGTGATCGGGCCGGAAATTATTCCCGAGCTTTCTGGAATGCTGGCGTCACTGAATTTTTTGAAGATATCAGACGGCGCCGCTCGCCGCACCAACCTGGACGATTTTAAGAAGGTATACCGGGAAGAAAGAATACAGAATCAGATTGAATACTTCTCGCGAAACGCGGAGCATTCCGACAAGAAGGCGCACAGTTATCAACGCATGGTTACGCTGGCGGTTGCTGTCGGGTTATCCGCCAACTTGTGGATGTTGCTGGCATCGTATTGGTTGAAAAACATATTCGGAAACTGGCTGACGGGCATCGCCTTTGCGGGAACCGTTTTCTTTCAGATCGCCACGGTTGCGGGCGCACTTCTGATTGTGAATGACTGGCGCCGCCGGCGCGAACGTTACCGGGAATTGCATGACTTGCTTGTGGTGTGGGATAAACAGATCGCGTCGGCGCGCACCTGGCCGATTTTATTGCGCACGGCGACGCGAGTTGAAAGAGCGTTGCTGGCTGAAGTGATTGAGTGGCGGTCACTGATCCGAAATCGAAAGCTGCCGCGAAGATAAATCTATGAAACGAATACTCTCGCTGGATGGCGGTGGAATCCGGGGCGTTTTCAGCCTGGAGATTCTTCTGCGCATGCAGGAAATGCTTCGCGCCCACACAGGATCTCCGTCTCTCGTGCTGGCTGATCATTTCGATTTCTTTGCCGGCACCAGCACCGGCGCGATCATCGCCACCTGCCTGAGCTGGGGCATGAACGTCGAAGAAGTTCTGGAACTCTACGTGGAACACGGTAAGAAAATGTTCCAGCGTTTTCCGTGGTACCGCCCGATTAAGCGCATGTTTGTTGCCCGATACGAAGCCAAGCCGATCTCTGACATGCTCCAGCGCATTTTCTCGGAAGACGGCGAAGGAAAGGTGCCGGCGCTGTTGAGCACCAAGCGGTTGAAGGGCCTACTGCTTGTCGTCGTGCGCAACCAGACGACGGGATCCGCGTGGCCCATCACCAACAACCCTAAGGCGATGTACAACAATTCCGATTTGGCGGATTGCAATCTGAACGTGCCCCTCTGGAAGGTTGTGAGGGCCAGCACCGCGGCGCCGGTTTATTTTGATCCGGAGGAAATCACACTGGGTGGCAAGCTCCACATTTTTGTGGATGGCGCGATTACGCCATACAACAATCCTGCGCTGATCGCCGCGCTCACCGCCGTGCTGCCGTCGTACAACGTGAATTGGGAGCCCGGCCCGGATAAAATTCGCTTGATCTCGGTGGGAACGATCCGCGTAACGTCCGCGGCGTTTCAGACTCAGGCAAAACAAATGTGGCTCGGCTACAATCTGCCGCGCATTCCGGCTGCGTTGGTGCAGGGAATCGCGCTCGAACAAGACTATCTTTGCCGGTGCCTCGGTGAGTGTCTTTACGGCGAGGAATTGGATTCCGAAATCGGTGATCTTGTTGGCATGCCACTCCCCGGCCCCAAATGGTTCAGTTACGTTCGCTACAACAGATCGTACCTCGGAAAAGAAGCTGAGAAATTACTGAGCTCGGGATCTGAGTTGGCGAAACTCGACGCCGTTCGGGCGATTCCGCTTTTGCGGGAAGTCGGCCGCGAATATGCCGAGCAACACATAAAGATTGAGCATTTGATTTAGGATCTGCCCGAGGACGAATGATTCGAGCCTATTTAGCGATCACCCTGCTATGTGCCGCATCGACATCGATTTCAGCACAAGATATTGATCCCGAAATCGCCCGTTACGTGAATTCGATCAAGGCAATTGATAATCATTCGCACATCACGGCGTTGGATCGCGATCGTGACAAAGGGTACGACCAACTCCGGTGCGATGTTCTGCCAGCAGCGGCGGGCCTTCCGCCAGCGAATTTCAGATTCAACACGTACCAGCAAGCTGCATACAGAACGCTGTATGGATTCGACGCGAAAACCGGCAGCGACGACGAAATTAAGAAAGTAACGGCGATGGAAACGGCCGCCCGCCGGGAACACGGCGCCGGATTTTACAAGTGGGTAATGGAGAAGGCAGGCCTCGAAACTGCGCTGGCAAATCGGACGTCGATGCCTCCGGAGATGCACGCCCCGCAAATTCGGTGGGTGCCATACGAAGATGCACTCTTATTCCCGCTAAATAATAGCAATGCGAAAGCCGTCAATCCGGATCGCCGTGCTTTGTATGGAATGGCAGAAGATCTGCTGCAGACTTATTTGCGCGACGCGGGAATGAGCCGCGTCCCGATCACACTCGATCTCTACGCCGAAAAAATTGTTCGCGCAACTTTGGAGAAACAAAAATCTGCGGGTGCGGTGGCGGTAAAATTTGAGGCGGCATACTTGAGGCCGCTGGATTTCGCTCCGGCGTCAAAAGCCGAGGCGTCGCGCATTTACGCCAAGTATGCGGCTTCAGGGAATGCAACCGCGACGGAATATAAAACGCTCCAGGATTTTCTGTTCAAACAAATTGCGCTGGAAGCAGGCAGACTTGGGCTCGCTGTGCACATTCACACCGGCAGTGGATGCGGCGAGTTCTTCGACGACTCAGGTGCGGACGCAATGCTACTGAGCCCGATGCTGAACGATCCGGATTTGCGCAAGACAAATTTCGTTGTGCTCCATGGAAATGCTCCAAAGGAACGCACAGTGTCGGCGCTTATTCTCAAGCCGAATGTATATACCGACATATCCGTACTTGAGTTTTACTGGTCGCCCGTAGAATTAGCGCGGATTCTGAGACCGTGGCTGGAAATGATGCCCGAGCACGTGATGTTCGGATCGGACGCAGGGCCCTTTGGGCCAGGTCTCGATTGGGAGGAGACAATTTTAATTGCCTCGCAGAATGCGCGGCGAGCGCTGGCAATCGTTTTGTCGGATATGGTGCGCGACGGAACAATCACTCAAGACCGCGCGAAAGAAATCGCGCAAAAAGTCCTTAGAGGAAATGCGGCGCAGTTGTATGGGATAAATTGAGTACTCGTAATGGCCATGCGACGAAGAGGAGCCCGCGGATTCTTCAGGAGACGCTTACCAATATTCAGCGCCATTCAAACAGTGTGCGAGCAAAAGTGTCCGTGCAGGTAAACTCCCAGGAAGTCTCGATGCTTGTAAGAGATTATGGAGAGGGATTTCCGAAGGACATGCTGGCTAATTTCGAGGCCAACGGAAGTCAAGTAGGTGTCGGCCTCGCGGGAATAAGTGAGCGCGTCATGGAATTCGGGGGCAAATGGGGCCTTAAATCCAGCAGCGCTGGTACCGAGATTACGGTGAGAATACCGCTCTCAGCTACCCCCGATGTCGCCCGAGAGCAACGCCACCGGCAGCACGACCCCATACCCGGCGATTAGTACATCTCTTTTCGCGGGCGCATGGATGTCGTCAAGCTCCCGTCATGGCGTGCGTGCCGTGCGTCACCGCCGCGCCTGCGCGTAGCGCCGCCGCCACCAATACGGCCTCGGCGATCTCCTGATCCGAAACGCCGGTTTCGCGCGCCTTCTTGGCATGAATTTCGATGCAATACGGGCATTGCGTCGTGAATGCGACGGCGAGCGCCATCAGCTCCTTATACTTGCTTGGAATCGCTCCTGCGGCCAGAGCCGCCTTGTCGAACGCCACGAACGCTTTCATCGCCTCCGGTGCATTGGCTGCAATGTCCTTTATCTTGCTGAGATTCTTCACGTCGTACATGGCATGCCTCCTTAGTTTTCACAATGTTTACAACGATCCCTGCTTTGAGACCGGTAGCCGATCTTTAGGTTGGGCGGCAAACAAATAAAATCATTTCGATTCTCTTGAACTCTCGGACAGCGCTTCGTACTGAACCTTCGTCAAAGGCACAACGGAGAGTCGGCCTTCCCGCACCAACGGTGAATCTGCAAACAATTTGTTTGCTTTGATATCCGCGAGCGATGTTTTTCCACTAAGAGGTTTCCCCACTTCTATTTCAATTTTCGGGTTTTTGGGATCCGACGCGTCAACGGAAACCGCGGTAGCTGTCCCAACCGCACACTTTCGATTCCCAGTTTCATAAATGATCAGCCGCGCCCCAGCCTTCATTTCGCGCATGTGCTTGACCGCGGCAGGACTCGACACTCCGTCCCAAATTGTCTTCTTATCCTTCTGCAGTTCTGCGAAAGAGTATGCGGAGGGCTCAGTCTTCAATAAATACCAAGTCATAGCGCCCACTAGTGTAAACCATGTTCCAGCGACGGAAGAAACTTCCGTATCTCCCGGCGTGCGCTCCGCGCGCTCACGATTTCACTCCGAGGTGAACCAGAAAAGCTTCGCTCGCCCGAGTCGGCGATCTTCCGTTCAGCGTGACAGCGCCGATCGTTCGCGATGCACGTTCATCCGCGAGTGGAATGTAGCGGCACGCCAGGCGTTTCTCCACCGCCATTGCCGGCACAATCGAAACACCCAATCCCGCGCTCACCATGCTCAAAATGCTGCTGAACTGACCGCTTTCAAAAATAACCTTTGGGTTCAGGCGCGCTCGTTTGCAGGCGGCGAATGCCGTATCGCGGAAGCAATGCCCGTCACGCAGTAGAACAAACGGGTCATCCTGCAGCTCCCCGAGCAATACCGCGCGGCGCTTTGCGAGCGCATGTCGCTTCGGCAACACCGCAAACAGTTTTTCCACCATCAGAGGGAACGAGTGGAAATCGTGACTGCGTGCTTGCAGCGGGAGCGCTACAATCGCCAAGTCCATGGTTCCCGCTCGAAGTCTTTCGAGCAGCAGCGGCGTAATTTCTTCCGCGACAGTGACGCGCGCCTCCGGATATTTCCGGGAAAATGTGGCCAGGATCGGCGGCAAAAAATATGGTGCAATCGTTGGGATTACACCGACGGAAATCGGTCCGCTGATCGACGTTTTCCGTTCGATGACATCGCTTCGCGCGGCTTCCAGATCGCGCAGAACCGCTCGCGCATGCGGAAGAAACGACTGCCCGAGTTCGGTGAGCTGTACCCTGCGGCCAAGACGATCAAGGAGCCGCGCACCGAGTTCGTCTTCCAATTTTCGAATCTGCTGTGAAAGTGAAGGCTGAGAGACGTGAGTCCGCTGCGCCGCTCGCGTAAAACTGCCCGTGTCGGCGATCGCGCAGAAGTATCTAAGCTGTTGGAGTTCCATAGGATCTGCCTATCTATTCTATGCGAACTATTGGATGTATAGGCGGGCCTGGACTACTCTCACTGGGGAGGGAGTCACTCATGACCGAAGGTCGCAAGAAAATGACCACGGACGCCGGGCGTCCCGTGGGCGACAACCAGAACTCGCTCACCGTTGGTCCGCGTGGCCCCGTGGTTTTTGAAGACTTTTTGCTCTTTGAGAAAATGGCCCATTTTAATCGCGAACGGATTCCCGAACGCGTCGTCCATGCAAAAGGATCGGGCGGCCACGGGCATTTTGTGTGTAGCAGCAAAGAAATCAGCAAATACACGACTGCAAAGCTATTCAGCGCGGCGGGGAAGAAGACGCCGACGTTCATCCGGTTCTCAACTGTCGGCGGCGAAAAGGGATCGGCGGATACCGAACGCGACCCGCGCGGATTCGCTTTGAAGTTTTACACGGAAGAAGGCAATTGGGACATGACCGGCAACAACACGCCGGTGTTCTTCATACGCGACCCTCTGAAATTCGGGGATTTCATTCACACGCAGAAGCGCGATCCGGAAACGAATCTGAAGTCACCGACTATGATGTGGGATTTCTGGTCGCTTTCGCCGGAATCATTGCATCAGGTAACGATTCTTTTCTCCGACCGCGGCACGCCGGATGGCTTTCGGCACATGGACGGCTTCAGCAGCCACACCTTCAGCTTGATCAACGACAAGAACGAGCTGTTTTATGTGAAATGGCACTTCAAGAGCAAGCAGGGAATCAAGAATTTCCATGCGGAGTCAGCGAACGAAATGCGCGGCATCGATCCCGACTACGCGCAGCGCGATTTGTTCAACGCCATCAAGGAAGGCAATTTTCCGAAGTGGCGTGTATCCGTGCAAATCATGCCGGAAAAAGAAGCGGAGACATACCACATCAATCCGTTTGATCTGACCAAGGTTTGGCCGCACAAGGATTATCCACTGCACGAAGTCGGCGAACTGGAATTGAACCGCAATCCGGAAAATTACTTCGCGGAAGTCGAGCAAGCCGCCTTCGAGCCGCGAAACGTTGTTCCTGGTATGGGCTTCTCGCCAGACAAGATGCTGCAAGCGCGACTGATTTCGTATCCGGACGCGCACCGCTATCGGCTGGGCGTAAATTACGATTCACTGCCAGTCAACAAGCCACAGTGTCCTTACCACACCTACAACAAGGACGGCGCGATGCGTTTCGACGGAAACGATGGGCAGAACGTGAATTACGAACCGAACAGCTTTGGCGGTCCGACACAGGATTCCAAGTACGTCGAGCGTCCGAAGATGGTGAGTGGAACAGTTGCACGTCACGATCATCGCAGCGACAGCGACTACTACACTCAGCCCGGTAACCTCTTCCGGTTGATGCCCGCCGATGCAAAGCAGCGATTAATCAGCAACATCGTCGGCACTCTGGGCCAAACTCCGAAACGCATTCAGGAATTGCAGGTCCGACACTTTTACAAAGCGGATCCTGCATATGGGACCGGCGTCGCGCAAGGACTCGGCCTGGACATCAAGGCCGTGCTCGCTTCCGAAGGAAAAGTGGTCGCAGCCGACTGAAGGAGCCCGATCGAAACTAAAAGGGCAGGAATTTCCGCCTGCCCCTTCGATCTCACGCGCTTGCGCGAAAGGAAGAATGCATGAAGTCTTGCTTCGGCACCATCTATCCCGACCTGGAACAATTTCAGTTCGGAAAGCCAATGCCTGGGAAAGTTTTCCAGATTACCATCAACACTGTGGGGACTGGTAACCGCGATCGTAAGCTGGATATCGATGAGACGCCTGGGAACTTTGCCGGCAATGCGAGGACTTCCAGAATTGCCTCGACTTCTCAAACGCAAAGCTCCAGATGCAGCGCGTGTTGAGGAGTTTCTAGTCTCCTACTTGATAGAAGCAAGAGACGCGCGGGTTGACCAGCGAACGCGTTCATTAAGCTGCGCTTACTTGATGCCGGTATCGACGCACTTTCGTCAAGTTGCCACAGTCACGCATATCGCACCAGCGCCGTTTTCGGTTTCGGCTCGTATCCAGGAAAATCCAGCCACACTCTTTGCCACCGCACTGGCGGAGTCGAGACAGGCCGTCCTGCGTCAAAAGCTCAGCCGTTGATCGTGCGATAGGCCAAAGCACTCTGTCCAGCGCGAGGTCCGGCGCGCCCCATCGCCAATCGAATCCCGTTTTCCCGAAAACCAATTTCTCTTCCGCGCGCGCCAGTCGAATTTCTTCGTTCAGAACGGTGACATCGGAATCCTTTGGCGGCCTGCGCGAGAACTTCGCCGCGCAGACGCTGTACAACGCTTCCCGCAAACGGATTGCCCGGGGGAACACCGCTAGGCGTTCTTTAGCCGGCAATTATTCCGGCGCGCCGCGCGGCTTCGAGAGATCCAATCCAGGCTTTGTGGGCGGACTAAATTAAGTCTTATCGCGCCGCGAGCACCAGCGCCTGCGTCGCCCAGTTTGTCCCCGCAGCGGAAACGAACTGGTCGCGTCCAAAAGGAAATCCGCTCTCGAAGAACGGCTGAATCCGTAACGCGCGGCTCTTCACGAACCACGAGCCATCCTCGAGTTGTGTGCTCAGCAAAAACTGAACGCCGCGCTTGTAAATCCGATCGGACACCGGCATCGTGCCGCTTTCACGCAGCGCCACAAGCGCCTGACCGGTCGCATATGCGTCGCTCGAAAGTGAAGGGATCTGCGCCCATCCGCCGTCACTTCGCTGTTCCGCTACAAGCGCTTGCGCCGCAGCGCGAGTGCTTCGCTGGTCCTTTTTTGCCCACGTCAATCCTAAAAGTTGAAACGCACGGGCTTCGTTGGTGCGCGGTTGCGCTTTGGCAATCCAGTCGGCTGCAAGACGAATAGCACGGTCATATTCCGCGCGTTGCGTGGGTGGCGTGTACACTTGCATGGCGCGCATTGAATTCGCGGTCACTTCAATATCGTTAGATTCTATCGGTGGCCGGTGCGCCGTGATTACCCAGCTTCCATCCGGCCTTTGATGATTCTTCAAGAAGCGCACCATCGCATCGGTAGCGGCGTCCGCCGGATAATGTTCAGCCGCCAATCCCACAAGAATGTAGCTTATGGTATCGGCGTCGCCGGGAATCCCCACTCCCTGCAAAACGCGTTCGCGCCAGCTTTCGATGTACGAACCATATGTCTTCAATTGCCCTTGAACGATATTCTCGTTCACCGAGATACGTTTTTCCCTGGCGCTGGAGACGGTCACGGCCGTGAATGTGTTGTTATGGCATGAGATACATCCGGATTTTTGCGCGAACGTGACGTCCGCATGCTGCAGAAGCGGAATACTTCTCTGAATCGCCTCTCGAATAGAACTCGCCGGCTTGAAATTCAACTGTGGGACCGTAGATATGCCGGAGTCTTTTGCGCCGGACTGAATTAGAAAGTCCACGACAGCGGTTTTTCCCCGTGCTCTCGCGAAATCGAGAGCCGTTTGGCCGTGAGGATTTTTCGCGTTCACATCCGCGCCGACTGCCACCAACCGTTTCACGGTATCGAGCGATGCCTCATCACAAGCCGCGACCAGCATCAGAAGGGTATCTCCGTCCGGATCTTTCGCATTTACGTCCGCCCCATGATCCAGTAACACGTTGAGCGCGCCCGTGTTTCCCAGCGGCGGAGCATCCACGACCGCTTGCAAACTGAGGTCGCTTATTTCGGCCGAGCCAATCAACAGGTCCACGCACCCGGAACACCGTGAAAGGATTGCGAACGCCAGCGGATTTGGCCCCGCGCCTTTCACATCGGCTCCGCGTGCCAATAACATCCGCAGGACAGTTTCGTCGCCTGCGTACGCTGCTTCGGCGAGCGGCGTCATGACGTCGAATAATGCCGGCGAGTGCGCCGAGGGATTCGCGCCGTGATCAAGAAGAAACTTCACAACCGGAGCGGCTCTAAATCGCCCGGATGCGATCAAAAGCGGCGTCCGTGAATCTCTGGATTTCGCGTTCACGTCTGCGCCGTCTTCTACCAACGCACTTACCATTTCCAGATTGTCGGTCGCCCACATCAGCGCCGTCGCGCCCGCCTCGTTTTGAAGATTGGGATCAGCGCCGCTTTGCAAAAGCTGCCGAGAGGAATCAAGGTCTCCGTACAACGCTGCGTACATTAGGGGAGTGGATCCGGCTGGGCCCGTCTTATTGATGTGGTCCGGCGAATTGCGCAAAAGTTTCTGAAAAGTTTCGTGGTCGCCCCGACGGAGCGCCTCCATCATTTGTCCTGCAACGGCATCTGGCGGCGGTGGCGGCGTTTCACCTGACAACGAATCTGGCCACTCAGCGCCCTGATCAATCCAAACTTTAATGATGTTGATTTCTGCGGCGCTCAATGGGCCGGTCGGTGGCATCTGCAAACCGTATTCGGATCCGGCGAGCCTCTGATAGAGACGGCTACCTAAGCTGTTGCCGGGGCCAATGACAGAAATTGTGCCACCACGCATCGCGTCGCTGCGGCGGTCCAGCCGGAATCCATTTTTTTGTTGTGCGGGTCCGTGGCAACCTGCGCAGCGCGCTTTGAAAATCGGCTGAACGTCGCGCGCAAAATCAATTTTCCGCGGTTCTTGCGCGCGGCTGATTCCCCAGAAAATGCACACAGAAACAACGGCGGCTACAACTATCTTTCGCAATTCATTTCCTCCAGATCCGCACTTAGGAATCTTACGAGAAATCAATTCGATGGCGAGCTTTGCCGTAGAACATAAATCAGCGGAAGGTCACTGTCAAGCTCGCGCGGTCGTCTAGGGCTTTACAGTTAATACAAGCCCAAACGTTTCAGGAGGGCATCGAATCGGGGATCATTGCGAATCGGATCAAGCTCCGGATCGACCTTAACGTAGATAAGGTTTACGTTGTGGTCGAGCGCCGCCTGCTCGAGTGCGGCAAACGCGGCATCAGAATCTCCGAGCGCCACTTGAACTTCCGCGGCATCGTAGTTCAGCAATGAGTCTTGCCGTTTATCCCATCGCGCCAGTCTCCGCAGCGCCTCATCCCGCTTTCCCCAAACTGCATACAAGTGCGCCTGGCGAAGATTCGCAACACTACGAGCACCGGTCTCCACGCGTTGAAATTCTGCCTCCGCATCAGAATAACGGCCCATTTGTTCATACACGCGCGCGAGCCGCAAGCCTGCCCAGACAAATGACGGATCAAGTTCGATGGTCTTGCCGAGAGCCCGCGCGGATTCGTCATAGCGGCGAGAATAGTAGAGCGTGCTGCCGTAGGCCTGGTTCGCGATTACCGAAAGGGGGTCAATCTCGACAGCGCGCTTCACCTCGGCAACAGCCTCATCGTTCTTTCCTGTAGCTTGCAGTAGTTCCGCATGAAACAGACGAGCCGGCACCGAATTCGGATCGAGTTCAATGGCGCGGCGGAATTCCTTTTCTGATCCTGTCCAGTCGTAACCGTACATCTTCAATATAGCGCTCGAAGTATGAGCGTCGGCCACTGAATCATCGAGCTGCAGCGCGCGGGCCACGGCCGGTTCGGCGGTTCGCTGCATTTCCGCCCACGTGTCGCCCGAGTAGGTTTCCGCAAGCCCCGCATAACTTCGGGCATCGGATGGATCGCGCTGGATGGCACGTTGGAAATACACACGCGCTTTCACATCTGCTTCCAGTGTGCGCTGGTTCCAAAAGTAACGCCCGCGCAGGTAATCCTCATATGCCTCGGGATCGATCGAATGCGCCTCCGCTAACTGCTCTCGAATTTGCTTGGGAAGTTTCACTTCAATCTGAGATGCGATTTCGCCCGCTACCTCACTTTCCAACTTAAGCGCGTCACGTACATCGCGCTCGTAGCTTTCAGCCCAAACGTGCGTTTGGTCGGGCAGGCTGATGAGCTGGGCGCTGATTCGCACGCGGTCGCCTGAGCGGCGCACGCTGCCTTCCAGCAGAAAATTGACGCCCAATTCGCGGCCGATTTCCGCGGCACTCTTATTCGTGCCACGGTAGGTCATCGCGGTCGTGCGTGCGATCACACCCAAACGATTCGGGCGAAGCTGGCCCAGGCGGATGATCATTTCCTCCGTCAGACCGTCACTCAGGTAATCCTGCGTAGGATCCCCGCTCAGGTTTTCAAAAGGAAGGACGGCTAGCATAACTCTTTGCGCAGTTGTTGACCGGTAGTGCCGCCAAACCACGAACCCAGCTACGCTTATCAGTACGCCTAGCAAAGCCGCTATCCACCATACCCCCTTACTCGGTGAGTGGTCCGCAGCGTTCGGTGCCAGTCGTTGCACGGACGCTACAAAACGATACCCGACCTTCGGTACAGTTTCGATGTAGCGCGAGCCATTTGACACATCGCCCAGGGTCTTGCGAAGCGTGAAGATGTTTTGAGCAAGCGTGGTTTCTTCTACGAAGGTATCCCGCCAGACGCGCTTAAGAAGTTGGTCCTTCTCAACTACGGAGTTGCTCCGTTCAACCAAAGCGACGAGTGTCTCAAAGGCTTTGGGTGTTAGCGCAACGCGTTCGCCATTCCTTAGCAGAGTCCGCTCTAGCGGCTCCAGCCGAAAGGGTCCGAAGACAAACACAAACGGCGTCTCAGGCTTCGTAAGCATAGAGTAACCGGCGCAGCTCCGCGCCTTTAAAAGAAATTTGAAGCGGATTTGAACCCGCTTTCAAGATTTCTAGCCCACGGCACACTATCTATTCGACCCTGTCAGGGCGAGCGGAAAGGTTAACGGGCCGAACGCGCGCCCATTCTATTCGCGTTACCGTAGCCGGACAAGCACCTGCACCGGTTTACCTGGGAGGACTTATGACTCAGCCGAGCGCAATGGCTTCAGCGCAGATGCCCACCCAACCCAAGAGTTGGATGGCGAGAAAATGGAAGCTACTTCTCGGAGTATTACTAGCTTTGCTGATCGTCGGGATCGCCGCCCTATTTGGCATCGTCTCGCTTGTCATGTCCTCAATAAAGGGATCCGATGTCGCTCAAGAAGCGCTGTCTAGAGCGCGATCTAATCCGGCCGTGATTCAAAGCCTCGGTAGGCCTATACAAGAGGGCTGGTTCGTCAGCGGCTCCATTAACGTCTCAACTGCTTCGGGGGACGCCGATCTCGCGCTGCCAATTTCCGGCCCAAAGGGTAAGGGTACGGTGTACGTGACCGCGCAAAAGAGCGGAGGAGTCTGGAATTACAGCTTGATGCAGGCGGCTGTTGAAGGAAGCGCTCAGAGAATTGATCTGATGATGCCTGCATCCATGGCGCAGTCCTCTGCCATGACGTCCTCAACACCTGCGCCGAGTTCCGCGCCAGACGCTGGCGCAGCAGCGGCCCCAACTCCAGATGCGGTTCCAGCTCCCATTGCAACCACTCCGCCGATTGAATCTTCCACCCAGGGACTTGGCTCCGCCGAGGGCGAACAGACTGGAACAAGAGTTGTAATTGATGACCTCAAGCGGGGAGGAGGGACGCTTACCTTGAAATTCACACTCTATAACAACTCGAATGATTATCTGAACACCGGCGGCAGATTCAGCGCCGACGGCTACAATCAAAATGGCGGCCGGAGCTTTTCAGGGGTCACCTTGATTGATGGTGTCTCCAAGAAGAAGTACTTCGTAGTGGCAGATAGCGACCGTAACTGCGTGTGCAGCGAGCATGTTGATGACATCAAGTCAAAAACACAAGCGTCCCTGTGGGCAAAGTTTCCCGCGCCTCCGGATAACATCCAGAAGATTACCGTAGTGATTGCACATTTTATTCCCATAGACGATGTTCCGATCCGGTAACGCAAACTGCGCGAGGCCAATTTGAAGAATTCCTGGATGCTATCCTTATTCATCGCGGTGTCAATCGCCCTCACGGCGGTTGCCGGGCCGGTCCATGGCCAGAAATCGGACGCCGCACTCCAGTCCAAAGTCCTCGATCTCGTTTTTCGCGTCGAGGACCTGGGTGGGAAGGTTCAAGACCTCGAAGTGAAAGAGACGCCCACCGAGGTTCGCATTGACTTGTCCGCCGACGTTCTTTTCGATTTCAATAAAGCTGTCCTTTTGCCAAAAGCGCAGCAGACTCTTTCGCAAGCCGCGGGAATTATCCGGGAAAAAGCTAAAGGCAAAGTACGCATCAATGGATATACCGATGGGAAGGGTTCCGATTCCTACAACCAGGGCCTTTCGGAGCGCCGCGCCGCGGCCGTTGAGACTTGGTTCAGGACGAAAGGGAATCTGAAAACAACCGGTTTTGTCACACAGGGATTCGGCGCTAGAAATCCCGTCGCTTCCAATACCAACCCCGATGGTTCGGACGATCCTGATGGCCGGCAAAAAAATCGTAGAGTGGAAATCATTATTCAGAAAATGACCTCGTAGGCCAATACCAAGGGCGAATCTCCATGAAAAATAATGCATTACGCCTCAAGGGGCTTGCTCTCTTCGTTTTGCTGTGTTTAGTTGGTACAGCGAATGCGTTGCCTCAGAGCCCTACCAAGGTCGGCGGCACTTGGACTTTAACAATAGCGGCGGCTAACGGCGGGCCGGCGCCCGCGCCCATCACGCTCACGCTTGAGCAGTCTTGACCGCGAAGAAACAGCGGAGAATCACTCTCTTCCATCGATTGGATCACAAATATGGATAAAATCTTGGAGGCGGGGGGAGTCGAATCCCATCGCGGTGTTGAAAACAAACAACTTATTGAAGACATTACACGGTCAAAACGCAGAAAACGACCAAACGACGGTTCGGCCACACGCATAGCACACACCGCTTTTTCTTCGCCTCACTCAAACAACTGTGCGATACCCCACTGAAGCTTGATGACACGTGGCTGAAAGCGGGAGCACCATGCTGTTTTATTCTCGAAGGATCGTACGGACATTGGCCGCACGTATTGCGCACACCCAAATTTGACGCTATGTCTTCGTTGTACTGAAACAAATTTCTTACTTTCCTTCAAAGCTCACCGCAGGCCACGCTTCAATTGGTGAAATCGCCGCGTTTTTATGTTCCACGTCACATTGCGGCGTGATGCCGATCACAGAAGACTCCCTTTGGATGGCTGACAATGCCACTCCGTGGCGCTGGTATTTTGTGCCCGAGCTTATCGAGTAGCACACTCCAAATGTTGCCAAGGATTTTGATGGCGGCTTGGCATTAGTGAAAGTGCGCAACATCGGACAGTGTATACAAGCGGGTGGTTCTACGATATATTCGCCACCGACGGTGGTCACGGCAATGACCGGCTGTTAGTACCTAACCCAATCGAAGCGGGAGGAGTTCACAATGGGTCGGAAGGCCTCAAATGTTTTCATCGGCTCTACTTTCGTTGTTTTCTTTACACTACTCTGGATCTTCGCAAGTACCCCTCGAGCTTCCGCAATTCCAGCGTTTACCCGGAAATACCAGACCTCCTGTTCAACCTGCCATAGCAACTACCCGGAATTGAATGACTTCGGAGAAGCTTTCAAGAAGAACGGATTCAAGTTCCCCAAGGATGACGAGCAGTTCGTCAAAGAGCCTCCGGTTCTTCTCGGAGCCAAAGCGCAAAAAGAAGCATTCCCCGGGGCAATCTTTCCGGGCGAAATCCCCGGGAGTCTGCCAGTTGCCTTCCGTTATACCGGAAATTTCAACTGGAACGCCCAGCAGCCTGCGGCGCTGCAGGCAACCTCGTTCGTTCCGCGCACTGATCTGTTCGTGCCGAATACGTTTACGATCATCGCTGCCGGCAGTCTCGGTCAGAACTTGGCGTTCTGGATCGATAACGATATCTCGACCGGTGGCACTGGCGCCGGCGGCGGACTAGGTGATGGATACCTCCGATACAACGATTTGGGTCACATCTTTCATTTGCCGAAGAATGCTCTGAATGTCCGCTTCGGACAATTCGAGCTGGATTTGCCATTCTCACAGGCACGCTCGATTTACCCGTCAGCGTATGACGTTTTCAGCGAGACGGCAGTGGCGGGGACCTCGCCGAACCCCGGGGTATTTCAAACCACGAACAATCCTTTCATGATGGGGACTCCGCAGCGCGGCATCGAGTTCGGCGGTTATCCAAACAATGGAAACTTCACCTGGTCAGTAGCGTTCGTTGACGGAACCAATTCGGCATATGGACTTGGGCCCTCGCTCACAGCGCGAAATACCAAGGATGTCTATGTCCGCGTTTCGCAAAAATTTAATTTGGAACGCGATCCCGAGAGCCGGAATGCCGTGCAAGCGGCGGGACCGACCGGCCCACGAGACCATACCTCGATACGCTTCGGAGCGTTCTACTATCGCGGCGATAATCAGATGAATTACGGTGGCTCACAGTTCAGTTTTTTAGGAACCATAAGCGAGCCGTTCTATCGGGCTGGTGGAGATATCCGCATCAAGTACCGCAAGCTGGAACTCTTCGGCGTCGGATTGGTAGGACATGACAACAACCACTCCGTAGATACGGAAGCTCAGACCATTTCGATTGCGCCCGCAATCACATATACGGGCGGATTCGCGGGCGGCAACTACTGGATCTATCCCTGGTTGATCGGCTACATGCGTTATGACTTCGTGAATTCACCGACCGATTTTGCGAATGGCGTTTCTCAGTTCCAGACGCGCAACCGCTTCAGTCCTGGTTTCCAGATACATGTTCGCGCCAATATCAAACTCATCGGCGAGTATCAGTATCACTGGGGCCAACCGTACATCGATCCATCCACTGGGAATACGTTATTTTTCCGGCCGAATTCGTTCACAGGGGGCATCGACTACGTTTTCTAACGTCGTACGTCCGCAAAAATATAAACGCAAGTCATTTTGAATCGAAAGGAATGCCATGACTCTATCGGGAATCGCAGCGAAGCTAGCAATTGCAGCAACGATCACACTGGCCCTGGCGGGAGTAAGTAGGTCCAATGACATCAAAGGCAAGGTGAGTGTGCAGGGCATAAAGTCAGCTGAAAACATCGCCGTCTACATAAATGCCGTGCCTGGAAAGAAATTTGACGCGCCTGCCGATCACGTTGTCATTGATCAGAGGAAAATGACTTTTGTTCCGCACGTCGCGGTGGTCTTGCAAGGGACAACCGTGGACTTCCTGAATAGCGACCCGGTGGGACACAACGTCTACTGGCCTTCCATCAGCGGCAATAAAAAACTGGCACACAATATGGGAACATGGCCACAGGGCCAGAAGAAATCATTCCAGTTCACCGATCTGGGCTTTGCCTCAATGCTGTGCAACGTGCACTCGGAAATGTCCGGTTACATCGTCGTGGTGCCAACGCCTTATTTCGCAGTCACCGACAACGAAGGCAATTACACCATCAAGAACGTACCACCGGGCCACTACACAATTACGACTTGGAGCGAAGAAGGCAAGCCAACCACGCAGCCCGTGGATGTGACAACGGCGACCACAACTGTCGACCTCACCGTAAAGAAGTAACCGAGGCGAGCCATGATGGCAACGGAGGCGATGGTGCGGCCAACACGAGTGAAGATGATTGTTTCATGGCTCGTCGCGGCAGGAATTGCGATGACGGCGTTCTCCGCGCCGTCACACGCTCAAGTCAATCCGGTGGAGATTGCGAATCCCCGGTTGAAGGCCGCCCAGACGGCGTATTTTCCTCAGATCAAGACGCTTTACAAGCAGATTAACGAAGCGAAGTTTCCATTTAAGTTCGCCTTGGGCCGCTATGTGGGACTTGATCCAAGTCGTCAGGCTGAAGCAGATGCACGTGGAATCGAATTTGTGTTTTTCCACGAGCGGACGCTGCTGAAGATCTCAGGCAGTTACAACGCGGCTTACCGAGCTGATCTACTTACTCAAAATCAGCGTGCAAGCCGCACCTTTTCAGAAGTTATTGAGCCCGTGCTGTTGCTTGCATCCAGGACTATCCCCGCGGACATTGATTGCGATGGAATTGGATTTGAAATCTCTTTTCACGTCAGAACGCGTACACAAAATTTCGACTTTGAAGGAAAAGAAATCTTAGTGGTGGTCTTTGACCGCGCCGAGATCTTCGCTTTTGCGCAGGCCTCATCGGATGCGCAGCGCCAGGAAATTCTAAATCGCTCGGAAGTCTATCTTGACGGCAAAGAATTTGGGCTCGCTCTGGGCGGTAAAGACCCGCTCGATCTTGAGTCACTCGATCGGCATCCGTCGGCTCCGCCAAAGCCTGCGCCAGCCACTGCCACCACGGCGTCCTACTCCCGTCCAGATTCTAAACTTGTGAGTCCGGCTCTTCTGCCGCCTGAAATGAGAACGCAGAATCGTTTTGAAATCGCCGGAATTCCGACGGTGAGAGCTCAAGCATCGCAACCGGCTACCGCGAATATTCCTTTGGCTCCGCCGACTTCGCCGGGCGATTCCGCTGTGACGGTGAATACCAGCGATGCAGACTACCTGCAGTCACAATATCAAACTCAGTTGGATGCCTTGGCGAAATTGGGTTTCGATAAGTTTCATTTCGTGAATTATGCGCCACCATCATTTGTCGTCTACCGGAATCAAGTGATGTTGCAACTTACGATGCGGAACACGATTCACTTCTCCCAGGATTCCACCTCGATCTATAAACGCGCTGCTCAAAGTTTTGATCTTTTTCTCGCTGGACAATTGAAGGATATCCTCGACAAAATCCCCGCCGACGCGCCTTTCGCCGGATACGACATCACGGTCTTGAATCAATTCGGTACGGATGCTCATTCTTCATCTGAGGCCATCGAGTTCATTTGCCCTCGAATCGCCCTGCGCCGATTCGTTGATGCGGACATCACAAACCAGCAACTGATTGACCAAAGCGTTGTCTTGGTGAATGGAATTCGCATCGCGCTTAACCTGCAGTTAGTTGAGTAAGCCCGGATGCTTCTGCCCAGAGGCTACTAGATGTGCGGCACCATTTGTGAAGGTCGCGCTACTTCGAGCGTCCAGTGTGGAGAACGAATGATACAGAAGTACATGCACATGACAAGCCTAGTCGTATTTTTCGTATTGGCATCATCGCTGTGGGGTCAAACCGTCGGGACTAAGGATGCTTCCGTTACCGCCGTACAAGGCGAAAGCTGGCTCAGTCACCTCAACAGGCCGTTCAACGAGAGTAGTATGGGCAGGACCTGGGAGTTAGGACCGCCCCCGCCCGCGCCGGGACAAGAAGCTCCTCGCTGGCAGTTGAATCTATCGCCCGACTTCGCAACGCCAACGGTAACGCTTCACGGTGCGGACTTGTATCGTTTGAACTGCCAGGGATGCCACCAGGAGTCCGGCCTTGGCGCTCCTCCAGAGGTAAATTCCATCATCGATCCGGTTCGGGCGACTTCGGCCGCAACCATCACGGCGCGAATGAAGGCTGCCGGTCGCGAAACGGATCGGGCGATGGTGGCAGAACTAGCTAAGCAATCCTACGTTCTGTTGATGCAACGACTTCACGACGGCGGCAAGGAGATGCCTCCACCCAACTTGACCGAAGCAGAAATTCGGTCGGTTTTCGCCTATCTGGAACAACTTTCGGGTGTCCTCGGCGCAGAAAAGAAACAGATCGCGGTAAACGAATCGCGGTACCGTGTGGGCGAGCATATCGTAAAAGCTACCTGTCACACGTGCCACAGCGCGACAGGGCCGAATCCTAACCCTCAGCAGATTTTGGAAGGGGAGATTCCACCGCTCGGCACTCTTACGGCGCGGGTGAGCCTGTCCGAATTTGTCCGCAAAGTTACCAAAGGTGCGCCTATACTCATGGGCACGCCGCCATTGTCGTATGGAGATTACTACAGGGGCAGGATGCCGGTGTTTGTCTACTTGAGCGAGGACGAAGCGGCGGCGGCCTTCCTATACCTTACGCTCTACCCGCCTCGCCAATAGGCAGTGAACGCGCGAAGGGATCGACGGCTTGCCGCTCTACGCGGGAATTTCCTATGTCAACTTTTCCACCTTTTACACAGATTCGGCAAACGTGAGAAGCCCGCAAAATCCCAAATTACGATTCTGAACTTGTTAGATAATCAGTAATAAGATGGAGGCGGGGGGAGTCGAACGACCTCGCCTTATTGAAAACACGTAACTTCAGAACTCCTGACATACCCCCAAGAAAAGCTTTCAATACAGTAGTTTTTGTGGAGGGGGTGCGAACCTAAAACTGTCCGCTTTTTGAGTCTGAAATTGCGCGTTGCGGGGTCTCCGATTCTGCCGTGTCTGAACGACCGAGGGTCCAACGTTTTCTTTCGCTGATCCCTCCGGGACTGCAATCGGAATGTTTATTTGCTCTCCTGGGTGCGAACTTTAAATTGTCCGCTTTTTCTAAATTGGCAGATCGAAATCACACGATTTTGGCTGCTCTATTTCCTCGACTGGAAGCGCCCAACGCCTCTCCTGCCCATCCCTGGAAGCCGCAACTGGCTTGGCTTTTCCTTTACTGGGGTGCGAACCTTAAATTGTCCGCTTTTCGAATCGGCAGGGATAGAAAAACCCGTGCTTTCTTGAAGCAAAAAGCGGACAGGTTTCCGACCAACCATGTCAGGAGCTCTGAACTTACAGAAGAATCGACACGCACAAAACGCAGAAACCTGCCAATTTGACGAATCGGTGTACACGGCGTGTACATAGGATTTACCTTTTTCTGACAGGCCCTCTAGCGAAACCAGCCACCCGGAATTGAGAGCCACTCATTGTTGGGGAATCATTCGAGCGCCAGACGGGTTGGCGTACGTTATCGACCGGCCGAGAAGTCAAAATGGAAATCCCGGTTGACAGAACAATACCTTTGCAAGGACACTTGCCGCCGAAATGAGCAACGGGGAGCCGGAATGTTTTTGAAGCGCGTTCTTTTCAGCAGGCTTGGCATTTTCGTGTTGGGCGTGGTGGTCGCTTTTGCCGTGATCCTGCCGGGCGGGGGAGAGTCTACCACCGCGAACCAGGACTACGATGTGGCGATCGTCAACGGCCGGGTGGTGGATCCGGAGACTGGGCTGAATGCGGTGCGGAATGTAGGCATCAGCGGCGGAAAGATTACCGCCATTTCCAAAACGCCGCTCACCGGCAAGACAACAATCGATGCCAAAGGGCTGGTCGTCGCGCCCGGTTTCATCGATCTGCACGAACATGGACAGGAGCCGCGCAACTATCAGTTCCAGGCCCATGATGGTGTGACGACTTCGCTCGAATTAGAGAGGGGCACGGACGATGTCGGCAATTGGTACGCCGCGCGGGACGGGAAGTCCCTGATCAATTTCGGCGTAAGTGTCGGTCATATTCCGGTACGCATGAAGGTGCTGTACGATCCAGGGACTTTTATGCCCACCGGAGATGCCGCCCGGCGAGCCGCCACTCCGAAAGAACTCGACCAGCTCCGCGCGGAGATGGAAAAAGGATTTCGCGAAGGCGCTCTGGCCGAAGGAATGGGAGTGAATTACACGCCCGAAGCATCGCACTCGGAGATCGTGGAAATGTTCAGGATCGCCGCGAAGTTCGGCGCATCTGTGCACGTACACCTACGATACGCGGGAATAAAGGAGCCCATGACTGGACTCGCGGCTCTGGAGGAGGTTCTTGCCGCAGCCGCCGCGACCGGCGCCCCGCTGCATGTCGTGCACATTACCAGCATGGGCTTGAAAGACACGCCGGAGCTGATCGCAATGGTTGAAGGTGCGCGACGCCACGGGCTCGACGTGACGACGGAGTGCTATCCCTACACCGCGGCGAGCACGGGACTGGAATCCGCAGTTTTTGATCCTGGTTGGCAGGAAAGCATGGCGATCACTTACAAGGATTTGCAGTGGGCGGCAACGGGGGAACGCCTGACCGCAGAAACATTTGAGAAGTACCGGAAGCAAGGCGGAATTGTGGTGATTCATTCTATTCCGGAAGAGGCCGCGCGCGCAGCCATCGCGAATCCGATCGTCATGATCGCCAGCGACGGAATGCCGATCACGGGACCGAGGGTTCATCCCCGTGGGCAAGGAACCTTCTCTCGCGTTCTTGGGCATTACGTCCGCGAAGAAAAGGCGCTCGACCTGATGACCGCCTTGCGGAAAATGACGCTGATGCCGGCGCAGCGGCTGGAGAAGCACGCTCCTGTGTTCAAGAACAAAGGACGAATTCGCGTGGGTGCGGATGCCGATATCACCGTATTCGATCCGGAACGCATCATCGACAAGGCGACGTATGAAGAGCCACTGCAATATTCCCAAGGAATTGAATTTGTGCTTGTCAATGGCGTGCCTGTTCTGAAGAACGGACAGCTCGTAGAAGGTGTGTTCCCCGGTCGCGCTGCGCGAGCTCCGATTTCCCAGTGAGATCACATTGTCCGTCGTACCCCAGATTTCCATCTTCCTCGGGGACTTTCTCCAGCTTTTTCGCAAACAAATTCGGGGGGGCGAAGATGGATTCGTTGGCGCAGCGGAGGATATAGCAGCAATGCATTTGCGTCTCGATGCCTCTCGGCAAGCTCGGGACAAAATTTTCAGAACTGGAAAATTTTGGAGGCGGGGGAGCCGGAATGGCACGGTTTGTTGAAAACGCGTAACTTACAGACAAAACGACACACACTATATGCACAAACATAGAAAGTAGAAAATTGGTAACACGTGGCTGATACGTGGGATTATTGCCCAAACTGGAATGTATCCGGAATCCGTGCGCGAAGCCCGTTATTTATTTTGCCGGATTCTTTTTGCAAGCCTATAATCCGCCCTGCCAATGCCCCTGACGAATGGAAGCAAATTTGATCCTTTTGAAATCGTCGCGCCGCTCGGCTCGGGCGGTGGCCACTCGGTGTATTATTGGCGGGTTCGGATCGGCCCAAAAGGGGTTCCGATACTAGGGAGGAAATGCAATGGTTCGAATCACCCGGCGCTCTACTAGCCTTTGGATGTCTCTGGCTGTCGTGCTCTGCTTCGCGCTAGGCGCGGCAGCACAGGTCAGCCCTGATCTGTTTTCCGGCTTGCAATGGCGCAACGTCGGTCCGTATCACGGCGGACGTATCGCGTCCGTCTCCGGCGTCATCGGCGAGCCCGGGACTTTTTATGCCGGTATGCCGCAAGGCGGCATCTGGAAAACCACCAGCGGCGGTATGACCTGGTATCCGATATTTGACCAGGTGACGGAGGTTGACAGCATGGGCGCCATCCAGGTCGCTCCCTCCAACCCCAACATTATTTACGCCGGGAGCGGCGATGCGGTGGCGAATGCCAACACCGGCACTAACGGTGACGGGATGTACAAGTCGACGGATGCCGGCAAAACCTGGGCGCACATCGGCCTCGAGGGCACCACCAAGATTCCGAAGATCATTGTCGATCCCAAAGATCCCAATATCGTGATTGTCGCCGCTATGGGTGGCGCCACCGGCACGCAACGGGGCATTTTCCGCACCGACAACGGCGGCCAGACCTGGACCAACGTGTTGCACCCCGACAATGAGACCGGCGGCCGCGATCTCTCTTCTCCCTTTGACGTGCCCAACGTGATATTTGCAACCACGGAAGCGGACACGGGTGGCGCTGGGGGCGGCGGCGCGGCTCCGGGCGCTGGCGGGCCCAGCCACACCAAGCTGTACAAGTCTCTTGACGAAGGGAAGGCCTGGACGGAAATCACCTCCAACCCGTCGACCACCGGGCGCATTGGCGTGGCGGTGGCGATGCATACCAACGGGCAGCGGATCTACGTCGTCGGCGCCGCGCAGCAGAATGCCTCCGGTCTTTTCCGCTCCGACGATCAGGGCGCCACATGGAAGCACATGGCCGGCGACGATACGCGCATCGGCGGCAGGGACTATATCTGCGGCGTCTGGGTGGATACGCAGAATCCCGACGTCCTCTACACCCTGAGCACGGCCGCCTATAAGTCGACCGACGGCGGCGAGACCTTCATCGCCTTTAAGGGCGCTCCGGGCGGCGAAGACATGCACGACATCTGGATCGATCCCACCGACAGCAAGCGTATGCTCTTCGGCGTCGATCAGGGCGCGGCCGTTACGTTTGACGGCGGGCTCGCGTGGAGCAGCTATTACGCCATGCCGATCGGTCAGGTCTATCACATCTCCACCGACAACCGGTATCCCTACTGGGTCCTGGCTTCGCAGCAGGACACGGGCGCGGTCATGACCCGCACCCGCGGCGATGTGGGCGACGTCTCCGACGTCGATTGGATGCCGCTGCCTTCTTCCGAGTTCGGCACGGTGACGGCCGATCCGCTCGATCCCAATATCGTCTACGGGGTCGGTTACGGCGCTGCCGGGGGCGGCAGCGGCTTGGTGAAGATTAACCTGACCACCGGACAATGGGAGAATGTTGCGCCCAATTTTGGGGCCGATGCGGCCAAGTATCGTTCCAGCCGTGATTCCTGGCGGAGAGCCGATCCCTTCGATCCGCATGCGATTTATACCGACATGCAGTGCCTGCTGGTATCGCGCGACGCGGCACACTCCTGGAAGGCGTTTAGTCCCGACCTTACCACGGAGAAGGGCAAGCCGGAGGTTCCGTGCGGCACGCCGGTGCCCGCGGGCACCGGCGGTGGTGGACGCGGTCGTGGCGCGGTTGCCGCGCTTCCAGCGGGCGTGGCTCCGGTGCCGGCAGCGGCTGCTGCGGCGCCTGGCGGCGGACGCGGCGCTGCCCCACCCTCCATCAATGACTTTGCCATCTCGACCCGTCACAAGGGCGTGTTCTGGACGGTCAGCAGCAATGGACAGATCTACAACACGATGGATACGGGCGCGAACTGGAACAATCTGAGCAACGTTACCGATGGCGCCGGCGTTAGCTTCAACACGATTGAGGCGGGGCACACCGACGTCAATACCGCCTACCTCTCCGGCCGGACCGGAGGCGGCGGACGCGGCGGCGCCGGTGCTAACGTCCCGTTGATATGGCGCACGCACGACGGTGGCAAGACTTGGACCAAGATCGTCAACGGATTGCCCAGTAACCAGCCTACGGGAAGCTGGGTGAACGTGATGCGCGAGGATCCGAAGCAGAAGGGCTTGCTCTTTGCCGGCACCGAGACCACGGTCTATGTGTCGTTTGATGACGGCGACCATTGGCAATCGCTGCGGCAGAATCTGCCCAGTACCTCGATTCGCGACATGGTGTTTCACACCAACGATCACATGAGCGATCTGGTGATCGGAACCTACGGCCGCAGTTTCTATGTTCTCGATGACACCACCCCGCTGCGCGAAATTGCCGTCAAGTCGCAGGCGATCGCAGCAGCGCCGGTCTATTTCTTCAAACCCGGGGACGCCATCCGCGCGCGCGTAAGTGATAACTGGGACCAGCCCACCAATCCCGAGTTGCCGCACGCTTCCAATCCGCCCTACGGTGCCATCCTCTACTACCACCTGAGCCACCCGCCCTCCGGCGAAATAAAATTGCAGGTGTTCGACGCGGAGGGCAAACTCGTCCGCACCATGTCGAGCATTCCGCCGGCGCTTCCCGCGCGCTGGCCGTACCCCGAATACTGGGTAGCCAAAGGGTCGGATCTCGCCTTGCCGACCAAAGTGGGCACCAACCGCACCAATTGGGATCTGCGTTACGACGATCCGCCGGCGTTCAACTTTGACCTCGAAAACCAGATGAATGTGGCGCCCGGCGGCTTTGTCACCCCCGGTCCGCACGGGCCGCAAGTGATCCCCGGCATCTACACACTGAAGCTCATCGTCGATGGACAGACTTACACACAGACGGTGACCGTTCACAACGATCCGCGTGTCGGCGAAAGCGCCAAGGTCATGGCCGACCTGCGCGCCAAGAACAAGCTCATGTTGTTAACGTACAACGGGTCCAAGGATAGCAACGCCGGAAACTCCGAAGTGTTGGCGGTCCGCCGGCAAGTGGCGTCGTTGAACGCCAACCAGCTTCCCGCCGATGTGGCCAAGACGACAACGGATATCGACGCCAAGCTCGGCACCTTCGGCGGCATCGTCGCCGGTCGCGGCGGCCGCGGTGGAGGCGGGGGCGGTGGAGGCCGTGGTCGCGGTGGCGCGCCCACTCCGGGCGCGGTCACGCCATTCAATACCCTGAACGGCAGCTTCGATGCCATCGTCAGTATGTCGCAGGTCGGGCTGGATGAATCGCCGACGAAGGCCCAGATTGACACTTGGGAAGCCGACTGCAAGGAATACAACTCCACCGTGGCGGCATGGAAAACTATGCAGTCGCAGGATTTGGTTGCCTTCAATGCGCTGCTCAGTAAAAACAATCTGAAGCCGCTACAGGTGTCTCCGACCGCGCTGACCGGTCCGCCGTGCACCTTCACGGCGGCGGCCGCGCCGGCGCCAGCAAAGGCGTCAATCAAGAAATAGCGGAGGCCCTCCAACTCGTGCCGCGGATCACTCTTGCCCCCCGTACACGACAAGGGGTCGTGGTTTTTTCGGGATGCCTGAATGGCCGTCTGCCGCGGTTCGGGCCGCAGCCTCGCTTCGCAGTGCCGCTAGCCGCACAAAACGTACGAATCTCCGGAATTGCGCTGAACTGGAACGTGTCTGGAATACGGATTTTAAGAAGTCGAACGCAACTCGTCACTACACGTCAGCCTCCATTCCGCGCCCAAGTGGATCGTTTTCGGGTGCGCCTTCATCTGCCCGGAATCGTCCGAGGATAAGCAGGAAGAGAAATTCTAGTGCCTGCTGGTGGAATCTAATTTTCGAAGTTCATCCTTGGCTGCCCAGTACTCGAAGTTTAGCGTTGCTCCAGTATCCAAAGCCTTTTGCAGAAGAGACACAGCTTCGAGGCGATTGCCCGTTAGCAATGCGCGCTCCGCAAGAAAGAAATTGGCCTCACAATAGTGTGATTTTTCCTTCTTTGGATCAGGATCGGCGGCCGCCGCCAGAACCGATTCAGGTGTGGCTCCGCCCAGGTACAAATTGGCAACAATCGCTGGCCACTTCGTCAAATCCATCTCCGCAACATTTTTTTGCAGCTCTGTCTGATGGTTGTCGCCGGATCTCGCCTGAGCGAGGTACATCCAGATGATGGTGTAGACATCCTTCGGCTGAATCTGATGCGCGCTCGCAAAATCTCTTAGCGCAAGATCGTACTGGCCACTGCTGAATTGTGCCTGCCCGCGGTGAAAAAAGATCAGGGGGCTTCCTGGGTCCAGTCTAATAGCTTGGTCAAAATCCGTGATGGCGCGGTCGGAGTCCCCCTTGTGCTTATAGGCCAGACCTCGGTTGTCGTAGGCCGCGGTATAGTTTAGATTCATCCGGATGGCCTGATCGTAATCCTTAATGGCGCGGTCGAACTCGCCCTTGCCATAGTAAGCGTTTCCCCTGTTGTTGAAGGCCGGTGCGTAATTTGGATTCAGCCGGATCGATTGATCAAAGTCCTGGATGGCGCGGTCGAACTCGCCTTTACCTTTGTAAGCGTTCGCCCGGTTATAGATCGCTAACGCGTAGTTTGGATTCATCCGGATGGCCTGATCATAGTCCTGGATGGCGCGGTCGAAATTGCCCCGGTCATTGAAAATAGCACCTCGGTTGTTGAATACTTGGGCGAAGTTGGGATTCAGCTGAATGGACTGGTCGTAATCCCCCAGTGCATGGTCGTAGTCCAGCTTGGCAAAGTAAGCAACTCCCCTTCGATAATATGCTATGGCAAGACTCTCCGGAGTCAGGCCTGCCGATTGGATTGCCAATGTGCAGTACCGAATCCCGGCGTCTGGATTGGTTTGAGAATTGTCGACGCACAGCTTCAGGTCGTCGCTCGATTGCGCCCAACTGGCACTGGCAAATAAAATTGTGAAGAACAGCGGAAGCGCACTCCGCCCGAGTTTCCTCATTGTCGCCGCCTTCCTTCATCTACGAAGCCTAAGTTCACTTTTGTCAAATCGCACGAAGCCTATCACGGGTTTCCAATCGAGGTAAACCGCTGGATTCCGCATTGTGTGTGATGACGGAATGGCTGTACGGCTTGTGAGTTGCGCGATCCGTCTGTCGAACTGTCGGCCCCGAACGGCTCTCGGTCGGGACCACGCGGGCGAAATTTGATTGGAATCAGGAGCTTTCCACAGGGATATCCAGATTTACCTGAATTTATGGTAAATTTTGGTAAATTATTTACTTGACAAAGATTCTATAGGCGAATATTACAGGTTACACGACGTCAGGGGTTCCTGGCCTTTGAGTGGGTCAGGGTTACAAAATCGTATTTCGGATTCACTAAAAGCCTAGGGGAGCGCAATGACTTCATGGAGGACATCCATCATGTTGAGGATCTTGCGGCGGGGTGTTGTTGCAGGGTTTCTTTTTGCTTTACTGATTTGCATTAGTAATCCGATAAGAGTTCTGGGCCAAACCACATCTGGCGGTACCGTTGCTGGTACGGTAACAGACAAGACCCCTGCGGCAATTGTCGGCGCGACGATCACCTTAGTGGATACCGCGACGAACAATGCTAGAACGACAACTACGAATGACAAGGGCACCTACCTTTTCGCCGACGTGCCTCCCGGGACCTACACGCTAACGATGACCAAGGACGGGTTCCGCACCGTAAAGTTTAGCAATCAGGTAGTGAGCGTCGGGACGGCCCTCACCATCAATTACGTTATGGAGGTCGGCTCGGTTACCGTGGCAATTGAAGTCACCGCCAATGGTTCCGAGCTTCAGACCCTGAATGCCACGGTTGGAAATACCGTTGGCACGGTCCTGCTGGGCGGACTCCCCGCGATCGGCGGAGACGTCAGCACGTTTATGACGTTGCAGCCGGGCGTGGGCCCCGATGGCAGCGTAGCGGGTGCGGTCGTGGACCAGAGCACCTTTATGCTCGATGGTGGAAACAACACCAACGACATGGACGGCAGTATGCAGGTCTATACGCCAAGCTACGGTGGCGACCCGACCGGAGGAATTGCGGCTGGCAACGGTCTGCGCGGCGGTGCGGGTGCTGGAGGCGTTCCTACCGGTGTGATGCCGACCCCAGCCGACAGCGTGGAGGAGTTCAAGGTCAACAGCGCTGGTCAGACCGCCGACTTCAATAGCTCGGCGGGTGCGCAAGTGCAGATCGTCACCAAACGCGGTACCAATCAGTGGCACGGTAGTGCTTATGAATATTATCTTGATAACAAACTTAACGCGAACACCTGGGACAATAACAACAGCGGAACACCCCTTCCCAGTTTCCATTACAATCGCATTGGAGGCTCCGTTGGCGGCCCAGTTACATCGAAAAACTTTCTGGGAGGAAAGACCTACTTCTTCGCGATGTACCAGGGCTTTCGCTGGAATAACTCTGTAACCGTCGAGAGACCGGTTCCCTCGGCGGCTATGCGCGCCGGCATACTTCGCTTCTCAACCGACCCGAACGTAACTTGTAATAGTACTAATCTCAGTGGCTGCACCGTTTACAACTTGAATCCCTACCCCACTGTGGATCCAGTTACCGGCCTGACGATTCCGGGGAGCACTCTCGACCCCCGCGCCCTCGGCATCGATCCAAAGGTTCAGGCGCTGTGGGCTCTCATGCCCAAGGGCAATGACACGGCATGCAATTCGGTTCTTGGTTCCCGTTGCGACACTGTGAACGAAGTTGGGTTCCGGGGCAACATGAGCGTACCGCAAAACGACAATTTCGGTGTATTCCGCCTCGACCACGATTTCGGGTCCAAATGGCATTTCTATGTCAGCTATCGCGATTACAAGCTGACTCGCTTGACCAGCAGCCAAATTGACATTGCCAGCGGCACGCCGGTTTCGACCTCGACCCGGCCGCAGCAGCCGTGGTACCTGGTGGGCGGGTTGACCACGAACGTCTCCTCCAATGTAACCAACGACTTTCATTATAGCTACCTCCGCAACTTCTGGTCGTGGAGCGATGCGGGCGGCGCGCCGCAACTGGCCGGGTTGGGAGGGGCTCTTGAACCTCTTGGCGAGTCCAGCAGCGCACTTACTCCCTACAATGTGGACACCCAGGATATTCGCACACGATTCTGGGATGGACACGACAACTATCTCCGGGACGACGTCACCATTCTGCATGGCCGTCACTTATTCACTCTCGGCGGCACCTATCAACGCAACTGGGACTACCATCAGCGATCCGATAACGGCGGCGGTATCAACTTCTACCCGACCTATCAACTGGGAGACGCATCGGGCGCGGGTCTGGTCAGCGGCCTGCCAGATTTCCCTGCTGGGTCGAGTTCAACGATTTGGGGCCGCGACTATGCCGCGGTGCTGGGAATCGTTACAGATTCGCAGGTCTCCTACACCCGCTCGGGGGCCAATCTGGCATTGAATCCTCCGCTCACGTATGCCTCCGATAAGAGCACTATCCCCTACTACAACTTGTACTGGAGCGACAGTTGGCGCATGAAGCCAACCTTCACGTTCACATATGGTTTGGGATGGACACTTGAAATGCCACCTACAGAAGCAAGCGGCAAGCAGGTCGAGCTGGTGGATTCAAGCGGTCAGCAGCTTGACGTTCTGGCCTACCTGAATCAGCGCAAAAATGCCGCTCTGAATGGTCAGGTCTATAATCCGGCAGTGGGTTTTGCCCTCGTTGGCAACACCGGCGGCGGTCAAAAGTATCCTTATCTGCCCTATTATGGATCGTTCAGCCCGCGCATCGCAGCGGCCTGGAATCCGAACTTTGATAAGGGCATCTTCGGGAAAATGTTCGGTGATGGAAAGACCGTGTTCCGCGCCGGGTACAGCCGAATTTACGGACGTCTGAACGGCGTGGACCAAGTCTTGGTGCCTCTATTGGGTACTGGACTCATCCAGCCGGTACAATGCCGTCTCGCGAACATGAACGGGACCTGCGGTGGGACGATTACGCCCCTCAATGCTTTCCGCATCGGCACGGACGGCCTAGTTGCTCCTTTGCCGGCAGCCAGCCCAACTCTGCCTCAGCCTGTTTTTCCGGGAATCAATGACGTATCGGCAGCCGCAGGCGAGGCTTTGGATCCCCATTTCCGGCCCAACGTCGTTGATGGTTTCGACTTCACGATCCAGCACCAACTGTCCAGAAACATCCTTATTGAGACCGGATTCATCGGTCGTCTGATCACCCACGAGTATCAGCCCATTAACATCAACGCCGTACCGTACATGATGACACTGGGCGGCCAGGCCTTTTCCGCGGCCTATGCAGCTGTCGAGACCAAGCTAGGCTGCCTGCAAGGGCAGAACTTTTGCGGAGCTGCGATTCCGAGCACGTCGGCGGCTCTTAAGACGTATGCCAATACATTTGCCCCCCAGCCGTTCTTTGAATCGGCACTAGCAGGCACAGGCTATTGCACGGGATTTGCCAGCTGCACCGCAGCGGTTGTAGCCCATGAGGCAAGCAACTTCCAATCACAGTCTGTCTGGACTTTGTGGTCTGATCTCGACGGCGGTGGCATCGGTGGGGGACCCGGAGGCACAACCGTGCCGGGGTTCAACTTCGCGCGCAGCATGCTCAACAGTCCAATTAACACTTCAGCGTTCGGAGCCAACGGCCAATTGTCCAGCGGCGTCGGCGTTAACGCTAGCGTCGGCTTCGGAAATTACAACGCCGGTTTCATCTCCCTGAGAATGAACAACTGGCACAACTTGACGCTGCAAACGAACCTAACCCTGAGCAAATCTCTGGGCACCGGAGCATTTGTTCAGGCTACCAGCGAGTACACTCCAGACGATGCCTTCAATCTCAGCGAGATGTACGGCGTACAAGGCTTCGATCGCAGACTCGTATACAACCTTTTTGCAGTGTACGAGCCGAAGATTTTCAAGAACGACCATGGTGTTCTTGGCAACACACTCGGTAACTGGCAGCTTTCAGGCATCTTCACCGCCGGAAGCGGTCTGCCGCTCTATTGCAACACAAATACGGATGCCCAGGCTTTCGGTTCCGGGGACGGTGCCAACTTCTTTAACAACGAACAGTGCGTACCCATCGGTCCACTCGGTGGGGGGCCCACGGTATACCCCAATGGCGGAGGGACTGGCTCACCCAACATTTTCATGAGCCAGGCAACTGCCTATGCCAATTTCCGTGCACCCATCCTGGGGATTGACACACGAAACGGTGGCGTCGGGGCGACCCGCGGGTTGCCCTACTGGAATATGGACGTAAGCCTGAAGAAGAGTTTCAAGTTTACAGAACGCCTAGGCGCCGAGTTCCAAGTCCAGTGCCTAAACGTTTTTAACCACATGCAGTTCGCCGATCCATCACTTCAGATGGGCTCTCCATCGAGCTGGGGTACGTTCAGTGCGCAAGGCAATACTCCCCGGCAGTTTGAATTTGGAGCCCGGTTAAAATTCTAGTCCACCTATTTCAACCTAAAGGGGAAGGCCGATTTTGGCCTTCCCTTTTTGTTGTCTGGATCGCAAATGAAGGCGGGGGGAGTCGAACTGTGCACGCGGGTTGAAAACATACATCTTACAGAAAACATTAGACGCACAATACGCAGAAAACGCCCGAACAGCGGTTCGGCCACACGCATAGCACACACGGGAATATTGCGGCCAACTGGGACGTGTCCGGAATCCGCCAATGAGACCCGGACCCGGAAGTTATTTTGCCTCTGCTCTTCTTACAAGCCTATAATTTGCCCTGCCAATGCCCCTGACGAATGGCACCAAACTCGGTCCCTACGAAATCATCTCCCCGCTCGGCGCGGGCGGCATGGGCGAAGTCTACCGCGCACGCGATACGCGCCTGGATCGCACCGTCGCCATCAAAGTTCTTCCCGAGTCGCTTGCCCATGACGCCGACCGCTTGCAGCGATTCGAACAGGAAGCACGCGTCCTCAGCACGCTGAACCACCCCAATCTGCTCGCCATCTTCGACGTCGGCGCTCAGTCAGGTACCCACTATCTCGTCTCCGAATTTCTCGAGGGTCATACTTTACGCGAAGCGATGGGCGCCGATCTGCTCCCTCCGCGCAAGGTCTCCGAATACGCGCTCCAGATCGCGAACGGTCTCTCAGCAGCGCACGATAAAGGAATTGTGCACCGCGACCTGAAGCCGGAAAATATTTTCGTCACCAACGACGATCACGTAAAGATTCTGGACTTCGGTCTCGCCAAGTTATCTCAAGACGCCGCATCTCTCAAAGCAGCGAACGCAACGCTCACAAGTCCCTCGCTCACAGCCGCGGGCACCGTGATGGGAACTGTGGGCTACATGTCTCCCGAACAGGTTCGCGGACAGACGGTAGATCACCGCGCCGACATTTTCAGCCTGGGCGCGATTCTCTACGAAATGGCCGCCGGCCAGCGCGCCTTCAAGGGCGACTCCGGCGTTGAAACCATGAACGCCATTCTCAAAGAAGATCCCCCTGAAATTGACGTCGCAAAATTAAGAATTCCCCCCGGCCTCGACCGCATCGTGCGCCACTGCCTCGAGAAAAATCGGGCGAACCGGTTCCAATCCGCGCGCGACCTGTCATTCGCGATTGGTGCGCTCTCCGGCACCAGTTCAAGCGCAACTCTCCCCTCAGTCGCCGCGCCGCGCAACAAACTACTGCTCCCGTGGCTCACGGCGGCTCTGATGGGCGCAATGGCGCTGGTGGCAATCGCGCTCTTGCTCAAACCACCTGCCTCCCCCGAGCGCCTCGAATTTGCCATTCCCATTCAGGAAGATTCGAGCCATCTGGCAATTTCGCCCGATGGGCGCATGTTTGCCTTCGTTTCTCCCGATCCAACTTCCGGCGCCACCATGCTGGGCGTCCAGCGCATCGGTTCTCCTTCAGTATCGATGCTGTCCGGCACCGAAGGTGCCAGCTATCCATTCTGGTCGCCCAACGACGCCTACGTTGCATTTTTCGCGGAGGGCAAACTAAAAAAGATCGCTGCCTCCGGTGGAGTTGCGCAAGTTCTTGCCGCCGCGACATTTGGCCGAGGCGGAACCTGGGGGCGCCAGGGCGTGATCATCTACTCTCCCCAGGCGTCCGGCTGGCTATGGAGAGTGAATGCGGACGGCACCAATCCCACTCCGCTCACCGACAAAATCTTCGTCAGCGCGAAAGAGGATTCACACCGCTGGCCCGTTTTTCTGCCCGACGGCGACCATTTCCTTTTCTTGGCGGGAAGTTTCACGAACTCCCACGATGACGGCATCTACTTCAGTTCGCTGACCAAAAAGGAAAAGATTTTGATCGTCTATACCCACTCCAATCCCGGATACGCAAACGGCCACCTGTTTTATACGGATGAGAAGACAGCATTGCGCGCAATTCGTATGGAAGTTTCGACTGGAGCCGCGTCCGGAGAGCCACTGGTCATCGCTGATCAGATCGGTTACCAGCCATCCACCTACTGGGGCGCATTTTCCGTGTCAGAGAATGGAACCGTCGTCTATAACTCGACTGTAGGCGCTTCGCTATCACTCCTGACGTGGTACGACCGATCCGGCAAAGAACTCGGGCACGTGGGTGTTTCCGGAGTGCTCGCAAATCCAAACCTCTCGCCCGACGACAGCCGCGTGATCGTAGATATCGCCGACGTGAAAGCCAACAACATCAACGTCTGGATCAGCGACCTCAAACACAACTCCAGTTCGCGCTTTAGTTTCGATACGGGTGAGGATGACGTGGGAACATGGTCGCGCGATGGGGCCACTGTCGCCTACCGCTCCACTCTGACGAATGCCACACACCTCTTCCTAAAACAGGTTCAAGGAATGCTGCCCGCTAACGATATCTTCCAGGAAGGTGCTCCTGGATCTGGCACTCAGTCAACGGACGATCTCGTTCCGAACTCATGGTCCCTCGATGACAAGCAGCTCCTCTGCACGTGGCAGCCCGGTGGAGGTGGAACCCGCTTGGTCCTACTCCCGGTATCAGGTGGAAAGCTCGTGCCCTTCCTGGCCACAAAATCCAACGAGACCAACGGACAAATTTCTCCCGATGGCAAGTGGGTCGCCTACGCCTCCGATGAATCCGGTGATTGGGAAATTTACGTGACCTCCTTCCCCTCCGCCGAAGGCAAGTGGCAAGTCTCCCGCGGTGGAGGCACCGAGCCGCGCTGGCGCGGCGACGGCAAAGAGATTTTCTACATGGGTGCCAAGGCCACCTTGACTGCGGTACCGGTGATTACCGAAGGAGGTTTCTCCACAGGCAGTCCTACTCCATTATTCCAGACTCAGTTTCGCACGCCAGTTTCCTCAACAGATCTGTTCAGCTATGACGTAACCAAAGACGGGCAACGCTTCCTGGTTAACCGCTACACCAAACCACCGCAGGTAGCGCCACTCCACATAATCCTGAACGTTGCCTCTCCCCTCCCAAAATAGTCCGGCAGAGTTGGCATTGATTTTCGGATTGCAATTTGGCGATTCGCTTCTGGATTACGATCTCTCGTTGGCCAAACAACCGCCCACAGATTTCCGCTTACAAACGGAGCTGAGCTCTGGCGGTGTGGAATCGGCGCGGAGTGACTCCGATGATTCTGGACGAGCGGTCGGCAGTTCAGAAACTATCGGGCTTGATTTGCAATAAGTCACGATGCGGAGATCTTAAAGTAAACTATATATTATAATTAACTATTAGTAATACAATGGAGGCGGGGGGAGTCGGCCGCACAGGAATATGTGCCCGTGTTGAAAACAAACAACTTATTGAAAATACGACGCGCTCAAAACGCACAAGACTCCGAATTTGGCGAATCGGTGTACGTGCGGTGTACGTGGAATTATCGCCCCAAGTGGAAAGTATTCGGAACACGGACTTTGGTAAGAATGACAACCGCTATGTGACTGAAGTCACCGTGAAGTGTGATGAATCTCACAGCCGCCTGCACAGTAAAAGAGGACACTATTCTCGGAGCAGCGGTGCTTCTAAACTGTTAGACTGGATGCCTGTGAGACGAGCACTCATCATCGGGTTGGCCCTGAGCCTAATCGGCGCGGGCGTAGTTCCGCTTTCCAGATGCGCTGTGATGTCCTCAAAACCGGCCGACCGCGTAACTTCCCGAACAGAATCCAGCTGCGGCAATATGAGCATGGACATGAACATGGGAGACGTCGGCATCCAACTCGCCGCTCCGTCAGACAAGTCCTGCTGTGTCGTCTCGGGCGCTTTACTGCCTGAATCTCAATATAAAGCATCTGAACTTTCTCTCGCGTCAATGCTGAACGCCGTTTCGGTTCCGATGAGTGAGGTTCCGCCGGCTCGACAAATGTTTCCTATCGTACTCGTTCAGAACTCTTCGCCTCCCTCGTTTCAGTCCCTTCTCTGCACATTCCTGATCTAAGACTGCCCTAATCACTTTTCGGATTGCGCGCACGTGTCTGATTTTGGACATGGTGCCGACAGGCTCTTGTCAGAATGCAATCAACGCATCAGCCACAATTATTTTGTGCCGTGAG
>ODAK010000491.1_pt1 | contig 45594 bp, 38 predicted proteins | sample 1539591 | NCBI WGS metagenome assembly ODAK01 (sample SAMEA3539303, study PRJEB22396) | soil metagenome | biome: tundra; feature: field; material: soil | place: USA | collected 2010-05 | depth 0.15 m
CCCGTTGAGGAACTGATGATGCAGCCGACCGACGAGGATTGGGCGAGAAGTTACGCCAGACAGGCGCTGTCCGATCTTCGCGCTCGGGAGGCACTTGTTGTTGCGAAGGCCGAGAAGTGCCACCGCCTCCACTTCCTCCAAATGGCAGCGGAGAAGGCATGCAAGGCCCATCTAACCATAAAGAACGGTCACGACAAGGTCAGGAAGAGCCACGCCTACGTGGCGAAAAACCTACATCTCATCGCTAAGCAGTTCTACGCAATGAATCCCAACCGTAAGCAGGCGCTTTCGCAAGTCTTGGAGATAAAGCGTCTGGCACACGAAATAGAAGTGTTGGCCCCAGCATGCGATGACGGCGATGTTAGCAGAGACAACAGCGAGTATCCATGGGAGGATGGGAAGGGAAATATCTGCACTCCCTGCGACTACAGCTTCCCCAACATCGACGATGGAAGCAGAGCGATCGTGGGGTTGATCCGGCTTATTCGTGCAGCCTCAGAATCGTATACCTACTAATGTGAGAGCGGTCGCCTATCCGTACGCCGACATATTGTCCATTTTTACGTGCGAGATTCCCGGCGTAATACAATCATCTGTGGCCTCCCACATGGCAATTTCTGAAATCATCAAGCAGCCGATGGCGACCAACTCCAGCGACACTGCGGCGGCGGTGATCCAACTTCAGGACCTTCGCCACCAGTACGGCGATCGCGTGGCGCTGGCCGGCGTTTCCTTCGAGGTGCGTCCCGCCGAGATCTTCGGACTGCTCGGCCCCAACGGCAGCGGCAAAACCACGACCTTCCGCATTCTTTCGACCCTGATGGTGCCCTCGGGCGGACGCGCCCTGATCATGGGCCACGATGTGGCGCGCCAGCCTGCCCTGGTGCGCCGCTCGATCGGCGTCGTCTTCCAGGAGAAGAGCATTGACATCAAGCTGTCGGCGGAAGAGAACCTGATGCTGGTCGGCCATGTTTACGGCTTGCGCGGCAGCGCCCTGAAGAAGCGCGTCCGCGAAATGCTGGAGCGGGTTGGTCTCGCCGACCGCGCCAAAGAAAAAGCGGAGACCTTTTCCGGCGGCATGCAGCGGCGGCTCGAACTGGCCAAGGGACTGCTGCACCATCCCTCGGTGTTGCTGCTCGATGAGCCCACCACTGGCCTCGACCCCGGTGCGCGCCGCGATTTGTGGCAATACCTGCACATCCTGCGTGAAGAAGAACGCGTGACCGTGCTCATCACCACGCACCTTATGGAAGAAGCCGAGCGCTGCGATCGTCTTGCGATTTATGCCAACGGCAGCGTCGTCGCATTGGGCACGCCTGCCGAATTGAAGAGCGAGATTGGCGGCGACGTGATTCTGCTCGACTCGGAGCAGCCCGATTCGCTGGCGCAACGCATCGCACAGCGCTTCGGATTACACCCCACGGTGCTTGACCATCGTGTGCGTCTGGAAATCGAGGCCGGACACCGCTTCGTTACCGACGTGGTCGAGGCATTTCCCGGCGAGATTGAAGGCGTATCAGTGCACAAGCCGAGCCTGGAAGACGTGTTCATCCGCCGCACTGGCCACCGCTTCTGGACCGACGAGGACGACGGAGACAGCAAAGTCGAAGGGGGCAACGGTTAATGGCAACTACCCAAACTACGGCCCTTCCCGCGCCCACCTCCAGCAGCAACGCGGGTTTGCTGCTGCCATCGTTCTCGCTGTGGTGGCGCGAAATCGTACGCTTTTACCGGCAGCGCGCGCGGGTGGTAGGCGTCATCGCTTCGCCGCTGCTCTTCTGGATTGTAATTGGCTCCGGCTTCGGCACGTCCTTTCGCTCCAACGGGGCCGCCGGCGGCCAGCACTATCTAAACTATTTCTTTCCCGGCGCGCTCATCATGATCGTGCTCTTCACTGCCATCTTCACCATGATGTCGGTGATTGAGGACCGCAAAGAAGGTTTCCTGCTTTCCGTGCTGGTGGCGCCGGTAAGCCGCTCTGTCATCGTGCTGGGCAAGGTGCTCGGCGGCGCGACATTGGCGACCGCGCAAGGACTCATCTTCCTGGTCTTCGCTCCGGCGCTCGGCGTGCATTTCACGCTCGCCAGTTTTGGACTTACTGTTCTGGCGATCTTCCTGGTGGCATTTTCCCTGACGGCGCTGGGCTTCATCATCGCGTGGCCCATGGATTCAACCTCGGGGTTTCACGCCGTCATCAACCTGTTTCTCATTCCGCTGTGGCTGCTATCGGGATCGCTGTTTCCGCTTTCCGGCGCGTCTATCTGGATTCGCCTGCTAATGCGCATCAATCCACTGACCTACGGCACGGAGGCATTGCGTTCGCTGCTCTTCCCCGGTTCGGCCTCAACTGGCCTTTCACTCGGCGCCAACTTTGCAGTGCTGGGGCTGTTCACCTTGATCATGTTCGCCTTCTCATTCCTGGTGGCGAACCGCCGTACCACCAAGCCTGCGGCCTGATGCAAGTGAGCCTAACGTTTTATCCGGCGCTGAACGCCGTCTTGAATGGCAGCAGCGCCGTTTTGATTGGCGCTGGGCTGTATCTCATCAAGCGTGGCCGCCGCACGGCCCACAAGCGAGTGATGATTGCGGCGTTCGTCACCTCCACGCTGTTCCTCATCTCGTACCTTTACTACCACCTGGTGCTGCGGGCCGGCATCACCCATTTCCAGGGTCGAGGGTTGTCGCGGCCGCTCTATTTCACCATCCTGATCTCGCACACCATCCTGGCCGCGGTGGTTGTGCCGTTCATCCTAGTCACGCTAGCGCGCGCCCTGAAGGGCAATTTCGCGCGGCACAAAGCCATCGCGCCGTACACCTTCGCCATCTGGATGTACGTTTCGGTAACGGGTGTTGTGATCTACCTGATGTTGTACAAGATTTTTGTGGGCTGACTCCCGGCTAGGGGACTCGACGGATTGCTGGAATCGTCGCGCTGAAGAGAAACCGCAGATTTCTCGGGGCTGAAGCCCCTCGGAATGACAAAGATAAAGGGTTTGCGATGGCGCACCTGAAGGTGCGCCCCTTCAAAACAACGATTGAAATCTATTTCTTCCACATCCTGTTAGGACTTAACGCGCGCCTGCGGAGGCTGACGCCAGGTCGTCTGTCTCGATGCCCATGTGACGCAAATGATGCCGCATATGGTCCAGGTAATCATCAAAAACAAACTTCAGCGTCAGCGGCGCTGAATCGGCGATGGTGCAAGTCCGCGACCACGCCGAATCTGGTACAGCTTCGGCAGCGGCCAGTAGTTGGCGATTGAGGTCCGCCCAGATGGCAACCAAAGCAGCCCAGTCCCGGTCCTGATAGCGATGCAGTATCACCCACTGGGCGCCGTCATATCCGGGCATAGCTGGATTGTCCTCCAGTTGAGTCCGGACAATTCTCTGGTGATTATTGGCGGCGGAGTCCAGCAGATGTCCGAGCTCTTCCTTGCGCGACCACTCCGAGGACGAAGCTTTGCGCTGGACTTGATCGGCGGACAGATTCGTCAGGCGAGCGGGCAGCCGATCGATGAGCGCGCGCAGCAATAGCAAGCTTTGCATTTGGGACACTCCGCAACCTAATGTTTTGCGTACCGGTGCTGGCTCGCGGAACCGCGGAACCATTGTTCCGCTATGCTGCTGTCGCCCGGTCGTGCTTTTGTGCCACTGTGTCCGTCGGCCCAGGTGTCTGATGGGTATCGCGATAATGCTTGGGTGTAACCCCGCAGAGCCGGCGAAACACGCTGGTGAAGTGGCTCTGGGTTTCAAAACCCACGTGGGTCGCGACTTCGGCCAGCGGCGTTCGGCCCTCGCGCAATAATTCCTGTGCGCGCTCCACCCTCTGTCGCATAACGTATTGGTGCGGAGTGGTGCCGGTGCTCAGCTTGAACAATTTAGAGAAGTAATACTGGCTCATGCCCACCACTCGCGCTATCTCCGCCACTGCCAATTCCTGGGTAATGTTCTCGCGCACGTGGGCAAACACGCGCTGCAACCGGCGAGGCGGCAAGCCGCCGACCGCCTCGACCGGCGCCAGGGTTGCGCCCAAGTACGCATCCACCACCGCCAGTGCGTGGTCCTGCTCCAACAAATGGAGAGCCAGCACCAGCACGTTCATCCCTTCAGCCTTGGCGCCGACGGCAGCCGAATAGGAGTCATGGCACGAGGCGGCTCGAATACCCGGCACCCGGTTCGCGGCCACTGAAGCTCCCACCACTCGGCTGGTAATGATGATGCCGCGTTCCGCGTTGCGGCGAAGCACCAACATGGCCACCTGCTCGGCGTAGTCTGCACTGCTGTGCGGCTGGACCGCCGAGGTTGCATCCATCACCTCATGTCCCGCTTCGACCAGCTTTGCCGCGATTCGCTCTTTTGCTGCATGGCCTGCTTCATCGGATCCGATTGCGATGTGCACTTTGCTCTCCTCCGTATGTCAAACCTGTTTCGATTTGCCGTGCTGGCGGGCACGGGAGACAGGCGCGCTGGCCGGTCGCACCCACGAGTTGTTCCAATAAACATTCCTGCAAACACCTTGAATGGTTCCGACAATGTGGCGCGATTTCGCGCCGTATACAGGCGAACTTCGCGGTCGTACATGCCGTTGCATCGGCGGCGTCAGTCCTCACATCACAACGTTGAGTGATTTCGCGGTCACAATGATTATCGGATGCGCAAAAACAGCGCGCGCGTTCCGCGACACAACGTTCTGCCAAAAACTACAGCTACTGGTTGTACCCCAGCGAGGCACTTGGGAAGCGCCGCTCCTTCTTGTTTGGAATGATAACAAAGTGCACGCCGCCATCCGGCGGCCCAGTGGCGCCGTTCATCTCATATTTACAATTATTTACAATCCGACATCTTCTTGGGCCAATACTCGCCGCTCGCGATACACTGCGGAAGCCATGGGCCCAGGGTGGTGTCTGAGGATCCGAAAATGCCAAACTCGCCAAACTCTATGATCGGCAAGAATCCAGCACCGGGCGGACCGGGCATCGTGCCTCGCTGGACGCGAGGAGCTAAAGACGCTGTCGGGACCGCCTACTCCGTTTCCAGCCGCGTCTGGTACACCATGGCCAGCGGGGTGATCACCGAAGTCTATTACCCCACCATTGACACGCCGCAAATTCGTGACCTGCAATTTCTGGTCACCGATGGCGAGACATTCTTCCACGATGAGCGCCGGCATATGGTGACCCACCTGGACTGCTTCGGCACCTTCGGCCTGGGTTTCAAGGTCACCAACACGGACCCGGACGGGCGCTACTCCATTGAGAAGGTGATCATCGGCGATCCGCATCTGAGCTGTCTGCTGGTGCACACAAAATTCAATGTCGCACCCGAGTGGCAAGGGCGGCTGCAGCTCTTCGTTCTGTGCGCCCCGCACATGCAAATTGGCGGTTATCACAACAATGGGCTGGTGATGAAGGAGCGAGGACGAAGGGTCCTGACGGCCTATCGCGACGATGCCTTCCTGGCGATTGCGGCCACTGCCCATTTCTGCAAGGCATCGTGCGGATACGTGGGCGTGAACGATGGCTGGACGGACCTGGCAGATAACTTCGAAATGAGTTGGGAGTACGACGCCGCATTGGATGGCAATATCGCGCTTACGGCTGAGATTGATCTTTCGCGCGGCACCGAGTTTACCCTTGGCGTGGGTTTTGGCCATTCCGGCCACCATGCCAGCGCCACCCTGTTTCAGTCGCTAAGCATTCCGTTCGATCTAGCTCTGGAGAACTTTCTCGCGCAGTGGCAGCGCACCAACAAGCGCCTCGCCTTAATGGACAAACTTGACCAGCGCGATTCGTCTCTCTTCGCCCGCAGCGTCAACCTGTTGCTCGCCCACGAAGACAAGGTCTACCCCGGGGCCATGATCGCCAGTTTGAGCATACCCTGGGGAGAAGATAGGGGCGACGACGACCTTGGCGGCTATCACCTGGTATGGACGCGCGACATGGTAAACGCCGCGACCGCCTTGCTCGCCGTGGGTGACACTGCGACTCCGCTTCGCGCCCTCATTTATCTCGCCATCACGCAACGCGAGGATGGCGGCTTCTATCAGAACTTTTGGATTGATGGACGTCCTTTCTGGACAGGGGTGCAACTCGACGAAGTTTCCTTCCCCATCATGCTGGCGTGGAGGCTATGGAAGGCCACCGCGCTCGCCAACTTCGACCCTTATGTAACCGTGGTGCGGGCTTGTGGCTATCTCATTCGCGAAGGACCGGCGACGCCCCAGGAACGCTGGGAGGAAGCCGCAGGGTATTCCCCCTCCACCCTAGCCAGCAACGTTGCGGCCCTGATCTGTGCGGCAGAGTTTATCGAGGAACATGGCGACAAGGGTAGTGCGGAATTTGTACGCACCTACGCCGACTTTCTCGAGGCGCACGTGGAGAAGTGGACCGTCACCAATCAAGGAACGTTGTTGCCCGGCATCGCGCGGCACTATATTCGCATCAATCCGGCCAACAGTTCGCAGGGGGCCCGTGGCGATGAGGACCCCGACGGTGGCGAGCTGGTGATGGCTAACCAGCGTCCGGGAGATCCTTACCGGTATCCCGCCAAGCAAATCGTCGACCCGGGCTTCCTCGAGTTGGTGCGCTTCGGCATCCGCAAGGCTGGCGATCCACTCATCGAGGACTCGTTGAAAGTCGTGGATGCAGTGTTGAAGGTGGATACTCCGAAGGGACCATGCTGGAAGCGCTACAACCATGATGGATACGGGCAGCGCGATGACGGTGAGTCGTTTGACAAGTGGGGAGTGGGACGCCCCTGGCCTCTGCTGACGGGCGAGCGTGCCACCTACGAACTGGCCGCCGGCCGCAATGTTGATGTGTACTTGCGCGCCATCGAGAATTTCACCACCGGCATCGGGCTTATTCCGGAACAGATCTGGGATGGTCCGGACATGCCCGACAAGTTCTTGACCCGCGGTGGCGCGACCGGGTCTGCCATTCCTTTGATGTGGGCGCACTCTGAGTATGTAAAATTACTGCGCTCGGTTGTGGACAACCGGATATTCGATTTGGTCGACCCGGTAGCTGAGCGATATCGCAACGATAAGCCGCGCCGGGTAGTCGAAGTATGGAAGATGAACCGGCAAGTCCGCGACGTTCCCGCCGGAGGTTTGCTGCGGGTGCAGGCCTCTTCTTCGTTTACGCTGCATTGGAGTGACGACGAATGGAAGACGGTGAAGAACACAGATTCCACCCCGACTGCGGTGGGAGTGGAGTACGCGGACATCGAGGTTGCGCCCTCGCAAACGGCGCCGTTGCGGTTCACCTTTTTTTGGCGGCAGGAGAGCGAGTGGCAAGAGACCAATTATCAAGTTAACGTTCAACCAGCAGCACAAACTGATATCAAGCAGCAGAAAGGCGGCAACGGGTGAGTAGCCAAGTGGACATTACCGCACCGGGAAAAGAGCAGGTGATAGCGAAGGGGACGGCAACCACCATCGCGGTGGGCCCCAAAGACGGGTTCGACGACGAAACCCTGGAGCAGCGCCAGCTCAACTGCCTCTGCATCAACACCATTCGTACGCTCTCCATGGATGCGGTGCAGAAGGCCAACAGCGGACATCCGGGAACTCCGATGGCGCTGGCGCCCCTGGCGTTTACGCTGTGGAACCGCTATCTGCGTCACAATCCGAAAAATCCGCATTGGCCGGGCCGCGACCGCTTCATTCTCTCCAATGGGCACGCCTGCATGCTGCTTTACTCCATGTTGTACCTGACGGGCTACGATCTTTCGCTCGACGACATCAAGCAGTTCCGGCAGTGGGGATCCAAGACCCCGGGACATCCTGAGTACGGAATGGTGCCGGGAGCCGAAGCTACGACGGGGCCGCTGGGTCAGGGTGTCGGCAATTCCGTCGGCATGGCAATCGCCCAGCGCTGGCTGGCCTCGCAGTTCAATAAGGACGGCCACAATCTTTTCGACTACCGCGTTTACGCTTTTTGCGGTGACGGCGATTTGATGGAGGGGGTAAGCAACGAAGCTGCTTCAGTCGCCGGACATCTCGGCCTCTCCAACCTCATCTGGTTCTACGACAACAACCACATCACCATCGAGGGCAATACCTCACTGGCCTTCAGCGATGACGTTGGCACGCGCTTCCTCGGCTGGCATTGGAACGTGCAACACGTGAGCAACGTCAACGATCTCCCGGAGGTTGATCGCGCCATCCAGACAGCACTGAAGGAGACCGAGCGTCCGTCGCTGATCATTGTTGACACTCACATCGGCTATGGCTCTCCTCATCGACAGGACACCAAGGAAGCTCACGGCGAGGCCTTGGGCGAAGAAGAGGTCCGGCTCACCAAAATGGTGTACGGCTGGCCGCCCGATGCACAGTTCCTGGTTCCCGACGAGGTGAAGGCCTACATGGGCAAGGCGGTCGAGCGCGGCGCCCAGTGCGAGAAAGAATGGGATGGCCGCTACAACGCCTGGGCGAAAGAGTTCCCCGATCTGGCGAAGGCGTGCCGGCAGATGCTCAACCAGGAATTGCCCGATGGTTGGGACAAGGACATTCCGTCCTTCCCTGCCGACGCCAAAGGCCTCGCCACGCGCGAATCGGGCAGCAAGGTGCTGAACGCAGTGGCGAAAAATGTGCCATGGCTGATGGGAGGCGCGGCCGATCTGGATCCTTCGACCAAGACCAAGCTCAGCGGCACGACCAGCTTCGAAAAGGACAGCTATGCGGGCCGCAACTTCCACTTTGGCATCCGCGAGCACGCCATGGGCTCCATCATCAACGGCATGGCGCTGTCAAAGCTGCGTCCGTTCGGAGCCACCTTCTTTATCTTTTCCGATTACATGCGGCCGGTACTTCGCCTGGCGGCGATGATGGAGCAACCGGTCATTTGGCTCTACACCCACGATTCCTTCTGCCTCGGCGAGGATGGACCAACCCACCAGCCGATCGAACACCTCGCGTCCTTGCGCGCCATTCCGCGGTTGCTGCTGATCCGGCCAGCGGACGCCAACGAGGTCGGCGAGGCCTGGCGCTACATCATGCCGTTAAAGACGGTACCAGTAGCGATGGTGCTTACCCGCCAGGCAGTTCCGACATTTGACCGCACCAAGTATGCGTCGGCGGCCGGTCTTGCCAAGGGCGCATATATCATGGCGGATTCCGGTGGCACACCTGACATCATCTTGATGGGAACCGGCTCGGAAGTGCAGCTTTGCGTGGGCGCTTATGAAAAGCTCACCGCCAACGGCGTGAAAGCGCGCGTGGTTTCCATGCCCTGCTGGAGACTGTTCGAAGAGCAGCCCGACAAGTACAAGCTCCAAGTCTTCCCGCCCGAGGTGCGAGCTCGAGTGGCTGTCGAGGCGGGCACCGATCTGGGCTGGAGGGAATACATTGGAGCTGACGGATATGTTGTTGCTCGAACCGACTTTGGTGCATCTGCTCCTTATAAGGACCTGCTGAAGCACTTTGGATTCACGGTGGATGACGTGGTGGCGAAGGCCCAGGACGTGATGAAAAAAGTCAAACCTTAATCCAACACAGGTTGCGGAAATACTCGGAGCGAAGACTTTTGGTGGGAGCCCCCTGCTTCAGCAGGGGGGAGCTGGACTTCAGTCCAGCGGTGAAAGAGCGATTTTGAAATGGGCTTTAGCCCTGGGTTTTTCGGTCCCCGGCGCTAAAGTGCGTGATCAAAGCCGACCTCTTCGCGGAGCGCCGAAGCGCTCCTCCCACCGGGAAATACATTCCACGGGCTACGCTCCGACTTTTTCCGCAGTCTATACAGGCGTACCATAACCATGAAGATAGCCGTAGGCGCTGACCACGCCGGAGTTCCCCTCAACGAGACCGTCATTGCCGAGCTTAAACAGCTGGGGCACGAGGTAGTGGACTGCGGCACCCACGACCCCAGCAAGCCCGACGACTATCCCGATTACGCGGAGGCCGTCGGCCGCGCCGTGCTCGACGGCCAGGTAGAGCGTGCGGTACTCATCTGCGGTAGCGGCGTGGGTGCGTCGATGGCGGCCAACAAGCTTCCCGGCATTCGGGCCGCGCTTTGCCACGATTGTTATTCGGCGCATCAAGGCGTCGAACATGACAACATGAATGTGCTCTGCCTGGGCTCGCGCGTCATCGGACCGGAGCTGGCATTGGATTTGGTACGCACGTTTCTGGGGGCGAAATTCAGCGGAGAAGAGCGCCACCGCCGGCGCCTGGCGAAAATTACTGCGCTCGAAGAGCAAGATTTGCGAGGACCAATAAAATGAGCACCAACCCCTTATTGCAGCTTCATGACTTAGGTCAAAGTGTTTGGCTCGATCAGTTGAGCCGGTCTCTGGTGACAACTGGCGGTCTCAAGCGCCTTATCGACGAAGATGGTCTCCGGGGGGTGACGTCGAACCCTACCATCTTCCAAAAGACCATCAGCGGCAGCCAGGACTATGCCGAGCAACTGGAGAAACTGGCGCGCGGCGGCAGTAATGTCTCTCAGATCTATGAAGAAATCGTTCTCCAGGATATTGGCAATGCCAGCGACGTGCTGCGCGGTGTTTACGACGCCAACCCCGGTGCTGACGGATTCATCAGCCTGGAAGTTTCTCCACTCCTTGCCAACGACACCAAGGCAACGATCGAAGAAGCCAAGAGGCTGTTCGCCCGGCTGAATCGGCCCAACGTAATGATCAAGGTGCCGGCCACCCCTGCCGGTCTTCCCGCAATAGAGGAGTTGCTCTTCTCTGGCTTGAACATAAATATCACCCTCATCTTCGCGGTTGAGGTGTACGAACAGGTCGCTGAGGCCTACGTCAAGGCATTCGAGCGCCGCGTCGTCGCCGGACTGCCGGTTGACCGCATAGCCTCGGTGGCCAGCTTCTTCGTCAGCCGCATTGACAGCATGGTGGACAAACAGCTTGGACAACTTGCCGACAAAGCCACCGACGACCAGCAAAAGCAGCGCATCAACGCCCTCATGGGCAAGGCTGCGATCGCTAACGCGAAGCTGGCCTACGAATCGTTCAAGCGCATCTTTGGCAGCGACCGTTTTGCCAAGCTAAAGGAGAAAGGCGCCAGGGTGCAGCGCCCGCTTTGGGCTTCCACCAGCACCAAGAATCCGGCGTACCCCGACACCATGTATCTCGATACCTTGATCGGCGCCGACACAGTGAACACCGTCCCTCCCGCGACCCTGGAGGCCTTTCGCGACCATGGCACGGCAAAGCCGACGCTCGACACCGGCCTCGAACAGGCCCATCAAGTCTTTGACGAGTTGAAGGCCGTCGGCATTGACATGACGGCGGTCACTACCAAGCTCACCGAAGAAGGCGTGGCCTCTTTTTCGGAATCGTTCGACGAACTGTTCGAAGTGATAGAAGCCCGCCGGGTCGAGGTGACGCGTTCCATCAGCGCGCGTCACAGTGCAGCCATAGGCAAGTATCAAGGCGATTTCGAAAGCAGCCTTAAGGACCTTGACAAGCAGAAGGTCGTCTCCCGCGTGTGGAAGAAGGACCCCACGGTATGGAAGGACGATCCGGGGCACGAGGCGATCATTCGCAACGCACTGGGCTGGCTCAAACTTGCCGAGACCATGCAGCCGCATATTGCCGAGCTAGTAACGTTTGCCGAGGAAATTCGCAAAGCCGAATTCGAATATGCCGTGGTGCTGGGCATGGGCGGGTCCAGTCTGTGTCCAGAAGTGCTCGGCCGCACTTTCGGCAAGAAAGACGGTTACCCGCAGCTCTATGTCCTCGACTCCACCGTGCCCACGGCCATACGCCACCTGGAGCAGAAGATCAATATCGGCAAAACGCTCTTTATCGTGTCGTCGAAGTCGGGCGACACCACCGAACCGCAGATGTTTCAACGCTTTTTCCACGATCGGGTGAAGCGGATCAAGGGCGACACAGCGGGTGAGAACTTTGTCGCTGTTACCGATCCTGGAACACAGCTCACCAAGGATGCCGCGCACTATCGCTTCCGACGGGTATTCCTCAACATGCACGACATCGGGGGCCGCTACTCTGCGCTGTCGTACTTCGGCATGGTTCCGTTCGCAGTGATGGGCGGAGACGTAAAGACCTTGCTGGAACACGCCCGTCAGGCGGAGCATGCCTGCGCAGGACCGGTCGGCGTCAACGAAAATCCGGGCGCTCGGTTGGGTGCGATACTTGGCTCGCTTGCCAAAGCCGGACGCAACAAGCTGACCTTCGTCACGCCCGCGCCTCTCGACTCACTGGGCCTCTGGATCGAACAACTGATTGCCGAGAGCACTGGCAAAGAAGGAAAAGGCATTGTTCCGGTTGCCGGCGAGCCGCTGGGTTCGCCCGACGTCTATGGCGACGATCGCGTCTTCGCATTCATTCACACCCAGTCTTCCAAGACCGGCGACATTGATGCCAAGCTGGCAGCGCTCGAGGCCGCCGGCCATCCTGTGCTGCGCCATACGCTGCACGATCCTCTCGATCTGGGCGAGGAATTCTTCCTGTGGGAATTTGCCACCGCGATTGCGGGAGCGCTGCTCGGCATCGATGCCTTCGATCAACCCAATGTGCAGGAATCGAAGGACAACACCAAGCGTCTGCTCGGCGAGTATGTGCAGAACGGTTCGCTGGCGCAGCAGAAGCTGATCATTGCCGAGGAATCGATGCGCATCTTTGGTGACGAAGCCACTCGCGATCTGCTGCGGCGACGCGGCTCGTCAATGCAGGAGATCGTTACCGCGCATCTCTCGCGCATCAAACCGGGCGACTACTTCGCGGTCACCCAATACATTGAAGAGTTGAACAACTACGAGAGCTTGCTGCAGCAGGTTCGCATCGCCGTGCGTGACGAGAAGAAAGTGGCGACCACCAGCGGCTACGGACCTCGCTTCCTCCATTCCACTGGGCAGTTGCACAAGGGGGGGCCCGATACCGGAGTGTTTCTCCAGATCACCTCCGAGGACATCAATGACATCGAGATTCCCGGCGAGAAATTTACCTTCGCTGTGCTCAAGCAGGCACAAGCTCTGGGCGATTTCGAGTCACTGGCGGCCCGCGGCCGGCGGGCCATCCGTGTCGATCTGGGACGCGACGTGGAGAAGGGCCTTCGCCGCCTGCTGGTGCTGATCAAGGAAGCGGTGTCTCAAGCCACCGCCGCGGAGGCCAGCGTTCGCCGCTAAGGAGCGACTCGGTGCAGGATTCGTCCTACCGACCGCCTTGGCCTGAAGAGACTGTGTCGCAACCGATAGCCAGGTTTGCGAGGTACTACACAGTCGCCAAATACTAGCCGCAAAGCGGCGGGATGACGTTAGTCCGGCGCGTGAGCGCCGGGTAAAATAGAAAATTTTAGGGAGCCGCAGAGCGGCGACACCGCTCGCGACGCAGTCTCTGAAGGCCTTAAAGTCCAGGCGAGGGCGATAAACATGGGCACACTCGTTCAACCGAAGCCGCACAAACTGGTGCAGCCTTCCCTGCCTCAGGGTGACGCCTGCCTGCTGGTCATCTTCGGCGCTACCGGCGACCTCACGCACCGCAAGCTGGTTCCTGCGCTCTACGATCTGGCCTGTGCCGGCTGTACGAGCCGCAACTTCGACGTGCTCGGCATCGGTCGTACCAAGCTGACCGACGATGAATTTAGGGAGCGACTCCGCGAAGGCGCCGCCGCCTCGAAAGACGCACGCAACTTCAGCAACGATGGTTGGAACGACTTTGCCAAGCGCCTGCACTATCTGGTCGGCGACGCCAGCCAGCCAGAGTTCTACCCCAGCCTGAAGGCGAAGATGGAAGAGATGCAGAAGAATGGCGCAAGCAAGAACGTGCTGTTCTACATCTCAACTTCAGCCTCGCTGGCGCCGCCGATTGTCGAAGGTCTTGGCGCCGCCGGGCTGGCACGCAATAGCGCAGGCTGGACACGAATCATTCTGGAAAAGCCCTTCGGACGCGATCTGCAAAGCGCGCACGAGCTGAACGAAATTGTCTCCCGCGTCTTCGAGGAACCATCGGTTTACCGCATCGATCACTACCTCGGCAAAGAAACCGTGCAGAACATCATGATGTTCCGCTTCGGTAACTCGATGTTCGAGCCGGTGTGGAACCGAAATTACATCGAGTACATCGAAATCACGGCCGCTGAAACTCTGGGGGTGGAAAATCGCGCAGCGTTTTATGAAGAGACCGGCGCACTGCGCGATATGGTCGCCAATCATCTTCTCCAGTTGCTGACGTTGACGGCGATGGAGCCTCCTGTCGCCTTCGATGCTGATGCCGTGCGTGGGCACAAGGTGGAGGTGCTGCGCGCCATTTCTCCCCTGTCGAGGGACAAGGTCGCCCGCCACACCGTTCGCGGACAGTACGGGCCGGGGCAGATCGACGGCAAGCCGGTGCCCGGTTATCGCCAGGAAAAAGGCGTAGACCCGAATTCCCGCACCGAGACTTACGTTGCGGTCGAGTTCCACATCGACAATTGGCGCTGGGCGGGAGTTCCCTTCTATGTGCGTGCCGGCAAGCGTCTGGCTAATCAGTTGACCGAAGTCGCGGTTCACTTCAAGCGTACCCCGCAAGCACTGTTCTCTCGAAGTCCCGGGGACGTCCACCACAATGTCATCACCATGCGCATTCAGCCGAACGAAGGTATCGCAGTGAGTTTTGGGGCCAAACAGCCTGGGCCGCAGATGCGCGCCCTCCGCGTGGATATGGACTTCTCGTATCGCGATGCTTTCGGCGGTGAAACCCCCGCAGCCTATGAGACGCTCTTGCTCGATGCCATGCGCGGTGACGCTACGCTGTTCACCCGTCGCGATGAAGTGGAAGCCGAGTGGCGCATCATTACGCCGATTGAGGAGGCCTGGGCCGAGCTGCCGCCGCCGCAATTCCCCAACTACGCGGCTGGCAGTGAAGGCCCCGAGACTGCCGATGGGCTCATCCAGTACGATCATCATCGCTGGCGGAGACTGAATCGGGCTGGCGCCGAGGACGTGTAATGGCGGGCACCGGCGCCCGGCCTGGCGTCGCATTGGTCGTGTCGGATGTTGATGGCACGCTCCTCGATCCTGAAAAGAACCTCAGCCCCGGCACGCCGGCCGCGGTGCGGCGCCTCAAGCAGGCGGGAATTCGCTTTACCATTGCCAGTGCACGGCCGCCACGCCTCACGCAGTCATTGCTGCACAGTCTCCACGTCTCCGAGCCGTCGGCGTGTTTCAACGGGGCGCTGCTGATTGATCCTGACTGCAACTCCCTGCACCAATTGCCGATGAATCCTGCTGACGCGCAGACCGTGGCCGACCGTATCTGCAAAAGCAAGCTCGACTTGTGGGTCTATGCCGGGATGGATTGGTACGTCAGCGATCCTACTGGTCCGCACGTACATCACCAGGAAGAGCTGATGCAGCGCAAAGCCACGCCGCTTTACTCCTACGACATGTCGCAATCCGATGTCTTGAAGCTGGTCGGCGTCAGCGACGATTACGATGCGGTGAAGCGCACGCAATCTGAACTTGACAGCTTGTTTCCTGTCTCAATCTCAGCGACTTGTTCCTCCGACTACTATCTCGACGTTACCCATGCCGACGCTAACAAAGGCATGGTCATCCTTGCACTGTCGAAGATGTTGAACATTCCCACGGAGCAGATTGCCACCATTGGCGATATGCCGACCGATGCCCTGATGTTTCGCAAAAGCGGTGTGAGCATCGCCATGGGCAATGCGGCCGACGAAGTGAAGGCACGGGCGACCTACGTTACCAGGAGCAACCGGGAAGACGGTTTTGCCTACGCGATCGAACATTTTATTCTTGGTGGCGAACCGAAGCAGGCCGCCGACTAGGCGAGGACGACTGGTCGCAATGGTTTGGGCGTACACATACGTGAATGGTCATTGTTCTCATGGGGGTGAGCGGCGTCGGCAAGACCACGATCGGGCGGGCGCTCGCCCAGGAACTGCAGTGGCGCTTCGCCGACGGTGACGACTTTCACTCTGCTGCTAACATCGCGAAGATGCACGCGGGCATTCCGTTAACTGTTCAGAACCGGGCGCCATGGCTTCAGTCCCTGCGCAACGCCATCACCGGGTGGCTGGCGTCTGAGGAGAATGTCGTGTTGGCATGCTCGGCGCTGAAGGCGTCGTACCGTGCGGCCTTGCTGGTCAGCCCGGAAGTCAAGCTTGTGTACTTGCGTGGCAGTTTCGAGTTGATTGCCCGGCGACTGGGCTTGCGCCAGGAACATTACATGAACCCTCATCTGCTGCGCAGCCAATTCGACACACTCGAGGAGCCAAAAGATACACTCACAATGGACGCTGGTCTGCCGGTGGCGCAGGTTGTGCAGGGGATTCGCGCCGCGCTCGGAATCTAAAGCGCTCCCAAGGCAACTGTATCCTGCGAGCGAGGTCGAGCGGCGCTCTTAGCCCCGCGTTCGCCGCGAACAAAAGACCTTCTGCCGCTGTGCCAGCGGAGCCCGCGACACCAATTCGCAAGGAATGGCGTCGGACCGCCAGCGCAGCATCGCAGATACAACAATCTCGCGCGTCGCTATTGCAGCAACGCCAGGGTCTTCTGTGCGTCCTGGGCGTCGGTGCCCTTCAGGTTCAACTCCAGTGCCTTCTGCAACTCAGTCTTGGCGCGGCCTCTTTCTCCCGCTGCTTTGAGGGCCATTCCCAAGTGATAGCGATAGTCAGCCTTCTGCGGTTCCTTTTTTACCGCGTCCTCAGCCAGCGAGACGGAGACTCGATAATTACCTTTCTTGTACTGGATCCAGGCCAGGGTGTCATTGACCGCGGACATCTCGGGGGCCATTTGTTTCGCCTGTGTCGCCAAGTTCATCGCCATGTCAAGGTTTTCGCCTTGAACGGCATAAATCCATGCCAGGTTGTTGGCCGCAATAGGATCATGAGCATTCTGCGCCAGCGCTGCCTGGAAGTACTTGCCGGCTGATTTCCAATCGTCTTTGGTGAGATAAATGTCTCCAATTGCGGTATTCACCGCCGACGACGTTGGCTGCAGTGCGAGCGCCTTCTGGAGCAAGTCCAAAGCAGCGTCGGTTTGTCCCATCATCTGATGAATCTGGGCCAGACGGAAGTAAGCCATCATCGACTTAGGTTCAATTTGAATGACCTTCTGGAACTCCGCAATGGACTGGTCGTACTTCTTGGCCGTGCCCAGCGCAGAAGCGTTGATGAAGTGCGCGGAGGCCCGGTTAGGGTTGGCGGTGACATACTGATTGGCCAATGCCAGGGCCTTGGCCGGCTGCTGGGTGCCAAACATCAGAGAAATGTAATCGGCCCAGGCCGCGTCATAGGTCGGATACATCTTGATGGCCGTTTGGAATTCGCGCTCCGCGTCAGCAAACTTCTTCAGCCCCACGTAGGCAAATGCCATGTTGAGGTGGACTACCGAATCGTTGGGTGCGGTTTTCTGTGTTTCCTTCAATTCGTCGAGCGCGGCAGCATAATCCTTGGCGCCAAGGTCGATGGTGGCGTTCAGAAAATGGGCTTCGGGATTGTTTTCATTCAGCTTTAGTAAATGCGCTGCGTATTCTCTGGCCGTGTCGTAATCATGGGAGTCACGATAGGTTTCAGCCAGGGCCTTGAGGATCAGCGGGCTCTCCGGTTGACCTCTATAAGCCTGCTGCTTCGCGGCATCTTGCAATTCGTTCTTGGCTCCGGCCTGGTCACCGGTCTGGCGCAGCACTTGTCCCAGGACGTAGTGCGCCTGGACATTGTCCGGAGCATCGTGGACGACATCACGTAGCGAAGTGACGGCCTCGGCGGTATTGCCCTTAATGGCCAGCAGACGTCCATGGGTAATGCGCGCCATGATATCGCCGGGCCTCTCTTTCAGCATGTCATCCGTCATCTTGCTGGCCTCGTCAATCTTGGCGGTACTCAGCAAGGTCTCCAGCAAGCGCAGTTGCAACTCCTGGTTCTTGGGGTCATAGCTCAGACCGCGCCGGTACTCCTGGATGGCGCCGTCAGGATTTCTTAAAGCCAGATAGTAATCCCCAACCGCGCCCGCGACTTCCGCCGACGCCGGCTCCTTGTCGCGCAACTGCTGAATTACCAGATCGCTATCCGCTTTGCGGTTTTCATGCAACAGCAGGCCGGCGAGGCGCAGGTAGGGGGCCGGTGAACTCGGATTATTCTGGATCGCGAGCCGGTACACCTCCTCCGCCTTCTTGGGATCCTTCTTGTAAAGATAGAAGCCGGCGAGGTTGGCGTAGCCCGGCAGTTTCTGCGGATCAATGCTGATGGCTTTGCGCATGTCCTCTTCAGCCGTGGCATCCTGCTTCATATAGGCATACAACACCCCGCGATTGAGGTATGCATCCGCATTATTCGGTTTCAGGGCGATCGCCCTGGTGAATGCGTCAATGGCTTCCTGCTGGTGCTTCTGGCCAAGCAGAGAGTTGCCCAGCAGAAGATATCCATCCGCATTATTGGGGTCGTGCTCAACCACGTAGCGGGCCTGCTCCTCCGCCTTATCGAACTGATGGGCGGCCAGAAGCAAGCTTCCCTGCGCAAGACGCGCTTTAAAGTGGTTGGGGTCAATCTCAATTGTCTGCCTCAGTTCTTGGAAACCTTCACGAAAGTTCTTCAAGTCCATCTCGGCAATCGCCAGTTGGTAATGGGCTTCGGCGTAATGCGGATCAATTTGCTTGGCTTTCTTGAATTGAATCACGGCAGAATCGTACTTCTTCTGCTCCAAGTACTTCATGCCACTCTCTAGGTACTTGCGCTTGGCGGCTTCCGGGTTACGAGTGCAACCGATGAAACCGATTGACAGTACAACCATTACCACAAAGACGATGTAGCGGTTACGCATGCCTTCTCCTGGGTCACCGAGGGATGATCTGATCGACGTCAGTTGTAATTTGTTTTGCGAACGCCAGTGCCCGTCTGCGCGCCTGCTCCTCATCTCCGTTGTAGATCGGAGTGGTGACACGAACCAGAGCGGCGTCGGTGCGGTTCAAGCGCATCGCGTCATATACCAAATAAACCTTACCCCAGTATTCGCTGGCCACTACACGGCCGTGCGCCTGGTACCAATACAATACGAGTTGTTCGTCCAAATCCTTGCGAACAACGTAAAGATTAACGGGCACCTTACGCCCATCGTCGAGAGGGAGTTGGTAGACGCTCGCCTTCATCGGCGCCCATCCCGCTCCCGGCAAACAGTTCTTGGGAGAGTGAATGGTGGCGCCGGTGCGCTGACTGCGGAAATACCCAATGTACAGGGTGATCAAGCCTTGCGACTTCGAGACATAGCCACGGTTGAGATAGTCGGTTACGCCCAGCAAATCTATAGTTTTTTGGTCAAGTGGCCAATCGGCAGCTTTAGTGTAGCCCGCGACCTGGGCGGGGAATTCGGTGAGCGGCTTGGCGGGTGGAGTGGATTCTCCGTGTGACAGGTAGGCCATGGCGGTTGTGGCTCCCACCAGCACGGCAATCATGAGCCAATAGCGGACGCCGGATTTCATGGAGTCACCTTGGCCTTTGCCAGGGCGCTTCCATCTTTTGGCAGCCATCCCAGTTTCTTGCGCACCACAATCGTCAAGCTGTGCAACCCTAAAAATAACACCGTGGCCACTACGAAAATCACCCAGCCCGAAAACTCGTGCATGAATCCTTCGGCGGCGCGGGGACCGATGTAGTTCGCCATCAAAGCCGTTATCATGACTCGGGTCCCGTTGCTGATAATGGCCAGCGGAACCATGGCCAGGAACAACAGCCAGCGCACCGCTGTGCTGCGCTCGGCCAGATACCCGTAGCCAGCCGCCAGGGCCAGCAGCGACATCAACGACCGAATACCGCTGCATGCCTCCACCACTTCCAGCGACATGTTGGGCAAAATCAGAACGTTGCCCTCACGCATGATGGGAAACAGGTTGAGCATCTCCAACGTCGAAGTTGCGAATTTGGAGGCCACAAACTGCAGCGGAAAAACAATCTCGTTGTAGATCAGCACCGGTATCGGAATCGCAAACAGCAAAAACGCTAACGGGAAAGCCATAGCACGCAGCAGGGCGCCGCCACAAAAATAGAGGACCAGCCCGCAGATGGTGCCCAGCATCGAGACCCGCGTCAGGAAGAGTTCCGCGCCCAAGCTTCCCAGAAATAGCAGCCCGAGAGACAGCAATACGACCAACATTCCCCACGGCGAGGGGCGACGCACAATCTGAGCCAACTTTTCCCGCCTCTGCCAGATCAAGTAAAGTGACAGTAAGGGCACCAGAAATCCGTGAGAGTAGTCGGCGTCGTTGTACCACTGACGAACCAGAATCTTCAAAACCGGTGCGTACAGCACACTCAATGCTGCAACCAACAGCAACCCTTGCCAGCCGAAAGGCTTAAGCGTTTGCCACAAGGTTGAAGATTTCGCAGCGCTACTGCCCCCCAACAAGACTTGTTCGTCTGCTGGGGTGGTCAACGCAGTACTCGTCAGTTTGGTGCCGGCCAGCGCCAACGGTTCTCGCTCCCTGTTTGATTTCTCTGGCAGTCCCTTTGGGGTGTGTGCAATTATTTGGCCGAGAGTGCAGGATAGCATATTCGATAAATAGCTGATAATCAAGCAGTTCTTGCCGTTCATTTTCAGAACGGCAAAACTTTGAACGCAAGTAGTGCAAATCTTTGCACATTCGTTCCAGCCGTGTTCACTCCCTCAGAGATTCCAGCTAAGCAAAAATCCTGGGAATCGACACGGACCCAGGATCCCTCCTTAATGCTCCACTAGCCCTTCACATTCTTGTCCCTGTTCGCCCTGATGCTGTCCCGGGAACGGAAACTTCCCATTGGAAGCATCGCAAAGGGATCCAGCAACCCGGCTCCACAGCCACATGCGAAGCCCAACTAGCCGGTGCCCGACGCCATCGCCACGCACTTTGTCATCCTACCTAACACCGCGACCCAAAGCAACTGACCGTCTCGCAGCCGCTCCGACTAACATCACGCTCTAAGTCATCTCGTTTCAATAGATGGTGTGGGTTAGCGTGACGTTCATGCCGTTGCGTGGGTCCGCAGGCTTATGCAACACTCACTATCGTCGAAGAGCAGCCGACCCATTAGCTTGGCGGTAGAAGCACGATCAACATGATGATAACTGGGACGCGCACTGCTTATCGGGCGGCCCAGCCAGCCTTTTTCTTTTTTGGCCGACACTCGCCGCCACGAGACCTGCACGAAATCTCCGAAGGTCAGATCGTCTTGCCGTCGCATCGCAATTCGCCCCAGCTCCCCCGCAAAATACTTCAAGCGGCTCCGTCCCCGGCGAGGGCGATACCCAAGATCAAAGTTGAAGAAAGCATCTGGCAACATTCTCTGCTGATCGTTTTGAGGTGACCGGAGCAATGCACCATCGCGACGCCCACTTACGAATGCGGTAAAATTGCGCTTCAACGCGCTTCAACGCCGTGCTAAGGAACATTTTCTTGTCAAATCAACAGAACCTCGTCATTGTGGGCGGCTGCGGACACGTCGGCCTACCATTAGGAATCGTGCTGGCCAGCCGTGGATTATCGGTTTCCCTCCTCGATATCGACGCCGCCAAGGTCGAGAAAATCAACTCTGGCCAGATGCCTTTCCGCGAAGCTGGAGCTGAGCCCGTTCTAAAACAGGTCTTGGGCAAAACTCTTACAGCCACTACGGACGCGAAGTGCCTGCGATTGGCAAACACCGTCATCACCGTTGTCGGGACGCCGGTTGACCGGCACCTGAATCCCACGGTTAACGAGTTGTACCAGAGTGTGGACGGCATGCTCCAGTACATCAATGACGGTACCTTGCTGATTCTGCGCAGCACCGTCAGCCCCGGTGTGACCAAGCTGGTGTATCAACGAATAAAGTCTCTGGGACGTGATATTGACGTGGCGTTCTGTCCTGAGCGCATTGCTGAAGGCAACGCCATGGAGGAACTGGTTAAGCTGCCACAGATCGTGTCGGCTTTCGAACCGGTGGCGCTCCAGCGGGCGCGCGACTTGTTCCTCACCATCGCCTCCACGGTTATTGAGTTGTCGCCGCTGGAAGCCGAACTGGCCAAGCTGTTCACTAATAGCTGGCGATACTTGAACTTCGCGATCTCGAACCAGTTCTACATGCTGGCCGAAACCTACGGCCTGGACTTCTACCGCATCCATGATGCGGTCACTCGCGAATATCCCAGGATGCGGAGCTTCGCGCGTGCCGGCTTTGCGGCCGGTCCCTGTCTGCTCAAGGACACCTTGCAGCTTTCGGCGTTCTCCGGCAATCATTTCTTCCTTGGACATGCCGCGATGCTGGTAAACGAGGGCCTTCCTGACTTCGTTGTGACGCAAATGCGTCCGCTCGATCTCGCCGACAAGTCCGTTGCGATCCTGGGGATGGCTTTCAAGGGAGAGTCCGACGACAATCGTGACAGCCTGTCTTACAAACTGAAGAAGCTACTGGAGGTCGAGGCCAAAGAGGTCCTCTGCACCGACCCGTACGTGCCCGATCCGCGACTGGTTCCGCTAAGTGAAGCCCTCAGTCGGGCGCAGATATTTGTGATCGGAGCGCCACATGCGGCCTACCGCGATCTTCAGATTCCTGCCGACAAGATTGTGATCGATATCTGGAACTTTTGGCCGGAGCGCCAGGAAGAGTCTCTCCAGCCTCCCGCAACGGTTGCGGCCGGAGGAGCCCGGTCATGAAAGTGCTGGTCACTGGTTCTGCCGGATTCATTTGCGGCTACCTGGTCGAGGAATTGCTCCAAGCTGGCTACGAAGTTGTGGGGGTCGATAACTTCAGCAAGTATGGCCGCGTCGAAAAGTCGTACGACAAACACCCACGCTATCAGTTCGTGGAGGCAAATTGTAAGGATGCTTCCTTACTAAAGGAATTGCTGTCCGACTGCGATCACTTTGTTGCTTCCGCGGCGATGATCGGCGGCATCAGCTACTTCCACGAGTTCGCCTACGACCTGCTGGCGGAGAATGAACGTATCACCGCAGCCTCGTTCGATGCCGCCATCTATGCTCACCAGCACCAGAAACTGCAGAAGATAACCGTGATGTCGTCCAGCATGGTGTTCGAGAGTACGGCAGAGTATCCCACTCCCGAAGGCGCCGAGCACCGCTGTCCCCCGCCGCGTTCGACCTACGGATTTCAGAAGCTGGCGACCGAGTATTTTGTTCAGGGTGCGTGGGAGCAGTACAAGCTGCCTTATACCATCGTGCGTCCGTTTAACTGCGTAGGCGTGGGAGAAAAGCGGGCATTGCATGACCATGACATCTACAGCGGCAATGTGAAGCTCGCCATGTCGCATGTCGTACCCGATCTGGCGCAGAAGGTGCTCAAGGGCCAGGACCCCCTCCACATTCTCGGCTCTGGTAATCAAGTCCGGCATTACACGTACGGTGGCGACCTGGCTAAGGGAATAAAAGTTTGTCTGGAACATCCCGCTGCGGTGAACCAGGACTTCAATCTTTCCACTCCAGCTCGCACCACTGTTCTAGAGTTAGCTGAGATCATCTGGCGCAAGGTGCATGGTGACGCCAAACCGTTCCGCCATGTTTCCGATCCGCCATTCGAATATGACGTGCAGGAACGCTCGCCCGATACACGCAAGGCGAAGCAGTTGCTCGGATTTGAAGCCACCACGAGCTTGAGCGCGATATTGGACGAAGTCATTCCTTGGGTAGCTGGGCAGATCGAAGTAGGTCAGATCTAGTGCGATTTCAGAGCTACTGTATCTTGCAAGCAAGGGTAGAGCGGCGCTTTAGCGCCGCGTTCGCCGCGAACAAACAACTCTCCTGCGCTGCGGTCATTGGAAATGACCGCAGCGCAGGAGGCCTAGAGTGAGTGCTCCTTCGACGCCGGCCTGAAGGCCGGCTCTACCCGGGACACACCAACATTGGAAGCGCCATAGTGGATGTCACACACGAACGCACCTCGACTGAACTGACCTTGGTCATTCCCGTTTACAACGAAGGCGCCAACTTTCCCGCATTATGGAATGCGGTCACCTCGCAAATCCGGTCGCATTTTACGGCCTTCGTGGTGTACGACTTCGACGAAGACAACACCGTCCCCGTCCTGCGGCAGATCATTTCGGCTGGGGAGCCCCGCCTGGTTCCGGTCAAGAACAATGTGGGGAGAGGTGTAATCGGGGCCATCCGCACCGGTTTCAATCACGTCGAAAGCGGTCCGGTGCTGGTGATCATGGCCGATCTTTCCGATGATCTCGCACAGGTGGACCAGATGGTCGATTACTACCGCAAGGGATACCAGGTAGTCGTGGCCAGCCGCTACATGCCGGGCGGCCGGCTGCTGGATGCGCCTCCGCTGAAAGGCGCGATGTCGCGAGTTGCCGGCCTCACTCTGCACTGGTTTCGAGGCATCCCCACCCGCGACGCGACCAATGCGTTCAAGCTGTACGACAGCAAAATCCTGAAGGGCATGACGATCGAAAGCAAGGCGGGGTTTGAACTCAGCCTCGAAATTACCGTGAAAGCTTTCCTCGCCGGCTACCGCATTGTGGAATTACCCACAACCTGGCGCGGCCGGACCCAGGGTGAGTCGCGCTTCAAGATATGGGCGTGGTTGCCGCAATACTTGAGGTGGTATTGTTATGCCTTCCGACCCAAGCGCAGCTCCGCGCAATGATACGAGGAGTCTTTGAGTGATCGGGTAGAGCGGGCCTTCAACTGGATTGTTCATCTGTTTCCGTAGTTGGAGATAGCAAGTTTTTGAAGGGGCACGGCTGAAGCCGTGCCCTTTCAAAGATCGCATCCCTCACTCGCCCTAATGCAAATGCACCAGGCGGTCGAGCACAAACAGGGCGGCCACTCCGATGAACACAACCAGCGCCATCTTTACCCCGGGTTCGCGGTTCACTTCGGGGATTAGATCGGACGCCGCAACATAGATCGTCACTCCTGCGGCCACGGGCAATCCGTAGCTGACGGCATGCTGGCCGATGGCCATGGTGAACACGCCGGCAAGGGTGGCGAGTCCTAGCAGTACCGACGCGAACCAGGACCGCTTCTTGCTCAATCCGCTGGCCAGCATCACCGAAGTCACGGTGAAGCCCTCTGGTATTTTGTGGAGGAAAATTGCTAGAAAGATGATCCAGCCCAGCCAGGGCGAAATCAGAAACCCGGCAGTGATGGCAATGCCGTCGAAGAAAGCGTGGATCATCAAGCCAAACAGCACCGAAAGGCGCCGGTGCGATTGGAGATACTCGTCGGAGTGCGTTTCCTCTCCGTAGTGAAAGTGAGGGGTGATGGTGTGCTCAAAAAAGTGCACCAGCAGATAGCCGCCCAGAAGCAGCAACGCCCCGTTGCGACCGGCGAGCGCCAGGCTCTCGGGAACCATTTCAACCAGCGCTGTCGCCAGCATGAAACCCGCGCCAAGTGCGACGAAATAGCGCAGATAACTGCGGTCCCAGTTCTTCTGCACGATGACCGCACCGCCGAAGACGTTGGCGGCGGCAGCCGTCAGGCCAAGCAGGATGCTGGTGAGGATGGGATGCATAGACGGACGCAAGAATAACAGAGCAGGGGCTAAGGGCTAGCCACTATGCCTGATGTGCCTGGTGCCTGGTGCCCCGTACAAGCGAAGCTTAAGCGGGTCTTCTTCATTATTCGAACGAAAATCCCCACTCAAGGCCAAAAGGGGGCCTTGAATGGGGCACCCAGCGCGTGTCTAACTGACCACTGGCAACTGACAACTGCTTTTCTAGCCACTATGCCTGACGTGCATCACATCGCCGTCTTTCACGATGTATTCCTTGCCTTCCAGGCGTAGCGTGCCGCGGGCTCGTCCTTCGGCTTCCGAGCCGGCATCGAGCAACTGGTCCCAGTGGATGGTCTCGGCGCGGATGAAGTGGTGTTCCAGGTCAGTGTGGATGGCGCCAGCGGCGTGTACCGCTTTCGATCCGCGCTCTACGGTCCATGCGCGGCACTCGTCTTCGCCCACGGTGAAAAAGGAAATCAGCCCCAGCAACTCATAGGTTTTGCGGATGAGGCGCACCAGTCCACTCTCTTTCAGTTCGTAGCTGGAGAGAAACTCGGCGGCATCCTCGTCGCTCATCTCGGCGAGTTCGGCTTCGACTTTCGCACACACCGCGAGCGCGCCCGTGTTGGGACGCGCGGCCACTTCCGTCACGCCGTATTTTGCCACGGCTTCTTCCAGGTCCTTTCCCAGCGTCGGACTCTCGCCGATGTTGAGCACGTACAGGATCGGCTTCTCGCTCAGGAACATGAAGCCGCGCACCCGCTTTTTGTCCTCGGGCGTCATCTCCATCTCGCGCAGCGGGCGCTCGGTTTCCAGATGGACCTTGGCGCGTTTCAGCAAATCGTGCTCGCGCTCAAGCTCCGCCGTCTTCATCTTCTTCAAGTCTTTCTCGACGCGCTCCAGCCGCTTCTCCACTTGTCCCAGATCGTTGACGATCAGGTCGAAGTCGATGTTCTTGATGTCGCGCAGCGGATCGATGGGACCGACGTGCGCGATGGAGTCATCCTCGAAGGCGCGCACCACGTGGGCCAGCGCGTCCACATTGCGCAGATTCGCGGCGAAGGCGGTTTCGTTCAGCGCCTCCTGGCTCAGCGCAGCCACGTCGGCAAACTCGACGCTAGCGTGCACCAGCTTCTTAGGGTTATACAGCGCGGCCAGGCGGTCCAGGCGGTCGTCCGGGACTTTGGTCACCCCCAAATGCGCCTCGCGCGGATTTCCGCTGCGCTGCGCTACCTGCTGCTTGGTCAACATCACGAACAGCGACGTCTTGCCTACCTGTGGCAGGCCTATGATTCCGGTTTTCATGATTTAGCTGTCAGCCGTCAGCCATCAGCTCTCAGCTGAGCTGTTGGTGAAGGCCACTCCTTTGGACAAACATGAAATAAAGGCTTAGGGCGACTGCGTCAGACCGTTAGCACAGCACGACGCTGAGATCGGAACTGAAAGCTGAGAGCTGATAGCTGATAGCTCTCACGTCATCCGCCGCGCGGTCAGATACAGCAGCGCCAGCCCGAGCACCAGCACCGATCCTTCAATGCGCGTTGACCACACGTGCAGACGATTGAACTCGACCCGTCGCGCGTCATCCTGTGGCACGTCGTCGATGACGCCCATCTGCTGGCGCAGGACCAGCATGCGCGACGCAATGCCAAACATGCCAACCAAGGTCAAGATGATCATCGCGTAGATCAATAGGTTGCGAGTGGCAAAAGGATCGGCGACGCCGTTCACGATCCGCGAATCAATCATGGAGGTCACGGCAAAGACGACCCCGCACGCGATCGCCATCCAGTGCATGATGCCCAAGCTGCGATTGACCACATTGCCCGCCAGTTGCCGAGTGGGCAGCACGGCAAAGACCGTTGGCGCCAGCACAAACGCAAAGAAGATCAGCCCGCCAATCCATATCACCAAAGACAACAGCATCAAGTATCGAAGCAAGGACATCACCACCTCGGAGTAAAGAACAATTGTAAATGGGAGGCGCTCAAGGGGAGCCGCATGACTTTCTGCGTCGCTTCACTCTAAGGCGAGAAGCTGAAGACTCCGGCGATTCGGACCCGCCGTCCGCGAAGCTTACGAGTGTACGGTTTGCAGTTTTGCTTTCGCCCGCTCCTGGCGAGCGCGCAGCCAGTCCATCCAGCGATCGAGACCCTCCCCGGTGGTGCTGGAAACATCGATGATTTCCATCTGGGGATGGACGCGCCTGGCGTTTTCCCGAGCCACGTCCGCGTTGAAGGGAACGTACGGGAGCAGATCGATCTTGGTCAGCAGCATCAACTCCGACTTGAAAAAAATGGAGGGATATTTGAGCGGCTTGTCTTCCCCTTCCGATGTGCTTAACAGAACGATCTTTGCGTCTTCTCCAAGATCGTAGCTGGAGGGGCAAACCAGGTTGCCAACGTTCTCCACGATCAGCAAGTCGAGGTCCTCAAGCTTCCAGCCTTCGAGATGCTTTCCAATCATCCTGGCATCGAGGTGGCAGGTCCCTCCGGTAGTAATCTGCTTGACCGGAAAGCCGAACTTCGCCAGCCGCCGTGCATCGTTCTCGGTTTGCAGATCGCCGGTAAGCACCGCAACCCGCGAGTCCTTGTCCATGCGCTGCAGCGTCCGCTCCAGCAGAGCTGTTTTCCCGGAGCCGGGGGCGCTGATCAGGTTGATGCACAGCACCCCGAGCTGGCGATAGCGTTCCCGCAGATGTTCGGCCAGGACCTGGTTCTCGTTCAGAACCTTCTTTTCGACTTCGATGCGGTTCATTCATCCACTTCCATAAAGACGATGTCGAGTTCTTCTCCGCTGATGCAATCGGTAAAGAATTCGCCGCAGAGCGGGCACTGCGGGTCGAATTCGGTCATGCGGAACTCGTAGGTGCACTTGGAGCAGCGTTGCACACGCGGAATATATTCCAGTTCCAGCACGACCGGCTCCCATTCCGTATCTTTCACGAGGACCTCGAAGCCGAATTGCAGCGCGTCGCGGTCAACCCCAGAGAGTTCCCCGATTTTAACGCCCACTTTGGTGATGCGACCGTCGGGATGCCGGAGGGCTTCGCTCTGAACGGATTCCAGAATGGAGGCGGCGATGCCAAGTTCGTGCATGGAAAAATCTGGAGTTATGAAATGTCCACAAACGGACAATGCTGCGAGCAGAGAACCACGCTCATCATAGCTCCTTCGTTCTTTTACGCGGAACTTTGTCTTTTTTCGGAAACATCTGCCGCTGCGTTTCGTCTATCAATCCGTAGGTGCAGCTCGTCTCTAATTGTCTTGGGTTCATGCGGAGTGGGTAGCTCACCATGCTAAAGCAGTGGGGCCGCGTCTGGGCCATCGGCTTCGTGCTGTGGACGGTGCTGGCTTTCCTGAGCGCTGCCGGGGCGCACGTTTATACGGCGTCCATGGGCAGCCCGGAGAGCTGGGCGCAGTTGCTCGCCTGGAACGTAACTATCTCGTTTGTGTGGTCGTTGCTGACGCCGCTGGTGTACGCGTTGGCCCGCAGGTTTACCTTCGACCGCAGCAGTTGGAAGCTGGCGCTCCCGCTGCATCTGCTCGCCAGCGCGGTACTTACGCTACTTGGGGCCGCGCTGATCGTGTACCTGTATCCGCTGGTCACGTGGACCCCGGAGACCCACGCCCCGTTTCTAGCGCACACCTTCTCCCGCGCCCTCATGGATTTCCAGCGCTACTGGTATGTCCTGCTGATCACCCAGGCGATCGGCTATTACGGCAAGTATCGGGAGCGCGAATTGCAATCCTCACAGTTGGAAGCCCAACTGGCTTATGCGCAACTCGAGGTGCTGAAGATCCAGCTCGAACCGCACTTCCTGTTCAATACGCTGAATTCCATCGCCGCTCTTGCCAGAAACGATGGTTCCGCCGCCGAACACATGACGTTGCAACTGGCCGACCTGCTGCGCCTGTCGCTCGACGCGGTTGGCGTCCACGAGGTGCCGCTCAGTCGCGAGCTGACCTTCCTGCAGAAATACGTTGACATCCAGCAGACACGCTTTCAGGACCGTCTGCGCGTGGAGATGGATGTCCAGCCACACACCCGGTTTGCGTTGGTCCCGAACCTTATCCTGCAGCCGCTGGTGGAGAATGCCATTCGCCATGGCATCGGCCCGCGCCGCGCCCCGGGATGGATTCGCATATCGACCCGCCAGGTCTTCGATGAGCTGTGGATGGAGATCAGCGACAACGGCCAGGGGCTAACCGGCCATCGGGGCAGCGTTCCACCCGAGGGTGTGGGACTGCGCAACACGCGCGCCCGCCTGCAGCAACTGTACAACCACGATCACAGGATGACCTTGGAGGACCAGCCCGGCGGAGGCTGCATCGTCCAAATCCACATACCGTTTCGCGAAAGTTCCGAGGAGGTCGTGACCACCGATGCCCATTCGAGTGTTGCTTAGTGACGACGAATCGCTTGCGCGCGAGCGCTTGCGCAGAATGTTGCAAGAGGAACCCGACCTGCAGATCGTGGCCGAATGTGGCGACGGTAAGTCGGCCATCGCGCTGATCAAGCAGGAAAAGCCCGACCTCGTCTTTCTCGATGTGCAGATGCCGGAGGTGGATGGCTTCGGCGTGATCGCGGCCCTGCAAGCAGACCACGTGCCCCTCACCATCTTTGTCACCGCTTACGACAAGTATGCGATGAAGGCCTTCGAGGTGCATGCGCTGGACTACCTGCTGAAGCCGGTGGGAAAGGACCGCCTGTCGGAGGCACTGGGTCACGCTCGCAAGCAATTGTCCCATCCCTCGGAGGCGACATTTCAGCGCAAGCTGCTTGGTCTTTTGGCCGACCTGGAATCGCGGCAGCAAACCCCGCAGCGTATCGTCATCAAGGCGGACGGAGAAATTGTGTGCCTGAAACCCAACGAGATTGATTGGGCCGAATCGGCCGGCAATTACGTCTGCCTCCACGTGGGAGCGGCCACCCACATTCTGCGCGAGACGATCACCTCACTGGAATCGCGGTTGGGGCCCCGGCAGTTCCTGCGTGTGCACCGTTCTACCCTGGTAAATGTGGACCGTATCAAAACCTTGCGGCCCTCACTGTATGGCGATTATTCCATTCTGCTGCGCGACGGCACCAAGCTGACGCTGAGCCGCGGTTTTCGGGAGAATGTGCTGAAGCGGCTGGGAACGGCATAGCGGGTGCCCCATCCTTTCGCCTCTTTTGCGAAAGGGTGGGAAATGAAAACGGTGGACCGTCATTCAGGCTCACCTTCCACTCTGCAGTTTTTGCGTTTGTTGCCCTTTGGTATCGCTCCGCTTCGCCTGCTGCATGGCGGGCCGCTGGCCTTCCGCCTCCTCCAACTCCTGGGCGATGGAATCCACCAGGCTGGCTTCGTTCATTAGCACCTGACTAACGATGACCGCACCGTCATCGGCGTCCTTCCATTTGTGTTCTTCCATGGCCTCACGCACCGCAGGAATCGTCTTGGCTCCATATCCTGTGTAGGCGCCCGGAGCATAGATCTGGTGCTTGAACCAGGGGCGCTCGTTGAGACCCTGGCTGATGGTGAAGGTCCTCTCGGTCAACAGCAGCTTGGCGTTGATTGCCGGCAGCGCGGGAGACTGCCACGCGGCGCCCTCGTTATCGTTCAACTTCGCGACCGCCTGGCGATAACGCTGCGCCGCGCGCGCATACGCTTCCAAACCATTTTCCAGCGGGGCAAAGTTCAAGTATGGTGGCACCGGCTGCTGCGGAGGAGGAACATATTGCTTCTCCGGATCGGCGGTTGCGGTGAAAACTCCTTCCTCAATCTCCCGGTTGCGTTCGCGCGCCTGGTCCTGTTGTTGCTTCAGCTCTTTTTTCAGCTCCGCGACATAACGCTTGATGGTATCGGCCGAGCCCGTGGGATCGAACGGCAGCAGGTCAGCATCTGCAAAGCGCATTACCGTGCTCCCGGCCATCTGGGCCAATGCGCGCTCATAAACGAACTTCGGGTCGCCAAAATGCGTGTACCAGTAGAAATCGTCGTAAATGGAGTGATAGACACCGCCGCCGCTTTCGCCACCGAATCCCATGTTCAGCGCGGCCACGCCGGCGTAATCGAGGAAGGCCGTGTAGTCGGAACCGTCGCCCAGCGCCCCCAGGCGCAGGTCGGCACGATCGCGCAACTCCTCGCGGTCCTCCGGGCTGCTGGCGCGTCCGACGCGACGAAGATAGGCGCGCTTCCAGACGGAGATGTGCATCTCCGGATCCTGGACCTCACGCTCAACCTGGTTGATTGCGCGTTCCAGGGTGTGGGAGCCGCCGATATTCAGGTAACCGCGCGCGTTGGAATCGGTGTTCAGATAGATCACCGCGTGCTGCCGCAGTTCATCCTGGTGCTGCTCGACCCATTCCGTGGAACCCAGCAGGCCAGGCTCTTCGCCGTCCCACGCGCAGTAGATAATGGTCCGCTTCGGGCGCCAGCCCTGCTTCACCAACTCACCCAGTGCTCTTGCCTCTTCCAATTCGACCACCATGCCGGAAATTGGATCGTCAGCTCCATTGACCCAGGCATCGTGATGATTGCCTCGGATCACCCACTGCTCGGGAGTTTCGCGGCCCGAAATCTTGGCGATCACGTCGTAGATGGTCTTCAGGTCCCAGTTGGACTTCACCACCAGATGTACCTTGGCCGGACCAGGACCTATCCGGTAGGTCATGGGGAGCGCTCCGCGCCAGGCATCAGGTGCAGTCGGCCCAGCAATGGCCGCCAGCAAGGGCTGCGCGTCTCCGTACGAAATCGGCAGTACCGGAATCGTGGTGATGGTTTTGGCCTCTTTCAGGCTCAGGCGCTTCGCGTCCTTCGTGGCCCCACTCCGGGGGTCAGGGGATCGCCGGGATACTCGGTGTCCATTACGCTGCCGCGCTGCACCCCGTCCTCGGGACGGTACGGCCCAGCCGGATAATTCTGTCCCTCAAAGTAGCCGTCGTCTCGCGGATCGGAATAGATGATGCAGCCGACGGCGCCATGCTCGGCCGCCACTTTGGGTTTGATCCCCCGCCAACCTCCACCGTAGCGCGCGATCACGATCGCTCCCTTCACCGAAACCCCAAGACGCTCCAGTTGCTCGTAGTCGTCCCGCATGCCGTAATTGACATACACCAGCGGCCCAGTCACGTCTCCATCAGCGGAGTAGGCATTGTAGGTGGGCAGTTGCTCGGAGGTTTGTTGCGAGGTGGGATCCATGCTGAGCGGCGGCTCTTGTAGTTTGGCCACAAAGTGCGTGGGAGACAGCAGCTCGACGTGACGTTCTTTCGGAGTGGGAAACAGCACATCGAAACTCTCGATGTGGGCGTCAAAACCATACTGCTGGAACTTCGACAGGATCCACTCTGCGTTTTCCTTGTCGTATGGGGAGCCGACGTTGTGAGGCCGAGCGCTCAAGCGCTGCATGGATTCGCGCATCGCGTCAGGATCGGGGAGATTGCGGAATTTCGCCTCCCAGTCTCGCTCGACGGTCGCATGCGCGGGCGAGTAGCCATCCATGGGCTCGGGATTGTTCGCTGCACTCCCCAGCTGAAGCAGCGCAAACAGCAAAGCGGCCACACCGATACGGCTCATCGCTTAGTTACCTCCGCCCGCATCCTCTGGAGGATGCGAGACAGTCATCACACGGTTGCAGTCTATATCGCAGGAGTTCATGAAATGTTTTGATCTATGGGAGGAATCATACGGAGCGTGTTTCAAAAATCGGTTTGTAATAGGGCACGGGCTTCAGCCGTGCCGTAGAGTTGTTATAGCTATGTGGGCTTTAGCCCCTGTCCCCAGCGGCTAAAGCCGTTATCTCTCGGCCACAGTGGCGGCACGACTAGAAGTCGTGCCCTGATACAAGCCAAACCTGTGACTATTTTTGAAATACGTCCTGGGCATTTCGACGCCCGCGCAGCCCTGCCACGATATGCCCGCGAAATTCAGTAGCCCGGTTCGCTATTGCGGCTTCTTCGGCGACGTCTTGCCACCTTCAATCTGAGCTATAACATTCCGCCGGTTTTCGTGGTCAGAACATTGAGTGCCATCTCCAGCTTGGCGATGGCCTCATCCAAGTCGGGATGTTTGTCGAGTTGCTGCCTCAGTCCGCTCAGAATGCGGTGCGCCTCGGCAACGTGCTCGACCGCTGGGTGGTCTTGCGTTGAAGTAGAGTTTTCTTCTGGAGAATCGAGGCTCATGAAGTCACCTGAGGAACATCTTACCCGCTAGCCACTCTGTTGAAAACCGCCAGCCCTAGACGGTTTCTCCAATTCGCCAGGTCGTGCGCGTTTCGACTTGCGCTGGACGCTGGTTCCGGTGCAAACTCTGCCAGCGCACGCAAGTGGACCGCCTCGTGGAACCCAAGGGAAAATCCAATCCGGTCGCAATCGCGATTCTCTACTGTATTGCCACCATCACCATCGCTGCTTATGGTTACGGAATCGGGGGTATGAGCTCACTTCGGGCAGGGGCAATCTACGCGATCGTAGGCTTGATTCTGGCATTCGCTTGCGTAGGCTTCGCGCCCCGATTCATCGTGGTGGTTGCGCTGGCGACCGGCATGCTCGGCAGCATGATGCGGGCTTCCATAGCTCCCGAGATGACGTCGCTGATCCCCAGGCAAAACACAATCGATTATTTGCAGAAAATGATGGCGGTTTGTGGCGCCATCGGTTTTGCCGGCGGGCTGTACGGCGGATTTCGCTTCACCGGCAAGGGTGTCTTCAACTGGGCCAGCAAAGCGTTGCTTCGTCGCCTGCCGGCCTCCGAGATCAAATCAGTTCCGTTGCGATATCGCACAATACGGGAGTTGGCCCACCACTTCTACACCTCCGAGCGGATGTACTTCTCGATACTGGCCGCCTTTGGTAGTGCACTGATCGCAGAGATTGAGGTCCATCCCGTTCCACGCTCGCTGCTCATCATCCTGCTGGCGATCTTGATCTCCACCAATCTCGCGTGGTTCCTGGGAGACTGGCTGAGACCACGGCTGCAGGTGCTGGTCGGCGTATTTCGCATATTGCAGCAGATGTGGCAGGCGCTTCTCGCTTTCTTGCTGGGCTACGCTGCCATCATTTTCATTTTCGCCTGTTTCTACGCCGCAGCCTGGCAGCATAACCGCGCTTCCGCTTTCCAAGGCATCAATCTAATGTCGCCCGCGCCTCCTAGTTTCGGTAAGTTTGTGTACTTCTCCGTGGTCACCATGGCCACGCTGGGATATGGCGACGTGATCCCGTCCGATGCCCTTACCCGAACACTCGCATGTGTCGAGGTGGTGATCGGCGTAGGGTGGGTAACCGTCGTCTTGAGCGCTGCCTCAGCGCTGGCCCGGCCGAGAGTGAACCAGATGCTGAAAGAAGTTTGGCAGGAAGAAGGCGAGAGCGATCCGGAAGAGGCCCCGTAGCGAGGCAAGAAGCAGATTTTCAGCTCACCAGGCGATTAGCCTGGCAGTTTGAGGCCGTCGGCCCAATCGCACACGCGGTGCGATTTTAGTCCTTGCAACTAGCCCACCACCTCGTCGAGTGGAACATTGGTCGTTACCAGATGCCGCTTGGCCTTTTCTTGTAGTTCCTCGGTCATGGGCACGCTCTTGCCGGACTCCAGGCTGGCCTGCACGGCGACGCTGTCGCAGGTCGCCACCATCTTGCCGGTTTCGTCGTTGTACATCTGATGGATGAAGCGAAAATACTTTTCGCCGATGGCCAGGAAGCCGCTCTTGATTTCCACCAGTTCCCCGCCCCGCAACTCTTCCAGGAATTGATAGTTCTGGCGAACGATCGCCACCCGCAGATGCTTCTGTTTCATCGAAGCCGGCGTCATCCCGATCGCGTGCAGCAAAAACCACGTCGCCTGGTCGAAGCGAGAGACATACATGTGCGAGTTCATGTGGCTCGCGAAATCGTACTCCGACGCCAGAACCGCACCTTTGAACGTGTGCACCCAGTCAGCCATGGTTTCGCCTTTCGCTATTTCGCCGTTCGCGATTCGCTATTCGCTTTTCGCTTTTCGCTAACGGTCTTACCGGTAAGCTCTGCGATAAATTCTGCCATTCTCTCGAGCGTCGCTTCCGGCTGATCGCGATGCGCTGAGTGCTTGCAATTCGGCAACATCAGAATTTCGGTCGCAGCCACGCGCGCCTCGATTGCCTTTACCTGGGCAATGGTTCCATATTCGTCCTCTTCGCCCTGAATGCACAGGATCGGGCAGCGTATCGCTGGCAAATATTCCTCAATGTTCCACGAGCGAAATTGCGGATCGAGCCAAATGTCGTTCCACCCCCAAAACGTTGCATCCACGTGCTGGTGATAGCGCCCCAGTTTCTGCGGCAGATCGGTCGTCAGGTAGGTCACTTTCGCCTGTGTGATGCTCGCGACACTCAAGTTTTCCACAAAGACGTGCGGCGCTTCCAGGATCAACGCACGTGGTCGTTCGGGATATCTGCCCGCAAGAATCAAGGCGATTGACCCGCCATCGCTGTGGCCGAGCAAAATGGGCTTCGCGATGTTCAACTTCTCGAGCAACTCCGGCAGTACCACTTCGCCTTCGTGGTGCATGAATTCCACCGGACGCTTCTCCAGCAGCCGGTCGGAACATCCGTGTCCATAGCGCGAATAGACAAGTATCCCGCAGCCGGTGCGCGACGCCAGACGTTGCGGAAAGTCCTTCCACAGCCCGAGCGAGCCCAGGCCTTCGTGCAGCATGACGATGGTCGCACGGCCCTTGTCTGCCCGCCCGATCCATAACGTCTCCAGCCGCTTGCCATCAACCAGAACTTCGCCGCGTTGTTGAGGTATTAGCAAAGGCTATTCCCTATTCCATCGACGGGTCCGCCGCCTGTTCGGCCAGTGCAGACAACGTGGTCGCCGATCCTTGCATGGCCACGCGCTGGTGATAGAACCACAGCCCATGCAGCCCACCGAGTTCTTCGCCGCCGCCGGCACGCCCTGGGCCGCCGTGCATCAGGGACGGTAGAACGATGCCATGCCCGGTATGGCTGTCGCCAATGGCCGGATCCACCAGCAGCAGGCGGCCATGGGTCGTGCCCAGCGCAACTGCGGCCTCGGCGAGAAACCCGGTGTCGCCGCTGAACACCGACGCCGCCAGCGAACCGCCTCCGCGTCGCGCAAGAGCGAATGCATCGGCTTTATCGCGATAGGGAACGACCGTCGCCACCGGTCCGAAGATTTCCAGTTCGTGGACCATCTCTCCATCATCAGTGTTATTGAGTTTCAAGAGTGTCGGAGGGACGAACGCTCCTTTGGCGGCGTCCGCATCGACCAGCGCAAAAGGCTCGGGCCGATAAGCAACTGTCGCCTCGGCGCTCAACTTGCGAATTCCCTCTTCCACGGATTTGCGCTGCGCCATGTTCACGACCGGACCCATTGTGACCGACGCATTCGCCGGATTGCCAACCACGACTTTCGACAACGCTGCCGCGATCGCATCGGTCGCAGCCGCGGCGTGTTCCGCCGGGACCAAAATGCGCCGAATCGCCGTACATTTCTGCCCCGTCTTTGAAGTCATCTCGCGAACGACTTCGCGCACAAAGAAGTCAAACGATGCCGAGCCGGGCGCCCCCTCCGGACCGAGCAGCGCGGCATTCAAGCTGTCGGCTTCGATGTTCACACGCACGCCGTGCTGGTGAACCTGCGGGTGCTGGCGAATGCCGGCACCGGTGTCCGCCGAGCCGGTAAATGCGACTACATCGCCCAGCCGCAGGTGATCGAGTAGATCGTTGGGCGAGCCACACAGTATGGATAGCGCTCCCGGCGGAAGAAGGCCGGCATCGATCACCGCCTGTACCGTCTCCTGCGCCAGCCATGCGGTCGAAGTCGCCGGTTTGCTAAGAATTGGAACTCCCGCCAACAAGCTGACCGCCGCTTTCTCCCACAGACCCCAGCCGGGAAAGTTGAAGGCGTTGATGTGTACCGCGACTCCATCCAGCGGCACTCCGACGTGCAAGCCCTGGAAGTTCTGGTCGCGCGCCAGCCGCACCGGGGCGCCGTCGCGCAGCATGTGAGCACCACCAAGCTTGGCGCCGATCTTGGCGAAATACTTCAGGGTACCGATCGAGCCGTCCACATCGATGGCGGCATCGGCCCTGGTGTTTCCCGAGTTCTTGCGCGCAATCTCGTACCACTCGTCGCGGCGCGTCGTCAGCATGTCCGCAATTTTTCCCAGCAGCTCTGCACGCTGCGCATAGGTGAGCTTGCGCAGTTCCGGACCTCCCACATTGCGGGAGTAGTCGAGCGCCGCTTTCAGGTCCAATCCTTTTGAACTCGCCCAGGCAAGCACCGTTCCGTCGCAGGGATTGACCAGCGAAGAGCCACGCTCCGCACCTGCCTGCCACTTGCCGCCCAGGTAGCTCTGGAGCACCTTGGCATCCGGTGCAATAGGATTTTCCGCTGTAGTAGCCATTTTTTATGCAATCTCCGATGATGATGCCACGTGCTGCTCGACCCAGGGCACAACCCATTGCGCCGCTACCTCTTCGGGCAAAGTGCCTGAGCTTGCGTCGTGCGTCAGAATTTCTCCCACCCGTTTGGCGCCGAGTTCGGTGAGCAGCTTGTCAAAGCGAATTCCGCCATGACAGTAGGTGTCTTTGTAAGTCCGATCACCGAGCGCGATCACCCCGTAGGTCACGCCGGTGAGGTTCGGCTTCTCACTTTCAAGACCGTTGAACAACGCTTGTGCGTTGTCGGGAACATCGCCCTGCCCGTAGGTGGAAGTGCAAATCAGGAAGGTGCCCCCGCTCTGAAAAACGCTGGTGTCGAGGCCGTCCATCACCTTGATTGTCGCTTGATGGCCAGCCATTTCCAGCGCCTGCTGCACCTCTTGCGCCACCATCTCGGCTGTGCCGGTCATGGTGCCCACCAGGATCGTGATGTCGCGGCCCATGCTTGCGTCCTCACCCTAAACACTATTATACGTGGCGCTACGGAAGTATAATGCATCCACAGTGAGCCGAAAACGCGACATAGTGCATGTAGAGGAGAACGAGACGGCGGAGAGCTCCGCCGCGGCGATTTCAGCTGACGCCGGTCCCGGCCCAGAATCCGATTACCTCCGGCTGCTCGGCGACCGCGTGCGCGAGATGCGCGCTCGGCGCGGTATGACTCGCAAGATCCTCGCCCGTGATTCCGGAGTTTCCGAGCGTTATCTCGCGCAACTCGAAACCGGGCAGGGCAACATTTCTATACTGCTGCTGCGACAAATTGCGCAGGCGCTGGACACTCCTCTGCAGGCCCTCGTACTCGACGGCCCCGAGCCTCCCGTTGACTTGGTGCACACCACCGAATTTCTGCGGAGGCTGCCGGCGAACGAACTGGTGGAGGCCCGCCGCCTCCTGGTGGAACACTTCGGCGGCGTTGACCTGGACGCGAGGCGCGGACGTATCGCGCTGATCGGCCTGCGCGGCGCCGGTAAATCCACTTTGGGAGCCATGCTCGCCCACCGGCTTGAGGTGCCGTTCCTCGAACTGGATCGCCTGATCGAGCAGGAAAGCGGCGTCAGCCTCAGCGTCATCTTCGATCTTTACGGGCAAAGCGGATTTCGCCGGCTGGAGCGCCGCGTTTTGGACCAGGTCATCGAGCGCTATCCGCGATTCGTGCTGGCCACCGGTGGCAGCCTGGTCTCCGAACCTGCGACGTTCGAACGATTGCTCACCATGTGCTTCACCGTCTGGCTGCGGGCCACGCCGGAGGAGCACATGCAGCGTGTCATCGCCCAGGGCGACATGCGCCCCATGGCCGACAATCGCGAATCCATGTCGGACCTGCGGCGCATTCTCGACGTGCGCGAGCCTCTATATCGCAAGGCGGACGCGACCATCAACACCAGCGGCTGCTCGACGGGGGAAACTGTGGAGCTATTGGCCCAAGCGAGTTCTTTCGACCTGCAATCCTGAGATCTGCATCATATTTCCCCTCCAACGCCCACGCTAATGCACTATAATGCATCTATCCACGTCGGGATCTGCGCGCGCCTGCCCGGCGCTGCCTTGAGGAGAGTTCGACCTGTATGCCAACCGTAAATGAGAAGGAACTGGTCACGTTTGACGTGGCTCCGGGAGAGCATCGCCATTGGCGGCTCACCATTGATGGCCGCGTGGCGACGCTGGCCATGGACGTCAATGAAGACTGTGGCCTGAGGCCCGGCTACAAGCTCAAGCTCAACTCCTATGACCTCGGCGTTGACATTGAATTGCACGACATCCTGCAACGCATTCGCTTCGAGCATCCAGAGGTAGCGTGCGTCGTTCTCACCAGCGCACGCGAGCGCATGTTCTGTGCCGGCGCCAACATCTACATGCTGGGCACGTCGAGCCATGCCTGGAAGGTGAACTTCTGCAAGTTCACCAACGAGACCCGCAACGGTATCGAGGACTCCAGCGGCCACGACGGTCTGAAGTTTCTTGCCGCACTGAACGGCACCACCGCTGGCGGCGGCTACGAACTGGCGCTGGCCTGCGACGAGATTCTGCTGATCGACGACCGCTCCAGCGCGATCAGTCTGCCCGAGGTTCCGCTGCTGGGCGTGCTGCCCGGTACTGGCGGCCTGACGCGCGTGGTGGACAAGCGCAAAGTGCGTCGTGATCGGGCTGACATGTTCTGCACCAATCCTGACGGAGTTAAGGGCGAGCGCGCGAAAGAGTGGGGCCTGGTAGATGACATTGCTGTCCCCGAAAAATTCCCGGAACTCGTGCGCACCCGCGCGCAGAAATTGGTGAACGATTCAACGCGCCCCGCCGCCGCGAAGGGCATCAAGCTGTCTCCGCTGCAGCGCCAGGTCGATGACAACGGCTATCACTACAAACACGTTGACGTTGCATTCGATCGCACTATGCGAACTGCAACGCTGACAGTGCGCGCTCCGGAAGGATTACAGCCTGGCGATCCCGATGCGATTCACGCCGCAGGCGATCAGTGGTGGCCGCTGGCGATGGCGCGCGAACTTGACGACGCCATCCTCATGTTGCGCGTCAACGAACCGGAGCTGGGGCTTCTGCTGCTGAAGACATCGGGCAGCGCTGAAGCGGTCCTTGCCAGCGATGCTGTCATGCTGGAGCATTGCAACGATTGGCTGGTGCGCGAAACCATCGGGATGCTGCGCCGGACCCTGGCGCGGCTCGATGTTTCGTCGCGCAGCATGTACGCCATCATTGAGCCGGGGTCGTGTTTCGCCGGTGTCCTCTTCGAACTGGCGCTGGCTGCCGATCGCAGCTACATGCTGGCGCTTCCGGAAGAAGAGGGCGACGCGCCCATTCCGAAGATCGCGGTGGACGAAATGAACTTCGGTCTGCTGCCCGCCGTCAACGCTCGCGGCCGTCTTGAAACTCGATTCAGCGGGAATGCACGACGCATGGCTGGAGCGGTGGAAGCCAAGGGCAAGCTACTCGGCCCCCAGGAAGCCCTCGAACTCGGCCTCATCACCGTGGCGCCGGACGATCTCGACTGGGAAGACGAGGTCCGGATGGCCATCGAAGAGCGTGCGGCGCTCTCGCCCGACGCGCTTACCGGCATGGAAGCCAGCCTGCGATTCCCTGGCGCGGAGACCACTGAGACCAAGGTGTTCGCTCGCCTCTCCGCCTGGCAGAACTGGGTATTCATCCGGCCGAACTCAACCGGCGAGCAGGGCGCGCTCAAACTGTTCGGCACCGGGTCGAAGGCGCGCTTCAATTGGGAGAGAGTGTAATGTCGATCAACTATCAGGACCGCATTCCGAACAACGTAGACCTCGGCTCCAACCGCACCTTGCAGCGCGCACTGGAACACTGGCAGCCGGAATTTCTGAAGTGGTGGCAGGACCTGGGTCCGCGCGATTTTCAGGTGGCGGACGTCTATCTGCGCACTGCGACCTCGGTGGACGCGAAGGGGTGGGCCACTTATGGATTCGTCCACATGCCCGATTATCGTTGGGGAATCTTTCTCGCCGACCGCGACCCCAATCGCAAAATTGGCTTCGGCGACAGCTATGGGCAGGAAGTCTGGCAGCAGATTCCCGGTGAGTTCCGCGCCATATTGCGCCGCCTGATCGTTACTCAGGGCGATACCGAGCCTGCGTCGGTCGAGCAGCAGCGCATGCTCGGCCACACCGCACCTTCGCTTTACGACTTGCGCAATCTGTTCCAGGTGAACGTCGAGGAAGGCCGCCATCTGTGGGCGATGGTTTATTTGTTGCATGCCTACTTTGGCCGCGACGGCCGCGAAGAAGCCGAAGAGTTGCTCGAACGCCACTCTGGAGACGCCAACAAGCCGCGCATTCTCGGCACCTTCAATGAGCCGATCAACGACTGGCTCAGCTTCTTCATGTTCACCTACTTCACCGATCGCGATGGCAAGTTCCAGTTGAAGTCGCTGGCCGAGTCGAGCTTCGACCCGCTGGCGCGCACCTGTTCGTTCATGCTGACCGAAGAAGCGCACCACATGTTCGTGGGTGATACCGGTATCAACCGCGTAGTAAGACGGACATTGGAAGTAATGAAGGAGCTAGGCACTGAAGATGCACTGGCTGTCCGCCATGCGGGGGCAATCGATCTGCCAACTGTGCAGAAGTACCTGAACTTCTGGTTCAGTTCGTCGCTTGACCTGTTCGGGTCGGAGACTTCCTCGAATGCGGCTTCCTATTTCGCCAACGGATTGAAGGGCCGGCCGGACGAGGCGCAATACGAAGATCACATCGCCGCCGAACAGGCCTTTACGCTCGAACTGCCGGACGAGAGCGGAAGCGTTAAGGCCGAGCAAATCCCCATGCGCAATGCCATGAATGAAGTCACGCGCGGCTCCTACGTTCGCGACTGCGAGCTGGGCGTGAAGCGCTGGAATCGGCTGATCGAGAAGGCCGGCTATTCATTCCGGTTGTCGCTGCCCAGCACGCGGTTTCGCCGCAATATCGGAAGCTGGGCCAGTGTTCCCACCGATCTATCCGGGCGGCCTATCAGCCATGAACAGTTCAACGCTCAGATTGGCGAATGGCTGCCCAGCGAGAGCGACCGGGCATACATCATGAGCCTCATGCACGGCGTACACGAGCAGGGCAGAATGGCCGCGTGGATTGCGCCTCCCGATCGTGGCATCAACAGCAATCCCGTGGACTACGAGTACGTGCGGTTGCATTGAGGAGACGCTCTTCGCTGTTCGCCTTTCGCTCTTCGCAAATCCAGTTTGCTGCGAACACGTCGGGAACGGCCGACTAACGGCTCCCAATTTCGGTGCGGTCAGGAATCTGAAAGTGTTGCTTTGTTTTTCTCTGTGCGCTCCGTTCCTTCGTGGTGAAGTCCGCTTTGGCGAAGAGCGAAAAGCGAAGAGCGAAGAGCGACCATGAAACACATCGCCATTATCGGTAGTGGTCCTGCGAGTTGTTACCTGGCGGACAGCCTGCTTCGCATGATTCCCGATGCCTCCATCGACATCTTCGAACGGCTGCCCGTGCCATTCGGGCTTGTCCGGTATGGGATTGCTCCGGACCATCAGGGCACGAAGGCGGTGGCACGGGTGCTGGATCGCGTGCTCTCTCGCGACCGCGTCAGTTTCTTCGGCAACGTCGAAGTTGGCCGCGACATTCGGCTTGAGGAGTTGATGTCGCTCTACGATGCTGTGGCGCTGGCCACTGGCGCTTCGCGCGATCGCCGTCTCAATATTCCTGGCGAGGATCTTCCCGGTGTCGTCGGCTCGGGCGCATTCACCGGCTGGTACAACGGCCATCCCGACCACCGGGCGCCGGCAATCGACGGTGTGCGCTCCGCATTGATTATCGGCAACGGGAATGTGGCGATTGATGTGGCCCGCGTCCTTGCGAAAAGCTCGACCGAGCTAGCCGGTTCTGACCTCTCAGCCGACGTGATGTCGTGGCTGGAAGCACAACCAATCGAAAGTATCCACATTGTAGGCCGGCGCAGTGCTGCCGATGCGAAGTTCACTCAGCACGAACTCGCCGAACTTGGCACGCTGCAGCGCGCAGTTCCTACCGTGATGGACCCGGCTAGCGTCTTCGGGAATGGCGCAATCGTCGAAACCTTGCGCACCTTCACAAAGAACCAATCGCGCAGCGCCCAAGTAACGATTTGCTTTCATTTCAACCTGACGCCCATCGGCTTTCTGGGTAACGAGCGACTCAGCGCCGTACAGTTCCGTTCTGCCAATGGAGCGGTCACCGAAATTCCCGCGCAACTGGCCGTCACCTGCATCGGATATGAGACGCGCGCTTGCTGCACTGCCAATCCCGCCAACGGCGTATTCACCAACGAAGAAGGAAAAGTCGAAGACAGGCTGTACGTGGTTGGATGGGCAAAGCGGGGCCCTTCGGGAACCATTCCGACCAATAGGGCCGAAGCTCAGCAAGTTGCCCAGAAGATTGCGCAAGAGGTGCCGGACAGTGTGCGACCGGGGCGAGCGGGAGTTCTCCCACTGCTTGAACAAAGGCAAGTCTGCTGGGTGGATTACGCTGCATGGCGGCGAATCGATGCAGCAGAATTAGCGCGCGCAGGCGGCGAGCGTTGTCGGGGAAAACTCACTACCGTGACCGGGATGCTCAAAGCCGCACAGGTTGACCAGAGCCTCAGTTGTCCGAGCGCAATTACCTGACCCACACCGCAGAATTTAGAATCGGATGAACCCAACCCAACGCGCTGGGCTTATATCTCAAAATGAGGCAGAATTCTGGAGCACGCAACGTCTGGTAAGCTACGCTGAGCACAAACGTCAGCGAGAGCCCTCAGGGTATGAACAGCATCGCCACTCGAACCCACCTCCGGAATACCACGGGTGAGCACTCCCACAAGGGCGGGCTACGCATGGTCGCAGTGTTCGAAGCGCTGAAAGGGGCTCTGGCCCTGGCTAGCGCCTACTTCTTGATCGTCATGATTCGGCATGATGTGGATTTCCAGGAGGCGGCGGAGCATATTCTTTTCTCGCTGCATATCAATCCCAGTCGCCATTGGTCCCAGGAATTTCTCCACGCAGCGAACAATATTTCTGGCACCAACATTGTAATGATCGGTGCGATCGCGATTACCTACGCCAGTCTGCGCTTCGCGGAAGGCTACGGCTTGTGGAAGCAACGCGCATGGGCGGAATGGCTGGCAATTATCTCAGGATGCGTGTACATCCCATTCGAAATCTACAAAGTGATTCGCCGCCCCAACGAACTTCACTGGGCGATCCTGGGCATTAACATCCTGGTGGTTCTTTACATCGGCTGGGTGCGCTGGGACGAGATCAAAGCAGCGCAGCTGCGATCGACAGCGCAGGGTGCAGGCGGCTAGTTCTTCTTCGCAGTCGGCATCGACTCCTCTTCCAGAAACTCCAGAACGCCCCGGCGCGCGTTGTCGTCTTCCGTCCCGAAGGCCGGCGGCTCAATCTCCTCAAAGTAGCGCCAGGCGCTGTGCGCCTGCAAGGGGTTGCCGCTCCGCTGTGCGTCGCTGGCCGCTTCGCACAACAGGCCAAACGCCAGGCTCTGGCTCAAGCGGTGCAATAATTTCCTGGCATAGCGTTGTGCGCTCTGCTCGTCGCGCGTCGCGACTGCAACTGCCGCGCGGTCGCCGTCCAATCTCGCTCGCATGGCCTGGCATAGTTTGCCGTGCGCCTCGGGAAGCTTCTCCAGTATCCTTTGCATTCTCGACTGGTATTGCTCCCAGCCTCGATAGCGAGGGGCCAGCAGGCGCAACAACTCCAGGGCCTGAATGTTGGCCGGGCCCTCCCACACCGTCAGCACTTGCGCATCCCGTAACAGGCGAGCCACGGGGTAGTCGCTGGTGTAGCCATTGCCGCCGATCAACTCCAGCGCAGCCCGGGCCGCACCGATGGCATACTCCGCCGTCAAGTATTTCGCCAGCGCGGTGACCATTCGCAACCAAGTGTGGCGTTCCCCGTTTTGCTGCGTCGCATCGAAAGCTATGGCAGCCTCGAAGGCCAGCAGCGCGCCTGCCTCGAATTGCACCCTCATCCGCAACAATTCGTCCTGCACCATGGGGTAGTCCATCAGGACGTGGCCGAAGGCCTGACGCGATTTCGCCCAGGCAAGCGCCTCGCTCAGTGCCCTGCGTTGCACGCCTGCGGACCCAACCGCATTGTGAATACGGCTGTACTCGAGCGCTTCCATCATCAACCGGAAGCCATCGGGCGGCGCAGCAACCTCGACCGCTTCGGCGCCCAGCAAGTCGATCTCCCCGGTCGGAAGCCCTTTGGTGCCCAGCTTGTCTTTCAAGCGACGGATGCGATAGTGGTTGGGCCGCCCATCTTCCAGAT